>Ga0315542_1000409_pt1 | contig 26498 bp, 25 predicted proteins | sample SalMarSW160120MG_FD_202541 | JGI IMG/M metagenome (GOLD analysis project Ga0315542, IMG submission 202541) | Salt marsh sediment microbial communities from the Plum Island Ecosystem LTER, Massachusetts, United States - Salt Marsh Sediment SW1601-20 ... | reverse complement strand
GGCCGCGGACGAGGGGGTCGCCGACGCTGGGCGCCGGCGTTTTCCGGATGTGGTGATACAATACACACGTGGCTCAAAACACGGCACTTCCCCCGGACCAGGGAGGGCTCATTCCGGAGCTGTCCGTGGTCCTGCCGGTCCACGACGGAGCCGAGACCCTGCCCGAGGTGTTGACGGCGTCGACGGTGGCGCTCGACAGCATCAGCGAGCGCTGGGAGCTGGTGGTGGTGGACGACGGGTCCACCGACGCCACCCCGGAGATCCTGCGCCGCCACGGCCAGGAGGACGACCGGGTCAGGGTGCTCACCCAGCACGGCCACCAGGGCGCCGGTCTCGCCCTGCGCCGGGGCTTCGACGTCGTCCGCTTCCTGGTGGTGGGCACCGCCGACGGGGGCGGCGCCTGCAACCTGACGGAGCTGGCCACCATGTATCCCTTCCTGCGCGAGGCCGACCTGGTGGCGGGCTTCAGGCAGCGGTCGGGCTCGCGGCTGCTGAACTGGGTGGCCGGCCGTCTCCTGGGGCTGCCCGCCCGGGACCTGTCCTGTCCGCTCCGGCTCTACCGCAGGTCGTTGCTGTACATGCTCGACCTGTCCGAGCACGGCGAGCTGCTCAACCTGGAGATCCTGGCCCGCGCCCAGCGGGCGGGCATGCGCTGGGCGCAGGTGGAGGTGTCCTCCGAGGGCGACCGGGCCGGCGGCGGCCTCTCCTGGACCGCGCTCGGTGGGCTGCTGCGTCTCCGCCGTTCCCTCTGAGCACCCGGACGCCTCGTCGCGACGGTGCCGCATGGCATGACACGGAGCCGTTCAGAGACGGTGGGCCGACCCGCCTGCGTGTCATCCTGAGCATCCTTACGCCGCTTCGCGGCGGTGTCTCATGGGATGACACGGGGCCGCGCGGAGACGGTGGAACGTCCAAGTTGCCTGTCATTCTGAGCGAGGGTCGGTCCGCCGGAGCGAGTCGAAGAATCCCCCGAGAGAACCAGACCCGGACCTTTGGCTCGCCACACCGGAGACATCGGGGGATCCTTCGTCGCTTCGCTCCTCAGGATGACGGGAGAACGCTGTGTCATCAGGAGCCGAAACACGCGACGGCATCAGCGATCTGCAGCAGGGACGGGTGCCGTTCAACGGCGAGGCGCTGCGCGAGTACCAGCGAGGGCGCCAGGCACCGCCGCGAATGTGGCGAAAGGGTTTCTCGAGCCGTCTTCGACGGTGCCTGGCACCCGCTCCGGCCTCCCCAAGGCGCGGATGCTGCCGCGGCGACTGAGCTCCCCGCCCGTTCCTCCTCAGCGAGGGGGCTGGTCCCGGGGCGGTGCCGTCACCTGGACCCGGCTCGGCCGCCCGTCCTGGATGGCGTCGACCCGCAGCTCGAGCCCGTCCCAGGTCACCGCGGCCCCGACGGCGAGCTGATCGCGCAGTAGGTGGGCGGCGAGACCACCCACCGAGTCCACCTCCGTGGGCTGGCGGATGGGGCGGTGGACGAGCACCTCGAGGCGACGCAGGGACAGGTGGCCGGGGACCGACCAGCCTCCCGCGACCGCCGTGACCATGGCCGTGCGGTCCTGGTCGAACTCGTCCTCGATCTCACCCACCACCAGCTCGAGGGCGTCCTCCAGGGTCACCACCCCGGCGCAGCCGCCGTACTCGTCCAGGACCACGGCGAGGTGCTGGCCGGTGGTGCGGAAATCGTGCAGGAGGTCGGGCAGCGGCTTGCTCTCGGGGATGAAGAGGGGGGACACGGCCAGGTCCTGCCAGGCCCCGGTCGCGGCGAGGCGGAGGAGGTGCTTGGCGTGGAGGACCCCGGCGATGTTGTCTGGGGAGCCGTCCACCACGGGGAAACGGCTGTGCCCGGACTCCAGGATGAAGCGCCGCACGCGCTCCTCCTCCCACGAGCGGTCCACGGTGTCGAGGAGGGGACGGGGCACCATGACCTCGCGCGCGACGGCCTGCTGGAAGCGCACGACCCGTTCGATCATGAAGCGCGCGTCGCGGGGGAGCTGGGCGTGGCGTTGGGCGAGGCGGGCCATGTAGAGGAGGTCCTCCTCGGTGACGGGCAGGTCCGCGGTCGCCCGCCGCGCCAGCACCCTCGAGATGAGGCCGAGGGCCCGATTCACGGGGGTCAGCGCGATGTCCAGCAGGTAGAGGATCGCCACCACCCGTCCCGTGATGGCCTGGGCATGGCGCTGGGCCAGGGTCTTGGGGGTGATCTCGCCGAACACCAGGATGACCAGGGTCATGACCCCCACCACGGCGGCCAGTCCGTGGCTGGACGAGATCCGGTAGGCGAGGCTGGTGGCCAGGGCGGAGGCCAGCACGTTGACCAGGTTGTTGCCCACCAGGATGGTGATGAGGAGCTGCTGCGGATTGGCCGCCCAGAGGTCCAGGCCGGCCCGTGTAAGGCGGCCGCTGCGCCGCCGGAGGGCCTCGCGGCGGGTGATGGGCAGCGACGTGAGGGCCGTCTCCGACGAGGAGAAGAAGGCCGAGCCCACCAGGCACAGGGCCACCGCCAGCAGGTCATACTTCATCGCCAGCCCGTCCTCGTCGCGGCGCCGGCCAGTCCCACATCAGCATCTCGACTGGCATTATGCACGACCCGGGCGGGCCCGGGTGTGCCCGTGCTATTCTGACCGCCGGGTACGTACCAGGATGGAAGGAGACGACGGCAATGGCAAACGGAGAGCAGGCACCTCAGAAGAAGAAGGGGCTCGGCACCCTGGCCTGGGTCGGCATCGGGTGTGGGGCCCTGATCCTGGTGGCAGTCGTCGTGCTCGGCGTCGGCGGCGTCCTCGTGGCGCACAAGGCCAAGGAGATGGCCGGCGACTTCGAGGCGAACCCCGGCCTGGCCACGGCGCGCATGATCGTCCGCCTCAACCCGGACCTCGAGGAGGTCTCGGCGGATGAGGACGCCGGCACCATCACGGTGCGCAACACCAAGACCGGCGAGGTGGCGACCGTCGACTTCGACCAGCTCAAGGAGGGCAAGATCCGCTGGAAGAGCGGCGGCAAGGAGATGACCATCGACGCCTCGGGCAAGCACGGGGGGCAGGGGGTCACCATCACCTCTTCCGAGGGTGACAAGACCATGACGCTGACCACCGGCGCGACGGCCGGTGACGTCCCGGACTGGGTCCCGGTCTACCCCGGCGCCGAGCCCCAGGGTGTGAACGCCATGACCGGCGACGAGGGCTCGAGCGGGGTCTTCCAGGTCACCACCGACGCCGCGGTGAGCGACGTCATCTCGTACTACAAGACGGCCCTGGACGGGGAGGGCTTCGAGGTCACCGTGAACACCTTCTCCGGCAGCGGTGGTGAGGAGGGGGGCATGGTGCGCGGCGAGCTCTCCTCCGCCAAGCGCAACGTGACCGCCATGGTCGGGGTCTCCGACGGCGCGACCACCGTCAACATCAGCTACAGCGAGGGCAGCTGACCGGCCCGGGATCAGGGATCGGCGGCAGCGGCAGCGATCGGTGACCAGCGGCCGCGGCGGCAGGCCCGTTTCGTCTGTCATCCCGAAGGAGCGAAGCGACTGAGGGACCTGGGCGGTGGGACACAGCCGCGGCGTCTCTGCCCCCCCAGATTCCTCGTCGCTCGAGGGTTCGCTCCTCGGAATGACGGGTCGGGGCGTAGTGACGCCTCGAGATGAGGGCGGCGTTCTGCCTCGGTCACTCCATGGGCGCCCGTCGTGGTGCGGAGGCGGGCGCGGACGCGGGTTGCCCCACAGACGTGTCTGTCACTGGCAGGACGAGTCCTTCACTCCAGGGCCGTGGACACCCGCTCGGCGAGCTCCCGGAACGCCTTCGCCGCGGCGGAGTCGGGCCGGTCCACCACTACCGGCCGGCCGGTGTCGCCGCCGGCCACGATGGCGGGGTCCAGGGGGATGCCGCCCAGGAAGGGCACGTCGAGGGCCTCCGCCGTGCGCTTTCCGCCGCCGCTGCCGAACACGTGCTCCTCGTAGCCGCAGTTGGGGCAGCGGTAGGACGACATGTTCTCGATGATGCCGATCACCGGCACGTTCAGCTTGCGGAACATGTGCAGGCTCTTGCGGGCGTCGATGAGGGCGATGTCCTGGGGCGTGGTGACGATGAGCGCGCCGGCCAGCGGGGCGTTCTGGCACAGGGAGAGGGCCACGTCCCCGGTGCCCGGGGGGAGGTCCACCACCAGGTAGTCCAGGTCTCCCCACACCACGTCCCCGAAGAACTGCTCCAACGCCTTCTGGAGCATGGGTCCGCGCCAGATCACGGGCTGCTCGGAGTCGACGATGAACCCGAACGACATGACCTTGACCCCGGCCGCCGCCACCACCGGGATGATCCGTCCCTCCTCGTCTCCCCGCGGCTCCTCCTCCGCCCCCATCATGAGCTGCTGGGAGGGCCCGTAGATGTCGGCGTCGAGGAGCCCGACGCTGTGCTCCCGGCGGGCCAGGGCCAGGGCCAGGTTGGCGGCGACGGTGGACTTGCCCACGCCGCCCTTGCCCGATGCCACGGCGAGGACCCTCTTGACGCCGGGGATCTTGTCGGCCCAGCCGCTGGGCGCCGCTTCCTGGGGACCGCCCTGGACGGTGGGGAGCTCGGCCTGCACCCGCACGACGACGCGCTCGACGCCGGGGAGATCCCGCAGCTGACCCTCGACCTGGGCCCGCAGCGCCTCCGACGCCTCCGGGCGCGGCGCCTGGAGAGCCAGGACCACGCGGACCTCGGCGCCCTCCACCTCCAGACCACGGACCACGCCTGCCTCCACCAGGCTCTGGCGGCCGTCGGGGGCCGGGATCGTGCTGAGACGGGCCACGACGTCACGTTCAGTCAGGGGCATGGTGTGTTCCTTTCTGCGCTCGAGCCGAGACACGGACTGCAATGGGATAGCGGGCCCGATCATTCCCGCGGCGGACTGCCCGGGTCACTGTACACTCTCCCGCGGGAGGACGCATGCCCGAGGTCGAACGTTCCGGTGTCCGCCTGTACTACACCGACGAGGGCGCCGGCGAGCCGGTGCTGCTCATCCACGGTCACACCCTGGATCACCGCGTCTGGGAGGGGGTCGCGCCCATCCTGGTGGGGGCGGGCCGGCGGGTGATCGCGCCCGACCTGCGGGGGCACGGCCTCAGCAGCCGACCGGATCACGGCTACCACCCCAGCGAGCACGCCGCCGACATGGGGGCGGTCCTGGATGATGCGGGCGTCGCGCGGGCCGCGGTGGTCGGGTTCTCCCTGGGGGGCGGGATCGCCCTCGAGATGGCCCTGGCCGCGCCCGGCCGCGTGGAGAGCCTGGTGCTGGCGTCCCCCGTCCTCCCCGACCGGCCCTTCGAGGCCGAGTTCTTCGACAGCATGCGCCGGGTCGCGAAGGTGGCGAGGCAGGAGGGGATCACCGCCGCCATGCTCGGACCGTGGATGGAGGCCCCTGTGTGGGGCGGCTCCCTCGGCGATTCAAAGGTCCGCGCTAAGCTCGCCGCCATGCTGCGCGAATTCCCGGGCGCCGACTACCTGGCGACCCAACGCGACCGGGTCGAGCGCGACTGGACGGTTCCCGATCGCCTGGGGGAGATCGTGGCGCCCACCCTGGTGATGGTGGGTGAGCGGGACATGGCTGGTTTCCGGGGATGGGCGCGGGAGATCGCAGCCGGCGTTCCCGGAGCGCGCCTGGTGGAGCTCGACGGCTGTGGGCACCTCCACCTGCTGGAGGACCCCGAGCGGGTGGCCCGCCTCGTCGTCGACCACCTCGCACAGTAATCAGCGGCAGCGGCAGTGACCAGCGTCCGCGGCAGCGCTCCGCGTCCGCGGCAGCGCTGCGCAGAGCTTCGCTCCGGGAGCACCAGAGAGGGTGCCAGGCACCGTTCGGGAAGCGGCGCACCACCGTTTTTGAGCGCACGACCCGGTGCCAGGCACCGGCCCGCGAGTTGGATACGCGAGAGGCACTCGCTCCGGGAGCACCAGAGAGGGTGCCTGGCACGCCGTCTTGCTTCGATAGGACGCGGATCGCTTCATTCGAAAGCGTGCCTGGCACCCCCTCTGGCCCATCCGAAGCGAGAGATACCGCGCCGCGCCGGTTCCGTCGATGCGTTCCCCGTGGTTGCCACCGCTGACCACTGCCGCCGAACGCTGCCGCCGACGCGGGCGCGGGAACGACCTACCTGAGGTCGAGGCGGAGCGCCTCCGCGAGCCGGTTGGCCAGGGTCTGGATCTCATCCGCGTCCTCGCCTTCGACCATCACCCGGGCCAGTCGTTCCGTGCCCGAGTAGCGGAGCAGGACCCGGCCCCGCCCCGCCAGCCTGCGCTCGCTCTCCGAGAGCTCGCGCTGTACCGAGGGGAGGACATCGAAGGGGTGCATGTGGGCGACCGGGACGTTGAGCAGGATCTGAGGGAGCCGCACCAGGTTCGACAGCTCGGACAGGGCGTGTCCGCTGCGGGCGCCGATGGCCAGGAGGTGGCTGGCCGTGAGGAGCCCGTCCCCGGTGACGCCGTGGTGGGAGCAGATGACGTGGCCGGACTGCTCGCCGCCGAGGGCGGCGCCGTGCTCCACCATGGCCTGCCACACCCAGCGGTCACCCACGGGGCAGCGCTCGGTGTGCAGCCCGTCGGCGGCGAGGGCGAGGTCCAGACCGAGGTTGCTCATGACGGTGGCCACCACCGTGCCCCCGGGCAGACGGTTCTGCTTGGCGAGATGGCGGCCCCAGGCGAGCAGGATGTCGTCGCCGTCCAGGACGCGCCCGTCCTCGGCCACGAGGATCGCGCGGTCGGCGTCACCGTCCAGCGCCACTCCTCCGTCCGCCCCACGCTCCAGGACCGTGCCGGCGAGGGTCTCGGGAGCGGTGGCGCCGCAGGCGCAGTTGATGTTGATCCCGTCCGGCGCCGACGCGATGTCGGCGACCCGGGCGCCCAGCCTGGCCAGGAGCTCGCCCCCGAGCCGCCAGGCCGCACCGTGGGCGGCGTCCACGACGATGCCCATGCCCTCCAAGGGGCGGGCCACCTCGTGGGTGGCCTGGAGGAGATCCAGGTAGCGGTCCGCCAGGGACTCGTCGACGGGAGGCAGGCCGTCCCGGTGGTGCGGGTCTGCGGTGGCGATGCGCGCCTCCAGGTCCGCCTCCCGCTCGTCGGCCAGCTTCTCCCCGGTGGCGCCGAGGATCTTGATGCCGTTGTCCGAGGCCGGGTTGTGGGACGCGGAGATCACCACCCCCGCGCGGTAGGAGCCGGTCCGGACCAGGTGGGAGACGGCGGGCGTGGGCAGGACGCCTGCCCAGGTCACCTGACCGCCCGCGGCCTGGAAGCTGGACGCGAACCAGTCGGCCAGGACCTGGGTGGACGCGCGGGTGTCTCCGGCCATGAGCAGCCGCACCGGTCCGTTCTCGCGGAGGGCGGCGGCCACGGCCGCGCCAAGGCGCCGGACCGTGTCCTCGTCCAGGGGCTTTTCGAAGGCCTTGCCCCGAATGCCGTCGGTGCCGAAGAGCTGACCCATGGTGCTCCTGATGTGAAAAGTTCGAGGGCGGTGGAGGACCGTGCAGACAGCCCCTGTGGATCCCGAGCCACCGGGGGAGGAGCTTTTCACACTGCCTCTATGCCGTCAACCCCTGTGGCGGCGGGAGCGGGGCGTGGGCGTGGGGGCCGGCGCCGGGACCACGTCTACGGTGACCTGGATGGGTGCGATCATCAGCGTTCGAACCAGGGGATCGGGGAGCTGCGGCTGCACGTTCGACTGCACCGGCTCGGTGGCGCCCTCCACCGACACCGGGCTCGTCTCCACCACGGCGAGGTCCGCGAGCCGGCTCTCCGGCCCCTGGACGGTGATCTGGGGCGGCGTGGCCTGGACGCTGGCGATCACGAAGCCGGGGGCCGGCGTCCCCTCCACCACCGGCCGCACGGTGACCAGCCGGGTGACACGGCGCTCCATCTCGAGAGTGATCGCCGGGGGGTCGACGCTCACCACCTCCACCCCCGCCGGCAGCGAGATGTCGCTCTCGTTGATGGGGTAGGAGTGGAGCCCGGGGCGTGCATCGGACAGGTCCAGGAGCACCTCCGGGGGGTTGCGTGTGTCCAGGGCGCGGGACAGGGGGCCCCGAACCTGCACGGACACCGTGTCGGGAACGGTGGAGGTCAACACGAGGTCGCGGGGGATGTTGACCAGGGTGAGCTGGGCGCGCACGCCGCGCACCGAGATCTCCTCGGAGCGCTTGGCGGCGAAGACGTACCAGAGCACGCAGGCGGCGACGAGCGCCACCAGGAACTGCAGCGGGTAACGGGGTCTGAGCTTCACGCCTCGAGCTCCGGCTGGGTGCCGAGCTGGTAGAGGTACTCCACCAGGGCGTTGCGGAGCGTGGTCTCGTCCAGCGGCCGCAGCAGCTGCTGCTCCACCGCCAGTGAGATGGTACCCGTCTCCTCGGAGACCACCACCACCAGGGCGTCGCTCTCCTCGGACAGGCCGATGGCCGCGCGGTGGCGGGTGCCCAGCTCGGTGGACAGCTCGTGGCGGGTGGTCAGGGGCAGGAAGCAGGACGCGGCCACGATGCGCCCGCCGCTGATGATGACGGCGCCGTCGTGGAGCGGAGTGCCGGGGATGAAGATGTTCAACATCAGGTCATAGGAGAAGCGCGCCTCCAAGGGGATGCCCGTGTCGGCCCAGCCGGCCAGGGAGTCCCGCCGCTCGATGGCGATGAGGGCGCCAACCCTCCTGGAAGCCAGGGCCTGGGCGCCCAGGGCGAGCTCGTTGATCATCACCGAGCTCCCCTCCTGGCCTCGGTCCCAGCGGAAGATGGCAGTGGAGCCGAAGGCCGCCAGCATGCGCCGGATCTCCTGCTGGAAGAGGACGATGATGGCGAAGGGAAGGAACCCGATCAGACTGCCGAGGATGATGGACAGGGTGATCAGCTTGAGCGCGGAGGCGAGGAGAAACAGCCCGACGATGATCAGGATGCCCCACAGCATCTGCATCGCCCGGGTGCCCTTGAGCAGCACCAGCAGGGCGTAGATGAGCAGGGCCACGGTGAGGATGTCGACGATGTCGGAGAGCCCGAAGGAGAGGTGGGTCATGTGGCGGATGAAGCCCACCAGCGCGGTCACGTCTGCACCTCGCGGAGTCTCAGGGCGACCTGGAGGAACTGGCGGACCGGGCCGGGCTCGTGGACCCGGACCACCACCCGCTCGAGATCCAGGGCCGGGAGCAATGCGGCCAGGGTGCCCGGCAGCCGCTCGTCCACCGGCGCTGAGGTGAGGCGGCCGATGAACCCCTTGCGGGACGGCCCCACCAGCACGGGGTGGGAGAGCTCGGCCAGGCGGGGCAGCGCCGCGAGGAGGGCCAGGTTGCCGTCCACGTCCTTGCCGAAGCCGATGCCCGGGTCCAGCCACACGCGGTGGCGGGGGATGCCGGCGGCCAGCGCCTGCCGGGCGCGTCGCTCCAGATAGTCCTGAACCTCGACAACCACGTCCCGATATCCGGTGTCGTGTTGCATTGTACGGGGATTTCCCCGCATGTGCATGAGAACGATGGCAGCGGAGCTCTCCGCCACCCTGTCCAGCATGCCGGGATCCGCCCCGGCGGTCACGTCGTTGACCACGTCGGCGCCGGCTTGAAGGGCCGCCCGTGCCACGGCGGCCTTCGACGTGTCCACCGAGAGGATGGCGTCGGGTCGGCGTCGGCGCAGCTCGGAGATCACGGGGAGGACGCGCCGGCACTCCTCTTCGGCGGCCACCGGCTGCGCTCCCGGGCGCGTGGACTCCCCGCCGACGTCCAGGATGTCGGCGCCGTCGGCCAGCATCGCCTCCCCGTGGGCCAGGGCCCCGTCGGGGCCGAGGTGGATGCCGCCGTCCGAGAAGGAGTCGGGGGTGCAGTTGAGGATCGCCATGACGGCCGGTCCCCGTCGCGGCCAGAGCCGGTCCAGCCGCCGCTGCCGGCTGCCTGCGAGGACGGCCGCTGACGGTCCGCCGCCGCCGCTCACGCCGGCTTGCCGACCTCGGGTGGGTGCTGCGGACCGACCGTGGTCCGCGCCTTCTTGGCCTTCAGCGCCTCTATGTCCACGTCGGAGTGGTCGGCGATCAGGTCGTAGATGGCGCCGCCGTCCAGCACCTCGTGCTCGAGGAGCGCGGTGGCGATGGCCTCCAGGGCCCCGCGGTTGGCGAGCAGGATGGCGCGGGCGCTGGTGTAGGCCTCGTCCACGAAGTGGCGGATCTCCTCGTCGATGCGCACCGCGGTGGCTTCCGAGTAGTCCTGGTGGCGCGCGAACTCCTTGCCCAGGAAGATGGACTCCTCGCGCTTGCCGAAGGTCAGCGGCCCCATGGCCTTGCTCATACCCCACTCGCACACCATCTTGCGCGCCAGCTCGGTGCAGCGCTCCAGGTCGTTGCCGGCGCCGGTGGTCATGTTGTCGAGGCCGAAGGTGATCTCCTCGGCGAGGCGGCCCCCCATGAGGACCCGCAGGTTGGCCTCCAGGTAGGAGAGGGAGTAGGTGTAGCGGTCCTCCAGAGGGAGCTGCTGGGTGAGGCCCAGGGCCATGCCGCGCGGGATGATGGTCACCTTGTGCAGGGGGTCTGCGTCCGGGATCAGGACCGCCACCAGGGCGTGACCGGCTTCGTGGTAGGCGGTGGTGCGCTTCTCGTCCTCGGACATCACCAGGGAGCGCCGCTCCGAGCCCATCATCACCTTGTCCTTGGCGAACTCGAAGTCCGCCATGTCCACCTTCATCTTGTTGAAGCGGGCGGCGCGCAGGGCGGCCTCGTTGACCAGGTTGGCCAGGTCGGCGCCCGAGAAGCCGGGCGTGGAGCGGGCCAGCACCGGCAGGTCGACGTCGGAGGCGAGGGGGATCTTGGTGGTGTGGACCTCGAGGATGCCCTCCCGGCCCTTCACGTCAGGGGGGTTCACGACGATGCGGCGGTCGAAGCGTCCGGGCCGCAGGAGCGCAGGGTCCAGCACGTCGGGGCGGTTGGTGGCGGAGATCAGGATGACGCCGTCGTTGGCCTCGAAGCCGTCCATCTCCACCAAGAGCTGGTTCAGGGTCTGCTCGCGCTCGTCGTGGCCGCCGCCCAGGCCGGCGCCGCGGTGGCGGCCCACCGCGTCGATCTCGTCGATGAAGACGATACAGGGGGCGTTCTTCTTGCCTTGCTCGAAGAGGTCGCGCACCCTCGAGGCCCCCACGCCCACGAACATCTCGACGAAGTCCGAGCCGGAGATGGAGAAGAACGGCACGCCCGCCTCGCCGGCGACGGCGCGGGCGAGCAGGGTCTTGCCGGTTCCCGGCGATCCCATGAGGAGCACGCCCTTGGGGATCTTGCCCCCCAAACGCTGGAACTTCTTCGGGTCCTTGAGGAACTCGATGATCTCCTCGAGCTCCTCCTTGGCCTCGTTGACCCCGGCCACATCGGCGAAGGTCACCTTCTTCTGCTCCGGGGTCAGCAGCTTGGCCTTGGACTTGCCGAAGGACATGGCCTTGGTGCCTCCGGCCTGCATCTGGCGGAAGAACACGAACCACAGCCCCACCAGGATGAGCAACGGCGCCCAGGACAGCAGGGCCGTGAAGGCCCGCCCGTCGGAGGGCTTCTCCACCTGGATGTCGACGTTGTGGGCACGCAAGTCCTGCACCAGCTGGTCATAACCGGGAGGGTTGTAGGTGAAGCGGTCGTAGCGCGGCGCCGGTCCCTTCTCCTCAGCCGCTTCCGTCGTCCGGACGTGGATCTCCTCTCCCTTGATCAGCACCTTGGACACCTTGCCCGCGTTCACAGCGTCGAGGAAGTCGGAGAACGACATCTCCTTGGCGCTGGTGGAGTACCCCCGCAGGACGGTGAAGATGAGCAGGACACCGACGAGGATGACGAGCCACATGAGGACAGTGCGAACGGTCTGATTCAAGGTGCAGTTGCCTCCATGATCCGCTGACGCGGTTCGGGCGTTAGAAAGAACCCCCCTATCGTTTTGGTTCTTCCCCGGGGCGGGGGATCACTCTCGGTCGACGGCGCAGAGGTCGGGTCGGTTCACGAACTGACCCCACTCCATGCCGAGACCATAACCCACGAGGTAGTCGTCCGATGAGTTCGTGAAGACCGAGTACTTCGCGGTCAGGTTCACGCTCCGCAAGTGGGGCCGATCCACCAGAGCCAGCACCGCGGTGGACAACGGCCGCTGCTGGCTCAGGTGCGTGATGAGGTAGTTCTCGGTCACTCCCGAGTGGAGGACGTCCTTGAGGATCAGCACGTGCCGTCCCTTGACATCGATGTGCGTGGCGTAGGTCAGGTTCACCACCTCACCCCGATCACCGGCCGAGATGGTCACGTCGACGAACTCGAAGGCCACACCGTTCGGTATGAGCCTGGCAAGGTCGGCGAGGAGAAACGCCGCCCCCTTGAGGATCCCCACCAGAACGAGCTTGTGACCGCGGTAGTCGTCCGCGATCTGCGCCGCAATCTCGGTGAGCCGCTGGCGGATCTGCTCAGCGGTGTATGTGATCCGCGGCTCGCCCATCGGCCACCACCTCCAACACCAGGTCCCCGCGCTCGGCACTCCGCCAGATCCCGGGAACCCACGTGATTGTATCATTTTGGCAAATGACTGGCCAGGCCGGTCGCAGGTGTCTCGGGGCCCTCGACGCGATCAGCCGGCTCACCCGGCGTTGGCGACCGTCGGGCTCCGAGATCACGTCCCCCGGACGGGGTGAGCGCACCGTCAACGCGGCCCCCCGGTCGGCCTTCCATCGCCATCCCGGGGGCGTGGCCGCGGCCTGCTCGGCTCCAACCCTGATCCGCCAGCCCGGCACGGGGAGGTCGAGGGTGGTCCCCGGCTCCAGATGCAGGGCGTAGGGAGCCGGGGAGCGTGGCGGCTCCAGCCACAGGCGGCCCCCGGCGCTGCGCAGGCGCCAGCGGCCCGCCAGAGCCACTGCCCGCGGTCCACCCTCGTCCAGGAGCGCCTCGAGGAGCTCGAGCTGGCGGGTGCTCACTCGACCGATGCGGACGCGCGCCGCCTGCGCGTGCAGCCAGCGTCCGCGCAGCGCCTTGGGCAGGGATCGGATGGCCGCCACCGGCACACCGCCGTCGGGATGCCAGGGGGCGATCCACTGCCCGCGCCTGGCCAGCTCCTCGCTGAGGAAGGCCTCATCGTCGGCGAGGCGGTGGGCCAGGGCGACGAGGTGGTCGTCGATCCGCGGCGCCGCCGACCGCAGGGCGGGCAGGACCTGGTGCCGAACCCGGTTGCGGAGGTGGGTCAGGTCGCGGTTGGAGCTGTCGTCGCACCAGCTCTCGCCCCGGCTCACGAGCCAGTCCTGGAGCTCCGCCCGACGGTAGGCCAGCAGGGGGCGGATGACACCGTTGGCGGCCTCGGCGGCGATCCCCGCCATGGCGCGCGGCCCTGACCCCCTCAGGAGCTGGAGCAGCACTCCCTCCGCCACGTCGTCGCGGTGATGCCCGGTGGCCACCGCATCGAGGCGGCGGCTCTCCGCGAGTGCGAGCAACGCCTCATAGCGCCGCCGGCGCCAGGACGCCTCGCGGCCCTCCGGCGTCGGGCCATCCGCTTCCAGGCGCACGAGGTGGAAGGGGACACCCAGGCGGGAGCACAGCCGGCGGCAGAAGGCGGCGTCCCGATCGGCCTCGTCGCCACGGACCTGGTGGTGGACGTGGGCGGCCTCCAGGGTAAGGGCGAGGCCGGGGTCGAGGAGGAGCTCCAGCAGGGCCACCGAGTCGGCCCCGCCGGAGAGTGCGACCAGGATGCGTTGTCCGAGGCGGTGCGGGAACAGGCTGGCGAAACGCTCGGGGAAGTCGTTGAGCGGCATGATGAAGCATGGTGGCGGTGGGTGGACTTGAACCACCGACACAGGGCTTATGAGACCCCTGCTCTGCCTCTGAGCTACACCGCCGGGCCAGTCACTCTACCGCGCCGCGGAAGGGCAAGTCAACAAGGCTATACTGGGCGTTGTGGCGGAGCAGGAGACAGACCGTGGGACGCGGTGTCCGAGCTGTGGGATGGTGGTTCCCGAGCCCCAGTTGCGGATCTGTCAGATGTGCCGTAATGTGTTTTGCCCGGAGTGCGCGGTGGTCGGGTTCGGACGAGAGTTCTGCGGGGTGAACTGCCGCGACATGTTTTTCTTCGGTGACGGCGATGAGTCGGAACAGGACTTCTGAAGGCGGCTATGGGTCGACGGGCGGATGAGCTTCTCGAGCGCGCCGCGGGCCTTCCCGGTCTGCGGTCGGGCATCGAGCGGCTGGTGGTGGTGATGAAGGCCCAGGGATCCCGGGTCTACGACGTCGACAACGCCGGGTACATCGACTATCTGGGCGGAGGCGGTTCCACCATCGTCGGCTTCGCCAATCAGTTCGTGCTCGACGCGGTGCGCAAGGTCCTGGTGGCGGGGGTCCCGGACGGCTTCCACGTCCCCCAGGAGATCGACCTCGCGGAGTCCCTGCACCAGATGCTGCCCTGGGTGGAGAACTGGTGGTTGTGCCGCAACTCCGACGAGGCGGTGTGGCAGCTCCTGCACTGGGCGCGTGAGAGCACCGGTAAGCCGCAGATCCTGATGTTGGACGGAGGGGCCCGGCTGCGGGTGGCGGCCAGCGGCGCCGACAGCCGCACCCTGCCGATCCGGGAGGTTCGAGGCTGGGACGTCAACCGGATCGAGACCATGCTCACGGCCGACGCCGGCAAGCTGGCGGCCCTGGTGATCGATCCCCTGATGACCCAGATCGGCGTCGTTCCTCCTCCCGAGGGTGCACTGGAGGTGATCGCCGAGGCGTGTCGCCGCCATTCGGTCCTCCTGGTGTTCGACGAGCGGGTGGCCGGCTTCCGTGTGAACCGAGGCGGTACGGTGGCGTGGAGCGGTGTGGTCCCCGACGTCGCCGTGTACGGCGGCGCCCTGGGAGGTGGCTTCCCCATCGGCGTGGTGGCCTTCAGGGAGGGCATCGACGAGCCGATCCAGAAGGGCGAGGGGCGGATGCCGACGCCGCACCCCGTGTCCCTGGCCGCGGCCGAGGCCGTGCTCTCCATTCTCAAGAACGACACCGTCTACCAGCGCCTCGAGGACCGCACCGCCCAGCTCGCGGACGGGATGGTGGCGTTGGGTGAGCGGTTCTCGCGGGCCATGACGATCAACCGCGTGGGGTCGGTGTTCGCCATCTACATGACGGCCAAGCCGGTGTGCGATCGACGCAGCGCCGAGCATGTGGACGTGACCTCCTACTGGCGCGTCGCGGACGCCCTGCGCACGGAGGGAGTGCTCCTGCCCCGGCAACCGGGAGGCGCGGCCTTCCTCTCCAGCGCCCACGGCGCCAAGGACGTCGAGGAGACGTTGGCGGCCTGCGAGCGGGTGCTGCTGCGCCTGCACCGGGAGGACCTGCCCTAATTGAGGGACCTGACGGCCATCAAGCCCTCGGAACGGGAGCGGACGGCGTTGGTGGGGCTCGCCAGCGCCGATGTCCCACGGACCGTGGTCGAGGAGCACCTCGATGAGCTGGAGCGCCTGGTGGAGACGGCCGGCGGCGAGGTGGTGCTGCGCCGGATCCAGGAACGCCCCGCCCCGGACCCCGCCACCGTGGTGGGCTCCGGTTTCGTGGAGCGGTTGGCCGAGGAGGTGAGGGACGCCGAGGTGGGCGCCGTCATCTTCGACGAGGACCTGACCGGGTCGCAAGTGCGTAATCTGGAGCGCGCCCTGCCCGACGACGTGAAGGTGCTCGACCGGGCCGCGGTGATTCTCGACATCTTCGCCCAGCGTGCGCGCTCCCGGGAGGCCCAGACCCAGGTCGAGCTCGCCCAGCTCAACTACCTCCTGCCCCGTCTCACCCGGCGTTGGCGTCACCTCTCCCGTCAGGCGGGGGGCATCGGCACCCGCGGGGTGGGGGAGACGCAGCTCGAGATCGACCGGCGGCTGATCTCCCGTCGGATCGCCCTGCTGCGGCGCAAGCTGCGCACGGTGGAGCGCGACCGGAGGCTGCGCCGGGAGCGGCGCAGCGATCTGCCCGCCGTCGCCCTGGTGGGCTACACCAATGCGGGCAAGTCGTCGCTGTTCCGCGCCCTCACCCACGCCCGGGTCCTGGTGGAGGACCGTCTCTTCGCGACCCTCGACCCCCGGTCCCGGCGGGTCGCCCTCGGCGAGGGAGTGGTGGCGGTGATGACCGACACCGTGGGCTTCATCCGCAAGCTCCCCCACGACCTGGTCGCCCCCTTCCGGTCGACCCTGGAGGAGGCCACCGAGGCCGACCTCCTGCTCCACGTCGTGGACGGCTCCCACCCGAGCTGGGAGGAGCACCTGAGCGTGGGCACAGACGTGCTGGAAGGGCTGGGTGTGGAGGACGAGCAGGTGCTGCTGGTGATCAACAAGATCGACCTCATGCCGGCGCCGCGGCCGCACCCTCCCCTGGGGGAGGGCCGGTTCGCGCTGGTGTCCGCGACCACCGGCGAAGGGCTGGAGTCCCTCCGCGGTGCGATCCGGGACGAGCTCCTGTCGGCGCCGGGTGTGACCCTGCTGCGGGTCCCCCTGGAGGAGGTCGAGATGGTGCAGCGGGCGGTGGGGCTGCCCCACCTGGTGGCCCGCCGCTTCCGAGCCGAGGCGGTGGAGCTGGCCATGCGGATCGACGGTCGGCGGCTGGCCGAGGCCGGTCTCGACCGCTATCGGGTCTCCCACTGGGGTACCACCGCTGCCGAGGGAGGGACCTGATGCCGGTGTACGAGTTCCTGTGCCGCCAGTGCAACCGCATCTACAGCTTTCACTCGTTCAAGGTGGAGACCACCAAGGTTCCGACCTGCCCGCGGTGCGGCGCCCGAGACCTGGAGCGGGTGCCGTCCCGCTTCGGCGTCGCCGCCTCCCGCAAGGCCGCGGCTCCGGCCGCCGCCGGCGGAGGCGGGGACGACGATGACCCGCGCATGGAGCGCGAGATGATGCAGCTCGCCGCCGAGCTGGAGTCCATGGACGAGAACGATCCGCGCCAGATGGCGGCGGCGGTGCGCAGGATGACCGAGCTCGCCGGCGAGCCGGTCACCCCCGCCATGGAGGAGATGATCCGCAGGTTGGAGGCCGGTGAGGACCCGGAGAAGGTGGAGGAGGAGCTCGGCGACGCCCTCGAGGAAGAGATGGGCGACGAGGGCGGTGGCTTCGGCGGCGGCGGCCCGGACCGCGACGAGGGCCTCTACCCCATGTGAAGGCTGTCGCCGTCGGAGGCGGGCCAGGTTCGTTCGGCCGACCGCCGTGTGGCGATGTGATACGCCAGCACGGCCACCAGCGCGCCCCCGATGCCATCCACCAGGTAGTGATAGCCGGTCAGCATGCTGCCGATCACGATGACCACGCCGAAGATGACGTTCCAGGCGAACCACACGCGCCCCACCGCGCGCGCCCACAGCGCGTACAGCACGAACACGGCGACATGGAGGCTCGGGAACGCGGCGATTCCGAACAGGTTGATGATGATGTTGTAATTGCCGCGGACGATCGCGAGCGTCTCCCGGTGCAGCCCGGCCTGCACAGCCACCGTCGCTGGGCAGTGCTGCAGGGTGCTCTCGAAGATGCCCGGGGTGGTGAAGACCGGTCCCCAGGACGGCACCAGGATATAGAGCAGCAGGCCGAGCTGCCACATCACCACGAAGCTGGAGAAGAACGCGGTCCGACGACGCCCCGTCAGGAACGCGAAGAAGACCACCACCCCGCCCCACAGCAGCAGAAAGTAGAGCTGACTGTAGATGAAGTCGAAGAGCCGCAACACCGTCGGGTTGGTGATGGCTGCGGTCACCAGGGCCACCGGGTCATGCCGGAAGGCGAGCATCTGGTCGACCGCTCGCAGCGCCTGATCGTGATTCGCCGAGTTGATGACCGGCACGTAGACCTTGAGCGTCAGGTGCGCGGTCTCGACCACGCTGAAGGCCACGGTGATGCGGAGCAGGTCGGTCCAGAAGCGGAGAGTGGAAACCTCCGACCTGGAGAGCGCGGTGCGCCATGCGGACCTGTGCCGGACGACGCGAACGGCCGTGATGACGAGGATGGCGACCACCGCGAGCAACGCGATGACCGCCATCTTGCGGAAGGTGAGGAACGCGAGGAGCGCGTAGCGGATGACCACCGGTGCGGTGACCGCGAAGACCACCATCGCGGCGAAGGACGCGAGGGCGACCCACTCGAAGATGTAGAGCCGGCCGAGACAGGTCCGGGTGGAAACTTTCAGGTGGCTGGAGGAGGAGGGGGCAAGCGCCATCATGCTGTCGTCAACAGTCTACAGCCGATTGTCGCGACGAGCCGGCCTACCACCATCGGCAGAGCAGCGATCGGCCGCCGGCCGAGGCCGAGACTCAGGCGGCGGCGGACAGCGCCACGGGTTTCCTGCGCAGCGTGATGACGTCGATCTCCGGTGGTGCGCCGACGCGCAGAGGGACCGCCCCCACGCCGATCCCCCGAGAGACGTAGAGCACGGTCTGGCGCCAGCGGTAGGGGCCGGCCACGTAGCGGGTTGTGAGCCGCGCGAGGCTGAGGTTGCGGGAAGGGAGGGCGATCTGGCCCCCATGGGTGTGCCCGGACAGCGTGAGGTCGGCCCCCGCGGCGCGTGCCCCACGCCAGCCCTGGGGCTGGTGGCACAGGCAGAGGTGGAAACGCTCCGGGTGACGGCCGATGAGGTTGAAGTCCGGTCCCCCGCCGCGGGCGTACAGGTCGTCCACGCCCACCAACGTCAGCCGTTGGCGGCCCCGTCGCAGCTCGGTGGCACGGTTGACCAGGGGCGTGATGCCGGCACCGGTGAGCGCCCGCCTGGCCAACGTCCGGCCCACGTAGTGGTCGTGGTTCCCGAGGATGCCGTACACGCCTAGAGGGGCTTCGAGCCCGCGGAACCCCTCACTGAACATGTCCGCGTCCACGGCCCTGCGATCGACCTGGTCGCCGGTGAAGACGATGAGGTCCGAGGGCAGACGTGCCAGGAGGCCGGCGATCTCCCGCATGCGCTGCACCGACATGTAGAGGCCGGCGTGAACGTCCGAGACCTGGAGGATTCTGAGCCCGTCCCAGGCTTCCGGCAGCCGTGGCAGGGAGATGGTGATGCGACGGACCCCCGGGACGCTCTGCGCCTCCGCGAAGCCGCTGCTCGCGATCCCGAGAGATCCAACGGCGGTGAACGTGGCCTGGGTCAGGAATCCTCTGCGTGTCAGCACCTGGACAGCTCCTCCGGCAACCGCGGCTGCCGGAGGGAGCCACGGAGCATCTTTCCGAATATATCAGCCATCCGCCGACGCCTGTCTGGAGCCCCGCTGTGTCGGTGAGCCAGACCACATCCATTCGCAGCGGCGACCGCAGCGACGCACGTCGGGACCTTCGGGATCACGGGCTTTCGAGCGCTCCGCCCTCCTTCGCGTCCGCGCGCTTGAGGAGGTAGGCGAAGAGGAGGCCAACCAGCCCGAGGCTCGCGAACATCAGCATGCTGGCGGTGTAGGTGTTGGTGACGTCCCGCAGCTTGCCGTTGAGGTAGGGGAAGAGGGCGAGGCCGATGTTCTGGATCATGGTGATGAGGCCGAACGCGGAGCCCACCAGCTCCTTGCGGACGATGAGCGGCACCGCCGGCCACATCGCCGCCGGCACCAGCACGAAGGCCGCGCCCAGCATCATCATGGGGTACCGCGGCTGCACCAGGGTGAAGGCCATCACGAGGAAGCTGGGGATCATGAGCAGCGAGCCCAGGGTCATGAGCGAGGCGCGCTTGCCGATCTTGTCCACCAGCTGCCCGGCGAAGGGGGCCAGGAACATGGAAGCGGCGATGATGATGGTGGTGGTGCCTCCGGCCGTGGAGAACATGTGGATGATGTTGTAGAAGACCTGGCCGAAGAAGCCGCCGCCCTCCCCGACCGTCAGCGGGATCCCCCACTTGTCGTGGAAGAAATCGGTGGACAGGGCCGTGAAGGGAAAGATCGCCGAGTAGAAGGTCACGCACAGGATGGCCACGTACCAGAACGAGGTGGGGAACTTCTTGACGTCGGAGAACACCACCTTGTCCTCGGTCTCGGCCTCCTCGAGCTCCAGCGCCTTGGCGCCGCGTCGGTCCATGGCCCAGTAGACGAGGGCGGCGCCGAGGGAGACGAGACAGAAGATGACTGCGGCCCAGAGGGCGGCGCGGTAGTCGCCGAAGTGCTGCGCGATGACCTCCTCCGTGTTGAAGGAGAAGAGGGTCCCGAGGCGGCTGATGGTGAGGGCGATGCCAAAGGAGAGGGCGAGCTCTTTGCCCTTGAACCAGCGCGCCAGGATCGCGCTCTGTGCCACCACCAGCGCCTCCGATCCGCCACCGAAGATGAAGCGCCCCGCGTACACCACCATGATGTTGGGCGCGAGAGCGACCACGGTCGCTCCCACTGCCACGAGGAGCGCGAAGATGGTGCTGGCGGCCCGCGTGCCGATGCGGTCGATGAGCATCCCGCCCAGGAACACCGAGAGGATCGCTGCGATGCTGTACACCGTGTACATGGTGCCGATGGCGCTGCGCGGCACATCCAGGACCCTGAGCAGGGTCGGGGCGATGGCGCCCACCGAGTCATAGGCGAAGTAGGAGCCGTAGGTGAGGAGGCTGACGAAGGCCAGGATGGTGAAGCGATACGGGCGCTTGGAGGGATGGAACCAACTCTGATTCGCAGTCATCGTGGATGGATGTGCCACGGCGGAACCACCTTCCGTCTGGGATTTCATCACTTCTTGAAGAGGGCGTCGAAGGCGGCGCGGGCGTCCATGGCCGACTCCGGCTTCGCCGATCTGAGGTCGCGCACCTGCTTGGGTTGGTAGAGCGGGCACTGGTTGGCGCCGCCCTTGTCCTCGATGCGCGCCGAGATCGTCTTGCGGCACTCGAAGCGAGCGGCCGGGTCGAAGAAGGCGCAGTTGGTGCAGGTGTGGAGCGGTTTGCCGCACCGGTCACAGGTGGTGTCCAGCTCCACCGTCCCCTGGGCCTGCTGGCCGCAGAGGGCGCACTTGAAGGCGACCGCGGTGGGAGCGCCGAGCCCGCGACCCCGCGGGGCGCCCTCCGAGCGTGGTCGGCCGCCGTCGTCCACCGGTCGTCGGGGACGTCGCTCCTCATACTCCCGGTCATCGTCCATGTAGCCACGATGACGATACTTGCGGTCACCCATGAAGAAATCCTCCGAGGACCGGGCGCGAGCCCTGTCGCGACTGCCGGCGCGGGCTCGGACGAGCCCGCGCCCATTGTACCGCGGTCCTGTGCGCCGGGGCGGCTGCCGGATCGTGCCGGCCCCTGCCCTAGTGCCCCGTCCCCTGGGAGGTCCAGGTCGGGGAGTGGTTGGTGCCGTCCTGGGTGAGCTGCCGGGGCACGCCGTCGGCGTCCGTGATGTAGATCTGCTGGGTGCCCGTCCGGTCGGAAGCGAACGCGAGCATGGAACCGTCGGGAGAGAAGGAGGGCGACTCGTTGTTGCCGGGACCGGGGAGGATGGTCTCCTGGCCGCTCACGGTGTCGATGGTGGCGAGCTGGAAGCGCCCATCCACCCGGGTCGTGCAGACCAGGCGGGTCCCGTCATAGGACCAGGCCGCCTCGTCGTAGAAGTGGCCGCCGAAGGTGAGGCGGCGTACGTTCGAGCCGTCGGCGTCCATGAGGTAGATCTGGGGCGATCCCGAGCGGCTGGAGGTGAACGCGATCTGACGGCCGTTGGGTGACCACGCGGGCTGCGTGTCGATGCCCCGGGCGGTGGTGAGGCGGGTCGCCTCGCCGCCGGCGACCGGCATGACGTAGATGTCCACGTTGCCGTCCGTCGACGAGGCGAAGGCGATCTGGCGGCCGTCCGGAGAGAAGCTGGCCGAGGAGTTGACGCCGCCCTTGTCCCACAACTGCTTCAGGTAGCCCTCCTGGGGAGTGAGCAGGAACAGGGCCGGTCCCCCCTTGAGGTAGGACGTGAAGACCAGGTGCTTGCCGTCCGGCGACCAGGCCGGGGCCAGGGCGATGGCGCCGTGCTTCGTGAGCTGCTTGGGATTGGCGCCGTTCCAGTCCATCACCCACACCTCGTCGCTGCCGGTGCGGTTGGAGATGAAGGCCATGCGCGACAGGAAGGGGCCGGGTCGACCGGTGAACACCTGGACCAGGTCGTTGGCCAGGGTGTGCGCCACCACCTGGGCGGCGGAGGTGCCGGCCCGGTACCTCTTGGAGAAGGCGAACTCTCCGGACACCAGGTCCACGAGCCGCGCCTCCACCACGAGCTGGCCACCGGCGCGGACCACGGTGCCGGAGAGCAGGAACTGGGCGCCGATGGCGCGCCAGCGTTGGTGGAGCACGTCCGGTCTGGGGTCATCCTCCACGAGGGTGTAGAGGCGCTTGTCCACCAGCGCGATGGGCGCGGCCGCGCGTAGGTCCTCGTCCAGGGTGCCCTGGAAGCTCGTGGCGACGTCGGCCGGGGTCCCGGGCAGCACCATCAAAGGCGGCGCCGCCACCGCCACCCGGCGCAGGCCCGGCTGGGTGATCTCGAGGTAGATCTCGCCCTGGGCGGCGGCGGTGGCCGCCGCGGCGAGGACGAGGATGAATGCGAGAGACCGTCGACGAGTGGTCATGAATCACTCCGTGAAGCTGAGATGGACGGTGAGGTCCGACTTGCCGTAGGCCGGTGGCAGGGGTGGGAGGGGGTTGGCGGCGTAGAGCGCGCGCAACGCGGCCCGGTCGAAGGACGGGTTACCCGATGCCTGCTCGAGGACGATGTCCTCCACGCGGCCGTTGGCGAGAATACGAAAGCGCACCTGGGCGCGGGTCCCTGCACCCGCCACCGGCTTGTACCAGCGGGACTCGATGAGGGCCAGCATGCGCTCGATGTAGTAGGTGAACTGGAAGTCCGAGGGAATGCCGGGTATGCGGCTGCCGGTGCCTTCGCCAAGGGACAGCCCCTTGCTGACCCCATGGCCGCCCTCTCTGTCGCCAGGGGGGCCCTCAGGCTCGGGGACGGACGTGGCGGCGGGGGCGGGCCGGGGGGTTGGCGCCGGCATGGCCTCTTCGCTCGGCGGCGGCTGGGGGGCGGCCGTGGGCCGCGGGACCGGGGTCGCCGCGGCGGCGGCGGTCGGCTTTGGTCTGGGAACGGGAGTGGCCGCCGGCGCGGGCTTGGAGCGCGGCCGGCTCGCGCGGGGGGCTGGTGCGCGCTGCGGTTGGATGATGCGGACCGACACCGTCGGCAGGTGGGTCGGCCGGGCGGAGGCGGAGCGGCTGATCATGAACACGCTCCCGGCGACGGCGAGGTGCAGCATCGCGGCCACACCCACCCAGGGAAGCAGACCCGGTTGCGCCCGCTCACGCTCGGCGAGGAGCTCGGACACCCGGTCCATCTATCTCGGTTCCGGGCGGGTGACCATGCCGACCTGCTCGACCCCCACCTGATCGAGGACGGCCAGGACCCGGACCACGAAGCCGTAGGGCACGCTCTCGTCCGCCTTCAGGTACACGGGACGTGGGCTGCCGGCCAGCTCGGCGCCGAGCCGATCGGCCAGGAGCTTGATGTGCACCGGTTCGTCGTCGAGGAGGATCACGTGGTCCCTGGTGATCGTGAGGATGACGGGCTCGTGGCCCTTGCCGTTGAGGGCCGGCGCCTGCTGCTTGGGCAGGTCCACGGTCAACCCCTGGACGAGCATGGGCGCGGTGATGATGAAGATGATGAGCAGCACCAACATGACGTCCACGAGGGGCGTCACGTTGATGTCCGCGAGATCGCCCAGGTTGTCGGATGTCTGGAAGGCCATGGGACCTCACCTCATCGGTCGGCCGGCGCTGCCGGTCGCGGGCGGCGCCTCGCGACGGGCCCACGGGGGCGACCGCGACCACTGGAGTGCGCTGGATCCGACACTACATGAAGTTCCGATCCACCAGGTTCAGGAACTCCAGCGAGAAGTCGTCCATGCGGCGCCTGAGCTGACGGACCCGCGCCAGCAGGTGGTTGTAGGCGATCACCGCGGGAATCGCTGCGAGCAGCCCGGCGGCGGTGTTGACCAGGGCCTCGGCGATGCCGGGCGCCACGGTCACGATGGAGGTGGAGCCGGTGACGCCGATGGCGTGGAAGGTGTTCATGATCCCCCACACGGTGCCAAACAGTCCGATGAAGGGCGTCACGCTGGCAGTCGTGGCGAGCATCGGCAGGGCCCGCTGGAGGCGTTCCTGCTCGCTGCCCACGGCGCGTTCCAGTGCGCGCGACACACCGTCCAGGGTGCGGACCTTGAGGGGGGTGTCGGGCCCGGCGGCGCGCCGCGCCGCCCGGATGCTCGCCTCCAGCTCGGAGTAGCCGGCCTGGAAGATGGCCGCCAGGGGCGAGCTGCGGTGTCGGGGCGCCACCTCGGCGGCTTCGTTCAAGCGTGTGGCCTTGCGGAAGACCCGCACGAAGCGCTCCGACGTGCGCTGCGCCGAGCCCAGCTCCCGCCACTTGGCCAGAATCACCGACCAGGACGCCAACGAAAAGAAAAGCAGGGTGACGAGCACCACCTTCGCCACCCAGCCGGTCTGGACGAAGAACCTCAGAATCTCCACGGTTCCACATTGTACGCAATCGTCGTGCCACTGGGTACGCGGTGGGGTTGTGTCCGCGGCCACTGCGCCCCCGTGTCGGTTGACACCCTCCGCCGACTTCGGATATAAGGCGGGACGCCTGGTCGCCCAGGTAGCTCAGTTGGTAGAGCACCGCACTGAAAATGCGGGTGTCGCTGGTTCAACTCCGGCCCTGGGCACCACCTGAAATTCGGGGAGGCGGTTTCGGACAGACCGCCTCCCCGAATTTCATCTTGACGAGAGCAGGACACCGAGGCATAAGGATCGATCCTCGATGGACCGCCGGGCGCTCACCCGGCGTCCTTACGCGGCGATCGGCGGCGTCGACCAGCGGCAGCGGCAGGAATCGGCGGCCGCGATCTGCGGACACCATTCAGCGGGCGTTCAACGGCGACACGCTTGAGGAGCACCACAGCGGGGTGCCTGGCACGCCGTCTTGATTCGATAGCACCCAGACAGCTGAATCCGGAAGCGTGCCTGGCACCCCCTTTGGCCTGCCCGAAGGGAGAGATGCCGCGGCGCGCCGATTCTTTCGACGCCTTCCCCGAGGTTGCCACCGCTGACACTTTCCCGACCCCGGGTCAGGCTCGGCCGGTCCGCGTCACCTCGGGAAAGTGTCACCAGTGGCACGCCCGAGGCCCGCGCTGTTCTGTCGGAGGGCGCTGATCTGTGCGCTCACTGCCGCCGCTCCTGGGTTCGGCTGCACTACAATCCGTGTATGGCGAAGACCAGACTGGGCATCCTCATCTCCGGCCGCGGCTCCAACATGCAGGCCATCGTCGCGGCCTGCTCCTCCGGCCAGGTGCCGGCCGAGGTGGCCGTGGTGGTCTCCAACCGCGTCGACGCACCGGGGCTCGAGTGGGCCGGCGAACATGGCGTGACCACCGCGGTGCTGTCGCACAAGGAGTACGGGACCCGCCGCGAGCACGACCTGGCTGTGGTGACCAGGTTGCGCGAGAGGGGGGTGGAGTGGGTGTGCCTGGCCGGGTACATGCGCCTGCTGTCGCCGGACTTCATCGCGGCCTACCCGGGCCGCATCCTGAACATCCACCCCGCGCTGCTGCCCGCGTTCCCCGGCCTGGACGCTCAGCGCCAGGCGTGGGCGTGGGGGGTGAAGGTGTCGGGGTGCACGGTGCACCTGGTGGACGAGCAGCTCGATCACGGCCCCATCGTCGTCCAGCGCACGGTGGCCGTTGCAGACGACGATGACGACCATACCCTCGCCCTGCGCATCCTGGAGCAGGAGCACCTGGCCTACCCCGAGGCGTTGCAGGCGCTGCTGACGCGCCCGTACAGGGTGGAGGGACGTCGTCTACGGTTTCTGGCTGGCCCCTGAACCTCGCCCGGGGGTCAAGATCGGTAGGAATAGTTCCTGACAAAAAGTTCAAAATCCCCCACATGGGGGATTGTGTGTCGACGTTCGACGGGCCACACTGCTTGGTGCAAGGTGGAAAAGCTTCCGGTTTCACGGGTGATGCCCCCGGGGCATCACCTCGTCTGGAGCCGCAGGATCTGGGGGTGGGGTCTCCGGACCTCTCTGCGAGGCGCCCTCCATCTCTCGAGAGCTCCGGCCAAGACACGGTTCCCTCGCCTTGGGGCCCCGCCCCCCCTCTGCACCGGTTCGGGTATTCGAGGTAGTCCCGCGTCCGTGCCCGAGTCCGCGCCCGCGTCCTGGTCGGCAGCGGCAGCGCCCGCGGCGGCAATCGGCTTCGGCCATCAGCGCGGGTCGGCAGCGGTCCGCGGCAGCGATCAGCGCACAGCGGGAGCTCCCCGTGACCGCGCCACGATCGACCGCGCGTGGCAACGATCAGCGGCCGTCCAATGACGAGAGCTTCAGTAGAACCAGAGCGGAGTGCCTGGCACGCCGTCTTGACTCGATAGCACGCTGACCGCTGAGTCGGGATGTGTGCCTGGCACCCCCTCTTCTCGTCCCCGATGCGCCAGACAGAGCGTTGCGCCGCGTCTGGCCTGCCCGCCGCGCTGGCGGACCTGACGGGCCAGATGTGGAGGTACCGACCTCGCCGATGGACTCACCTGATCGCCGACCCCCGACCGCCGGCCGCCGACCGCCGCTCCCCGT
>Ga0315542_1000407_pt1 | contig 26584 bp, 25 predicted proteins | sample SalMarSW160120MG_FD_202541 | JGI IMG/M metagenome (GOLD analysis project Ga0315542, IMG submission 202541) | Salt marsh sediment microbial communities from the Plum Island Ecosystem LTER, Massachusetts, United States - Salt Marsh Sediment SW1601-20 ... | reverse complement strand
CGCCGCCGAGCTCGCGGCGCCAGGCAAGACGCAGGGGCATGCTCGCGTCCGAGAGCGGATAGAGCTGGTCGCGCCCGATGGGGAGGCCGAGGGCCAGGCCGTAGCGGCCGGGCCCCAGCAACGGCAGGCGCAGCCGGCCGAGCAGGCCGATCTCGGGCCGGCCGAAGCCGACGATCTGGGCCTCGTCGGGCCAGCCCGGATCGGCATCCTCACCCCGCAGGGACGGCCAGCGCCCCAGGGCGGGGTGGCCGTCGGTATCCAGGCTCAGGTAATGCATGCGCAGGAAGAGCCGGGTGTGTTCCCCCGAGGCGAGCAGACCGGTCAGACCGACGCGATCGGCGGACCAGTGGAACTCCTGGTCGTCGAAACGGTCCCAGCTCACCTCGAGCGAGCGCCGGCCGGACGTGTCGGCCGCGGCGGACCAGGGCAGGGGATCGAGATAGGGGATCTGGGCGCGGGCGGCGGGCAGCGACCAGGGCAGCAGCAACCCCAGCAGCGGGAGCCACCGCGCGGGCCGGACGCATGATCCGGGCGGACTCACGGTTCCCGGGCCGCCTCGATCAGGCGGACCACGCCGTTCTTCTCGAAGTAGACCTTGACGACGCGGCGCAGGCCCGGCAGGGATTCCTTGGCCACGACGACGCCGCAGTCGTCCCAGGCCAGATGGTGGATGGCGTCCCCCACCTCGTAGGTGCTCCAGGGCCGGTAGGGCAGGGCCTTGCTGGCGTCCATCGCCGCCAGCATGGCCTCGTACTCCGGTGGGATGGTCTCGGCGCCGGCCTCGGCGACGGCCGGGGAATCCTTACCGCCCTCGACCGGCGTCTCGGTTTCGTCCAGAGCCGCGCCCGCGGCGGCGGCCGCGTGGGTCCCGCCCTCACCGAGCGCGCCGGCATCGCTCACGAGCTGCTCCGCGGATACCTCGCCGTCCTCGTCCTCCCCTTCGGAAGGCAGGGCCACGCCCACCTTGGGCAGGAAACCCTGGCAGCGAGGACAGCGCAGCCAGATGACACCATCGTCCTCACCGTTCGCGGTGGGGACGACCTCCATCGGGAGCTCCTCCCGGCACACGGAGCAGTACTGCTTGATCTTCACGGCGATCCAGGGTTCGGAGGCCGGTCAGCTTCGGTCACGGACGCTCAGAACATGGGCTTGCAGCAGTCCTCGGCCTCCTCCTTGCTCTTGAAGCGCATGCCGCAGGTGAGGCATTTATGCGGTCCGTCGATGCGGCCTTCAGCCATGGCTTTCTCCAGCAGTCGATCGTACTTCACGAAGCTCTCGTCACGCACAAGGATCTCCTCGTCTTTGACGCTTGCCATCTGCTCCTCCTTGGCTCCGGTCACGCGTCGTCTGCACCCGACTCCGTGCTGGGCGATCGTCGGCTGCAGCATGGATCAAGACGATCAGACGATCGCGGCATACTATAACAGAGCCGGGAGCGCGTCAATATGTTGGGACACCGGCGAGTAGGGCGGAGAAGGGATCCGGCCGCGGGTCAGGACTCCGTGGCCTCCGCAGCCCGCGGCAAGGCTCCGAGATCCAGCTGCGGCTGATGCGGCTGCGTGAGCAGGAAGAGATCGCCGAGGCAGGCCAGACCCAGCGCCCGGGCGGCCGTCAGCTCCTTCCGGAGCACACGGGCCGTGACGAGGGCGTCTTCCGGTGCGCGATGAGGCTGGGCGTGCTGCAACCCGAGCTGGCGCGCCAGTTCCGGCAGGCTGTACCCGGGCAGGTCCGGCCACAGCTCGTGCGCCAGCCGCAGCGTGCAGACGCCGGCGACGGCCGGCAGCTTCAGTCCGCGGCGGGCGAATTCCCAGCGCAGGAAAGGCAGGTCGAAGCGGATGTCGTGGGCCACGAAGACGGCCCCGGCCAGGAGGGCGGTCAGCTCGTCAGCCAGCTCCGAGAAATCCGGAGCGCCGCGCAGATCGGCCGCCCGGATGCCGGTCAGCCTGCTGACCCAGGCGGGGATCGCGCGCGCGCAACGCACGAGGCTGGCGAAGCGCTTGACGATGCGCCCGCCGCGGACCGTCACCGCACCGATCTCCATGATCTCGTCCACGCCGATGATGCCGCCGGTGGTCTCGAGATCGACCACGGTGAACGTGGCCTCGTCCAGGCGCAGCGTGACGTGAGCCGCCCCGCGGGCGCACCAGCAGAGATCGTGGGTCATCAGGAAGCGCGGGTCACTCGCCAGCAGCGTCCAGACGACGGCCTGTGCTTCCGGATGCTCGTGCCGCCGGGGTCCGAAGAGCTGCCGGGCGATACGATGCGGCGGCAGGGGACGGTTGGCTTCGAGCAGGAACTGGTAAGCAGCGGCTCGCAGTTGCTTCAGATCCAGCGTGTGCATAGCGTATTATACCACAAAAATTTGGGGTGGGTCAACGCCCCGGTCGATCACGCCCCGGTCGATCGCGCGCGGGATCACCCTCCGGGCGGCCCGGCGAGAGGCTCGCCCAGCCAGGCCTGCGCGTCCTCTCCGTAGCCGACCAGCTCCATGGTCTCGACGCGCAACCCGGGCGCCGGCGAGGTGAAGCGCGCGCTGGGCGGCTCCAGGCGGGAGAGAGAGCGCGTGCGCTCGGCGGCGTAGACCAGCCCCAGGAACGGCACCTCGCCGTTGACGGCGCAGCTGATCTGCCACTCGGTGATCTGCTCCAGGGTGGCGCGCGGCAACCGCACGCGCTGGGTGTCAGCGGCGCTCAGTACGTACTGGTCGCAGCGCAGCTCGTGGCCCGCCACGACCCGCACCGAGCTGTCCGCCCGCTCGCACGTTTGCGGCACGAACTCGCTCTGCAGGGTGGCGAGGACGAGCGGATCTTCCCGCCAGTCCGCGGGCGTCAGCACCGTGGGCTGGCCGCCGTCCCAGCGAACGACTCGCTCCACCAGGTCGGCGAGGTTGCCCTGGCGCCCGAGCAGGCGCTCGGAGATCTGGAGCTGCACCCCCTCGCCCGCCACGGGCTCCAGGCCGCCGCCGGTCTCGGCGAGCGGCAGCAGCTCGAGCAGCCAGGACCGCGCCCCGGCCTCGCCCACCTCGCCCACGCACTGCACGCGCAGCAGGTCCACCTCCCGCTGCCCGCCGCTCAGCGTCGTCCGGTTGTAGTCGACCCGGTCCCCGGGCCGGATCTGCAGGGGGATCACCGGTTCCCGCCAGAGGGTGAAGAGATCGAGCGCGCTGCTCGGAACGGCGAACAACAGCAGCACGAGAACGGCAGGCCCGCACCACGACCTGCCGTTCCACCATCGTCGAGTATGCCGCCGAGGACCGTTAATGCTTGATCTTCTCCCAGTAAACGGCGTAGTCGAAGTTGGGGCTGTTCTCCTGGTCGTGGCAGCCGACACAAGATTCCCGCGCCCGCTTGAGCATGCTGCCGTCCCGCGCGTGCATCGTCCCGTAGCCGTGGCAGGCCTCGCACTGCACGTTGCTCAGGGTGTTGTAGGGCGGCAGATCATCGTAGCCGTTCTTGTACTCGTAGCCGACCACGTGGCAGACCAGGCAATCGGGATTGAAGCCCTGGCCCTTGCTACGCAGGCTGGCCATGGCGTTCTCGTGCGCGGACGCCTTGACCACCTTCCAGCTGTCCTGATGGCACTTCTGGCAGGACCGCTCGGTCAGGAACTGCTCCTGGTCCGAGCCCTTGGTCTGCTGGTGCTCCCCGCGCAGGGAGGTGCGGAACTCCTTCAGGTGCTCCTTGAACTGGCTGACCTTCTCGGCGACGACGGGATCGTCGGCGATCTTGTCGTCCAGGCTGGTCATGCCGATGGAGAAGCTCGAGACCTCTCCCTTGCTGCCGATGGTCGCGTCGCAGCGTCCGATGAACCGCCCCTCGTGGCCAGCTCCCAGCAGCACCGTGTGCAGCACGACCCGCTCCGTCGAGTAGTTGCGATAGGTGTGGCCCACCAGGCAGATGTCCACGCCCTCGAGCTCCTTGAGCAGCTCCTCGGTGAGATTGTCGCCCAGGTGACTGATCAGGATCACCGTGTCGGCCTGCTTGCGGATCTCCGGGACCAGGCGCCGCAGCGTCACCAGGGGATCCTCCACGATGTACTCCGGATCGTGCTGCGACATGGTGACGATCTTCTGTTGCGGATCCAGCACCGAGACGATGCCGAAGCGCACACCGCCCCGCTCCACGATGACGTAGGGTGGCAGGATCAGATCGCCGGTGCGGCTGTCCTTCACGTTGGCGTTGATGAAGGGCAGCTTGTAGGTCGTCATCATGTCCCTGAGGAACTGGATGCCGTAGTTGAGGTCCCTCTCCCCGAGGCCGATGGCGTCGATGCCGAAGCTGCTGCTGACCTCGCATAGGAAGCGGGTCTGCTCCTTCTCCACCATCTCGCGCTGACCGAACAGGTCGCCCCCGTCCAGGTTCAGCACCGCCACGCCCTCGTTCCAAACTCCATCCAGATAGGTAGCCCTCCGGGCCACCCCGCCACGCTGATGACTCTTTCACCCACAGGGGTCGATCTTGCCCTTGATGTCACTGGTGTACACGATGGTGACGTTGCGCCACTCCTCGGCCGCGCTGGTGGCCGGGCCTCGACCCTTGTCCACCGCCGCGAGCAGGAGCAGCACGAGGGAGAGCAGGATCGTCAGCGAGAGCAGCGTCGCGCTCACGCGTCTGCCGATCGGCTTCATGCTACTACCTTTCCCGTAAGTGCCGGATGACCAAACCCGGCGGGGCCTGAGCCCGCCGGGGGGACGCGGAGATGATCGCTTTACATCCGCCGCGAAGCGAAGTTCCCACGAACGTTCGAATTCGTGTCCGGGAGCTTCCGGACAGGGGCTAGTATACCGGTTAGAGAGAAGCCGGGCAAGCCCGGCTCCCGGGGCGGGAAGCGGTCCCCCGCCTTCAATCCTGGCGAGACCGTATCAAGATCACTTGTGGCGCACGCGCTCCTTCAGGCTCTTCCCGGCCACGAAGGCGGGATAGCTGCCTCCGGGAATGGTGATGGTGGCGCCCGTCTGCGGATTGCGGCCCTGGCGCTTCTTGCGCTTGCGGCTCTCGAAGGTCCCGAAGCCCGTGATCTGGACCTTCGTACCCTTGGCGACCTCCGAGGCGATGATGCCCTCCCGGGGGGCCGTGGAGAACAGGGCGTTGACGGCAATGCGAGCGTCCTTGAGCGTGAGGCCGGTCTTCTCCGCCAGCTTGGCGGTCAGTTCTGTCTTGTTCATGAGTTCCACCTCCTTTCGGGCTTGATTGAGCCCGAACGGCCTGCGGCTGTCAACGGAAAAAAGCCGGATCCTCCAGTCCTGGCGCGGAGATCCGGGCTCAGAAGATACCCCCGCTGAGCTGGCTGGCACCTCCCAAGAGACCTTCCCGTCCCCGGGTCACCTTGATGGCGGGGATCGATTTCAGGTAGATGCGGAAGCCGAACTCCTGGTCGTTGGTGTAGATCGAGCGTGAGAACTCCAGGGCCCAGCAGTGCAGATCGCGCTTGAGGTTCCAGCTCTGGTTGTAAACCTGGCCGTTGTCGAAATCCAGGGAGGCGCGGTACGTGAGATCCCAGTTGGCGGTCAGGGCAGTCGAGACGGACAGGTTCCCCCGGGCCGAGGACAGGCCTCTCACGTTGTCGCGCGAGTAGGTGAGGTTGAGGCTCAGGTTCCAGGGGATGAAGCGGCCGCCCTCGGTGGGATCCTGCATGTCGCCGGTGCGCAGCGGACGTTCGTAACCGGCGAAGTCGCCGGCGAACGGCTGCTCCTCGACCACGTTCTCCTGGAGCAGCCCCTCGGTGTTGGTCGCCAGGCTGTCCCGCACGACTCCCAGCCGCTCGATGGCCTCGTTGACCGGCGGCTGCAGCGGTACCACCTCGCCGCCGGTGTCGAAGCGGCCGTTCAGGTTCAGGCCGTAGTTGAGTTGCGTGTCGAGAATGCGCCCCTTGTAGGGATCGATGGTGTTGGACATGTTGAAGTTCAGGTTCCGGTTCTCCCCCGGCTTGATGCTGATCCGGCTGGAGACGTTGGACCACCGCCGGTCGAGGCCCGGATCGGGACGGTAGCTCGTGCTCAGATTCCAGTCCAGCAGGCCGTCCAGCTTGTGCACCTCGGAAGTGCTGTCCTGCACGCTCCCGGTCAGGTACTTGACGTCGAAGCGATTGCCGACGTTGAAGCTGTAGCTCTCGCTCCGGCGCTGCTTGTTTCCCAGCGCCGGCAAGAGGGAGTAGCCCACCGACCAGGTGAAGGTGTGGCGGACGGCCTGCAGCGGGCCCAGCCGCAGCGGGAAGATCCCGTAGACGGTGCTGCGCACGCCGCCGGTGAACGACAGACGGGGCGATGTGATCTCCGTCGCCTCGTCGAGGGTGCGGGCGAAGAAGCTGACGGAGTCGTCGGAGGCCGCATAGAGGCGGCCCTGCTGCTCGTTCCGCTGCCAGGCCTGGCTGGCCCGTACGCCCGCGCTCCAGTCGAAGATGGCCAGGCGTGGCGGCCGGAAATCGACCGACAGGTTACCGCTGGCCTGGTAGTTGCGCTCCTCGGTGGTCTCGTAGCGCGTCCGCGTCGCCTGCAGGTTGTAGCCATGGGAGAAGTTCGTGTTGCGGAGCAGGTCGCCCAGGAACGAACCGTGAGCCCCGGGCGGCAGCGGCGGCAGCACGGAGTGCGACTTGAAGCTCAGGCTGAGCTTGGGAAGCGTCTGCGTGTAGAGCTTGCCGTTGGTCAGCAGGTCGCTGTCCTTGACGTTGACGAACTCGTCGCGCGTCAGGTTCAGGTTGGCACTCAGGTAGGACCAACTGCGGCTCAGATAGACGGTCGCGTGGTTCTGGCCGCTGACGATGGACTGGCCCACGTCGCTGCTCAGGTTGCGCCGAGAGAGGGTCTCGCTGCTCATGTCGACGCGGGCCGACAGGTTGTAGTAGTCCAGGAAGGTCTTCTGGTTATGGACCCAGTGGAGGATCCATTGCTTCTCCGCCTGGGGATTCTCCAGGAAGAGCCGCCGCGTGTAGGCGAGCTCGCCGTCGAAGGCATAGCGCTTCACGTAGCGGTTGCGCACGTAGTAGGTGAACTCCTGGCTCTCGTTGTAGTCGCCCTGGATGGTGAAGTCCAGGTACTCGCTGGCGGCCCAGTAGTAGCCGAAGTCGCGGATGTAACGCCCGGTGCGCGCGGACCAGCCGAAGTTGAAATTCGGAAACAGGATGCCGGAGCGCCGGCCGGTCTTCAGCGACTTGAAGTAGAAGGGCAGGGCGAAGACCGGCACATGGCCGATCTTCAGCACCACCGGCTTGGCCACGACCTTATCCTTCAGGTTGATCTTCATCTTGTCGGACCAGAAGTGATAGTGCGGCTCCGCCAAGTCGCAGGCGGTCATCCGCCCGCCCAGAATCTTCATGCTGCCGTCGGCGAAGCGCTTGATCTCGTCGCCATCGTAGTAGTTCCCCTCGAAGCTGGTCACTCCGTTCTCAACCGCACCGGTCTTGTGCTCGAAGTCGTAGCCCATGCGGCTGCCGACGATGTTCTGGTCGCGGTCCACCAGCTTCGGATCGCCCGAGGCGTACAGCTCGCGTTCCACCGTGTCGAAAGTGACGTGGTGGGCCGTCAGCGTCATGGTGCCGTACTTGAGGTCGGCCTCGCGCGTGATCTCGATGCGCCGCTCCGCCATCTCGAAGATGACCTGACCGCCGCTGTAGTCGACCTCCTCGGCCGCCGCCAGGAAGTTGTACGCCGGTGCGGCCCCGGCCAGGGTGTCGGCGGCGGCTGCCGCCGTTGCGCTGGTGTCCGCGGCCGCCGGATGGATCGCCGCCGTCGTGTCGGCCGCCGCGGTGGTGTCGGCGGCCACGGTGGTGTCCGCGGCCGCGGCCGTGGTGTCGGCCTGGCCTGCCTTCATGGCCGCGAGGCGGGCGAAGGAGTAGGTGCCCGTCATCTTCCCCAGGACCGTGACCCGGTTCACCTTCGACTCGCGGAAGTCGATGACGATGGTGTCGCCCCGCACGTCGTTGAAGGCCACCTCGTCCTGCACGTCCGTCGGCACGTAGAGGCTGTGAGCGCCGCCCACGACCTCGCTCCGCCGCACGCGACCGTCGGCCAGGTCCACGGTGATCGTATCTCCCTCCAGGATGTCGGTACGCGGCAGGCCGGCGTAGATTCCGGCCAGGCTGTCGGGGCTGCTGTCCTCGATGCGCGACGCGCCGCGCAGGAGGATGCGGAACAGGCGGCCGTCGTGGTACAGGAACTCGATCTCGCGGCCGATCATGGTGCTCTCGTCACCGAAATTCACGCGCGGGCGGCCGCGCAGCAGCAGGCGGTCCCGGCCGTAGACCACGGCCGTGTCGGAGACCGCCTGCGTGTTTCCCTGGGCGATGCGCACGCTGTCCACCATCACCACCCGCTGATCCTCGCGGTAGAAGTACATGACCCGGGAGCGTCCCTCGAACGGCTCGCTCCCTTGCTCGCGGCTGGTGAGCACGGGCTCCTCGTTCACGCGGGCGGACTGGCCGTCGGCGGCGAAGGCCGCGTGGCCCCCGGTCACCAGCATGTGGGCGGCCGTGTCGACGATCTTGACGTGACCGCCGGCCTCCCCCTGCCGGGTGTCCCGGTCCCGCACGATGGAGTCGCCCCAGACCGTGTACTCCGGGGTCACCAGACGGGCATGGCCCAGCAGGCGCAGCAGGCGCCCGGCCTGGCGGGACTCGCCGCGCTCGCCGGTGCCGATGGCGTCCTGCTCCTCGACGCGGACTTCGCCGAAGAAATCGGCGGCTCCCTCGTTCCGGCGGTAGATCGCCCGCCGGCAGGTCAGCAGCGACGCCTGCTGGTGCAGGGTGACGTTGTGGCGCAGCTCGTAGACCTGGGTCTGACGGTAGTAGAGGGCAGTGTCGCAGTGGGCGGACAGGGTATCGCGGTCGATGGTGACATGACCGTAGAGAAAGGTGACCGGCTGTCCGTCGACAACCCGGTCCACGAAGCGGTCGGCCTGGATGCGCGAGCGGGGCCGCCCGGCGGCGCTGTCCGCCGGAGCCGGACTGGTGGGCTGGGCCCGGACCCCGAGGAAGCCGCAGAGCAGCCAGGCACCGGCATAGAGCAGGACGAGGGCGGGGCGCCCGCGTGCCGGCCGGCGCCGGGCCCTCACCGTGCTCCCTCGCCCGCACGGACCATGGCGGCCGCGCCGAGGGCCGCGGCGAAGGGCCCCAGCTCGGCGGCTACGACGGGCGTGGTCCGGCTGGCCTCGCAGAGCACCGAGCGCCCCAGCAGGCTGCGAATCGGTTCCAGGATGTAGTCACCCGCCTGGGCCACGCCACCGCCGATGATGACGCGATCGGGGTCGAGAATGTTCACCAGGCTGGACACGGCCTGTCCCAGGCGCCGGCCCGCCACCTGCAGGATCTCGGCCGCGCAGGCATCGCCCTCCTGCGCCGCGCCCGCGATGTCCAGGGGGGTCAGGGCATCGCCGCGCTCCAGGACCCGCTTCTGCAGGGGAGCGCCGGCGCGGCCCACGGTGACCCAGGCCCGGGCCCGGCGCACCAGGGCCCAGCCGCCGGCGTACGCCTCCAGACAGCCACGATTGCCGCAGGTGCAGTCCGGGCCGTCCGGATCCAGCACCATGTGGCCGATCTCGCCGGCGCCGAAGTTCCGGCCGGTCACCAGGTGGCCGCCGACCAGCACGCCGCCCCCGACACCCGTCCCCAGGGCCAGCATGACCAGGTCGCGGCAGCCGCGGCCGGCCCCCAGCTGCCACTCGCCGTAGAGGGCGGCGTTGACGTCGTTGGCGAAGGTCGCGGGCAGGGAACCGAAGGCGGCCGTCACGTGCAGGGCCAGATCGGCTCCCTCCCATCCGGGCAGGTTGGGTGCTCGACCCAGCCGTCCGGCGTGCGCATCGACGATGCCCGCGCAGGCCAGACCCAGCCCCGCCGACACCTCGGCGCCGGCGACCGCGTCCGCGTCCGCCCGCACCGCCTCCGCCAGCAGAGCCAGCGTGCGTCCGGGATCGTGGGGATCGGTGTCGATCTCCGCCTGCTCGAGCAACCGGCCGCCCGCGTCCAGGAGCACGTACTTGACCCGGGAGCCGCCCACGTCCGCGCCCACCACGAAGCCGCCGTTCACCTCTCCGCTCCTTCCGCCGCGCCGTCGCACCCCGGCGGATGCGGGGCCAGCCGCTCGGCCGCCGGGCGCGGTGTGCGGGTTTCCTCCAGGTTACGGAAGCCGAGACGGTGCAGGACCTCGGCGACCAGGAAGCAGGAGCCGGTCACCAGCACCGCATCTGCGGGCTGCAGCATGCGGGCCAGCTCCCGGAGGGCCTCGCCCGCGTCCGCGGCGATCCGTGCCTGCTGCGCGGGCAGGTCCCACGATCGAAGCAACGTTTTCAGCTCGTCCGAGTTCCGGGAACGTGGCAGCGCGATGGGCGTCGCCAGCACGCCGTCGCAGGCCCGCAGGCCCGCCACGTCGCGGGCGGCCACCTCCTTGTCGCTGACCGAGCCGTAGAGGACGAAGCGCCGCCCCTCCACCGGGCGGGCCAGGAAGGCGGCCAGGCTGGCCGTCAGGGCCTCGCCGTTGTGGGCCGTGTCGAGGATCCAGTCCGGCCGGACCAGCACCCGCTGGAAGCGCCCCGGCAGGAAGGTGGCCGCCGCGGCGGCCGCGGGGTCCGGGGGCAAGCGCAGCACTCCCTCCGCGGCCAGCTCCTCCAGGCAGAGGACCGCCAGGGCCAGGTTCCGCTGCAGGACCGGGGTCGCCAGGCGGGGCAGGCCGGGAATCACCCGCCGGCGCGTGACCAGATCCAGCCCCTCTGCCCCCTCCCGCCAGCGCACCAGCTCGTCCAGGAAGTGGCAGGGGCTGCCCGCCCTCACCGCCGCGGCGAAGACCTGCGGGCGCAGGTCCGCCTCCACTCCGCAGAAGAGCGGCACCTGCGGCTTGAGCAGGCCCAGCTTCTCGGCGGCGATCTCCGCGCGCGTGGCACCCAGGATCTGGCAATGGTCGAGCGAGACCGTCGTCAGGAGGGTCGCGGCGGCCGGCAGGGCGTTGGTCGCATCCAGCCGGCCTCCCAACCCGGTCTCGCAGCAGAGCCAGTCCAGCTGCTCGGCGCGACCCACCTCGAGGGCCAGGGCCGTCAGGGCCTCGAACCAGCTGGCCTGGTGCTTCTCCACCAGCGGGCGCAGCCGCCTGGCCGTGGCGACGAAGCGCTCCGGAGCGCAGGGCACACCGCCGAGGGTCAGCCGCTCCTGGACCTGCAGCAGATGAGGGCTGGTGAAGCAGCCGACCCGGTAGCCGGCGGCCTGCAGCAGGGAGGCCAGCAGCAGGGTGGTGCTGCCCTTGCCGTTGGTCCCGGCCACGACCAGGGTGCGGAGCGAGCGCTCCGGGTAGTCCAGATCGGCCAGCAAGGCCTCGATCCGGGCCAGGCCGGGCCGGATGCCGAACCGGTTCAGTTCGAACAGCCAGCGGATCTCCGGGTGCTCGGGAGCGAAGGGGGGCGGCAGACCCGGGCCGATCCCGGGCTCGCCGGGGAAGGAGTCGGGACCAGCGTGGGGGGCTCCTGCGATCATCCGCCCTTCAGCCCCGGTACGGCTGGCGGACCGAGACGTCCCGCCCGTCGACGAACCAGTGGAGCACCTGCGCGAGGCGGGCCTTCAGCTCCTTGCGCGGGACGATGAGGTCGAGCATCCCGTGTTCCAGCAGGAACTCCGAGGACTGGAAACCCTCGGGCAGATCACTGTTGATGGTCTGCTTGATGACGCGGGGACCGGCGAAGCCGATGAGCGCCCCCGGCTCCGCCATGATGACGTCGCCGAGCGAGGCGAAGCTGGCGGTGACGCCGCCCGTGGTGGGGTTGGTCAGGATGGAGACGAAGGGGATCGCCTCCTCGTACAGTCGGGCCAGCATGGCGCTGGTCTTGGCCATCTGCATCAGGGAGAGCAGCGACTCCTGCATGCGCGCGCCGCCGGACCGGGAGAGGATGATGGCCGCCAGGCGCCCGTCGAGGGCGTCGCCCAGACAGCGGGCGATCTTCTCCCCCACCACCGAGCCCATGCTGCCGCCGAGAAAGGCGAAGTCCAGGATAGCCATGACCACGGGGATCTGGTCGATCTCGCCCTTGCCGGTCATGACGGCCTCTTCGCGGCCGGTCTTCTGCATGCTCGCCCGCAGGCGGTCCTTGTAGCGCTTGGAGTCCTTGAAGTTGAGCGGGTCGGTGGAGGTGATGCCGGTGTGGGTCTCTTCCCAGGTGTCCTCGTCCACCAGCAGGCGCAGGTACTGGTCGGTCGTGAAGGGCAGGTGGAAGCCGCAGGAGGCGCAGACCCAGTGGTTGCGCTCCAGCTCCCGGTGGTAGAGGACGTCCGCACAGGACGGACACTTCCGCCACAGGTTGTCCGGTATCTCTTTCTTCTGGGCCAGGGCCTTGATGCCCTTGGCGGCCTGCGTGAGCCAGGACACGGTTCTCTCCTCGGCGACGGGGGGGCTCCCCCACCGGTGCCGCTACGGTAGCGGCAAACCGGTTCGCACTCAACCTCAATCCGCGGCCGGGCCCGCCGGGGGCGCCGGCGGCGGCAGCGGCACGGTCATGATGAGGGCATCCTCGCCGGTATCAGCGTAGTAGCGGCGGCGGCGCCCCGTCTGCACGAACCCGTGCCGCCGGTAGAAGGCCAGCGCAGCCTGATTGCTGGGTCGCACCTCCAGGGTCGCCTCGGCTAGGCCACGGGCCCGGGCCTTTTCCAGGGAGGCCTGCAGGAGGGCCGTGGCGATGCCGGTGCGCCGCAGGTCCGGCCGCACCGCCAGGTTCAGGATATGGAGCTGGTCCGCCACCCGCCAGGCCAGGAGGTAGCCGGCCACCTCGCCCGCCGCCTCGGCCACCAGAGGGCAGCGCAGGCGATCGGGCTGCAGCTCCGTCAGCAGGGCGCGTACCGGCCAGGGATCGGCGAAGCTGACCCGTTCGATGGCGACGACCGCCGACAGGTCGGCCGGCTTGCCCGCCCGCAGGTGCCAGGGTGCCTGGTTCACGGCGCCCGCGGCGGAGGCTCGCTACCCGGCAGGCCCGGCGCTGGTCCGCTGGGGGTCAGGTCCAGACCACGCTTGATCTCGGCATCCGAGACCCGCAGGTACAGCGGCGTCAGCGCGAAGGGATGCGTCGCGGGCAAGAGCTGCGGATCGGCCAGGGCCAGGGCCAGGACGCGCGCCGTCGCCGGATGCGCGTAGATCCAGTGGCGGGGGATCGGCTCTCCCCGGGCCTGCAGCTCCGCGCGCAGGTGCGCTCCCTGACCCAGCAGGAGCGGCACGCCGCAGCCGCACCAGATGGGGACCTCCAGATCGTTGAGCTCCTCGCGCAGCCGCGCCCACCAGGCGTCCGGCGCGGCGGCTGCCGGCGCCGCCAGCGCGTCCACCCAGGCGCCGGCCCGCCGGTAGAGGCCGGCGAACACCTCGCCGCGGCGGGCGTCGAGCACCGGCACCACCAGCTCGCGCTCCGGCTGCTCGGCCAGGACGGCCGCCGCCATGGCCTCGAGGGTCGACACCGCGACCAGGCGCGCGCCCAGCCCGTAGGCCAGGCCCTTGGCCGTGGCCACGCCGATGCGCACCCCCGTGAAGCTGCCCGGCCCCCGCGTCACCCCCACGGCGCCCACCTCGGCCAGGTCGTGGCCGCTCTCGCGGAGGAGGCGCTCGATCACCGGCAGGAGCGCGTCGGCGTAGCTGCCGGTGACGTTCACCGGCAGGTAGCCTAGCAGCTGCTCGTCCGCGGCCAGGGCGAAGCGGCCCCAGGCGGTGGCTGTGTCCAGGGCCAGGTTCAGCACGACGGCTCCTCCGGCGCCAGCAGATCTTCCCAGGCCGGCGGCAGGACCGGCTCCGCCCGCAGGTGCCAGGCGCGTTCCAGCTCCGCGGCACCGGGCAGCGCCAGCAGCTCCAGCCGGGCGCCCAGCAGGGGCAACAGCGGCTCCGGCCATTCCACCACCAGCACGGCTCCTCCGGCCTCCACCGCGTCCAGCACCGCCTCGACCCCCACGTCCGCCAGGTCGGCCCCGAACTCCAGGCGATAGAGGTCCAGGTGATGCACCGCCAGCCGGCCGCGATACTCCTGCAGGAGATTGAAGGACGGCGAGGTCACGTCGTCCGGCACCTCCAGCCCGGCGCACAGCCCCTGCACGAAGCAGGTCTTGCCGGCGCCCAGGGGCCCCCAGAGCAGCAGGATCTCGCCGCCCTGCAGCCGATCCGCGGCCCGCGCCCCCAGCCGCCGGGTGGCCGCGGGGGAGTCCGTCCGACCGTGGTGCGTGAAGTGCTCTGCCGGCGGGATGGCCTGGCCGGGCATCGTCCCCTCCTTGCGGGGGGCGGGCGGCGCTCAGCGGGGCCGCAGCACGCTGAACGGGCAGATCAGCTCCTCGAGGCTGATCCCGCCGTGCTGGAAGCTGTCGCGATAGAGCCGCTCGTACTCGTGAAAGTTGGTCGGGTAGATGAGATAGTAGCTCTCCGTGGTGATGGCGTAGTTCTCGATGGCCGTGTTGGCCGGCAGCATGTAGCGGGTCGGGTCCTTGAACAGGAACACCTGCTTGTCATCCACGGCCAGGTTGTCGCCGAACTTGTAGCGCACGTTACTGCTGGTGTCGCGGTTGCCCTTCACCAGGGTGGCCTTGCGGCAGAACATGGAGCCGTGGTCGGTGGTCACCACGACCGTCGCATCGCGGCGCGCCACCTGCCGCAGCACCTCGAACAGGCTGGAGTGCTCAAACCAGCTCCGCATCAGGGAGCGGAACGCGGCCTCGTCCGGCGCCAGCTCCTTGAGGATCTGCGATTGGGAGCGCCCGTGGGCCACGATGTCCAGGAAGTTGTAGACCCCCGCCACCAGCCGGATGTCCCCCAGCGAGCCGATCTGCTTGCGCAGGTGATCGGTCTCGCGGGCGTCCGACATCTTGAAGTACTTGTAGCTGTCGGCGGCCGGACTGCCCAGACGCTTCAGCTGCTCGCCCAGCAGGTCCGGCTCGCGCGCGTTGCGCGAGCCCTCGTGGGCCGCCGAACCCTCCCACCAGTCCGCGTAGCGCTCGGCGATCTCCAGGGGGTAGAGGCCCGAGAAGAGCGCGTTGCGCGCGTAAGGGGTGGCCGACGGCAGGATCGACCAGTAGTAGCGCTGCTCGATGTGGTAGAACTCCTCCAGCAGCGGCAGCATCAGGCGCCACTGATCCATGCGCATGCAGTCGATGACGATCCAGAAGACCTGGTGGCCCGCTTGCACCTCGGGTTCCACCCAGGTCTCGTAGACGCGGGGGCTGAGCAGCGGCGCCCCCTGTCCCTGCACCCAGCCCGCATAGCGGTCGCGCACGTAGCGGGCCAGCGCCTGGTTGGCCATCGCCATCTGCTCCGCCTGGGTCTCCAGGAGGCCGCGATCGCTGTACGCGAAGAGGTCGAGGCCGAAGGTCACCAGGTCGGTGTAGATCGCCACCCAGTCGTCCGGCGTGGCGGCCTCATTGATGTTCTGCCCCACCTGCATGAAGTGGGAAAGGTAGTCGCGCGTGATCTGCTCGCCGGCCAGCCGCCGCGCCTCGACCTGCCGCTTCAGCGCCGAGAGCACCTGCAGGGGCGAGACCGGCTTGACCAGGTAGTCGTCGATGCGCTTGCCGATGGCCCGCGTCATCAGGTCCTCGGCCTCGCTCTTGGTGATCATGATCACCGGCACGTTGGCCTGGATGCGCTTGATCTCCTCCAGGGTCTCGAGACCCCCCATGCCGGGCATCATCTCGTCCAGCAGCACGGCGTCGAAGGGGGTCTTGCGCAGCAGCGCCAGGGCGTCGGGTCCGTTGGTGGCCCCGGTGACCTCGTAGCCCTTCTCTCCCAGGTAGACCAGGTGGGAGCGCAGATCGTCGATGTTGTCGTCGACCCAGAGGATCTGGAACGGCACGTCAATCCTCCTCGCCGGGAAGGGTGACCGCGAAGGTGGTCCCGTGCGGACCCGTGCGCACGACCTCGATGCGGCCCTGGTGATACTGTGTCACGATTCGCTTGACCAGGGCCAGCCCCATGCCCCAGCCGCGCTCCTTCGTGGTGAACCCGGCCTCGAAGATACGGTTCCTCATTCCCGCCGGGATGCCGCCGCCGGTGTCGCTGATCCGCAGCGTCACGCCCCGGCCCGGCCCGTCGGCGAGCTGCACCGTGATCGTGCCCTTGCCGTTGCGCAGGGCGTCGATCCCGTTCTTGATCAGGTTCTCCAGGACCCATTCCATCAACTCGCGGTTGAAGCGGCAGCGGTGGCTCAGGTTGCCCTCCATCCGCAGATCCACCCGGCCGCCGAGCTGCGGCAGCCGCCGCCGGAAATAGGCGATGCTGCTCTCGACGACCGCCCGCAGGTCCGAGTCCTCGCGCTGCGGGCGCGAGCCGATCTGGCTGAAGCGGGCCGAGACCTTGCCCAGCCGCTCGACGTCCTTGGTCAGATCCTGCATCACGTCGTCGTCCGGAGGCACCTTCTCCCGCAGGATCTCCAGCCAGCCCAGGATGGAGGTGAGCGGGGTGCCCAGCTGATGAGCCGTCTCCTTGGCCATGCCGGCGAACAGCCGCTGCTGCTCGCTCTCCTTCTTCATCTGCAGGGCCCAGACGATCAGCAGGAAGAAGGCTGCCAGCAGCAACAGCTCCAGGTACGGCATCCAGCTGATCCGGCGGGTAATGGCCGAGGGCCCGTAGTGCAGGGTCCCCAGCCGCCGGCCGCCCGGCGCCACGATGGCGAAGGGCTCCTGCTCCTGGTCGAACTTGCGGACCAGCTGCAGGATGCGGGCGATTTCCGGATTGCGCGGATCCTTGGGATTCTCGGCCAGCAGCACCGAGATGTCGGGCATCGGGATGCCGATCACCGGTTCGTTCCAGAGGATCGGCCGGCCGGCCGGGTCGGTGACGATGACCGGCACTTCCATCTCGTTGATGATCTGCATGATCTGCCGGATGTCGGCGCCCGGCTCGGCGCTCAGGTACCGGCTGGCCATGCTCGAGAAGATCCAGGTGGTCAGGCGAGTCTGCCGCTTGAGACTCTGCGCCATGTGGATGGTGAAGAGGGTGACGGCCAGGACGATGCCGATGCTTCCCGCCAGCACGTAGATATTGAAGAGTTGCCGTCGGCGCAGCCCCAGGAACTGCTGCGGCCAGGGGGACATGGCGGCCGCCTCCTTCACGGCGCGGGGCGCCTAGCCGAGGTATTCCTGTTCGTCCAGGTACGGCCGCAGGACGGCGGGCACCCGGACGCGGCCGGTCGCGGCCTGGTAGTTCTCGAGGATCGCCACCAGCACGCGGGGCAGGGCCAGACCGGAGCCGTTGAGCGTGTGCACGTAGCCCCGGCCCCCGGGGCCCTTCCAGCGGATGCTCGCCCGCCGGGCCTGGAAGTCCAGGAAGTTGCTGCAGGACGAGACCTCGAGCCACTTTCCCACCCCGGCGGCCCAGGCCTCCAGGTCGTAGCACTTGGCGGCGGCGAAGCTCAGATCGCCCGCCGCCAGTTTCACCACCCGGTAGGGCAGCTCCAGGCGGCGCAGGATCTCCTCGGCGTCGTCGGTCAGCTGCTCGAGCGCCTCCCACGACGCGTCCGGACGCTCGAACCTGACCATCTCCACCTTGTGGAACTGGTGGACCCGCAGCAACCCGCGGGTGTCCTTGCCGGCGGCTCCCGCCTCGCGGCGGAAGCAGGGCGAGAAGGCCACGTACCTGCGCGGCAGGTCCTCCTCGCGCAGGGTCTCCTCGCGGTGGATGTTGGTGACCGAGACCTCGGCGGTGGGGATCAGCCAGAGCGCGTCCCGCTCCACCAGATACATGTCGTCGGCCAGCTTGGGGAGCTGGCCGGTCCCGGTCATCGCATCGGCGCTCACCAGGTAGGGCGCGTTGACCTCGACGTAGCCCTGCTCCCGGTGCACGTCGAGCATGAAATTGATCAGGGCCCGCTCCAGCCGCGCCCCGTCGCCGGTCAGCAGGGTGAATCCCGAACCGCTCATGCGGGCTGCCTTTTCGAGCGGCATGATCCCCAGGTCGGCGCCGATCTCCCAGTGGGGCTTCACGGGGTAGCCGGGATCGACAGGCTCGCCCCAGGAGCGCACCACGACGTTGCTCTCCTCGCCCCCCGCGGGCACGCTTTCGTCGGGGATGTTGGGAATCCGCAGATAGAGCTGCTCGACCGCCTCCTCCAGCGCCGCCGCCCGCGCCCGCAGCTCCTTGAGTTGCTCGGCTATCTGCTTCATCTCGGCGATGGCCGGCCCGGCATCCTGCCCGTTCTTCTTGCGGGCGGCGATCTCTTTGTTGGCCCGGTTGGCCTCGGCCTGCAGCCGCTCCATCTCCTGCAGGGCGGCGCGCCGCTGTGCGTCCTGGGCGTAGTAGGCGTCGATGTCAATGGCTTCCCGCTTGAGCGCCACCGCGCGGGTGACGAGTTCGCGGTTCTCCCGGATGAACTTGCGATCGAGCAAGGTGATCCTCCCGGCCGACAGGCCCGCATGCTCCGGGCTGCGCGCTCATGGAGAATGAAATTGCATTCCGCTGGGCGGGCTGCTAGAAGGGTATAAACAAAAGAAGATGCACGGGCAAGGCAAATCGCCCCGCCCGGATTCCCTGTCCGGCGAGAAGCGAGGAAGCATGCAGAGGACCGAGCTGCTGGCCCAGTTGCGCGCCCGCCCACCGGCCGAACGGGTGATCACCGCCCTGGACCTGCCGACGGCCGCCGAGGCCCTGGCGGTGGCCCGCGCGCTGGGTCCGGCGGGTCGCCTCGTGAAGGTGGGCCTGGAGCTGTTCTCCGCCGCCGGTCCCGCCCTGGTGGACTCCTTGCGCGAGCTGGGCAAGGAGGTCTTCCTGGATCTCAAGTATCACGACATCCCCAACACCGCCGCGGGCGCCGCCCGGGTGGCGGCGCGCCTCGGCGCCGCTATGCTGACGATACATGCCGCGGCCGGGCCGCGGGCCCTGGGGGCCGCGGCCGAGGCGCTGGCGACCACGACGGCGGCCGGCGCGCGCCGTCCGGCCCTGCTGGCGGTGACCATCCTGACCAGCCTGGACCAGGCGGAGCTGGATGCCCTGCTGCCCTCGCCCCTGAACCTCCAGCAGCGCGTCCAGCGGTTGTCGCGGGTGGCCTGGGAGGCGGGCTGCGACGGCTTGGTCTGTGCCGGGCCCGATCTGCCCGGCCTACGACAGGAGCTGGGCAACGAACCCCTGGCGGTCACGCCCGGCATCCGTCTCCTGGCCGCGGCCGGGGACGATCAGCGCCGCATCGCGACCCCGGGTGCGGCCCTGGCGGCCGGGGCGGACTTCCTGGTGATCGGGCGGCCCATCACTCGCGCGCCCGATCCGGCCGCCGCCCTGCGGGAGATCGCCCGGGAGCTGACCGGCTGAGCCGCAGCGGACCGCTGCGCGAAGGGGACGAGCCCATGCAAGAGACGGAACTGCTCGACTTGATGACCGAGCTGGGCGCCCTGCTCCGGGGCCACTTCCTGCTGAGCAGCGGCCTGCACAGCGACACCTACTTCCAGTGCGCCAGGATCCTCCAGTTCCCGGAGCTGGCGCGGGAGCTGGGCTACCAGATCGCCCAGCGCCTGGAGCAGCAGAGCGTGGACCTGGTGGTCTCGCCCGCGTTGGGCGGCATCCTGATCGGGCACGAGGTGGCCCGCGCCGTCGGCCGGCGATTCGTGTTCACCGAGCGGGTCGACGGCCGCATGGCCCTGCGCCGCGGCTTCGAGATCGCCAAGGGCGAGAAGGCGATCATCGTGGAGGACGTGGTCACCCGCGGCACCAGCGTGCGCGAGGTGGCCGACGTGATCGAGGCCGCCGGCGGCGTGGTGATCGGCCTCGGCGCGATCATCGACCGCACCGGCGGCTCTGCCGACCTGCCCGTCCCCCTCCGGGCCCTGGCCAGCGTGCAGGTGGCCAACTACCCGGCCGATTCCTGCCCCCTCTGCCGCCAGGGCGGCCAGCCGGTCAAGCCCGGCAGCCGCACCGGCTGAGCCGCACCCACCAGGCAGCCCGGTAGTTTCCCCCCGGCAGCCGCCATCGGGTATAATGCGCCCAGCTTGCCAGGCACGGAATATCGATGGACTCCAATCATCGAGGGGGACATGCCATGGTACGTCGAGACTGGAACCACCATATCCTTCCGTTCCTTTTGCTTCTGCTTCTGGTCCTGCCCCTGGCGGCCGCAGCCGCGGACGCGCGCCCTGGAGCGGAAGACGCCCGGAACGGCAGCCCTGCGGCGCTGGACGCCGTGGACCACGGAATCGTCGCCTGCTCGACCTCAGAGAGCTACGCCCGCTTCGATCTGGCGAGCTACATGGTCGAGCCGGCCCTCTCGCTCCTGCCCGAGGGGAACTACCCCTACGATGCCACGATGAATCCCGCCGGTACCGAGATCTGGATCCCCGGCGCCTCGGGTGACGGGCTGGTGGTGGTCGACCTTGCCTCGGGCCTGATCACGCACCGGATCACCGCCGGGGACTACCCGATCTCGATCGCCTTCTCGGGCGACGGCGATCTGGCGCTGATGGCCTGCCGGGACAGCGAAACGATCGAGGTGATCGACACTGCCACCTACGCGGTGCTGCACTCGCTGCCCGTCCCGACCACGTATCTCGGTGCGGGCAACATCGCCCTGGACCCGATCAGCGGCCGGTTCTACGCCGTGGACTGGTACGGCGACGATTTCTACGAGATCGCCCCGGACGGCTCGGCGGTGCTGAACACCGTCACCGACCTGGGCAGCAGCCTCTGGCAGCTCGTGGTCGCGCCGGACGGGCAGTACGTCTACGTGACCGACCGCGGCACGGACCAGGTGCGGGTCGTCGATCGCGCATCCCTGACCCAGGTGAACGCGTTCACCGTGGGGGACGATCCCTGGGGCATCGACATCACCGGCGACGGCAGCAAGCTGGTGGTGGCCTGCGAGGACTCGCACGATGCGTACATCATCGATTTGGGCACCAGTGCCGTGATCCCCGTGGCCTTCGACGCCGGGGCCGCTCCCCGCGACGTGGACATCCTCGACGGCGAGAACCTCGCCTTCGTGGTCGGCGGCCATTCGACGACCGCGGGCGACCCCGTGTACGTGATCGACCTGGCGACCAACGGCCTGTTGACGTCCTTCCAGGCGACCTGCACCAACACCAACACGATCGCCGTGCAGCCGCAGATGCACGAGGATCTGAGCGGGGTCGCCGCGACCACGCCGCGCCCCCTGCTGCTTCTGGCGGCCCATCCGAACCCGTTCAATCCCGTCACGCGCATCGAGTTCAGCCTGGCCCAGGACGCCACGGTCGACCTGGCGGTCTACGACCTGCAGGGGCGCCGCGTGAGGCTCCTGACCCATGAGCGCCGGCCGGAAGGCGTGAACATGGTGCTCTGGGACGGCCGCGATGAGGCCGGACGGGCCGCCGGCAGCGGCGTCTACCTCGTACGGCTGATCACCGACCGCGGCGAGTCGGCGGGGCTCAAGGTGGCCCTGCTGAAGTAGGCCGGGTCGGAAAGAACCGCTTTCGCTCACCCGGCCCCGGGCAGGTCGGCCACGGCTTGCTGCGGGGCCGGGTCTCCATTCATAAAAAACACTTGTCACGACAATCGTTGCAGGTATATTTATTGCTGTAGCAATCAAAGGCAGAGGTATGATGCAAGATCTTGCTATTGCTAATCTTGCATCATGTGCAGCAGTGTATCGCCTCGAGAAAGGACCGGAAACGCTCATATGAAAGGGCAACAGCAGGATCAGGATCCCAGACCCGACGAGCCGCTCGATCTGGCCGACGAGCCGGACAGCCGTCACGGTCGCCGCATCCTGGCGGCCCTGCGGCGGATGATCCGGGCCGTCGACCTGTACTCGCGGCGGCTGGCCAGCGAGTACCGGATCACCGGTCCGCAGCTCGTCTGCCTGAACACCATCGTCGAGCTGGGGCCGATCACGGCCACGGACCTCGCACACGAGGTCCAGCTGAGCGCGAGCACCGTGGTCCGGATCCTCGACAAGCTCGAGGCGAAGGGCATGGTGATGCGGGAGCGGCAGTCCGCGGATCGCCGCCGGGTCCTGGTGTCGGCCAGCGGGCGCGGCAGCGAGCTTTCAGCCAAGGCTCCGTACTCGGATCGCCACCCCCTGCGCCAGGCTCTGAAGAACCTGCCGCCGTCCGAGCAGGAGGCCATCACCCAGCTGCTCGAACGGCTGGTCGACCTGATGGACGCCCAGCAGCTGAGCACCGCACCGCTGCTGGAGGTCGGCAGCCTGAGCAACGCCGAGCAGGCCACCGACGCCCTCGAGCCGACCGCGAACCGGAACCGGGAGGAGCCCGGCCGTCCCAACTGATCCCTCCCGCCGTTGCGTCCCGCTGCCGGGATGCCTGCGCATGCTTTGCGCCCGGAGCAAACAACCCGGCCGGACGGCGCGCCGCCCGCACCGACCGGCTCCGCTGGAAGGAATGCCCATGTACCGGATGTCGGATCGCCAGCTGGAGGTCGCCGAACGCCTGGACAGCGAGGTCAGCCAGTCCCGCTGGCGCAGCTGGAAGTGGCAGCTCGCGAATGCCATCACGGACATCGAGACCTTTCAGATGCTGACCGGCATCCGCTTCACGGACGCGGAGCGGCGCGACCTCGAGCTGACCCTTGCCAAGTTTCCCCTCTCGGTGACCCCGTACTACCTGTCGCTCATCGACACGGGGGATTGGCGGAACGATCCCATCTTCAAGCAGTCGTTCCCCTCGCCGGCCGAGCTGAACCTGGCCCGCCACGACATGATGGATCCCCTGGCCGAGGACGCCGACAGCCCCGTGCCGGGCCTCACCCACCGCTACCCGGACCGGGTGCTGTTCCTGGTCTGCGGCCTGTGCGCCATGTACTGCCGGCACTGCACCCGGAAGCGCAAGGTGGGCGACGTGGACACGGTGCCGGACCGGGCGGTGATCGAAGCCGGCATCGACTACATCCGCCGCACGCCCGCGGTGCGCGACGTGCTGCTCTCGGGCGGCGATCCGTTCCTGCTGGCGGACGAGCGCCTGGACTGGATCCTCTCGGAGCTGCGCGCCATCGGCCACGTGGAGGTCATCCGCATCGGCACGCGGACCCCCGTCGTGCTGCCGTACCGGATCACGGACGACCTGGTGGCGATGCTCCGCCGGCACCATCCCCTCTGGGTCAATACGCACTTCAACCACCCGCGCGAGATCACCCACTCGGCGCGCGAGGCGCTGGCGCGGCTGGCGGACGCCGGCATCCCCCTCGGCAACCAGTCGGTGCTGCTGGCCGGGGTCAACGACTGCCCGCGGATAATGAAAGCATTGGTGCAGCGGCTGGTGCGCAACCGGGTGCGCCCCTACTACCTGTACCAGTGCGATCTCTCGGAGGGGCTGTCCCACTTCCGGACGCCGGTGGGCAAGGGCATCGAGATCATGGAGAGCCTGATCGGGCATACGTCCGGCTTCGCGGTCCCCAGCTACGTCATCGACGCGCCGGGCGGCGGCGGCAAGATCCGGATCAATCCCAACTACCTGATCTCGTGGTCCACCAACAAGGTCGTGCTGCGCAACTACGAGGGCGTGATCACCACCTACAAGGAGCCGGACTCCTACGAGCCCAACTTCTGCGATCGCGAGTGCGCGAAGTGCGACCTCATGCTGGATCTGGGGGACGCCGACGAGGAGCGGGCCGTCGGCATCGCCCGGCTGCTGGCCGACGACGACGAGACGGTGGCGCTGACGCCGCGGGACAACGAGCGCCTGCTGCGCCGGGACGATCCATGATCTTCGTCGACTACTTCATCTTCGGGCTCTACCTCTGCGGTGTGCTGGGCGTCGGGTGGTACTACTTCCGGCGCAACCGCGACACCGAGGACTACTTCGTCGGTGGGCGCGCGATCGCCTCCCACCACGTCGGGCTGTCCATCGTGGCCACGGACGTGGGCGGCGGCTTCTCCATCGGCCTCGGCGGGCTGGGCTTCACGATGGGGCTGAGCGGCAGCTGGCTGCTGCTGACCGGGCTGCTGGGCGCCTGGCTGTCCGCGGTCTTCATCATCCCGCACGTCAAGCGCCTGGACGCGCGGCACGGCCTGGTGACTTATCCCGACTTCCTGCGCTGGCGGTACGGCGAGCGGGTGGCCCTGCTGGCCGCCCTCGTCTCCGGTCTGGGCTACCTGGGCTTCACGGGGGCCCAGGTGCTCGCGGGGGCCAAGCTCGCGTCGGCCACTATCATCACCCGGGCGCCGCTGGGTCTCGATCCCCTGCAGTTCTCGCTCTACGTGATCGCGGCCGTCACCATCGTCTACACCGTGATCGGCGGGCTGAAGGCGGTCATCTACACCGACACCATCCAGTGGATCATCCTGCTGGTGGGCCTGATCCTGGTCACCATCCCGGTGGTCCTGTGGGGCGAGCTGGGCGGCCTGGACACCCTGCGGCGCGAGCTGCCGGCGGAGTTCTTCCACCTGAACAACGTCACGGCGATCCAGGTCGTCAACTGGATGGTCACCATCGTCCCCATCTGGTTGATCGGCATGACGCTCTACCAGCGCATGTACGCCTGCCGCAACGTGACCGAGGCGCGGCGGGCCTGGTACATGGCCGGGCTGTTCGAGTACCCCGTGATGGCGTTCATGGGGGTCTTCCTGGGCATGTGCGCGCGGGTCATGTTCCCCGCGGCCGAGCCCGAGATGGGCCTGCCGCTGCTGATCCGGGACGCCCTGCCGCCGGTCGTCACCGGCCTGGTGATCGCGGCCTACTTCTCGGCCATCATGTCCACGGCCGACAGCTGCCTGATGGCCTCGTCCGGCAACATCGTCAACGACGTGATCAAGCGCTACGTGTGGCCCGGCATGAGCGAGGCGACGCTGATGCGGGTCTCGCAGCTGGCCACTCTCGTGATTGGCGCCACGGCGATCATCATCGCCAGCCGCTTCACGATGGTGCTGGACGCCATCCTGTTCGCCTACGCCTTCATGGTCTCGGGTCTGTTCGTGCCGACGCTCGGCGCCTTCTTCTGGCGCCGCGCCACTGCCGCCGGCGCACTGGCGGGCATGTTCCTGGGCGGCGTGCCGACCCTGCTGCTGCAGCTGGATCTCGTGCCCCTGCCCGCTCGCCTGCAGGCGACGGGGCTCGATCCGGTCGCTTACGGCCTGAGCCTGTCGGCCGTGGGCTTCGTCGGCGTCTCGCTGCTGACGCGCCCCGCGGCGCGAGCCTGAAAGGAGGATGGGCATGCCGGACATCATCGAGGAGGTCGGAGGCTCGACCATCCAGCACGGCGAAGAGAACGACCGCATCTACCTGATGAAGCTCGATCCCGTCGACGCGCCGGAGATCGTGCCCGAGTTGGAGCGTCTGGCGACGGACCGCGGCTACGGCAAGATCTTCGCCAAGGTCCCCGCGCCCCAGAGCCCCTGCTTCCTCGAGGCCGGCTACCGGCGCGAGGCCCGGGTCCCAGACTTCTACGAGGGGCGCGAGGACGCCCTGTTCCTCTCCCGCTTCCTGGATCAGGAGCGCGCCCTGGAAACGGACCGCGACCGCCTCGACGGCAACCTGCAGCTGGCCGCGGCCCGTCACGGCGAGGCGCTCCAGGAAATCGGCAAGCCGCCGCTGCCCATCGCGCCGGCTGGATCGCGGGACGCCGCGGAGATGGCCGCGGTCTACCGCGAGGTGTTCGCCTCCTACCCCTTCCCCATCCACGATCCCGACTATCTGGCGCGGACCATGACGGAGAACTTCCACTACTTCCTGGCCCGCGAGGACGAGCGCATCGTGGCGATCTCCTCGGCCGAGACCGATCCGGCCGCGCGCAACGTCGAGATGACCGACTTCGCCACCCTGCCGGCCGCCCGCGGCAAGAGCCTCGCCACCCACCTTCTCCTGCGGATGGAGCGGGAGATGCGGCGCCTGGGATTCCTCGTCGCCTACACGATAGCGCGGGCCCTCTCGCCCGGCATGAACATCACCTTCTCCCGCCTGGGCTACGACTTCGGCGGCCGGCTGGTGAACAATACCAACATCAGCGGCCGCATCGAGAGCATGAACGTCTGGTACAAGCGCCTGGTCGCGGCCGGCGCGGAAGGATAAGGCCCGCATCCTCTCCCACCGACGGCAGCCTGGACCTAGGACTCGCCGGAACGCTCGCCCATGTCCCCGATCACGTCTCTGGCCCGGCGATGGAGCTTGGCCCGCGCCTCCTCGACGTCGTGCAGGGCGTCGCGGAGATGCTCCAGCTCGTCTGCCCGGACCTTCAGACCCTCACGGATGAAGAGGGCGGCGGCCTCGGAGCGGCTCTTCACCGCTCCGGTTTCCACCCAGGCGTCCAGGGCCTTGCTCGTCGCCTCGTCGACCCGCACCATGACGACCTGATCACGCTGCGTCTCGCCCATTTCGCGGACCGAGTTCCCCAGCCCGGGGGCGACGCAGACGACCTTGACCCGCGGCGAGTCCTCTCCGCCGCAGCAAGCCCTCGCGTCGCCGCGGATGTCGATGTCGATTCCCTTTTCCTGCAGCCGCGCCCGCACCTCGTCGAGGATGGCCCCGAGATCGATGCGCAACCCGTTCTTCTCCGTCACGTCTTCGACTCCTTCCCGCCCGGGCAGATGCAGACGACCCTGGGCTCCTCGGACTTCTCCTCGCCCGCATCGCAGCACCCGCCGACCCTGACGCGGATGCACTCGGCCTCACCGGAACGCGATGCGTCTTGCTCGCGGCCGGGCGCAAGTCCGCTCCGGTGCAGGGCGGACGCGATGGCCTCGGCGAGGTCCCGGAA
>Ga0315542_1000406_pt1 | contig 26600 bp, 24 predicted proteins | sample SalMarSW160120MG_FD_202541 | JGI IMG/M metagenome (GOLD analysis project Ga0315542, IMG submission 202541) | Salt marsh sediment microbial communities from the Plum Island Ecosystem LTER, Massachusetts, United States - Salt Marsh Sediment SW1601-20 ... | reverse complement strand
GCTTTCCCTGCTCACCCTGCCGGGCGGGATAGCCGGGGCTTTTCTCGCCGTTGAAATAAGCAACTCCCTGTTTCAGAAAATTCTGGGAATCGTCATGATCGGCGTCATCCTGTCCATGGTCATTCCCCGATCAAAAATTCCCTTTGATAACAACAAGGATAAGAAAATCGGATGGACGGTTGCTCTCTCCATGGTACTCATAGGCTTCTACGGCGGTTTCATTCAAGTCGGAGTGGGATTTCTGCTCATGGCAGCCTTGAACTACCTCTTGGAATTCGACCTGGTGCACGTCAACATGCACAAGGTGTTCATCGTTCTAGTCTATACGGCTCCGGCCCTCCTGATCTTCATCATAACCGGAAATGTCAGATGGACACTGGGACTGAGCCTCGCAGCCGGCAATGCACTCGGCGGCTGGTGGGCCGCGAAAGCCTCAGTCAAAAAGGGAGACAAGCTCATCAAGATCGTCCTGATCGCCGCCATTCTCGTCATGTCGCTCAGGCTGTTGAATGTATTCTAAGGCATGGCCTTTTTGCCGTAAACAGCGATCCCTCTCATGCCGCCGGGAGACCGCTCCGAGTGTATTTCATGGAGGTCGGTGAATGACATTGTTCCATGGGAAAAGAATGAAGCGCTTTTGCTTCGCACTATTCACCTTTTCATTCCTGCTGACGGCGGAGGCGTCAGTTGCACTGCCTCCGGACAAGACTGCTCTCCCTGAAAGAATAGTATTAAATTTGACCAAACATCCGTCCACGACCCAGGCGGTCACCTGGCGCACGGCAATCGCCGTTTCCCATCCGCAGGCACAGATTACCCCGGCAACTGGATCCCCAAATCTCGGCGATGCTTGTTTCACCGCAAACGCTTGCACGGAAACGGTGAAACTGGATGATGAAACCACGGTCTATTATCATTCGGTTGTATTTGAATCGTTAAGGCCGCAGACCCTCTATGCCTATCGGGTAGGCGACGGGAACTTTTGGAGCGAATGGAACCAGTTTAAAACCGCGGCTGATACGCACAGGGCATTTGGATTTGTATACTTCGGCGATATCCAGAATGATATCCTGTCCCTCAGTTCACGCATATTTCGAACGGCATATAAAAAAGCGCCGGATGCCGCCTTCTGGCTTTTTGTCGGAGACCTTGTGAACGATGGCAATAAGGATGAGGAATGGTCCGAATTATTTTCCGCTCTCGGCTGGATTCCAAGAGTGACGCCGATTATTCTGCTGCCAGGAAACCATGAATACCCGGACAAGAGATTCGTCCGCAAAAAGGATCTGAAACTTCACAAGCTGTGGCGTCCCCAATTCACTCTACCGCAAAACGGACCTGAAGGATTGGACGAAACCGTCTACTATATTGATTATCAAGGCGTGCGGATCGTGATGCTGAACGGAAATGAGAAACTTGACGAACAGGCCATATGGCTCAAGTCCGTTTTGTCTGAAAATCCGCACCCATGGACCATCGCAGCGATTCACCAGCCTTTTTATTCCGGGGCGAGGAATCGGGACAAGTTTCATTCCCAGAAGCTGTTTTGTCCCATTCTTGATCAATATTCCGTAGACCTGGTATTGCAGGGCCACGACCATATCTACTCGCGGACGTGCAAACTTCGAAACGGCCGCAGGGTGCCTGATCATGAAAAGGGGACGGTTTATGTTGTTTCGGTCAGCGGCTCAAAATCCTATTCGATTGAGCATGGGTATGGAGATCGAATGGTGAAAGCTGAAGCGGGCAGACAACTGTTCCAGGTGATCCAGGTAGACGAACATTGTCTGCATTATGAGTCTTTCAATGCACTGGGAGAATTATGCGATTCGTTTGAACTTAATAAATAGGCTCAAGCAAAGTCAGTTGTCATATGGGGAACGTAGATCTTGAAATGCCGATTCTGTACGAAGCAATGACAGAAGAATAGACCAGTCCATTGGATACCAAGGCCTTATACCAGAAAATGATTTATCCCAACATCCCTATTTTCCTTGCCTAATATTTCCGTTTGTGGTTTAATAATAATGCTGGACGCTTCCTAATCAGCTAACCTTTATTGGGAGGTTAATGATGGAGAAATATGACGAAATGTCCAGTGCTCCTCCCGGCAAAGGCACCGCGTTCCGCAGGCCTTTGAAAGACAGTCCGTTCACTGCTGAACCTCACCGAATTTATGTGGCCACCCCTCACACAATTCATCCGGCCGAGAGTGTTTTCCTAAAAATAGACGTACCGTAAAAAGATATGCACGACATGGCACAACGTCCGCGTAAAGATATCTTCCCTCGTGGTCCTGGTATCCACGAGCATCTTCACCTTTCCGCTATGATTACCAGGTAGTATCGAGATGCGGCACGGCAACCGTAGCAAGTGGTAGATGGCTTTTCGAGAAAATCCCTTGCCTTGAAAGGAGAGTGCCATGGCCATCGAAAAGATATTGGTTCCCTATAATTTCAGTGCTCAGGAAGAAAAGGCCTTGGATTTCATCGTCAGGACATATGCAAACAGAGATGACGTCCAAGTCACCCTCTTTAATGCCTATACCTCCCTGCCGACCGTGGATATGCAGGCTGGTCCTGAGATGGCAAAAATGAAAATGGGTCTGGCCAGGCTCTCTGATGAGATCCGGGAAAAGGAGGCTGGTCTCAAGTCTGCCAAGGAGTTTCTCGTTCGCAACGGCCTGAAGGATGATCAGGTGGACTATATTTTCAAAGAAAAAGAAAAGTCCACAGCTGATGAAATCATTTACACCGTCTCCAAACACCATTACCGGGTGCTCGTACTGAGCCGCCAGCTGAAAGTGGGCGGGCTTTTCGGGCGCAGCATTCATACAAAAGTCTTGTCAACTCTCAAGAACATTACGGCTTGCATCGTCACATGACTTTAGAGGTTTGTTTTATCAGCACTGATGAGGGGAAACCAAACCGAAGGGAGGAGGAATTACATCATGACGACCGAATCCAAGATGACCATTGAGATTTACAAGACTGTGTCCAAGGCTATCGCTCACTCTCATAATCTCGATGTTATGACGAGTCACTTTTGCCAACTGCTGGTCGCCGCACTGGACATAAAGGCGTGCGCTATATTCGTTCTGGACCTGGAGACCGAACAAATGGAACTCCTTGCCAGTTTCGGCCTCAGCGCCAAGTATTTGAGCAAGGGCCCTATCCTCGCCATGAAAAGCATAGCTGCAAATATAAAAGGTGAACCGGTGATTATCTCAGACGTGAGCAAGAACGAGAAGGTGCTGCAGTACCCGGAGCAAGCAAAGGAGGAAGGAATCGCGGCTATTCTTTCTTTTCCCGTCGTTGTCTCCGGAAGTGTTCTGGGAGCATTGAGACTCTACCACCGCGAAAGTTGGAATATTTCCGAGCAAGACATGGATTCTCTCCATCTTTTGGCTGATTATATTGGGCTGGCCATGACCTACACCAGTCTCCTGAATGCCATTTACTCCATCAATGACATCATCCAGACGGGACTGCCGATGAATATCGCACCCAGGATCAAGAAAACCTAGACAATGAGGATACTCTTAATTCGGGAGGGTAAAATGAAAGCCGGCATGAAAAGAATGAACGTAACCATTTTATGCATGAGCCTTGTCGCCCTTGTTATGACATCTGTTGTCTGCGATGCTCAAGAGTGGGGCCGCAAAGGCAAGGGCGAGATATTTGCCCTGGGACAGCAGATGAACGGCGATACGGTCACCGGCTTAGGAATGGAATTGAAAGTTGATGATACCATTGTAGGTGGCTTTGGAGCAGGATTTAATTTTGATGACCATTTGAACCTGAACATGGATATCTTCTTTGGATCCACAGATTTAACAGCAAGGGGCTTTGGGGCAGCTGCCAGAGCAGATACCACTCTTTTCGGTATGGATTTCAATTTGGATTATAACATATTGAGAAGTCGTTTTACCCCAGTGATAAGTGGCGGCATTGGATTTATTGATTTTAGAGGTGATATCAACCGCTATTATTATTTCGAGGAAACCGATTTTTCATATAATTTGGGTGCCGGTTTTCGGTGGGACGTTTCAGATCATTTCCTTATTAAGGGAATCTACCGCGCTACATGGACTGAATTGGAGGACACAGACGGTTCCATTCGGCTTGATGGTATAAGTGTGAGTATTGGGTATCTTTTCTAAAAGTTAAAAATCACTTGTCAGCATGATACGCTGCCTTCCCAACACTCCAGGAAGTTTTCAACTCGGAAAATAGAGCAATCCTTAAAGCACGTATCCCATTCTGAGGTATTGATGTGGCGATAAGACAGCTCACCATGCCAAGAAACGCCCGACTGAAAGCTCCCGGTGTCCTGCAGTAGATCATGCTTCGGAACCGGGAGAATTTTCCGCGCAGTGTCGGTCGGCACGCGCATCCGCCCTCTTTCTACTTGACATACCTGCTGTATCTTGTGCAATTCTACACACTCGAGGCAGGACTGCCAACGCTTATCGGGCCGGTGGCCCACTGCGGTTCCGGACCGACCGGTAAGCATGCCGACTGCACTGCACACGAATGTGCGCAAACACATGAGACCAAACAAATGAAACCCATGTTGATCCACGCAGTAACCGTGTTTATGGGATTCTTCGCCATTATGAACCCCATAGCCAATGTTCCTATTTTCCTCAGTCTTACAGGGGACGATACCAAGCAGACGGCAAAGGCCATTGCCCTTCGGTCGGTGATGTTGGCCTTTCTGATCGTGCTGGTGTTTTCTGTTTCCGGGAAGATGATCTTCGAACTCTTCGGCATAACGCTTCCCGCCTTCCGGATTACCGGAGGCCTGCTGGTCCTGCTGATCGGGTTCCACATGCTGCAAGGGAATCAGTCAAGTGTTCATCAGCTCGACGAGGAAGGCAATCAGAAATCCCGGGAGGCAGCGCTCAGTGTCGCGGTGTCTCCCCTGGCGATACCGATTCTCGCCGGTCCGGGCACTATCGTAACGGCAATGAGCTTCTCCGCGAAGGGCGGCCTTACGGAGATGCTGCTGACTATTGCTGCATTTGCCGTGCTTTGTCTGATCACGTATGTGTTTTTTGTATTTGGAGAGAAATTCGTTACCTTCATCGGGGCCGGTGCGTTGGGAACAATCACCCGCTTGATGGGATTACTCCTTGCGGTAGTCGGGATGCAAATGGTGCTTGAAGGGCTGCACGGCGCATTCAGGCTTGCGGAACACGTGCAGTAACGCCGAAAACAAGACAATCACAATAAACAACAGAAAAAACTCTGGGAGGAGACGGTCATGCGAAAAAAAATCTCCGGGTCCACAACCACGGGGTTGCTGGTTGCGGCACTTATTCTTGGGCTGGCATCGTTTTCATCAGCACAATCGAAAACCACCGCTCAAGAAACCGAGACACAGATCACCGTTCATAAAGGTGCCTCGTTATATGGCACCTATTGTTCATTCTGCCACGGTCAAAATGGACAAGGCTATCTGGCTGACAAAGCCCCTGCCCTCGGCAACCAGAATTTTCTGAGAAGCGCCGATAATGATTACATCATCCAGGCCATTATTCAGGGGCGGCCCGGAACTTCCATGTCCGCCTGGGGAACCGCTTACGGCGGCGTCCTCACAAGCAAAGACGTGAAAGCAATTGTTTCCTATATCCGCAAATGGCAGAAAGTGAAATCGGTGGATTTAAGCGATATCAAGGTATCCGGGAACGCGAAAAACGGGGCACAAATCTATCAGAAACACTGCGCTTCCTGCCACGGCATAAGAGGAATGAACGGCAAGTTTGTCGAACTTGACAATACGGTATTTCAAAAGACCGCAAGCGACGGATTTATTCAATATGCCATCTTGCACGGACGTCCCGGAACCCCCATGCCTCCCTTTAAAGGTCCGCTAACGCATCAGGAGATAAACGATGTGGTCGCGTATATCAGAACTTTGAACGCCGATAATGCACCCAAAAAAGCAACGGGGACCGAAGCGAATGTTCCGGTATCAAAGCGGCGTGTAGGGGTGCTCAACCCCGGAAAAGAGCCGGCCACCTTTTCGCTCACAAAGAACCGCTATGTGTCGGTAAATGAGGTTTACAAGGCCTATGCAGCCGGAAAATCGTTTATTCTCCTCGATGCCCGGCCCCACAGCGATTATCTCAATGACCATATTACGGGCGCCGTGTCGATTCCCTTCTATGATGTGAAAAAAGAGCTGGGGAGATTACCCAAAACACTGTGGATCATCACGTATTGTGCCTGCCCCCACGCAATGTCCGGAAAGGCTGCCGACACCTTGAAGGCGGCCGGCTACAATAAGGTGGGCGTTTTGAACGAAGGCTTTTATGCCTGGGAAGACAAAGGCTATCCAACAGAAAGCGGCGGTCAGTGAGCCTCCTTCCCTCCAAGAAAGGACTATGAGCGTCTATGCCGTCATATTTTATCTCCTGGCCGTTCTTATTCTGACTGCGGCGGGATTCGCTGTTACCCGTCGGAACGCGGTCCATGCCGTCTGCGGTCTGATCGTGTCGTTTCTGGGCACTGCGCTCCTGTTTTATCTCCTGGGAGCACCGTTTCTGGCGGCCATGGAGGTGATAATCTATGCCGGAGCCATCATGGTGCTGTTTCTCTTCATCATCATGACCATGAAAGTGGAAGCAGACGGCGATCGTTCCCGGCCCCGTGTGCGGCGATGGGCGTTTCCTCTCGTCATAGGGGCAGTGTCTCTAACGGCTATAACAATCCTGGTATGGGTCGGTCCGGAAAACCGGCTTCCTTTACAAACCGCCATGGCTGCACCCTCTGCATTCGGCACAGTCCTTTTCCGAAGATACTGGCCTGCTGTTGAAATCGCCTGCTTTCTGCTGTTCGTGGCCCTGGTCGGGGTCTTGTACCTGGGCCGGGCCGGACCCAAAGAGGATCAGTCTTTTCCTGAGAAAAACCCATGATTGTACCCTACGATCACATACTGATCCTGGCCGTGCTTCTCTTCCTGACAGGAGCCGCCTGCGTCGTGGCGCGTCGCACACTCATCATGATCCTCATCGGCGTTGAAATCATGCTGAATGCAGCGGGAATCGCACTGGTGGGCGGCTCCCTGAAATGGGGTGTCCTGGGGGGCCAGGTCTTTGTCATCTTTATCATGGCGGTGGCGGCAGCAGAAGTGGCAGTGGGCCTGGCGTTGATCGTTCATTCCCACCGGCGCTCAGGATCGGTGGAAGCGGACCATTATCATCTGATGAAAGGGTAGCGTGAAAACCGTCCTTCTTCTTCTCATGCTGTTTCCCCTCATGGGGGCGGCACTCAATGCCCTTCTTGGGCGTTACCTGACCAGGAGAGGGGTGGCCGCCGTGGCCTGTGCGGCCGTGCTGGGCGCCCTGGCAATGGCGGTTGCCGCAATGGTCAATACCACCGCCATAACCCGGGATATCCGCCTTTTCGACTGGTTTTCGGTGGACGGCTTTCAAGCGGTCATGAATGTTCATTATGACCATCTGGCCGCGGTCATGGCCCTCATGATCACCTTTGTTTCGAGCGTCATCCATCTCTACTCCGTAAGCTTCATGCGGGAAGATGAAGGCATAATCCGGTATTTCTGCTATTTGAATCTGTTCGTTTTCGCCATGCTGGTGATTGCCCTGGCCGACAACCTGATCTTCGTTTTTCTCGGCTGGGAAGGGGTCGGTTTCTGTTCTTACGTCCTCATAGGGTTCTGGTATTCGGACGAAGCCAAGGCAGCCGCAGGCAGGAAGGCCTTCCTGCTTACGCGGATCGGCGATGCGGCCTTCGGCGTTGCTCTGGGACTTTTCTTTCTGATCTTCAAGGATCTCTCCATCTCCCACATTGTCGCCCGAACATCTCTGTTGAGCCTCGGCACGGCGACACTCCTGGGGCTGCTGCTCCTCTGGGCGGCGGTGGGGAAGTCGGCCCAACTGCCCCTGTTGGTGTGGCTTCCGGATGCCATGGCCGGCCCCTCGCCGGTTTCCGCCCTGATTCACGCCGCCACTATGGTGACTGCCGGCGTCTACCTGCTCATGAGGCTGTTTCCGATCCTGATCCTTTCGCCGGCAGCCCTGATGTGCACCGCGATCGTAGGGACATTGACCGCCCTTTTCGGCTCTTTCGCTGCCCTGGTCCAATCGGATATCAAACGGGTACTCGCTTATTCCACCATCAGCCAGGTGGGATACATGCTGCTCGCCGTGGGCGTCGCCGATATTGTCGGCGGGATGTTTCACCTCCTCTCCCACGCCTTTTTCAAATCGCTCCTGTTTCTGGCGGCGGGGTGTATCATCCAGGCCCTGGCCGGAGAGCATAACATTTTCCGCATGGGCAACCTGCGCAGACACCTGCCCGGCGTCTCTCTGCTTTTTCTGGCGGGATGTCTTTGCCTGGGCACGTTTCCCCTCCTGGGAGGATATTTCAGCAAAGACCGCATACTCCTCGCCACGTTCGTTCATTCCGGTGAGCTCAGCAAGGTCCTCTGGGTCATAGGCATGGCCGCAGCCTTTCTGACCTCCCTGTATACGTTCCGGCTTTACTTCATCGCGTTTCAAGACCGCCCGGACGGCAGAAAAAAAGATGAATTTCTCCAAATCCCGGGATTCATGTCATGGGTCCTGTATCCCCTGGCGCTGACCGCATTGTTTGACGGCCTGCTGAACCTTCCGGGCGGGTTCGGAAAGCTGTTTCTCGGGCGGTACCTGGCTTCCGTACCCGGCAGCATCGTGGAGGTGCATGCCACTGCCCGCGAGATCTGGGGCATGCGCATCGGAAGCGCCGCCCTCTCCCTCGGAGGCATGGTATCGGCGTATTTTCTGTGGCGCAGGAAGTCAGAGGAACCGGCACTCCGGGGATTGCGGCAGGTCCTCTTCACCGGATTTTATCTGGATATCTTTTACGAAAGAGTCATTGCCCGTCCCTACAATCGGATCGCAGGTCTGCTGTGGACGGACATTGATGAGGGGGGGCTGGACCGGGGTTCTGAGAAAATCGGCGGAGGATTTCAACGCCTCTCCCAAGGGCTCCGGCTCTGGACCACCGGAAGGCTCTCCACGTATCTCCGGATGCTCTTTCTCGGATTCGCCGCCCTTCTGTGCCTGCTCTCGTTGAGCTGGTATATCCAATGACCGCCGCGGATTCGACCCGAGCAGACGGGCTTGCACTCCTCTCCTGCAGAGCGGGAGGCATCGTGCCCTCCGAGGGGCGCTCGGGGAGGAAGCCTTTTGTGAGTGACTGGCGGGAGGGTGCTGTCTTTTCGTGACTTATCAGGGGGGGAGCCCGCAGCTCGACGAAGTCGAGAATGCGGAGGGGGTAGCTATCCCACGCTGATAAGCCACTGAAAAGACCAGCCCGGGAGACTCGGAACGAACGGAAGGCTCCTCCCCGAGCGGCAGGCCCTCCCAAACCCCGGATCGGTTGAACCTGTCCGGGTTCTCCACTGGAGGTGGAGAGTTTCTTTAAAACTAAAAGCGTCAAGGGCACGAACCATACTCGACAACAAGGTCTTATGATGCCCCAATCGTCTCTGCTTTCGATCATCATCTTCCTGCCTCTCCTGGGAGGCCTGGCCGCGCTCGGAGTTTTTTCGCAGCCGCGGGTCAGTCGCTGGATCGCCGCGATCGCGGCCTCGGGTGACCTGGCCCTGGTCATCCTCCTGTTCTTCCTGGTTCCCGGAGGGCATGCGGCGCATAACGGAGGATGGCTGATGGCGGAGGATTATCCCTGGCTGCAGTCCCTGGGAATCCGCTACAGCCTGGGGCTGGACGGCATCAGCCTCATGCTGATCCTGCTCACCGCGTTTCTCGCCCTCCTGTGCATCCTGGTCTCATGGAGACAGATCAATACCAAAGTGGGTTCTTTTCATTTCTTCCTCCTCGCTACCCAGACGGGCGTGCTGGGTGTTTTTCTGGCCACGGACCTGTTTCTGTTCTATCTGTTCTGGGAAGTTCAGATCATCCCCGTATTTTTCCTGGTAGGCATCTGGGGGCATGAAAAACGCCTGGCAGCGACTATGAAATTCATCCTGTTTACGGTGTCGGGCAGCCTGCTCATGCTCATTGCCCTCACCGCTCTCTACGTGATCCACGGAACGCGCACCGGCATCTATACTTTTTCTTTGGCCCGGCTGGCGTCCGCACCCCTCACGGACACCACGGGAATATTCCTGTTTGCGGCCTTTATGATCGCATTTGCCGTCAAGACGCCCATTATTCCCCTGCATATCTGGCTGCCGGATACGCACACGGAAGCCCCCACCGCAGGGAGTGTCGTGCTGGCAGGCCTGCTGCTCAAGACCGGGGTGTACGGCATCCTTCGGATTGCCTTTCCCCTCTTTCCCACGGCAGCCAGGCTGTCCATGCCGCTCCTGTTGACGCTGGGTCTTGTGGGATTGTTCTACGCCGCCTGGATCGCCCTGTCTCAGACCAACATCAAACGCCTGATCGCATACTCCAGTATCGCCCACATGGGTCTTATCATCATCGGTCTGGCGATCTGGAAAGCAATTACTGTCAGCGGGGCCGTATTGCAGATGATCAACCACGGCCTGACCACATCCGCCCTCTTCATTCTGGTGGGTATACTGGGAGAACGCATTGACTCTCGAAAATTTGCGGACCTGGGAGGGCTCTGGAAAAAGATGCCCGTATTCAGCGCGTTTTTTCTGTTTTTTGCCATGGCCTCCCTCGGTCTGCCCGGCCTCAACAATTTTGTGGGCGAGATCCTGATCCTGATCGGCGCATTCACGGTCAGTCCACTCGTCGCGATCCTCGGGTTCTGCGGCATGGTTTTCACGCTCGTCTATGTGCTCCGCCTGGTTCAGGACAGCCTGTTCGGGCGGGAAAAGGCTGCACATCCATTGTATGATCTCACCATCCGGGAGGGCTGGGTACTCGGAGTTCTCGCAGCAGCGGTCCTCTTCATCGGACTGCATCCCGGGCCCATCCTCCGGTTATTTGAGACGCCGCTCCATCACCTTCTGAGTGAGGGCGGCCCCGTGGCCGTTCACCTGGCACAACCGTTTTCAGGACCTTCATGATGGGAAACGATTGGATAACCATACTCCCCTATCTCTTCATTGCGGGCGGCGGAACCCTCATTTTCTGCGCGGGCGCCTTCTGCAAGCGCCCGCCTGCAGCATTTCTCCTTGCGACGGCAATTCTTTCCGTGCTCTGCGCCGGCGGTTCCGCGGCTTTCCTCCGCCCCTCGGACACGGTCTTTATGCAGCTAATGGACGTGGGAGAATTTGCCCGGTATTTTACGCTCATATTCTCAGTGATTACCCTGATTACCCTGCTGTTCTCCTTTCAGTACGCCCGGTCCCGCAATTTCAGCGGTGACGAATTTTACGGTCTCATTCTCTTTGCGGCCCTCGGCATGATGCTGACGGCCGCAGCAGCAAACTGGCTGATCTTTTTTCTGGGATTGGAACTGCTCTCCGTCTCTTTCTACATAATGATTGCCGTTCACAAATCTGGTACTCTTTCCATTGAGGCCGCACTGAAATATTTCATCATGGGGACCGCGGCCACCGCCTTTCTCGTGTTCGGCATCGCCATGATGTATGGGCTCACCGGGACCCTTCAGATGGGGGCGGGGCTCTCCTCCGCGCTCTATGGCTCGCGCGAGACCGGTGTCCTGGCAGCTCTGGCCTTTATTCTGGCGGGCATCGGGTTCAAGCTTTCCATCGTGCCTTTTCACCTCTGGACGCCGGACGTATATCAGGGCGGCCCCGCTCCGGTAATCGCATTTCTCGCCTCCGGGTCCAAAGTCGCCCTCTTCGCCGTGCTCCTTCGCATGTGTATGCACCTGCAGGGACCCCTCTGGGAATACTCTATGCCGGCAATCTGGCTTCTGGCGGCTGTGACCATGGCAGCAGGAACTGTCACCGCCCTCTCCCAGACCCGGGTAAAACGCCTCCTGGCCTACTCGTCCATTGCCCAGATAGGGTTTCTCTTCATGACCCTTCCGGCCGTCAAGGAGCAGGGCCTGCCCGCCATGCTGTACTACCTGGCAGCGTATGCGATCATGGACCTGGGTGTCTTCGGCACCTTGGGCACCCTCTCTGCAGGGCCGGAAGATCTGGACGATCTGGAAAGCTACCGGGGTATCGGGTACACTCATCCTTACCGGTCCGCGATCCTGGCTTTTTCTCTTTTCAGCCTGGCCGGCTTCCCCCCCACGGCAGGGTTTGTCGGCAAGTTTCTTCTTTTCAGGGCAGTGCTGCAGTCGGGTTTCGTGGTCCTGGCTCTCATCGGAATCCTGGCCGCCATCATCTCCATCTATTTCTATATGCGGGTGATCATGGTCATGTATATGCGTCCCGCAGGGACGCATTGCACGGTGCTTGTCGCCGATATCACCATTCGACTGGCGGCCGTCATGGTGTTCATGCTCATTCTCTGGATGGGCATTATGCCGTCGACCCTGTTCGATTACATCACCCGGACAGTCTCTTTTCTCCCTGTTTTTACGTAGATCATGTGAAACAGACTGTGGACGATGCCGGGAAAAATATAGAGAAAGGAAAGGATATATATTATGAGTACCTGTACCCTAGGCAATGTACTGGAAGAATTGCTCGGCCTCCTGAAGCTTGAAAAGATTGAGGAGAATATCTTTCGCGGTCAGAGCCAGGACCTGGGGTTCGGCGCCGTGTTCGGGGGACAGGTCCTGGGCCAGGCCCTGTCAGCCGCATCTCAGACAGTCCCTGAAACCAGGCGGGTCCATAGTCTCCACGGCTATTTTCTGCGGCATGGCGATGATACCAGACCTATCATCTATGACGTGGACTGCATACGGGACGGGAAAAGTTTCACCACCCGTCGCGTGCGGGCAATCCAGTTTGGCCGCGCCATCTTTTCCATGTCCGCGTCTTTTCAGATCCAAGAGCCCGGGTTCGATCACCAGGATACGGCGCCCGAGGTTCCCGGCCCTGAAGGCATAGAGCCGGAACTGGAAATGGCCCGCAGGCTGGCGGACAGAATCCCCGAGAAGGTGAGAGACCGAATCCTCTGTGAAAAGCCTATCGAGATAAGACTGATCAATCCCATCAACCCCTTTGAACCTGAAAAAAGAGAGCCTGTCAAGTATACCTGGTTCAAGACCATCAGCGCCATGCCGGATGATCCTGCTTCCCATCAGTACCTCCTGGCCTATGCGTCGGATTTTTATCTCTCCGGAACGTCTCTGTATCCGCACGGCCACAGCTTCTGGGAACCGAATATGCAGACGGCCAGTCTGGACCATGCCATGTGGTTTCACCGGGACTTCCGCATGGACGATTGGCTGCTGTACGCCACTCGCAGCCCCAGCGCCTCGGGAGCCAGGGGCTTGAATTTCGGCGAAATTTTCACCCGGGATGGAAAGCTTGTCGCCTCCGTTGCGCAGGAAGGACTGATACGCTATCATGTTCCAAAAGGGGAGAACAGCCGATGGCAGTGACTTTGATCCATCATCAAGGTATCATCTGCTTCGTTGCCTTCGCTCGCTCCTCCTTGCGACGTATTGCGCATACTATCTCAGTCGTCGCTCCTCGGCGCCTAACATCTGACACCTTGCTGATGATCAGGACTTTCACCGAATGAATTCATAAGATGAACACTTCGGGATTTAGACAATGGATTTGGAGGATGACACAAGGGTTCGCGGAGTAAACAGCGCGGGACGAGCACTGTCGCGGCAACTTCCCTGTTGACATAATTCTTCAGGTTCCCTAGATTTCCTAACGTAGGTAATTCCTCAAGGATTGTTCAGGCTCTTTATGTTTTCGCGGAGTGAATGATGGCGGGTATGGTATATGCGCTGGTCGCGGTGCTGATCCTGATTCTTGTCCCGTTGGCCGGGGTTCAGGGCTTTGGCCTTACGTACCTGTTTGGCGTCATCATACCCTATGCCGCCATGGCCGTCTTTTTCTTCGGCGTTCTGCAGCGTATCATCAAATGGTCCCGTCTTCCAAATCCCTTCAGGATTCCCACCACCGGCGGGCAGCAGAAAGGGCTGAACTGGATCAGACAGGCAAGGCTTGACAACCCCTTCACCACAGGCCAGGTTGTCGGCCGCATGTTCTCGGAGGTTTTTCTGTTTCGATCCCTTTTCCGGAATCTCGCGCCCCGCATGGAGACCGGCGGGACAGGTGTCACCTATGCCTCGGCCAAGTGGCTTTGGCTGTTTGCCATTTTATTTCATTACGCCATGCTCACAACGGTGTTCAGGCATCTGCGATTCTTTATAAACCCGGTCCCATGGCCTGTCACGGTGGTGGAAAGGATCGACGGCTGGCTGGAAGTGGGAATTCCACAGGTCATGGTCAGCGGCCTGTTGCTTCTGTTGGCGCTGGGTCTTCTGCTGGCCAGGAGGCTTGTTATCCCGAGGCTTCGCTATATCTCACTGATGAACGACTTTTTCCCCTTGTTTCTCCTCATGGCCATTGCCACGACCGGAGCCCTGATGCGGTATATCGTGGGAATTGACGCCATTTCGGTAAAACAACTGATGATGAGTCTGGTTTCTTTTAAACCGGTTGTAATCCAGGGGATCGGGCCCCTCTTCTTTGTCCACATCTTTTTGGTCAGCTTCCTGCTGGCCTACTTCCCCTTCAGCAAGCTGATGCATGCCCTGGGCATCTTTTTTTCACCCACGCGGGATCTCGCCAACAACAACCGTGCGGTCCATCATGAAAACCCCTGGAACTATCCGGTGAAATTCCATCTCTACGATGCCTATGAAAAGGAGTTTCACGACAAAATGGTGGAAGCGGGAATTCCTTTGGATCATCCTCCAGAGCCTCCCACAGAAAAGGAGACAAATAGTGGCCAGTGATCTTCCGGAACCCCGCGAACTCTCACGAATAGATCTGAGCATGCCGAGGACCGGCTGGATGGATACCCCTGCCCCGTTCAAGGAGGGGATATACTGCCATGCCGCACATGCCAAGGATATCGAGGCCCTGGGCATGCCCAATCCCCGGGACTGGCGGGTAACAGATGATGACTGGAAACTCCCTCCCAACTGGCGGGAGATCATCCTGAACGGGCTCCGTGAACGCCTGGAAAAATTCCGTTCCCTTCAGATTTTTATGGATACCTGCGTGCGCTGCGGTGCATGCTCGGATAAGTGCCATTTTTTCATCGGTTCCGGCGATCCCAAGAATATGCCGGTGCTCAGGGCCGAACTCCTGCGTTCCGTTTACCGCCGCAATTTCACCAGGGCCGGGAAAATAATGGGAAAAATGGTCGGCGCCCGCGATCTGACCCAAACAGTCTTAAAGGAGTGGTGGTACTATTTTTTCCAGTGCACAGAATGCCGACGCTGCTCCCTTTTCTGCCCATACGGCATCGATACTGCTGAAATCACCATCATTGCCAGAGAATTGTTGAATCTCCTGGGCCTGAACATCGACTGGATTGAATCGCCGGTCGCCAAGTGCCATCATGTGGGAAATCATATCGGCATGGAACCTCAGGCCATGAAAGAATCGATTGAGTTTCTCTGTGACGATATTGCGGACATCACCGGCATCAAGATTGAACCTTCCTTCAACCGCAAGGGGGCCGAAATCCTCTTTGTCACCTCGTCGGGCGATTATTACGCAGAGCCGGGCATCTTTACCTGTATGGGCTATCTGATGCTTTTTCACCAGCTTGGGCTTGACTATACCTGGTCAACATACGCTGCGGAGGGCGGCAATTTCGGCCTTTTTACCAGCCATGAGATCACCAAGCTCTTGAATGCCAAGATCTATGCAGAGGCCGAAAGGCTCGGCGTGAAGTACATTTTAGGCGGTGAGTGCGGACACATGTGGCGCGTTCTGAATCAGTATATGGATACCATGAACGGTCCTCCTGATTTCCTTGAAACGCCGGTATCCCCGGTCACCGGCACCCGGTTTGACCACGCTGCCTCTACCAGGGCCGTCCATATATGCGAGTTCACAGCGGACCTTCTTATGCAGAATAAACTCACCCTCGATCCGACACGAAACGACCATCTCCATGTGACCTTCCACGATTCCTGCAACGTGGCCCGGGGCATGGGCCTGCTGGATGAACCGCGCTATATTATCAAGAAGGCCTGCAATTATTTCTACGAAATGCCCGAAGAGACCATCCGTGAGCGCACGTTCTGCTGCGGCAGCGGCGCCGGCCTTCACGCCGGGGAAGACATGGAACTGCGCATGAGGGGCGGTTTTGCCCGGGCGAATGCGGTCCGCCATGTGCGGGACAGGCATCAGGTCAACATGTTGGCCTGCATATGCGCCATTGACCGGGTCGCCTTCCCGACGCTCATGGACTACTGGGTCCCGGAAGTGGGAGTGACGGGGGTCCACGAGCTTCTGGCAAACGCCATGATCATGGATGGTGAAAAGGAACGGACCCTGGATATCAGGGGAGAGAACCTGCCCGGCCGGGACCGGGATGAGGGTCCGTCTGAAAAAGGGGAAGGCAGGTAATGTTCAACCGGAGATGGGTCATCAGTGGGATCATCATTTTTGCGGCCGCAGCCGCATTCCCTTTTTACTGGCACGCAGTAGGCCCACACGCCCCCTTTCCTGAACTTGAGCTTCCCACAAAGGAGAAAAAGTGCATCGAATCCGTGGAATATATGCGTACGAACCATATGCGGCTTCTGGACGTCTGGCGAAATGCCGTAGTACGGGACAATCTGTTCATCTACACTGCATCAGACGGAAAGCAGTATGAGATGAATCTGCACCGGACTTGCATGGGATGTCATAAATCCAGAGAACGATTCTGCAAGCGGTGCCATGATTACAACGATGTGGCTCCCCCCTGCTGGGACTGTCATTTTGCCCCAAGCGAAGTCCGGAAAACCCGGAGTGCCGGAACCGGAACCGGAACCGGAAAATCTAACGTACATCCTGTGGCCCGTAAAGGAGAACCATCGTGACATTAAGCCGGCGGAAATTCCTGAAGGCGGTCGCAACGTCAACCCTGGCTGTCGCGGTCATACCCGGTGACAGTCAGGGCTTCGAGCTAAAAGGACGAATGTCCCCGAGCCCGAAGGCCTTGAAGGCAAAAAGATGGGGCATGGTTGTCGATATGAGTCGATGCAGGGATGACTGCGCCGGGGACTGCATAGCCGCGTGCCATGAAGTCCATAATGTCCCTTTTATTCCCGAGCCCGACCATGAGGTGATGTGGCTTTTCCAGGAGCCCTATGCAAACGCATTTCCAGACCAGTCTCACGGACTTGTTGCCAGGAGATCCGACGGGTGGAAATTCCTTCTCATGTGCAATCATTGCAATGATCCTCCCTGCGTCAGAGCCTGTCCCACCCAGGCCACCTTCAAGCGCGAGGAAGACGGGATAGTCATGATGGACTATCACCGCTGCATCGGCTGCCGGTTCTGTATGGCTGCCTGTCCGTATGGCTCCCGCAGTTTCAATTTCCGTGATCCAAGGCCGTTCATCAAAAAAATCAACCCTGATTACCCCACCCGGCGAAAGGGAGTCGTTGAGAAGTGCAATTTCTGCCAGGAACGACTGGAAGTGGGACGTATGCCGGCCTGTGTGGAGGCATGCAAAGAGGGGGTATTGACATTCGGAGACCTGGATGACCCCGCATCAGAGGTCTCCAGACTCCTGTCGGAGAAACCTCATACGAGACGTAAACCGGATTTGGGAACCGGTCCGTCCGTTTATTACATCCTGTAGAGGCCAGCATGCTTGAAAAGGCGCTTCACGGCGGAAAGATTTACTGGATATGGGTGCTTGTGTTACTGGCGGGTATCGGCATCGGTCTCTCAGCCTACCTGTATCAACTGCGGGAAGGGCTGTGGGTCACCGGAATGAGCCGGAATGTCTCATGGGGGTTCTATATCTCCCAGTTTACATTTTTGGTGGGCGTCGCCGCCTCGGTGCTCATGGTGGTGCTCCCGCTTTACCTGCACAATTTCAAGGCATTCGGGCAGATTGTGGCCCTGGGCCAGTTCCTGACGGTCGGGGCACTGATCATGAGTCTCCTGTTCATCTTTTCCGATGTTGGCATGCCCATGCGCATCTTCAACGTCCCGTTGTACCCGACTCCCTGGTCCATGCTCTTTTACGATACGGTTTTTCTCCCCGGATTTCTCATGCTTAACCTCATTATCGGCTGGGTGGCCCTCGGCGCAGAGAAAAGGGATGTGCCGCCGGCGCGGTGGCTGCGGGTGCTCATCTGCGTTTCCATCCCGTGGGCCGTAGTGATGCACACGGTTACGGCCTTTATCTTTGCAGGAACACCCGGACGAGGGTTCTGGATGACTGCCATTATGGCCCCACGCTTCCTGGTCACTGCCTTCGCGGCCGGTCCGGCCCTGTTGATCATCCTCAGTACACTGCTCAAGGCGGTAGCGCGGTTCCAGGTGGGAGAGGCAGCCATACAGAAGCTGATCACCATCATGTTCTATGCGTTGATCATTGATGCCTTTTTCCTGGGAGTGGAGTATTACACGGCCTTTTATTCTCATGTGCCTGCATATACCGAAACCTTCCGGTACCTCTTTTTCGGCATCGGCAAAAACAGGGCATTGGTGCCATGGTACTGGGCCATGAACGGCGCAATCGTGGCCGCTATCGCCCTCCTGGCTCTCCCGGGCACCCGCAACAGCCGACCCCGACTGCTGGCGACCTGCATCATCGCCCTGGCGGGCCTCTGGATAGACAAAGGCTTTGTCCTCGTGCCGGCCGCTTTTATTCCCAATGTCTTCGGGAGAGTAACGGAATACCCGCCGTCCTGGGTGGAGTTGACCCTTTCAGCGGGGATTTATTGTCTGGGAACCCTGGTTATTACCGCACTGTACAAGGTGGCGGTTTCCGTAAGAAGAGAAAGGATGGAGAACCCACCCGGTTCAACCTCTCCTGCCGAACGGCCAGGGGCCGGGCAGGTTCCGTTATTCCGCTAAAACCGTCATTGATTTGAGGAAGGATGACCCATGAGCACTGAGCAACCCATGAGCACTGAGCAACCCCTGAACCTGATGGACGGGGCTACAGGACAATCCCTCGAAATCGCCAGAGCGCTGGAGGACCAGCGAAAGGTCTCGGCAGATATCAGCCTTCCCCTGGAGGAACGCCTGGAGGCCTTTGAGGACATCAGTGATTCCGAGGTGGGAGACACGAGTCTGGTTCGGGCCCGCAACGTGGAGCGCGATGTGGGGCTGCGGCAGATTTATCTCAAGTTCGAAGGGGGGAATCCCACCGGCACCCAGAAGGACCGGATCGCCTTCGCCCAGGCGATGGATGCCCTGCGACGCGGTTTCGATACCATCACCCTGGCCACCTGCGGGAACTACGGCGCGGCCGTGGCCCTGGCCGCATCCCTCGCGGGACTGGAGTGCCGGATCTATATTCCGGCCGCGTACCAGACCCGCCGGGTAAGGGAGATGACGGACCTGGGAGCGCACATCGTCCGGGTGCCCGGTGATTACGAGAAGGCCGTAGAAATTTCCGGCGAGGCAGCTGAAAAAGAAGAACTCTATGACGCGAACCCCGGCGGGAACAACATCACCCTCCAGCTCCATGCCTATGGCCAGATTGCCACGGAAATTTACGATGAACTGCGCGACGCGCCCTATGCGGTAGCGGTCCCCGTATCCAATGGCACGACCCTCGCCGGTATCTATAAAGGATTTATCAGTCTCCACCGCCGGGGCAAAACTTCCCGTATGCCGCGCATCGTCGCAGGCAGCTCCTTTCGGAAAAACCCGATCGTTCATGCCTTCAACAAAAACCTGGCCGCCTGTGAGGACCTGCAGCCCGAAAAAATTCGCGAAACCCACGTGAACGAACCCCTCATCAACTGGCACTCCATCGACGGGAATGCGGCCCTCGAAGCCATCCGCAAGACCGGCGGCTGGGCCGGGGACGCATCGGACAAGGGAATGCAAAGCTATTCGCGCCTGATCCGCGAAAAAGAGGGGCTCCAGGTCCTGCCGGCCTCCACGGCCGGATTGATCGCTCTGATCGACCAGCACCGGCGTGAACCCATGCCCGGGGACCGGTATGTGGTCGTATTGACCGGGAGAAAAATATGACGCCCGCACCTGAAGGAAACGCAATTGTCTATTGCCGGGGCGCCTACCGAACGCCCAACGGGAAAACCGCCCACGGACTGGTACGCTTTACCCGGCGCTACCGGGTTCTGGCCGTGGTGGATGACACCTGCACCGGAGAGGATGCAGGGATGGTACTGGACGGAATCGCCAACCAGATCCCCATATGCGGCAGTATCCGGGAGGCCGTCATGCACGCTGAAAGCATGGGGGTCACGGCTACGCACCTGGTGGTCGGGCTTGCCCCGGACGGCGGCCGGCTTTCATCCGAGGCACGGGCGGATGTCAAGCAGGCCCTCAAGCTCGGATTAAACGTGGATTCCGGGCTGCACGATTTCCTGTCGGAAGATCCGGAGCTGCAGCACCTTGCCGGGACCATGGGGGTCCGGATTCGGGATGTGCGAAAACCCCCACTGCGTTCCGAGCTTCATTTTTTCAGCGGCAAGATTGTCCAAGTCCAGGCCCTTAGAATCGCCGTTCTGGGCACCGACTCAGCCATTGGAAAGCGAACCACCGCATGGCTCATGGTTCAGGGATTCGAGGTAGCGGGCATTTCCGCTCAGATGGTCGGTACCGGGCAGACAGCCTGGATGCAGGGCGCCGCCTACGGCGTTATCATGGATTCTCTGGTAAACGACTTTGTCTCCGGTGAAATCGAGCACGCGGTCTGGTCCGCCTGGCGACGGGAGACCCCCCGTGTCATTGTCATCGAAGGCCAGGGAAGTCTTATGAATCCGGCGTATCCCGGCGGGTTTGAGATTCTGGCGGCCGCCCGCCCCGATGTAGTCCTGCTGCAGCATGCGCCGGCCAGACGCGAATACGACGGGTTTCCCGGATACCCGATCCAGCCGCTCTATCGCCAGATTCAGGCCGTCGAACTCCTCTCGGGAAAACCGGTGGCGGCCATCACCATCAACCACGAACGTCTTCCGCGGGACCGGATACCGATGATCTGTGAGGCCATCTCCCAGGCTGTCGGGCTGCCGACTTTTGACGTGTTGACAGACGGCCCCGGGGGCCTGATCCAGTTCCTCTCCGGATTTCTCGACAACGACATTGCCGATAACGGCGAATAGCAGGTTGACAGCACCATGGATACCCTATCCCCGTCCCACACCACATCCGATGGCGATATTGCGGCCGCCCTGACGGTGTTTGATCGTCTTGAAGTCGGTCCCGTACGGATGGAACCCAACCGCCTGATCGCTCCCTACCGGCTGGTCTGGAAGGATCGGGATGAATACACAGAGCTGATCTATTCCTACGGGGAACCCGTTTTCAAACCGGACGAGCCGGAATCCCACAACCTGGCCTGCATGATTGCCGCCCAGGCAGCACTCAATTACGGGCTTTTCTGTAAAAAGATCATCTTTTTCGGTACGTTCGATAATCTTGACCGACGCCTGCTCCGGGAGATGTGTGAAAACACGGCAAGGGAAATATACGTCAAGAAATTTCTCGAACCCAATATCTTTCTCACCGGTGCGGCGGCAGAGCTGTCTCCTGCGGCACGGAAAAAATATACCCAGGCAACCATTGAATTCAAGAGCGCCGGGCCCATTGACCGTTCTCACCAATGGCTCCTGTGGGAAACCCGTAAACACCGGCACTGCATCCTCTCCAGCGGCGGTAAGGACAGCCTGCTGAGCTACGGGCTTATACATGAAATCGGCGGGGAAACGCATCCGGTTTTCCTCAACGAGTCCGGGCGCCACTGGTTCACGGCCTTGAACGCTTATCGGCATTTCCGGGATCACATACCCCATACTGCCCGGGTCTGGGTCAACTCGGACCGGCTCTTTTCCTGGATGCTCCAGCGCATGCCGTTCATTCGAAAGGACTTTGCCAATGTGCGATCCGATGAGTATCCTGTCCGGCTCTGGACCGTGGCGGTTTTTCTATTCGGGGTCCTCCCGCTGATGCGAAAGCGGGGGATCGGCCGGCTCCTGGTGGGGGACGAATTCGATACCACCGTGCGACGCACGCATCATGGAATTTCCCACTACAACGGACTGTTCGATCAGAGCGTCTATTTCGACCGGACCCTCTCCCGCTATTTCATGGAAAAAGGCTGGCATATCAGTTGCTTCTCCGTGGTTCGCCCCCTGAGCGAACTGCTGATAGAAAAAATCCTGGCCAACCGTTACCCGGCCCTGCAGGCACACCAACTGTCCTGCCACGCCGCACACAAGGAAAAAGACAGGGTCTACCCCTGCGGCAGATGCGAAAAGTGCCGCAGAATCATCTCCATGCTCTGCGCCCTCGATGTGGACCCCAAGGGCTGTGGGTACCGGGAAGAACACATCCGGGATTGCCTTGAACACTTTTCAAATCACCGCTTGAGCCAGGAATCGGCAGGGTTTCACCACCTCGGGCATATGCTCGCCGAAAAGGAACTCATAGACCTGCCCGCTGACGTGAGAAAGCCGTTCAAAGAACACCCGGAGATCATGTCCCTTCGGTTTGATCCCAGGGGCTCTCCCCTGAATGCGATTCCCGAGGATCTTCGCGCGCCCCTCTACAGGATTTTCATGGAATACGCCACCGGCGCGGTGCATCGTATCGGCCGGCGCTGGATACCGTTTAATCCGCTGGAATCGGCAGATCTTCATCAGCCGTATCCCTTTGAACTGCCGCAGACAACACCCAAAGCCGCCAAGGACAGCGATACCGTTACGTGGGGAAACCTTACCTGGCCCGAAGCGTCCGTCCGTCTGACGGAGATGGATGTGGCGCTGCTGCCCGTGGGCGCGCTGGAACAGCATGGACCGCACCTGCCCCTGGACACGGACGCCTTTGACGCCGACTACCTTGCCAGGCGGGTGGCGGAAGCCTGCAGCACGCCGCATCCCCTGGTCCTGCCGTCCATTTCTTACGGCATTTCTTACCATCATGATGACTTCGCGGGCACCGTGAGCATCACCAATGATACCCTGTCCAGACTGGTCTATGACATCGGCATGAGTGTCGCAAAAAACGGCATCCGGAAACTGGTCATTATCAACGGGCACGGCGGCAACACCCCGGCGATCAACCACGCCGCCCAGATGATCAACCGGGACGCCGGGATCTTCGTCTGCGTCGATACCGGTGAGACGAGCGACGTGGACATCGCCGAATTTATTGAAACGCCCAATGATGTTCATGCCGGTGAAATCGAGACCAGCACCAGCCTGGCCGTTCGTCCTGAGCTTGTCCGGATGGACCGAGCGGTCACCTCGATCCCGGCCTTTTCCAGCAAATATCTCGACTTTACCTCAAAACGGGGAGTCCTTTGGTACGGCGCCACGAAGAACATCTCGGAGAGCGGTGTCATGGGGGACCCTACCCGGGCCAGCGCGGCCAAGGGAGAAAGGATCTGGGAAATCATGATCGCCCACCTGGTGGCCCTGGTGGAAGACCTGAAAGAAATGACCCTGGAGGAGATTCACCACCGGGAATGAATATTCTCCCGCAGAGCGGGAGGCATCATGAGACCCTTTCGGAAGGACAGCGGGAGAAAGCCTTTTTTCCGTTCCGAGGCTCCGGGCTGGTCTTTTCAGTGGAAGGTTAATCAAAACTAAGTCCATCAATTCATACGTATGCTAACGTATTTGAACACCGCCAAAACTGCGGCCTTCCGGAAATGCAGGGAAACGGGATGTTCCCGAGGCGGCGTCATGTCGGCCCCGGAGCAGGACAGCGGAGCGAACGAAGCAGAGGGAATATGCCGGTTCTCTGCTCACAACGTCTCAATATGTTGGTGTAATTGCAAATCAAAGGGCTAAGTATATACATTCGCAGTCATGGTGCCGAAAACAGGTCACCGCATGAGGAGAGCACAGAGAAAAACTCTGCCGACGACATGAAAATCATTTCCCTGGAAGCCTGGCCGGTGACCATGCCCCTCGCCGAGCCGTACACAATCGCCTACGAATCATTTGACCGGACCACCAATATCTTTTTGAAAATCCGGACCAACACCGGTCTCACCGGTTTCGGGTGCGCCGCCATCGATACCGCCGTCACCGGAGAAACCCCGCAAACCGTGATGAATGTTTTCTCGGAAATGATCAGACCCACACTGACCGGTGGAGACCCGCTTCGCATGGCGCTCCTGCTGGAGCGTCTGATACCGATTCTGCCGGCACATCCCTCGGCCGTGGCCATGGTGGATATGGCGCTTTACGATCTTCTGGGAAAAATATCCGGGCTTCCGCTCTTCAGGCTTCTCGGCGGATTTCGGACCCGGATGAAGACCAGCATCACCATCGGCATCCTCCCGCTGGCAGATACCGTATCCCGGGCAAAGGTCTTTGTGGAACAAGGTTTCCGCACACTGAAGATCAAGGGCGGGCGGGATGTTGAGCTGGATATCGCACGATTCCTGGCGGTCCGGCAGGCGGTGGGAGACAGAATCGAACTGCGCTTCGACGCCAACCAGGGCTACTCGGCCGATGAGGCGCTGGCCTTTATCAAAGGGGTCTCTTCAGCAAAACTGGAACTGATCGAGCAGCCCACATCCCGATCGGATTTCAATGCCCTGGGCCGGGTTACCGGCACAGCACCCATTCCCGTCATGGCCGATGAAAGCATGATGAATCTTGAAGATGCCTTTCGGCTTGCCCGGAAGAATCGGGTTGATATGGTCAATATCAAACTGATGAAAGTGGGCGGTATATGGGAGGCTCTCCGGATCAACGCGGTTGCCCGGGCGGCACGACTCGAAGTGATGGTCGGGTGCATGGACGAGGCGGCACTTGCCATTGCGGCGGGACTTCACTTTGCCCTTGCCCTGCCCAATGTCTTCTACGCGGATCTGGATGGGCACCTGGACCTTATCGGAGACCCATCGGCGGGAGCCGTCACCCTGAAACGCGGCGTTCTTTATCCCACAGGCCGTCCGGGACTCGGCCTGGATCCCCGGGAACCATAGCGCCGGACAGGAACCTGCTGCCCTCCGAATAGCTCCCAGCCATGCGGCGGATATCTTCCCCCATCTCGAAGAAGATCCCGCAGTCGAAACGGCACAGCATGGAATCAACCATGCGGCGGTCGGCAGGACCTGCGTTTTTCATCCATCGGTGAATATCCGCTCCATCCTCGAACCCGGAAGAAGCCAAGAACCCGCTCAGGGCTGCAATACGTGTTTTGCGCTCCGTGACGGAGTCAAGATACCTCTTTTCCATTCTGCCGGAACTGCTCAGGAGGCCGTAGAGGGAGGGAAGCAGTGCCTCCTCTTTGATTTCCTGCAAGGTTTCCCTTTTCAGCCACTCAATCACTTCCAGAGGAGAATCCGCGACATGGCGAAACTGTTCGGTAAGTCCCCGGTGCCGGATTTTTGTAACCGGCCTCAGTGATCCTCGTACATGGATCAGGACACGACGAGGGTTCAGGAGTAAATCACCAACCAGACGAAACTCACAGTTATCTGCATAGGTTCCCGCGCACAGCAGAGCAAGTTCGTTGATGCGGGCGACGGTCAACCAGTAGACATCCGTGTCACCGTCCCGGTGTCTATTCAATTGAGCCAGCAGGTTTTCGATGATACTTTCGTTCAGCCTGGATGTCCTTGAGATGCAATCCAGTTTCAGATTGAATAAAAGGATGCTTTCATCCATATACATCTTCTCCTGCAATAATGACGGCAAACCTTCCCTGACGATACGCTTATTATTGCAAATTCAGCGCGCCTTCCGCCGTTCTTTCCAATGGCGCGGAATTTTTTTATATCATTTTTGATATATGTCGATATTGATATAAACAACGGTCTTTGTCAAATGAATTCTAGGCGATGCCTGGTGAGATCCGGTTCTTTTGAAGAACAGTGAGAAGTTTGCGGTTCGGACGGTACGCGTGATCTCTCTCGGAATATACTTGACAAGCGACTGCAAGACTCCTATTTTGACTGCTCGGTCAGTATATGACTTCCCGGTCACAAGGGAGTGAAGCGCAGCATGCCAAGACGAAACGCAAAACGGCAGAGTCTTCTGGACAGCATGACCCGCCAAGCCATCCAGGAAGCCGTCGTGAACCTGATAACCCGCAGAGAGACCAGGGGAGTCACCATGGATGAGGTAGCCGCCGAGGCCGGAGTATCCAAGGGGTGCCTTTACCTTCACTTTCGCAGCAAGAAGGAACTTCTGGAATCGGTCAAGGAGATCTCCTTTAAGCCCCTGGGGGATCAGCTCCAGGCCATCCTGAACGGATCACTCCCCCCGGATAGAAAGATCAAGGACATCACCCATCGGCTTCTGGGCTATTTTGACCAAAACCGGGGACTCTTCCGGTTTCTCCTGGAGGAGCGGGAGTTGGCGCAATCGCAGATACGGCGCCAGAAGAACAGCCGCTACCGCAGTTTTCTGGGAAGGATCTCCGGGGTGGTGGAAGACGGTGTCGCCGAGGGGCTTTTCCGGCACGTGGATTCCGGAAAAGTTGCTTCCATGTTGATCGAATCGACCATTGCCGTGACCGCCCGTCGCCTGCTGGATAAACAACCCGGCCCCGTGGAGGAGGATGCCCGGCTGGTCATGGAAGTATTTCTCCAGGGCATTACCCTGGGATCAGCACCGTAGTGAGGAGGCCGATGGAGG
>Ga0315542_1000405_pt1 | contig 26621 bp, 19 predicted proteins | sample SalMarSW160120MG_FD_202541 | JGI IMG/M metagenome (GOLD analysis project Ga0315542, IMG submission 202541) | Salt marsh sediment microbial communities from the Plum Island Ecosystem LTER, Massachusetts, United States - Salt Marsh Sediment SW1601-20 ... | reverse complement strand
CTTCGGGCTCAACCCCGGCATCCGCCAGCGCGGCACGTCCCGCACGTTCGACCAGGTCGACGAGGCTCTCGTCGTCGGCCACTACACGGCGCTCCTTGATCCCGGTTCGGGTGGTGATCCACTCGTCTGAAGTGTCAACCATCTTCTCAATATCTCGGTTGCTGAGAACGCGCTCAGGCAGGTAGCAGCCTATACCTGCGATCCGCGCGGTGGTCGGAAAGGAATCATGCATCTAGGAACCCCCACCTGCTTCGGTAGCCTCCTGGGTTGCCGGCATTTTCGCCTCAATCCTCTTCAGAACCTGGCTGCCTGCATACATCTGGGCCGAACGCAGCGCACTGCGGATCGCCTTGCTCGACGAGCGGCCATGCCCGATGAGGCATGCGCCGCCAACCCCCAACAGGGGAGCTCCCCCGTACTCCGAGTAGTCGACGCGACGCTTGAGGCTGCGGAACGCGCCCTTTGCCATCAGCAGCCCGGCACCGTAGATGGGTGACCGCCGGGCCTCCTCCTTCAGAGTGGTCAAAATCATCTCCCCAAGACCCTCTGCCACCTTGAGGATCACGTTGCCGGTGAAGCCATCGCACACGATCACGTCCACTTCCCCGCTGAAGACGTCTCGGCCCTCGACGTTACCGACGAAGCGAACGCCGGCGCCGGACAGGATCCGGAACTGCTCACGGCCGCGCTTCCCACCCTTGCCCTCCTCCTCTCCGACCGACATCAGGCCGACGCGGGGATCCGTCACGCCTAGAACATGTTCGGCATACAGCGCACCCATGATCGCGAACTGCATCAGATGGCGCGGCCGGCACTCCATGGTGGCGCCGACATCCAGCACCAGCGTGTGGCCGTTCCGCTGCGGCAGGAGGGCCGCCAGGGCAGGTCGGTCCACCCCCTCGATCATTCCCAGGACCGATCTCGCGGCAACCCAGGCAGCACCGGTGTTGCCGGCGGTAACCATGGCGGTCGCCTGGCCGTCTCGCACCAGCTCCGCGCAGACGTTGAGGGATGATCGCTTCTTCTGCCGCAGCACGACGAGCGGGGAGTCGTCCATCTCGACGACATCGGGAGCATCGACGATTTCCAGGCCGTCAGGCAGGAACCGGAAGCGACCAAGCTCTCGGCGGATGCGCCGTGCAGGCCCAACCAGGTACACCGACAGGCCCAGCGACTGGACTGCCTCGAGCGCACCGCTCACGGTTACCGCCGGGGCGTCGTCGCCCCCGGTGGCATCCAGGGCTATGAACCGTCGCTCGTCCGCTGACATCGGCCGGGCTAGTCCAGCTCCTCGACCTCGACGACGGTCCGGCCCTTGTAGCTCCCACAATGAGGGCAAATGCGGTGCGGCAGCTTCGGCTCGAAGCACGTTGTGCACAGGCTCCAACCGGGAGGAACCAGCGCATCGTGAGCGCGCCTCGAATCACGCCTGGCACGAGAATGACGTCGTTTGGGATTGGCCATGACACAACTCCGTTCGGTGTTCTTCTTCTGTGGTCACGAGCCCGCGCTCTGGAAACCACGGAGGGCTTCCCATCGGGGATCGCCTTCGGGCTCGCAGCGGCAGGCATCCTCTACGTTCCGGTTCCCGCCACACGTGGGACAGATCCCTGCGCACTCGTCTCTGCATGCCACCCGCATCGGCAGAGCGAGCAGGATCTGCTCCGCCGCAAGCTCGTCCAAGTCGAGCTCATCGTCCGTGAGGTACCGGACCTCGAGGTCCTGCTCGGCGAGCTCCATATCGTCCTCTAAGACCCCCGCTTGTTCCGCGGCCAGCGTGAGCCGGAGAACCTCCCGTGCCTGCCACGGTACCGGTACCAGGCACCGAGAGCACAGCAAGCTTCCCGACAGGGTCATCTCTCCGTCCAGATCAAAGGCCTCTTCGCGGCGCCGGATGGTGATGTCGAGACGCACCTTCACCGGCTCGGCCACGATATCCGGGTCGAGCCGTACAACCGGGACCTCAAGCTCCTCGCTGATGGCACGAGCCTGAGTCTCGACTGGCGCAAGATGGACCTTCAAACCTCCCCCCATCACAAGACGGGCAGTATAGCACTGAGCCAGTTACAGTCAACGAACGCGGGAGAGGGGAAGGTTACTCGACCGGCCGCGCCGAGGCGTGAAGCGGGAACACCGAGCGGCCGAGGGCAACCCCCAACACGCCGGCGCCAACCGCCCAAACCGAGACCAGGGCCCAGGTGAGCCCGCCAACCACCGGCACGAACCGTAGGCAGACGAGTACGGCAACGCCGATGAACGTGTTGACCGTGACCGGCAAACGGACGCCGGCCACAGCCGAAACCGCCCAACTGCCGACAACGGCACCGAGCAGCGTCAGGCCGAATGCCTTCCCCGCCACCGCCACCAGCATCAACATCGCCATCAGTGGAACTGCCGCCGCCGGTCCCAGGCTAACGGCTGCGATCAGCGCGATGATCAACGTAATGTAGGCCATCACGCCCACCGCCAGCACACGGAGCCCGAGACGACCCATGGTCCACGCGCCGGAGACGACACGGCCCGGCAGCAGTGCGGCCAACACGGTTGCCACTACCAGCCATACACTCGCCAACAGCGCGTCCAAGCCCAGCCGCACCCGCAGCGGGATGGCCGCGCCCTCCTCACTGAGAGTAGCCCCAGCAAGAGATCGTATGGCCAGGACCCGTCCCTCGACCCGAGCTGCAGGGTCCCGCTCGACGGTACCGAAAAGGGCCACAACGTGCCCTCGCACATCGGCCCTTGGACCAAGGTGAATGTCACCGCCCAGCGACACGACATCACCATTCACGGTACCGTTCACCGTGATCGGCTCGAGCAAACCCGCCCGACCTGGGGCTGCCGTAGCCGGCACCGTCACGAGAGCCAGCACGGCTCCCATCACGAGCGCTCCCCAGACGCGGCTCACTTCCACCCGGCACTCCTACGGGCACGGCGGGCAAGGAAAGCCACCCCGGCAGCTCCACCCAGGGCAAGGAACACGGCGAGGAAACGAACGGCTGCGGGTACCGAGGAGGCGGTTGCCTTCGCCACCGCGACCAGCGCGACGCTCCAGTCTGCGGCGGCCCGCATGACGGCGATCGGTGCCTGGCCCGCCCAGCCGGGGACCAGCCGAGCCAGCCCGATCCCCGGGACCCCGCCCATCGCGACGGCTCCCGCGGCCGCGATCAGCAGCGAGGCAAAGACCGGCAGCCAGGTGAGGAACCGGCGCCGCGGCCGCGATCCGATAGCCGCCAGGATGGATTTCTGTAGCTTGACATCCGCCTGCGGTGGTGCCTCGGACAGAAGCCTGTGAAGCCGCCGCTCGACGGCAGCGATTTCCCGGCACTCGACACAGCCTGCCAGGTGCGAACCGCAGGCCGGGGACAGGTCTTCGACGCGACCTCCCCTCCGGACCAGCTCCTCGCGCACGGTTTCGCAGGTTGCCTGCACGGCTTCTCTCCTTCCACTCTCGGACGCGACTTACAAGAAGTCGGCCAGCGCACCCCGTAATACGGTGTGGGCCCGAAAAAGTTTGTTCTTGACGGTCCCCAACGGCATCGACTCGAGGTCGGCAATCTCCTGATAGCTTAACCCGGCGAAGTGGCGCAACAGGATCAGCTCCCGATACTCCGACCTCAGGTTCTCGATGGCGGTCCTGATCGCACCGGCCAGCGCCACGTTCTCGAAATGGCCGAGAGGATCCTTGCTACCGTCCGCCACCGCGACCTCAACCGGCTGCCCTTCCCTGTCCTCCACCTCCAGCGAGGTCGTGGTGAGCCGGCGCCGGCGGAGGTGGTCGACGCCGAGGTTGTGTGCAATCCGAAACAGCCAGGTCGAAAAGCGGTACTTGGGGTCGAAGCGATCGAGCGCCCCCCAGACGCGGAGAAAGGTCTCCTGGGTCAGGTCGCGGGCGACCTCGACGTCTCCGATCAGCTGTGTCAGAAAGCCTGTCACCCGTCGTTGGTAGCGAGCCACTAGGGCGGCCAGAGCCTCCTGGTCGCCTTCCAGGGCAAGGCTCACGAGGAGCTCGTCGGGAGGGGCGGCTCGCGAGTCAGTCACGGCCGAGCCATCATACAGGCATCCTCGACGGGCGGAGGGATCTAGGGGTACAGCGGCGACCGCTGCAACTACCCAGAAACTGCGAAGGCGCGAACAACTCGAAAACAAGAGAAGGGATTCCACTTTGCGTGCTTGGCGTCCTTGGCGTCTTCACGGTTCTTGAACCGCCTCCCCCCCAAAGAGGTTCAGCTCGCCGCAAGGTCCTTCAGGGCGGTCGGGGCCACCGGTGGACCCTGTTGTGGCACCGGCGCGTTCCCGATAGACTGCGCGCGGAGGGTTTTCGATATGCGACTTCGAACGCTTGTCTGGCCTCTCGTATTGCTGCTGACGATCCCCGCCGGCGCGGGGGCGGGTGCGAAGAAGACGCCGACTCCGCGCCCGATCGGCGGGCTGACGTTTTCCGACAGCTACGAGCTCACCGTCGTCAACATCGATGCCTTCGTGACCGACAAGAAGGGCAACCCCGTAGACGGCCTGACCAAGGATGACTTCCGGATCTTCCAGGACGGCACCGAGAAGGAGATCACCAACTTCGCGGAGTACACCCACGAGGTCTACCGAACCTTGTTCGCGACCCCGACGCCCGGCCTGGAGGTCCCGCGGCCGACTCCGACGCCGGCAGCCAGCGAGCTGAGCCGGGACGAGGTCAAGCCGATCTTCATGATGGTCTACGTCGACAACCTCAACCTCCGCCCGCTCGATCGCAACCGCGTCCTCCGGCAGGTGCGCGAATTCGTCCGCGGCAACCTGCAGCCGCCGATGCAGATCATGGTGGTCCGGTTCGACAGATCGCTCAAGATCGTGCAGCCGTTCACCAGCGATCCCGCCGAGGTCCTCAACTCCCTCCGCAGCATGCGCATGTCGACCGGCGGCAGGAAAGCCCGGGACAACGATCGCAAAGAGGTCCTCGACATGATGCGCAAGTCCCAGGAGCAGGAGAGGGTGTCCGGCTCCGGCATCACGGGGACCCAGGGCAACTACGGCCATGCGTACCAGCTCATGAAGTCGTTCGCCAACGAGGAGGCGAACAACCTCGCGTTTACCGTCGGCTCGCTGCGCGAGGCGATCGCGATGCTGGCCGGGCTGCCGGGGCGCAAGTCGATCCTCTACATCTCAGACGGGCTGCAGATGATCCCCGGCATCGACCTTTTCTACGAGTACTCGAGCATCTACCACGACACCAGCATTCTGACTCTGACGACCCGGTACGACCGGACCGATCTCTTCAAGGCGCTCGTTTCCTCGGCGAGCTCTCAGGGCGTCGCCTTCTACACCGTCGGCGCGCAGGGGCTGGAGGTTGTCGGCTCGGGCACGGCGGAGAGCCGCTATGCCCAGGATTCGTTGTCCTCGACCGTCGGCACGAGCTCGTACAACGACTCGCTGCACTACATGGCGGATGCGACCGGCGGCCGTGCCATCGTCAACACCAACAACTTCGAGGCCGGCTTCGAGAGAATCGGCCACGACCTCTACAACTACTACTCGCTGGGCTACACCCTCACATCCTCCGGGCAGGACAGGATCCACAGCGTCAAGGTAGAGCTGAAGAACCACCCGGAGTACACGCTGCGCTACCGACGCCGCTTCGTCGAGAAGTCGCGCGAGTCACAGGTCCAGGACAGGGTCATGGCGGGGCTCATCACTCCGGTCGATGATAACCCGATGGATGTCGACATCACGACCGGAACGCCGGCTCCGGCGACCAACGAGTGGTGGACCGTGCCGCTGCATGTCTCCTTCCCCCTCGATAAGGTGGCGCTGCTTCCCGAGGGGAGCGATTATGTCGGGCGGGTCATCCTCTTCGTGGCTGCCCGCGACCCGCAGGGCAAGCAGTCCGACATTCAGCGCCAGGAGCACGAGGTACGGGTACCCGCCACCGACTACGACAAGGCCAAGAAGCAACGTTTCGGAATCGACATCAGCATGCTGATGGCCACGGGACACTACCGTGTCGGCGTCGGCCTCCTCGACCAGGTGACGCAGCAGGCCTCGTACCAGACCACCGCCACCAGCGTTGCACCGGAGAAGTAGCCGTTAGCAGGGCAGAGCCCCCTCGTGCCTGGTGGGTTCCGCCAGCGCTGTTTCTTCGCCCCGCCTGCGGCTACTGCCCGCCCTGAGTCAGCTGCTGCAGCATGTGCTTGAGCATCGGCTGGTTGGGGTCGATTTCGAGCGAGCGCCTGATCTCGGCCGCGGCCGTGGCGGCGTCGCCCGCACAGGCCGCAGCCGTGCCGTAGAAGGCATGAATCGGCCCGCTGTTCGGGAACTTCGCCGCCGCCTCACGGCCGATCTCGGCGGCCTCCTGACAGCGCTTGAGACGGATCTTGGCCACGATCAGGTGTCCCCAGAACTGCTCGTGCTCGGGGTACTTCTTGACCGCCTTCTCCAGGAGCGCCTCGGCTCGTCCTTCCAGGCCCATCGACTCGTAGTCGGCAGCCGCCCGGTCCAGCGTCCGGTCCCGGTCGCGCAGGCCCTTGTCGGCGGCGATCCACAGCTCGCGGTCTGCGTCGTCGTACTGCTTCTGCTCCATGTACATCCGGCGCAGGTTGTAGTGCGGGCCCGAGCCCTCCGGGTTGAGGGCCATCGCGCGCTCGAGGAGCTTCTTGGCCTCGTCATACTTCTTCTGGTTGAGCTTGATCACGGCAAGGTTGTTGAGCTCTCCGTAGGTGGCGGTGGCATCGACGACGGGCGTTGTCGGGGTGGGTGTCGGTGCCGCGGGCGGTATCGCCGCCGACGCCGGAGAGGGCGTGAGCCGCGCCGCCTCGCCCGCCGACACCAGCGGCTGGTCGCCGCCGCCGCTCAAGTAGCCGAGCGACTTCAGCTTGGCGATGTACTCCGGGCTCATCGGCGCCCGCTCGTTGCCCCCGGTCTGGTACGACGAGGGCGGCACCAGGGGGCCGTAGTCGATGGCCTTGAGGGCCGTCTTGGGGGCGCCGGGCAGTGGCGTCCCTCGCCAGTGCTCGTCGGCGGGGATCCCGATAATGGCCGCGATCGTCGGCGCGACATCGAACACCGACCTCCACTCCTTGACGCGACCCAGGCGCTCCACGCCCTTGCCGGCCAGGAGGTAGACGGCGGGCTGCTTGTGCCACAGCGGAGCGGTCGGCCCCGCCGTCCCCGACAGGCCCCGCGGACGGTCCTTGCCCCACTTGAAGCCGTGATCGGAGAGGATCATCACCGTGTACTCGTCGAGGGGACAGGCGTCGACGACGCGGCCGATCCAGCGGTCGATGATCTGGAAGTAGCGCGGGACCGACGCGGCCAGGACGGCCGCCTTGGCGGGATCGACGTTGAGGGTTGGCGGCGGCATGTACGGCGCCATGATGTGGCCGATCTCGTCGGTGCCCTCGATGTAGACCATCAGCAGGTCCGGGCGATCCGCAGCCAGCAGGAGCGCCGAGCCGAAGTAGAGGCGGGTCGCGATCAGGGTGCGGCGGAAGCCGTCGACCGGGTCGTCCCAGCCCTGCCCCGAGTCGACGGCGGCTTGGTAGGACTCCTGGGGAATGTCGAGGAAGTAACGAACCGTCTTCCAGTCGGTCTCGTTCTCCGCGCGGTCGCGAAGGTGGACGAACCGCTGTTCGTCGTCGGCAGGGGACACCAGCTCCTTCTCCTCGGTCGTGAACCCCTCGGTCGCCATGCCCCGGGTCAGGCTGTAGTAAAGGCGGTCCGAGACCATCACGCCGTCCAGCCGCTCGGCGGGCCAGGTCGCCCACCAGGCGATCACGTCGCTGGTCTTGCCCAGTGCGGACGAGAGGTTCCAGACCGCCGGCACCTTGCGCTGGTGACTGGTTGTCGGGACGATCTGACCGCTCTGTGGGTCGCGCTGCACGAAGTCGAGGATGCCGTGCTCCTCGGGCGGGTAGCCGGTGGCCATGGTGGTCCAGATCAGGGGCGACAGCATCGGGACCAGGGTCTTCATCTCACCCCAGGTCCCGCGCTGCATGAGCTGGGCCAGGTTGGGCATCAGCCCCTCGCGGACGTAGGGCAGAACGTGGTCCCAGCCGACCCCATCGAGGCCGATCACGACCAGCTTGCGATGGACGTCGGGAAGCCGATCGCGGATTCTCCCGAGCAGGAACCCGCGCACGGCTTCCGCATCCGGCTCCAGCTTGACCGAGATGTCTCCGAGGGGAACGCTCACCGCCTCTCCGACCGCGGCGCGCAGCCCCGCGGTCGGATCCTGCGGGCACTCGGCCGGTGCCGCGCCCGCAATCAGGCAGCCGAGCGGGACGGTCGCCAGGTACTTCCGAACGGGCTCGCGGGCCGCGGCCAGCAGCCCTTCACGGGGGGTCGCCGCCGGCGCCAGCCGCCACCGGCCCACGGCGGGGCGCACTCCGAGGGTGACTCCGACCCGTACACCTTCCCGCGATGCGCCGTCCAGGGTGCCGCCGATCTCGCCGCCCTCGACCCGGTGGTACCGCCAGCGCGGCATCCAGGCCGGGCCGCGGGAGGGCACCACCAGCGTGCCATCGGAGGACGACCAGCCGAGCACCGCTCCGTCGGCACCCACCCAGGCGATTGTCACCCATAGGGCGGCCGCCAGGGCGGCCGCGGCAAGCAGCAGGAGCACGACCTTGCGCATCCGCGAAGTCTACCACTGAAATTCTGCCGCCTTCCGGCGGCAGAATTTCAAAAAAAGGGCGGCCCGAAGGCCGCCCCCGAACGATCAGAGAGATCTGATCAGAAGCTGATGCGAACGCCGAAACGCACCTGCCGAGGCAGCGTCCAGCCGTTCGACGTGTTGAACGAAGCGTTCGTTGGCGGCCGGCCGTCCGGGTAGTTGGCAACCGGCACGCTAGAGTTGTCCGGGGTCAGCGGCGGATAGGGCTGACCGCTGTGCGGGTTCAAGACCTGGTAGTCCATGCTGTAGTCGTAGCGCAGGCTGCGACTGGTCTCCATCTGGTTGTTGAAGACCCGGAAGATGTCCAGCAGGAGGTTGACCTGGACGTCGCCGCCGACCTTGATCGGGTAGCCGAGGTGAACGTCGGCGTCCCAGTCGGAGTTGACGCGGCCGAAGGCGCCACGACGCGACAGGTACATCTCCCAGTTGCGGTACCAGGAATGGTAGCCCATCGCGGTGACCGGGGTGCCGGTCTCGTAGTAGGTCGACAGACCGAAGGTCAGACCCCAGTCGAAGCGGTAGCTGCCGTCGAGCTTGAACTGCTGGCGCCGGTCGTTGGACAGGTAGCCGCTGTTGTTGACCGAGAAGTCGTAGTAGTCGTACGCCGAGTTGAGGTTCGGGTCGAGCTGGCCGGTGGAGGCCTGGAAGGTACCGTCGTAGTTGCCGCTGAGGCGCGAGTACAGCGCCGAGGCGAGGAGCTGGAAGTTGTCGGAGAAGCGCTTCTGGAGCGTGAGCTCGACACCGGTGAAGGTGCGCTTGGGCGCCGGCACGTGGTGGAGGTGGCAGTTGGGATCGCCGTTGGTGCACTCGCCCGGGCCGCCGGGGTAGGAGTACCAGTAGGAAGCGTCGTAGGTGTAGCTCAGGGTACCCATGCCGGGGTTGCCGATGAAGTAGTCACCGTCCTGGGACAGCGCGTCCTCGATCACCCGGCCCAGGTCGCGGTAGATCCCCTTGACCGAAACCGACACGTTGGGCGCGATCTCGTACTGGGCGCCGAGCACGTACTCGGTGATGTACTGGCCCTTGATGTCCGGGTCGACGCGCGAGATGCCGCCGCCGCGGATACGGGAGTACCCGCCGGGCCAGCCGCCGGGGTAGATGTCGGCGGGGTTGTCGGACAGGTTGTAGATGAAGGCGTCAATCTCGCCGCCGAACGCGCGGATCACGATGTCCATCGGGATCGTCTCGTAGAAGCGTCCGATGTGGCCGAACAGCTTCGACTTGCCGTTGCCCATGAAGTCCCACACGAAGCCGAGGCGCGGGCCCCACTCGTTCTTGATGTCGGCGGACAGGCCGCCGTTCATGTTGTACAGCTTCTGCCGGTCGAGACGGAGGCCGAGGTTGAAGGTCAGGTTCGACGTCGGCTGCCAGCGATCCTGGATGTAGGCGGCGTAGTTGTCCGCCTTGGTGTTGACCGCGCGCGGGCTGACCAGGTCAGGCGTGATCTCGTCGATAGGCACCTTGTGATCGAGGAAGTACTCGTGGGCGTAATAGTAGTCGCCGGGGGAGCCGTAGCGCCAGATCAGCTGGCCGCCGCTGTAGGAGGCCAGGTTCTTGACCGTGATGTGCTCCCACTCGTAGCCGGCCTTGAACTCGTGCTGGCCGAAGAAGTCGCCGACGAAGTAGGAAACGTCCGCGTTGTACTGCTTGCGGACGAAGTCCTGGGACTGCTGGAAGCCGAGGCCGGCAACGCCGCTGCCGGGCCAGCCGTGGACGGTGGTGCCGTCACCCAGCGGGTCCGAGTTGTCGATGTAATCGACCAGGTTCTCGCCGGGGCCGCCCTCACGGAGCTTCTCGCGGTGCATGGAGTAGCGGGCGCTGACCACCCAGTTCTCGCCGAACACGCCGTCATAGCTGACCGTGCCGTCGGTGCCGCCGGTGTCGGCGGTGCCCATGTAGGACTCCGGTGGACCGGCGAAGCCGGCGCCGGCGCCGACGCCCGGGCCCGAGCGGGTGCGCGGGTCACCGAAGGCCGAGGCCGACAGCGAGTGGTTGTCAGAGATGCGCCAGGTCAGCTTGGCGGCCCACAGGTCCTGGCGGACCGTGTCGTCGAAGCCCTGACCCAAAGGCGGACCGCCGACCTCCGTGAAGTCCTTGGTCACCGCCCAGTTGCGGACCTCCTTGACGTAGTCGTAGGCGGCGAAGAACCACAGCGCGTCCTTGATGACGTAGCCACCAACGTCGACGCCGTAGTCCTCGCGGGTGAAGCCGGTCTGGGCGCGCGTACCGGAGACGCCGCCGGTGGCCGGGGCCGCCTTGAGGTCGGCCTCGAGCGAGTCGGAGTCGTAGTAACCGAAGAAGTCGCCGTGGAACTCGTTACCACCGGACTTGGTGATCACGTTGATCATGCCACCGGTGTTGCGACCGTACTCGGCCGAGTAGCCGCCGGTCTTGACCTGGACCTCCTGGATGAACTCGAAGTTCAGCCGCTTGCCCTGGTCGGCGAGCTCGACGCCGGTGGTGTTGGCGCCGTCGATGTAGTACGCGTTCTCGGCGCCGGTCGACCCGTAGAAGGTCGTGCCGGAAGCGTCGGTGTTGGCGCCTGGGGTCACGCTCGACACCGAGGCGTAGTTCCGGGCGATCGGGAGGTCCGCATAGAAGCTCTGCGGCAGGTTGGTGCCGAGGGTGGTGCTGGTGGTGTCCACCAGCGGCGCCTCGCCACTGACCACGACCTCCTCGGTGAACGCCGATTTGAGGGTCACGTTCAGGGTGAACGTGGAGGCAATCACGACGCGGATGTTCTCCTGCTCCACCTTCTGGTACCCGGGCAGCGAGAACACCGCCTTGTAGGTACCGGGGGGCAGGAGAACGAAGCGATAGGCGCCGTCGGCCTCGGTGACCGCGGTCTTCTCACCCTGCAGGTTGGGCGACGTCAGCAGCACAGTCACACCGGGCAGGGGCTGGTTGCCCTCGTCCGTCACCGTGCCCTGGAGGCCGCCGCGGGTCGTCTGCGCCATCAGGCTGCCCGCTGCAAGCAGGCAGACCAACGTGGCGATCAAGAACTTTCCACGCACTCTCATACTCTTCCCTCCTTAATAACTCTGGACTCGAATCCACACACTAAAAAGATGTTCCACGCATCCTGTCGGCCGAACCCTCCTTTCCCTCACCCAATTTTTCACACGCGCCTCACAGGCGTCGCGAAAAGACGAGCAATTCTACTGCCACCGCCCGAGCCCGTGTCAAGGCCAAACAACAGGGTTTTCCACGAATCTGTCCGGTTCTCCGGTCATGGAATCCAAAAAATCGGACACCTCACTCGATCTCCAGCAACGGCGAGCCCGCCTCTACGGTCACGCCCTCTTCCACGAAGACCTCGGTCACGGTGCCGTCGCGCTGCGCGGCCAGCTCGTTCTCCATCTTCATCGCCTCGAGGACCACCAGGGCCTGGCCGGCGGTGACCGCGTCACCGGCCGCAACCCGGACGGCGACCACTTTGCCGGGGATCGGCGCCTCGAGGCGCGACGGGCCTTCCGCCGCCCTCCGGCCTCCGAGCTGGGTGGCCTCGACCGGCGGCAGCACCTCGAAGCTGAACTCGTGTCCGTCAACTGCGAGCCGCCACCTGCGGCGGGCCTCGCGAACGAAGGCCAGCTCGTGGCTCGAGCCGTCGTCGACGAAGCGCAGCGAGGCCACAGTGCCGTCGAGCCGGAACAGCTCAACCGTCCGCGTTCGGCCGTCGACGGTGACCTGCAGCCCATCGCCGGTCGCCTCGACGTCGATCTCACGCCCGCCCTCGAAGCCTCGTACCACCCACCTCATCTCGGGAACCTCCCGTGGAGGAGCCGCAGGCCCTCCTCCCACCACCCCTCGGCCCCGGCGTGCGAGAAAGGACCGCCGGGCAGACGGCCGGCGGCCAGGGTCGCGAGGCAGGCGGCGGCAATCGCCGCCACCTCGGCGGCTGCGCTCTCGCCGCTGCTCTCGAGCTCCTCGACCCGTTGCGAGGCCAGCAGCTCGTCGAGGAAACCGGTGTGGAACGAGGCTGTCGCGAACTCGGGCAGCCGGACCAGCGGTCTGAACAGCGACAGTGTTGTCGCGATACCGCCCACGCAGTACTCCGCCAAGGCGCGCCGGAGCCGCGCAACGGCGGCACTCCGGTCCTCGCCCCAGACGACGAGCTTGGCGAGCATCGGGTCGTAGTCAAGGGGAACCGTCGAGCCGGCCAGGACTCCCGAGTCGACCCGAACACCCGGACCGGCGGGACGCCGCAGGTAGGTGATGCGTCCGGGCGACGGGGCGAAGTTGTGGAACGGGTCCTCGGCGTAGATACGACACTCGATCGCATGCCCACGGGCGCTCAACTTCTCCTGCGTCCACGACAGCGGCTCGCCGAGCGCGATCCTGATCTGCTCCCGAACGAGGTCGACGCCGTAGACCGCTTCCGTCACCGGGTGCTCAACCTGCAGGCGCGTGTTCATCTCCAGGAAGTACGCCGAGCCGTCGGGGGCGAGCAGGAACTCGACGGTTCCGACGGAGTGGTAGGCGGCGGCTCGGACAATCGCCAGTGCTGCAGCAAACAGGCGCTCGCGGATCTCGGGCGTGACCGCCGGCGACGGGCACTCCTCGACCACCTTCTGATGGCGGCGCTGGAGCGAGCACTCGCGTTCGCCGACCGCGACCGCGGCCCCGTACAGGTCCGCAACCACCTGGACCTCGACGTGGCGCGGCCGGTCGATGAGCCGCTCGGCGTAGACCCGGTCGTCCCCGAAGTAGGCCTTTCCCTCGGAGCGCGCCCGCTCCAAGGCGGCGCCGAGCTCGGTCCACTCATCGACGCGTCGCATCCCCTTGCCGCCCCCGCCCGCAACCGCCTTGAGAAGCACCGGCAGCCCGTGCTCGTCGACAAAGCGCTCGAGCTCGACGAGGTCGGCCACCGGCTCCATCATTCCAGGGATCAGCGGCGCACCCGCCTCCTCCGCCAGCCGCCGCGACGCCGTTTTCGAGCCCATGAGACGGATCGCTGACGCCGGCGGGCCGACCCACGTCAGCCCCTCCCGCTCCACCCGCTCCGCGAACTTCGGGTTCTCCGCCAGGAAGCCGTACCCCGGGTGGATCAGCTGTGCACCGCTTATCCTGGCGGCCGCCAGCAGGCGCTCCATGCTGAGGTAGCTCTCCCTGGCGGGAGCGGGACCGATCGGGTGCGCCTCATCCGCCATCATGACGTGCGGCGCCAGCCGGTCGACCTCCGAGTAGACGGCTACGGTGCCGATCCCCATCTCACGGCAGGCCCTGATGATGCGAACGGCAATCTCGCCGCGGTTGGCAACGAGCAGTTTCAGAGCGGAAGATTTACTGTCGCCTTCGGCGCCAGCGACATTCCGCCGCGGGGCGCGCTGCTTCTTTCCACTGGCAGGAGATCCCGGTTGCTTTGCGGCGCGCTTCATAGCGGAAGCGGAGTGTTTACTGTCGCCTTCGGCGCCAGCGACATTCCGCCGCGGGGCGCGCTGCTTCTTTCCACTGGCAGGAGATCCCGGTTGCTTTGCGGCGCGCTTCATAGCGGAATGTTGCCGTGCTTCTTGGTGGGCATGGAGTCGCGCTTGGTCTCGAGCATGGCGAACGCCGCCACCAACTTGCGCCGGAGGCGCCTCGGTGTGATGACCTCGTCAAGGTACCCGCGCTCCGCCGCCACGAACGGGTTTGCGAACTTGTCCTGGTAACGCTGAACCAGGCTCTGGTGCTCCGCCGCGCTGTCGTCGGCCTTCTGGATTTCGTTGCGGTAGAGAATGTTGACCGCCCCCTCCGGGCCCATGACCGCGATCTCGGCGGTGGGGAACGCGAGGTTGACGTCGGTCCTGATGTGCTTCGAGCCCATGACGCAGTAGGCGCCGCCGTAGGCTTTGCGCGTAATGACGGTGACCTTTGGCACCGTCGCCTCGGCAAGGGCGAACAGCAGCTTCGCGCCGTGCCGGATGATCCCGCCCCACTCCTGCGCGGTTCCCGGCAGGAAGCCCGGCACGTCCTCGACGATCCACAGCGGGATGTTGAAGGCATCACAGAAGCGCACGAAGCGGGCGCCTTTCACCGAGGCGTTGATGTCGAGGGTGCCCGCCAGATGGTTGGGCTGGTTCGCAACCACCCCCACGCTGTGGCCGCCGAGGTGGACGAAGCCGACAACGATGTTCTTCGCGTAGTGCTCGTGCACCTCCAGGAGCTCGCCGTCGTCCGCAACGTGCCGGATCACCTCCTTGATGTTGTAGGGTCGGTTGGGGTCTGCCGGTACCAGACCGTCGAGCTCCGGCACCTCCCGGTCCAGCGGGTCCTCGGTCGGCACGACGGGGGGCCGTTGTGAGTTGTTCGAGGGCAGGAACGACAGCAGGCGCCGGATCTGGGCCAGGCACTGGGCATCGGTGCCGGCCACGAAGTGGGCGACGCCCGACACCGAGTTGTGGGTCATGGCGCCGCCAAGCTTCTCCTTCGTGACCTCCTCATGGGTCACCGTCCGGATCACCTCAGGGCCGGTCACGAACATGTACGAGGTTCCCTCGACCATCAGGACGAAGTCGGTGATCGCCGGGGAGTAAACGGCGCCGCCCGCACACGGCCCCATGATCGCCGAGATCTGCGGCACCACGCCGGAGGCCAGGGTGTTGCGAAGGAAGATGTCGGCGTAACCGGCGAGCGAGGCCACGCCCTCCTGGATGCGCGCCCCGCCCGAGTCGTTGAGGCCCACCACCGGCGCGCCCACCTTCATCGCCAGGTCCATCAGCTTGCAGATCTTGGCAGCGTTGGCCTCCGACAGCGAGCCGCCGAACACCGTGAAGTCCTGGGCAAAGACAAACACCGGCCGGCCATCGACGCGGCCATGACCGCCGACAACGCCGTCGCCGGGAATCCTCTTCTTCCCCATTCCAAAGTCCCGGCAGCTGTGCTCGACCAGCGCGTCCATCTCCTCGAACGAGCCCTCGTCGAGGAATGCCTCGACCCGTTCGCGGGCCGTGAGCTTGCCTTGCTCGTGCTGGTGACCGACCCTGGCCTCACCCCCTCCAGCGCGGTTGGCCGCGAGCCTCTCCTCGAGGCGCGCCCGCACGTCATCCGACATCACGTTCTCCTCCCCGCGTCCTCGCGACCACGGCCGCTCGCCATCTCGAAACCTGTGTGGTTGCCACCCGCTGCGGTCCGGGCCATACGGCACCGCATTGTACCGCGTCCACAGCGACCGTCGTCAGCAACAGTGCGATCATCCGGACGCACCCACATGCCGCCGTGTCTCGGATACCATGCCCGGGTGCACGATTCGGGTCCTGTCGAGCCGCCATTCGACCCTGTCTGGCTGAGAGGTGTCGCGGCTGCCGTCGCCGAGGCCGAGACCCGCGTGTCACCGAGGCTCGAGGATGTGTACCTGGAACGCCGGTTGGACGTGAGGGTGTCGGCCCGAAACGGCGCCGCTGTCGCCGAGGAGTGCCGCTCCGACGGCCTCGCCGCACGCTGGACCGTCGGAACGAGGCTGGTGCTCTTGGCGCGCACCGGCACCTCCGCCGAGGCGTTGAACGAAGTCCTGGCGCCGTATGCCCGCGGCATGACCCTGCCCGACCGGCGTCCCCTGCCAGCCGCCGAGCTCGACGCACCGCGCGAGTGGCGCCGCTGGGCCGAAAAGCTGGCGGCCGACATCTCCGGCGCTGCTCTCGACCTGCGCCTGATCCAGCGCCGCGCGGTGGTCATCCGAGACGGCTCCTGGTCGGTGGCGGAGACGCCCCCGCTGGTACGGGCCCGCCGCCTCGGCAAGGCCGCATCGGCTCTGCTCGCCGTTCATGATCACCCATCCCTTGGGATCTGGCTGCGCGAGATGCTCGCCCCGCCGCCGGCCCGCACCTGGGCACCCGAATCTCGTTCTCGCCTACCGGTGCTGTTCGCAGGCGGCACCGCGGGAGCGTTGTTGCACGAGCTCGTCGGACACCTGGCCGAGTCCGACCTGACGGCACGCGGCCTGTCGCCGTTTGCCGCGCTGGCGGGCGCCGAGATCGCCAGCCACGGTGTCACCATTGTCGACGACCCCCGACGCCGCGATCTTCCCGGTGGGTTTACGGCCGACGACGAAGGTGTCGAGGCACGCCCGATCCACCTTCTCTCCGACGGCGTCCTCAGCGGCTGGCTGTGCGACCGACGCGGGGGCAGGCTGCTCGGGCATGCACCCGGCCGGGGACGCCGCGCTACCTGGGACCACCCACCCGTTGCACGCATGTCCAACCTGGTGATGGCGCCTGGCACGACACGACCCCAGGACATCGAACGCGACCTGCAGAACGGGCTCGTCGTCTCCCGCCTCAGCGGTGCCACCGTGGACCCCACGTCGGGTCGGGTCGTGATCCGCATCGAGCGTGGATGGGAGATCCGGCACGGGCGGCGGCGGCGGGAGCTGGGGCAGTTCCACCTCACCGGCTCGGCGCTCAACCTGCTCGCCGACATCGACCCGGCCGTCGGCGACGATCCACAGCCGGAGTGGCGCCTCGGCTGGTGCGTCAAGAACGGGCTCCCGATCGCCACCGGCTCCGAGGCGCCCACGATGCTGGTCCGGCAGTTGGAGGTGTTGTAGTGAGCACGACGGACGAGCCACGGCACCTCGAGCGCCTGCGGCGCGCCACGGTCGCGGCCCGCGACCTCTTGGCACCGTCGCGCGGGTCACGCTGGGAGATCTTCACCAAAGCCTCCTCGACCCACCAGCTGGCCCGTAGTGAGGGCTCACCACCGTCCGAAATCCTGACCGAGGAGACCGGAGTGGCGGTCCGCACCTACAGCGACGGCAGGCTCGGGTTTGCCGCCGCCTCTGGCATCGATCGCCCTGCGGCACGGCGGGCCGTTGAGTCGGCGTTGGCCGGCGCGCGGCCGTTCCCCAGTGATCCGTTGCCGCCGGAGCGATTGCTGGGCCTCGCCGAGGTTCCACCGCCGCCGCCGGCGACGCCGCGCGGCTGGGCAAGCCACGCCACGGGGGAGCTGCGCGACGCGCTACGAGCACGATCAGCTGCGCGGCTCGCGGTCCTCAGACTCGAGCTTCAGGAAGGCTCGTACTCGTGGATCCTGGCGACGGGGGAAGGTTTCGTCGGCGCGCACACCGGCAGCTCGTGCTCGATCCTGGTCGAGGTGGGCGACCGAGACGGGGACGGCGGCGTGTGGCAAGAGTGGCTGTGGCTCCCCGATCCCGAGCGCTTCGCCGCCGAGGAGGCCGCCGACAATGTCGTCGACCGGGCGCTCCTGCGCGGTCCCACGGCCGAGCCTCGGAGTGGAATCCACGACGTCCTCCTCCACAACGAGATCAGCGCCCACCTGCTGGCGGCTCTGGCGCCGCTCTTCATCGCGACGCCCGGCCGAGCCGACCCGCTGGCATCGCTCGTGGATCGTCAGGGACGACTTGCCGCGCCGGTACTGACGTTGGTCGACGACCGTTGCGGCCTCGCCGGCCCGTTGGTTGCCCCGTGCGACGGCGAAGGCCTGCCGGCGCGGACGCTGACGCTCCTCGAAGAGGGCGTGCCACGGCATCGGGCCGCCTGCTACATGGATGCCGTACTGTGCGACGACACGCCGCGCGGCGGCGCGGTACGGCTTTCGTACCGTGAGGCGCCGGCGAGCGGTCTCGCCAACCTCACCGTGGCGACCGACACTGCGCTGCCACCGGCACGGTTGCTGGCGGAGAGCGACCGGCTGCTGTACCTTGTCCGTCCGGTCGGTCCCGTCGAGGTCACCGCCGAGCTGGACAGCTTCAGGCTCGTCGCCTCGGCGTTGGCAGTCGAGCGCGGCCGCGTCGCAGCGTGGCACCCGGTAGTCGAGCTGCGCGGGAGCCTGGGGTCGTTCCTGCGCAGAATCGAAGCCTTGGGAACGGACAGGCGCTGGTACCAGACCGCGTGCGGATACGTCGGCGCACCGTCGATGCTGGTACGACGGCAGCCGCTCGGGACCGGCGTCAGAGGAGGATGAGCAACAATGGAGATCGGGATACTCGGCCGCGCCGCCAGCGGCAAGACAAGCCTCTTCAACCTGCTCACCGGCAGCCGCGAGGTGATTGGTCCCGCGGGCGGCAGGGGAAAGTCTCATCTCGGTGTCGCCACGGTCCCCGACCCGCGGTTGACCCGTCTCAGCGATCTCTTTCAGCCGCGCAAGACCACGCCGGCAACGGTTCGGTACGTGGACGTACCCTCGCTGCCGGACACCCACGGCCGGGAGGGTGCTCTCAACCTGGGCGAGCTGCGTACGATGGATGCCCTGATGGTGGTCCTGCGCGCCTTCGTCAACGACGAGATTCCCCACCCCGGCGGCTCGCTGGACCCGGTTCGCGATCTCTCGCACCTCGAGGAGGAGTTCTTGCTGCAGGATCAGATGGTCGTCGAACGACGCCTCGAACGATTGGGAAAGGACCTCGCGAAGCGAAAGGACCCCGAGCTCGCAGCCGAGCAGAAGACCCTCCAGCGCTGTCTCACAGTACTCGAAGATGGACGGCCGCTACGGACCGAGCGGCTTGACAACAACGACCTCAAGCGCCTCCGCGGGTTCACCTTTCTGTCACTCAAGCCGCTGCTGGTCGTCGTGAACGTCGACGAGACGAAGGTCGGCGAGGACGTGCTGTCGGAGCCGCAATGGGAGGACTGGCGCGAACGGCCCAGGACAGCGTTCACCACCGTGTGCGCGACCCTGGAAGGGGAGCTCGCAGAGCTCGAGGCCGCCGACGCCGCGGAGCTGACGGCCGAGCTCGGCATCGCTGATTCTGCCGTGGACCGGGTCATTCGCGAGTCGTACAGCCTGCTGGGGCTGATCTCGTTCTTCACCGTCGGCGACGACGAGTGCCGAGCCTGGTCGATCCCCGACGGCACCGCGGCCCTCGAGGCCGCCGGCGTCATCCACTCGGACATCCAGCGCGGGTTCATCCGCGCCGAGGTCGTTCCCTGGGAAGAGCTCCTCGGAGCCGGCACGATGGCCGCATGCCGGCAACGCGGCACCCTTCGTCTCGAGGGCAAGACCTACCTCATCCGCGACGGCGATGTCGCTCACTTCAGGTTCGGGGTCTGACCGGGCCTCCGGACTACTCTCCAAGACGGCGAGCCCGGCACGTATGTGTACGCAGACCGCCTCAGAGCAACTGTTGCGGACACGGAGAGACGCGAAGGGGACGACGTCGGACGGTGTATCGCCGGCCGGAGTAGATCGCGAGTGAATGACCCGGGCCAGCCGTTACTTGGGCGGGCTCGGCATAGGTGTGGGCGTCGCGGTCGGGGAACCGGCGTGACGCGGCGGCCAGCCGCCGTCGTACCGCGGTGCCGGCGCACGGCTCTTGGAGATCTCCCCCGGGCGCGGCGTCGGACGGCGGATTTTGATCTTCGGCTGCGCCCGCCGCGACGCTTTCGCTGGATGCGGCTTGGCGGCGGCCGCTGCGCCGGCCGCTGGCTTCTGTGCCACAGGCGCCTGGGCGCGCGGCGTCGGCGTCTCACCACGCGCCGCGGCCACCTCGTCCGGTTTCAGGTAGGCCATCGGCAGGTTGGACTTGAAGGTCTCCTGGTCGAGGTGACGAACAGCGACCGGAACCGCCAGGCGCGAGCTCAGCACCTCGGGGTTGATGTGGGGGTCTGCCAGCTCGGGCGCGAACCTGAAGGCGCGGCGGTAGTAGTAGACAGCTGAGCTGCCATGCCCCGACTTCTCCGAAGCCAGGCCCATGTAGAAGTTGCACCAGCCGTGGCCGGTGAGCACCTTGAGGCAATGCCTGTACGCCTTCCTGGCGGCACGGAGGCGACCCTGCGCGTGCTCGACGAGACCAATACGGAACCAGGCCTCGGCAAGCTTGGGGTCTGCCTTCGCGGCACGGCGGTAGATCCGGATCGCGTCCTTGGGAAAACCCCGGTGGTAGAGCATGGTGCCAAGATCCACCAGTTCATCAGCCGACGCCTGCCCGGCCTCTGCACGCTCCCAGTAGACCCGGATCGCCTGGTCGCCGGGATCAGCCGGGTTCAGCCAGCGGAGGAAGATCGGCTCCCCTTTCGCGGCCCCGACTACCGCGGCCAGCACCACAACACCGACTCCTGTCAGCACCCTGCCCAACCAACGCTTCATGAGCTCACTCCTCATTGCCGTTCACAGTCGCGCCACGCGCAGCGAGCCTCACCTTATCACCCTCCACGACGACGTCGAACTGCACTTTGCGACCGCCGCCAACCTCGAGCCGGAGCCGCTGGCTCTGGAGTCGCTCGACGAAGGTGGCACGGTCCAGGGCCACGTCCTGTCCGAGCCGCTGCTTGGCTCGGACGTAGCGCTCGTACAGCGCCTCGTCTCCGTCTACGGAGGCCGAAGGCGGAGCGTCGGGCACGCGCCGGTGCGGTCCCGGCCCACTCGCTCCGCGCCCTTCCTCCCGCTGCCTCAGCTGCCGTTCCCACAGCGCGCTGTAGGTGGAGAACTTGTGCTGCAGCTGCTCGAGACGGAAGCGCAGCAGCTGGGTGCCCGCCCCGCGCTCGGCAAGAACCCTGAGTCGAAGTGCGAACCGCTGTCGCTCAATCTGTGGCGGAAGCCTCCGATCGCCCACGAAGTACCGCTCCCAGTCGTGGATCAGCTGCTGCAGCGAGGTCTCGAGAAAGCTGACCTGGCTTTCGAGCTCCATGAACGACTCCAGTCCCATCTGCCGCGCGCCCGGTGCCACAGCTCGGCGTACCGGCCTCTGCACGGCCGACCGGGCTACAATGCCGCCATGAGCACATTGTACCGCCGGCTCCCGGCCGTGCACCGCTTACTCGAGACGCCTCAGCTGCGTGCCGCGGTCCAGCGGCATGGCCGCCCGGCGGTGGTCGGTGCCTGCCGACGCGTCCTTGGTGAGCTGCGCGTCGCTGCCGCCAGCGGCGGCCTCGGCGCCGAGCAGCTGGAGACGGAGTGCGCAGCGCTACCGTCGCGGGTGGCGAGCGCCCTTGCCGAGGCCTGGCGCCACCCCTACGCCGAGGTCGTCAACGCCACCGGCGTCCTGCTGCACACCAACCTCGGTCGTGCTCCCCTGCCGGCCCCGATGCCTCCACAGCTTGCCGGCTACCTCGCCCTCGAGTACGACCTCGAGGAGGGCCGCCGTGGACAACGGCTGGCCCCACTCGCCCGGCGTCTGTGCGACACCCTGGGCACCGAGTCGGCGGTGATGGTGAACAACAATGCCGCCGCGCTCGCGCTCCTCCTGCGTGCCCACGCCGACGGCCGGGAGGTCGTGGTGTCACGGGGCCAGCTGATCGAGATCGGCGGCTCCTTCCGTCTTCCCGACGTGATGGCGGCGGCGGGAGCCCGTCTCGTTGAGGTGGGGTGCACCAACCGCACCCACCTGGACGACTACCGCAATGCCATCGGGGGGGAAACGGCCGCCGTCCTGGTCGCCCACCAGTCGAACTTCAGGGTCGTCGGGTTCACCAGCGAACCGCCACTCGGCGACCTGGCCCGGCTCGCCCACGAGCATGATCTGCCCTTGTTCGTCGACCAGGGTTCCGGGGCGCTGCACGATCTGGCCCGGTGGGGATTGCCCCACGAACCGACCGTCGGCGAGCTGCTCGCGGCCGGCGCCGACGTTGTCTGCTTCTCGGGCGACAAGCTCCTCGGCGGGCCCCAAGCCGGTGTTCTGGCCGGCGCCGCGCGCTGGGTCGACCAGCTCGCGCGCCACCCGCTGTTCCGCGCCCTGCGCCCCGACAAGACCACTCTGGTGTGGATGGACCGAGTTCTCGCTGCACACCACGCCGGGCGCCTCGACGAGATCCCGCTCTACGCCCTGCTTGCTGTTACGGCAGACACCCTCCGCCGGCGCTCACGCCGGATGGTGCGCGCTCTGCAACGAACCGGGGTACCGGCAACGGCGGTGACGACGGAGTCGACGCTCGGCGGCGGAACCACGCCGGGCGCCACGCTCGCCGGCTGGGGGGTGGCCGTGAATGGTGGACCGGACCTCGCGGCGGCCCTCCGCACCGGCGCGCCGCCGGTCATCGGCACCGCTCACAACGGCACCATCGTGCTCGACTTGCGGACGGTGTTTGCCGCTCAGGACAGGACCCTCGAGGCGGCCGTCACGGCCGCTTACAACGCGACCCAGAGCCGCCAGGCTGCCGGCAGGTAGAGCCATACCAGGGCCGCGATTGCGAGGAAGGTTCCGAATGGAAGTGGCGTGCGACCGCTGCCGCGCCCTGCCGCGACCAGGCCAACACCGACCAGCGCACCCAGGATCGCGGCCAGGATGAGCACCCACAGGCAGCCCTGCACCCCAACAACGGCGCCGATGGCCGCCAGGTACTTGACGTCTCCCCAGCCCATCCCCTCGATGCCGCGTATGGCCTTGTAGAGGACGATCACGAGAACCGGCAGCCCCGCCCCGACGACGACGCCGAGCACCGACTCCAACGGCGTGGTCAGGCCGCCGGCCAAGGCACCGGCCACTCCGAGGACGATGGTCGGGTAGGTGAGGACGTCGGGAAGAAGCTGGTGCTCGAGGTCGATGACACCGAGCACGATCGAGAGCCACGCGAACAGCACCGCCTCGAGCCCGGCAGTGGTCAGACCGAAGCGCAGGAACGCCAGCACCGCGACCAGGCCGCCGGCCGCCTCGACGGCCGGGTAGCGCACTGAGATCGGCGCCTTGCAGCGCCGACAGCGCGCCCGGAGCAGCAACCACGACACCAACGGCATGTTGTCGTACCAGTGGATCAGCTCGCCACAGGCCGGGCAGTGCGAGCGCGGCCGGACGATCGACTGCCGGCGCGGCAGCCGGTAGATCAGGACGTTGAGGAAGCTCCCCACCGCGGCTCCGACGGCGAACAGGTAGACGATCAGCAGCGGGCGCGTCCAAGCAACCACTGGTAGAGCTCCTCCTGGCGACGCACCATGGCGTCGATGTCAAAGTCTTCGAGCTGCCGCGGCGCTCCTGCCAGCCGCCGCCGCAGCACCGGGTCCCGCACCAGCTCGAGCACTCGCCGCGACATCGCGGCAACGTCTCCGCGAGGGACAAGATAGCCGTTCTCATGGTCGCGCACGACCTCGACGATTCCATCGACCGCCGTCGCGACCACCGGAACACCGGCTGCGAGGGCCTCGACCACCACCCGCGGAAGGCCCTCGTGATGCGATGTCAGGACCGCCACGTCAGTGGCCGCCCACACCGCTGGCACGTCATCGAGCCATCCCGAGAGATGGACCACGCCGGCGATGCCGAGCCGTCGCGCAAGGTCCTCCGAACGTCTCCTGAGCGGCCCGTCTCCCACCATCAGGAAGCGTGTCTCGGGCGCCTCCTCCGCAACCCGCGCGGCCATCCTGATGAAGTCCAGCGGCGCCTTCTGCGGCTTGAAATTGCCAACCTGGGTCACCAGGGCCCCACCGTCCGGCACTCCGAGATGATCGCGTAGTTGCCTGCCACCCGTCGGATCCCGAAAACGGTCAAGGTGGATTCCCGAACGGATGACCGAGGTCCGCGCCGGATCGAGGACGCGGAGGCGGGCGCCAAGGTCGAGGTTGGCACGGGAGACGGCAATGAAATGATCGGTCCAGCGCGCGGCACGCCGCTCCAGAGCGACCAGCACCGCCCGCATGGCCGCAGGCTGCAACGGCGTGAAACCGAAGCCGTGAACGGAGTGGATCACGACCGGCACCCTCTCCCGATGCGCAGCCAGCCGGCCGAGGATCCCCGCCTTCGACGAGTGGGTGTGGACGATAGCCGGGCGCAGCTCCCTGATGACCTCGCGCAGACGCCTGACGGCCGCGGCGTCGGCCAGAGGACGGATCGGGCGCACGAGCTCCGGCACCGGCCGCAGCACGACATCGTCAAGCATCTCGGCCTCTCTGTCCAGCCGATCACCCGGCCCCCAGGCGAGCGCGGCCCGGAACCGCGAGGGGTCGAGGTGGCCCACCGTGTAGAGCGTGTTCCGCTGAGCTCCTCCCAGCTCGAGCCGGGTGATGACGTGGAGCACCGTGGGGCGCTCGCTCACCGGGCCACCCTGCGCCCGACCTTCCGCGCGGTCGCCATGCCGTCCAGGATGGCATCCTCCATCGCCGAGTACTTCCACTCGGCCCACCGGCCGGCGATCGTGATTCCGATCTCCGACAGGTAGCGTCGGATGACGGCAACCGCGTCCTTGCGCGCGTGATCGAAGACCACATAGGCCGGGTCGAGGACGCTGACGCGTCGCACCCGCACCATCTCGGGGTCGAGGAGACCGGCCGCCGCCAGCGCCGCTTCGGCCTCCTCGGCGGCCGCGGTCACCTCTCCGGCGCCGGGCTCGAGGCTTGTCTCGAGAGATACGGTATGGCTGCCGCGGGGCGCGAGGCGGCCGTGGTTCGACGGGAAGCCGACGCGGTAGAAGGGCACCTCGGGGTCTGCGAAGTACAGCCAGTGCTCATCAGACGGCGCTCGCCCGCGGACGCCGAGGGCTACGTTCACGACCTGCACCCAGCGCAGGGCGCGGCGCGCCGCCACCACCGCCGGCGGCAGACTGCCAGCAATCAGATCGAGAAGAGCCGGCAGGGAGATGGTCGACACGAGATCGGAGTAGGCGATCCGCTCGCCGTCCTCGAGCTCAACCCAGCGTTCGCCGGGAGCGACAGCCGCCACCGTCTTGCCCAGGCAGAGCCCTGGCACATGGGCGGCGACCGCATCGGGAAGCAACCGGATGCCTCCTTGGCGGGGGTAGCGGAATACCGCGTTGTAGCCGACGGCGTCACGGTGAAGGCCGAGCGCGCCGTCGACCACCGCCTCGATGTCTGGCTTGGGCACGTACCTGCCCACCCAGTCGAGGCTGAGCTCCTCCGGCTCCGCCCGGTAGAGCTTGCGGTTGTAGGGAAAGAAGAAGTGACGCGCGAGCCCGTCGCCGAAGCGATCCAGAACCCACCCCCGGAAGTCGGCCGGAGCCGACCCGCCGCCGCGGCGCCACGCTTGAATGAAGCCCAGCAGGCAGTCGCGGCGAACCTGGTCGGAGAGGCCAAAAGTGTTGATCTGAATCGGGTAGGGGGTCGCTCTGCCGCCGACGACGACCGCCGCCCGGCGCTCGTGAACCGCGAACGCATCGAGGATTCCCAGATCGTCGAGGTAGCGCTCGGTCTCCGGCCGCGCGATGTGCAGGAGGTGGCCGGTCAGGTCGAACACGAACCGCCCTTCGACCAGCGACCGGCACGCTCCGCCGGGCTCGGCCTGTCGCTCCAGCACAGCGACCTCGAGTCCCTGCCGGCCCAGGCGCTCGGCGGCAACCAGCCCGGTCAGGCCGCCGCCGAGAACGACCGCCCTCCTCACGCTGCCCCCATCGGCACCCGGGCGAGCCACACCAGGACGGCGATCGTGACGGCTGCGACCGCCCCCGTCAGCCACAGCGCAGCGTGGGGGTCGATGTACATGACCAGCATCCCGAGCCCACCAAGCACCACCGCGCCAGCATAGATTGCCAGCACCGTTGCCGGCGCCGAGCCGCCCAGCCGGCGCTGCAGGCGAAGCGGAAAGTGGTCGGGGCTGCCGTGGTAGATCTTGCGTCCGGCCCGCACCCTGAGAACGGTGACGTAGACCGTATCAACGAGCGGCAACGCGAGAATGTAGGCCGGGGCGAGCCAGCCCAGCGGCGAGTGCCTCGTGTAGTCCATCACCATCGCCAGCGCACCGAGAGTGAGGCCGAGAAAGAGGCTGCCACAGTCTCCGAGGTAGATCTTCGCCGGCGGGAAGTTGAAGCGCAGGAAACCGAGCAGGGCGCCCAGCAGCACGACCGTAAACGCCGCCACCACCCAACGGCCGTTGATCGCCGCCACGGCCAGCAGGAAGGTGGCCGCTATGACGCCGAGCCCGGCCGCCAGGCCGTCCATGATGTCAACCAGATTGAAGGCGTTCGACAGCCCGACCAGCCACAGCACCGTCAGCACCAGTCGCGCCCACCACGGCAGCACGACCAGGTGGACGGAGATGTCGGCCTTGAGCAGCACGAAGACCGCCACCAGTTGCCCGAGCACCTTGGCTCGCGGGGTCAGCACCCCGAAGTCGTCGATCAACCCGATGGTGGCGACAATGCTGGAGGAGAGC
>Ga0315542_1000404_pt1 | contig 26666 bp, 26 predicted proteins | sample SalMarSW160120MG_FD_202541 | JGI IMG/M metagenome (GOLD analysis project Ga0315542, IMG submission 202541) | Salt marsh sediment microbial communities from the Plum Island Ecosystem LTER, Massachusetts, United States - Salt Marsh Sediment SW1601-20 ... | reverse complement strand
GTTCGGCCTCCAGCTCTTCGTACCAATGTGTCTACTTCGTTGATTAGAACGATTTTGAAACGGTCAAAGACTGAAGGGTCCTTCTGGAATGTGGTTGCAAGCACCTGAGGTGTTGCTACTATTACTCGCTTTTCTTTCAGATTCATCCTTCGACGTCCAGAATTAACCCTTGATGATAGTTCCCCGAGGTCATCTTCGAGACCTCCATACTCACCTTTGAGATAATCAACAGTTTCAACCAACGAGGAAGATGAATGAACAACAATGAGAACTCCAGCATCTGGAAATTTCTCTGCAACAATTTGGTGTGTGATGAAACGTTTCCCAAGTCCACAATCGAGTTCCAGTAAAAGAGGAGTATCCTGATTCTCACTCACTCTATCGAGAATGTATGTCTGGTAACCTCGAGGAGTATACTTGGGTTTGGTCATCGCAGTTTCATGTCCGACTGAGATGTTAAGAACCCATCTGATAAATCTGAAGATTCTAGGATTCTTCCTACATGAGCCTATTGACTACATCATTGAATTCATCATACGGTAGTCGCCAAGTCTCAGTTTCCTCACAGAAGAGATTCATTAGATGACGATATCCTTTCATTGAGGCATCCAAAATGAACTGTACGAACATCTCATCTGTATATTGTCTGAGAATTCGGAGATTTTTGAGGAGTTCATTCGTATCATTTGATGGTAAGGTAATTTGGACGAAGTAACTCGTTTTATCCTCCATTGTAATTTGATGGGGAAATGGAAGTTTGTCGAACCAAAGCAGTATCTTCCCTGCTTCCTTTGATTTGAAGAAGCAAGCTATTGTCATTTTAGAATCAAAGGGGCTCATGTGAAGTTTATACCCTTTAATGATTCCAGATTCTTCAAGTCGCTTAATCCGACTATGAACTTGCGGCTGGGAGAGACCCAAAATCTTTCCCAATTCTCTCAACGTGATATCAGGATTCTCGACCATGTGTCCAAGAATTAATGTATCGTTGAAATCAAAACTTACTAATTCCTGGGACTCGTCCAGATCCAGTTTGAGTTCCTTAGATTTAACCATTATCTTAGGAAGCATCTTTGACCATTTTTCCCAATTCCAAGTTTCGAGTTTTGATAGGTCCACTTCCTTGCTTGAGTAATCTACAACATCAAAGAGAATGTAATCTTCAATCAATCCCCGTTTCCTCAACTCTGAGGCTACATCCTGAACGACTTGATGATTACCAAGAGGATAAACCATGTATATTAGATAGCCTTCATACTTTCCATAAGTCTGAGCGTGGAAGTAGAACATAGGAACCTCTTCGATAATCTTCTTCAATGTTGATTCATTAGCTGTTGAACTTGATACAACAAGAACATATTCTGCAAGACCAAGTTTCCTTTCATGCGTCCGCACCTTCGCTTTGCAGACAAATCCCGATTCCTTCATCTTCGAAATGCGGTATCTAATAGTACGATCTGATTTACCCAGAAGTTCGCTTAGTTCCCGAGTAGATACTTTTGCTCCATGTTCTTCTAAAGCACGAATTATTTTCTTATCAAGGGGGTCCAACGAAGCATTCAGGGACATTATTTCATCACCAAATCACTCACAATATCTGAGTGAATACTACTTATACTTTGGCAATTGAACCATATATATTTTACCGTTAATTAATGGCATGATAAATTATGATTTAATTCCATTAATTAATGGCATATATTTCCAGTTATATTTGCCTAAATATCGGCCTAAGTTTTGGCAAAGTTTATATGCAAATGATGTCCAATTATTAATAGGTGTAAAGTAATGGCTTTCGCAAAACTAATGAAAAAGAACAGTGCTGGAATAGATCTGGAAAAGCTCCACAAACTCAAGTCAGATGTAAGAACTGAAGTTTACAGAGTCTCATTCCGGAGATAGTAACTGTGTTATTCAGAATTATAGGAATAATTGGACACTTAGTAATGGTCATGAGCGGTACATGACCATTCCCCCCTTTTTTACAGGACTCAATCAATCTTCTTGAAGACCTTTGCTAATGAAGGACCTTTTACGTGAAGATTGAACTCATAGAAATGTCCAAAGGGCACAATATGAACATTGAATTCCCTTTCACATAATTTGGAAGCAACTTCTTCTATAAGGTCATCAGCAAAGGCAGGATCAGCTTTGCTATCATCCAGATGGGCGAATGAGTGAAGCACCACGGTCTCGCACTCAATTTTCTTTGAAAGCCAACGAATATTTTTGACCATCTTTCGAAGAACACCACTTCTATCATCCTCATCTGATTCTTCTGAATGAATCCAAACAAGTAGTGACTCTCCAATTTGAGTAGGTTTTTCTTCAGACTCATTTAACCGATACCAGAAACTCTCTGCATGAAACATCAGCAATCGCAAGGATAGCACCTTCTCTGAGAACAGGTTCTATAACCGTTCTCCATTCTCTGGAATATCTACTTCATCTTCAGAATCGAGTGCAGGAGGTCCACTAATTGGTTGATGAAGAGTCTCAGCTTCACTCTTTGGTTTTCTTGGGATTGCTTTTCCATGGACCCAGATTGTATTAGGTGGAATGGTAGTATCCTTTGGAACGACAGTGTTTGCACCAACAATGACGTTGTCACCAATGTCTGCACCAGGTAGGACTACAGCATTGGCTCCTACAGTGACATTGTTTCCAAGTTTCACAGTCTTGAGGTAAAGTCGTCTACTCTCGTACACATGACCGCTGAGTATCGCATCATACCCGAAGAAGCAATTGTCCCCGATTATTGTACGCTCTGGATTAAACAACCTACCATTACCAACAATTGTGTTTGCTCCAACCTTGCATCCGAATGCCTGATGCCGCGGTTTGGTATCAAGAAAAACCGAGAAGAAGCCAGCAAAATATGGGAACAAGACGTAATAGATCTCATAGTATTCGTATAGCAACCAAGCTTCGCTTTCTGAATCGTAGTAGCCATCTTCGAGGAAAGGAATTCCCCTTCTAGAGAGTCTGAACATTCCTAAAAGACAGCCAAGAAAGACACCATAGCATGTCAACCCTAGTGGCACAAAGAGCACAAAGAGCCAGAAGTAATCTACAATGAACGGGTGAAAGAGGGTTGTAAGGTGTGGATAGGCAATATCATAGATTGTTACAAAAGGCCATCCTAAATTATTGAGAAAGGTCGTTACATTTTGCATGACATAGGCAAATAGAATGATTGCAGGTATTGCTGCAATTGTCAAACTTACCATGATTGATAGGACCATGTATACAGTGTACCCGACCGATTTAGCTCTCATAGAAAACACTTCTGGAGTAATTCATTAATGGGGCCTTGTATTATATGTTACCAACGGTACGTATTTTTAAATTCACCACCCCAGAGAAAGGATTATAGACACCCCAACTTGAGTTGGACCCTATCACAATGGGTGGTTTTACCATGGTCTACGATGTAATTGTAGCTGGAACTGGTCCAGCAGGGCTCATGACTGCAGAACGAACCTCAAAGTATGGACTGAAGACCCTAGTACTCGAGAAGCGCAAAAGAGTGACTGATTCTCTCATGGGCGAACTGGTCACTGACAAGGCACTGAATTTCCTCAGAGTCAGACCCAATTCTGAATACATCGGTAACAAATACACATCAATCATCGGAGAGAGCCTTGATACTGGATCCAACGTCATCGTAGACAGGACACTTCTTGGCAACTCCTACCTTTTTGATGAAGATAAATGCCAAGAACTCATGAGGGACCGAGCACTCTCTGATGGTGCCGAGTTCAGATACGAGTCATTCGTAAAGTCAGTTATCAAAGAGGGCAATTCCGTTGTCGGAGTCAAGTACAATCAAGATGATGAAGCACGCGCAAATCTAACGGTTGGCGCTGACGGTTCATTCAGCAGGGTTTCGGAAACCGCAGGCTTTACTCATCCAAAATGGCTTCTTTCGTATGGCTATAGATACAAACTTACTAACTGCAAGGGAATCGATCCCGGCACAGCGTATTTTTACGTCGGTAAAGACGTGGGCCTCGGTTACCTGTGGCTTTACCCTCGTTCAGAAACGGAGATCAACCTGGGCATAGGTAGAGTTCCTTCATCAAAGGCAAATTGGGACAAGCTACCACCGATGCAGGATGTTCTCAAGAAGTACATGAATACCCATCCCGAAACTCAGAACGCAAAGATAGACTCGGTCAACGGTGGCGTCGTTCCCTGCGCTGGAATTATACCAAGGTTTACCGATACAGGCGTCGCTCTATGCGGAAATTCAGCAGGACAGGTTTCTTCAATTGTAGGCGGCGGGGTAACCACATGTTTTCATGCAGGCCAGGTACTAGCAAAGCATGCTAAGCGAATGGTTGATTCTGGTGATTTCTCAAAGAAGAGTGTCGAGCTCTATGAAAAGGACTACAGAAAGAGCAAACTCGCATCCAACATAACTAACACCGGTAAGGGTATGTGGGCAGTTTCCAAGTTCGCCATGCACAATGATCCAATCGCTGCAGCAGAGATTGTACTTGGAGGTAAACTAGACGCCCAGATTCTCAATGAGTTGATTCAGGGGCACGCGGGGATCAGCACATACATGACTCTCATTTCTGAATTTCTCCCGATGGTCATGAAGTTAGGCATTGGCTACATGAAAAGCATTGCAGTGAGTGGTCTATAATTTAGGCAGCCTATTTACCTTTAGATTCAAGCCAAAGACGTCACTGTAGCTGAACGCAACTATTACTACTGAGTTCGCACGTCAAAGGTGTCATTATTTTAGCTGACTAGGATGCCACATATGGTTATATGAATAAGCTTAATCAATACTTCATTAATTATGTATTTTACTAATTTGGGTGATCTGCGTGAAGCAAAGAGCAGTATTTCATCCGATTAATATTCTACTGACATTTATGTTCTTCCCTTTTATCTTGTTCTTTGCATATAGCTTGACTCAATCCTTCACCTATGAGGTCATGCTAAAAGATACTTTCATATCATGGTTGGCATTGATTATTGTGATGCTAGCTGGAATTTCAGCAGTTGTAGCATCTCACTCACTTATCTTTTTCATGCAAGAAGGAAAGAACCGCGACTTGATATTTTCAATATGCTCGATTGATGTGTTCATACTCTCATTCCTATATTTCATATCTCATGAGGTGAACGCATTGGCATTGCCATTTGCTCCCTCCAAAGAAAAAAACGTCGAGATACTAGTAATTGTCGCATTTGTTATTGGTCTGAGCGTTGTTTTCCAATCCCTTTATGGGAGCAAAGATAGCAGCAGAATAGGGAAAGGGCTTTCTGCAGTCATAGGATTCATCATTATTCCGATAATTGCAATCCTTTCTATTCTTTCACCGCTACCGATGTTTATACTCAGTTCATCTTCAGGCGAGTTGACAGTAACAGGCCTTTTGATAATGGTCCTCTTTTTAATTTTCATGGTCATAGGAATTGTGAAGAATAGCAAGAAATGGATTAAGACAAAACACCATTTTGCGCTTGCACAAATATACGCAAGTATTCTATGGATATTTTCCATTATCTATTTTGGAAGTCAAACCTTGAGTTTCGAAATCAGTGAGCTATTTGGGTTAGGATCAATACTTGCTGGTTTTTCTTTTCTAGCAGTATCAATGGTTGCAGTAGCAATAGTCGAACCACACAGGTCATTAAAAGCACTTGTCACTGAAAAAACAAACGAGCTACAACACTCAGTTCTTGAGAGCGAGTATTATCTCAATATGTGGAGCCATGAAGTAGGCAATATGCTACAGGGTATTGTCGGAGTACTAGATTTGTTAACTCTCGAAATAGGTACTAGCTCAAATGATGAACTTCTAAGTGATTCTTATGAGGTTATCCGCAGATTAGCTATATCAACAACGCAAGTTAGAATGCTTGTGGGAATGAAGGCATCAACAGAAGAAACATACTATCCAGTTGATATTTACAAATGTATTATCGATGTTGTAAATGAGGTTCGGCAAATTCCTGGTTTTTACGAAATCGATATACGGATCAATTTTGATACCAATGTGATGTGGGTAATGGCTAATGAGTTTCTGAGCATGGCTATTTTCAATCTAATTGCATTTATTATTAGAAGAGATTCTAAACTTACAAACCCGCTCTCAATCGACATTGCAAAGAACGAATCGCAGGTTGAACTGCAGTTCACTCGCGAGGGCTTTTCTTTACCCGAAGAGGTCAGAGATTCGCTATTTGGCTCACTTCAGCCAAAGACAACAGTCATGGGACTTGACTTGTTTTCCGCAAAAATGGTAACCGAGCAATTTAATGGAATGTTGACCTATGAAACAACTGATGTCAATATGAATCGGTTTGTTCTGAATGTACCAATGACCAAATTGATTTCGTAGTAAGATAGCCGGATTTCAATATTGATAAAAATAAAAAAAGTGAGAGAGAAAAGAAGGAGAAGCAGGGGACACCCCCCCGCGCCCACCTGCTTCGTTTTGCCCGACTGACGCCGGTTTGCCCTGTACCATGCCTCTTGTGAATGGAAAGCCATCCACCCGGAGTTTGGCAGCATCAGCTGCTGATAATATCTATACTTAGGTGGATATATATATCGTGTGGTTGTGTACAGTCATAAAGTTAGTAAAGGAATAAATTTGAGTATTACTCAACAACGACTAGAGGTGTGTGTAAATTCCAATAAAAAAGAAACTTGCAAGAGACCTAGAGCTACTCGGATTCACTACCGGAGGCAAAGATTCCCGTTTGATAAGTACACTGGAAGTTATTCTCAAACTTCAGAAAGATCCCCCAATTCCGTTAGAATTTTCAGATATCTACAACCAGCTCCTGAAAGAAGATCCCAACACGAACCTAACAAAGGCGTGGGTTCATAGAGTACTGAAGATGCTCACAGATGCGAAGCTTGTCAGACTAGATAATCCAGCCACCCGTCGGAAGAAGTACATAGCTGATGTTAATACGCTGATGGCAGGTTTGGAAGAGTTAAAGGGTAAGAAGATTGATGAGCTTGAAGTCAAGGCCAAAGCAATCCAAACTGAAATAGCAGAAGTATCTGGTCTGGACTGCGGTTACCTCTCAAAGGAATTTGTTAAAGGAATCACAGGAAGAACAGAAGAAGTCAGTTCACGAATTGTTCGTGGCGTTGAGGAGCTTCATAGGGTCTTGCGGTTTAATATGCTTGAGAAAGCAGGAGAAGGAGACGTCATTCGTGCAACATTACTCTGGGCAGGACCGTTCATTGATGAAACATCTAGAACAAGAGTAAGGAGGTTCTTTGATGCAGCAGAGAAAGGAGCGGAAATAAGATATCTAATTTCGACCGATGTATTTCAGTTAGAAAATGATACCGGAGGTCGGCAAGGTCTTCAAAGCCTAGTGGGGATGATGAATGAGTTACTTGACCTGAGAGCACGAGGTAAGAAGTTTGATGGAAGATTGTATATAGGACCTAAAACATACAATCAGGTCAGCATCAATACCGAGAGTATGGCACTTATCATTGCTGAGAATCCAGTTACTGCAACATGGGTAACCAGAGAGTTTAACCCGGATCTTATTGATAACGCAGTGGAAACGTTCGACAAAGACTGGGAGAGATCAAAGTCGATTCTGAACCTTACTCCTGATGATTTCAAATCTTTTGGTGCTAAACCCGAAGGAATAATTAGAAAAGTTTTATCTGTAGAAGAGGGTAAAAAATAATGGGGAGTCGGATTAAGGAGCATGATTGAAGAACAATACAAAGAGGTCTTCGAGATCCTAAATTTTGAAATGACTAGGAAAGACATTGTCATTCTCGGGGCGATATTGAAGAGCCAAAATGACCCTACATCATTCGTTGATTTTGAGGATATTAGAACCCAACTAGCAATTAAAGAAGGAGGGAAAAAAGGAAAAGATTCTCTTATCTATCGAAGTTTGTCGGGATTGGAGAGAACAGGTTTCATTAGGGTGGATAGAAGTAAGCACAAACATGGATACAATTCAGATGTTGGCCTCATACACGAGGTTTTTCGTAGAGAATTAAACAAGAAAACATCTGAGATTGAAGAGGAACTCAATGAAATCGATTCAGAAATTGAATATATCTCCAACATGGACTTGGAAAATCTTGCATCAGATATGATTTTACTTGTTGCTGGTAAGCAAAAGATTGAGAAACCTATATTCGCAGAAGGATGGGAAAATGTTCTCCAACTGATAGATGACAAGGTCTACAGTCATGTCAAGAAAGGAGACCTTGTTAGATTTTCTCTGGAATGGTTGAGTCGACCGGATATGATCACTCCACTTAGATTAGATAGATTAGAAAAATTGATGGGAAATGGAGTCGTTTTCCAAGGTCTTGAGCATAATAAGGTTACAAAAAAGCAGCGAGAGATATTCAAGAAATTCACACTAGGTTATCGAGCACTGGGATATGAGCCAGGATTAAGGATTTGCGAACGAAAGGATTCGACCTATCAATTTGTTGGGCGAAATGATGATGGTATTGTGTTAATCGTTTCTGAGAATCCTATGTCTGCAACGTGGATACCAAGAAGTGCAAATCCAGACTTGGTTGATAATGCAATAGAAAGATTTGATGTAGATTACAAGAACGGAGTGGATATCGTTGATATAGGGGGAAAGTGAAGGTGGCAGACACTGGAGATTCAAGTGATTTCAGTCGATTAGGAATCGATGTAGATTCCAGTCAAATGATGGTAATGAAAGCTGTTATGGTAGCTGCAGAGGGGCCTTCAAAATTTGTCACATACAAAGATATTGATGAGAGTCTTCAGAAATTGGAGAAGAAAAAATATTCCAAAGCTTATGTCTATCGACATTTAGCAGATATGAAAGATGAGGGGTATTTGGTAGTTGATCCCGTGCAGACGCCAAGAAGGTATGCAATATCAGAATCAGGGATTGTCAAATCATTTGAAAAGAAACAGAAAAAAGCAATTTCAGAATGCATAGCGAAAAAACAAGAATTTGCAGCCAAATTGAATCTACTGAAGTCGGTTAGTTCTGAGAGTATTGCTTTTGTACTATACAATCAATTAATGGGATTGGCATCAACAGAAGGATCAATTATTATTGAAGGCATTGAAAATGTTCGCAGTACAGTGATCAGGGAATTTGGAGAATCTGCAAAATCTGGAGATACAATTCGAGTAATGGCACCAGCAAGTATCCTTCATAAAGGACTTGAAAAATCAGGTATGGCTGAAATGAGTCTCATAACAAGAGCTGTTGATGGGGTAAAGATAGTTGGTTTGCTAATGCCGGTAGAAGGAAATATAGCATTTACGAAAGAACTGATTTCAAATTACGTCAAACACATAGCAGATACCTTCGCTAAATTTTCAGCTACAGGCAATATTTCATTCAAAATAGCTACCAAGAATTATCAAACATATCGCATGGTGAGTCTGAATTCAGACAAGATGCTACTCTATCTAACCCATGCTGCAGAATCAGATGTGGCTGCTCTAATTCAACGTAAAGATAATCCTGGATTAATTGATGATGCTGTCAAAACCTTTGATAAAATAAATGATGAAGCAGTGGATACAAGTATGTTTCCTGAGAATCAATAAATTTACTCTTGAATCAACCAATCAGTGCGGTTCGAGAGAATTTGAAATAGATCATCACATACTGCCTGGAAATCTTCATAGAGACCGTATTCACCGCCTGCGGCAAACGGATGTCCACCACCATTGAATTGCTTTGCAACCAAGTTACAAAGAACGGTATCGTGGCCTCTTCGGATTCCTAGCATTCCACCTTGACTTAGCATAAAGAGTAAGTCAGCAACCTTCAGGGATTTCCCATCAACTTTCAGGTTTTCTTCTTTAGCAGCGAATGTTCCCATGTCGGTCGATGTGACTCCACTAGGAATCTCAACCACACGAACAAGTCGCTCATGAATAACAGTGTCACAATGACCAGCAAGAGCTTTCCGCATCTTCTTTGCTTTGTCTTTTCGATAATGATCGACGCGCTTGTCCAAGAGAGAGTCCTTGAACTTCTTTGTACGGTCATCCCACACTCCAGCCAATCCACTCTCAGCAAGTTTGGAGAGAAGTGGATGGAGGGCATCGGATACATCTTCACGACGGTCTATTGCCCCAAAGCGGACCACAGAAACGGCATCAGTTAAAGCAGATGCAGCATCAATCTCCCTGATGTTGAAGTCTGTATCATGAGCGATTTGTGCAAGTTCAGCAGATATCTCATCTCTAGGCATCAGTACTTTGTGAACAATTTCTGCAGCGCAAAAGTCGTGATTAATTCTCAATACTGGTTTGTTAGGAAATGCAAGAATCGCTTTGATTGCCTGCTCAGACCATTGGTGATGATCTATCCATACGATCTTACAGCCCTGCGAGATTGCACGAGAAAGACTTGGCACAACTATATCGATTGTAGTATCATCAATTCCCAGATCAGATACAACAATGAGTGTATCTCTTCTAGAAGCAATACTGGAGAATACTTGCTCAAATCCCCCATAATCAGTGAGAGTGACACTGAAATCAAGACCTTTGGACTTCGCATATCTCCATACAATTGCTGCTGAATTTAATCCATCTACGTCTTTGTCATGGGATATCGCATGAAGTGAAGTGATTTTCTTCACTGTTTTGGACTCGCTTTCTCGTGTATTAGACATCGTAATACCTTCCCTCAGTAGAAGTTACCCTTTTTCACTTTTCTGGAAAGGTATATCAAATTCGAAAGTGTTTTCTGAGGCGTCGTTGAGTTATGAGATAATGACTCACACTAACCACGAAATAATCATGAGCGGCAATGAAGCTATAGCTAGAGGAGCACTTGAAGCAGGGATAGGTTTCTGTGCGTCATATCCGGGGACACCTTCAACAGAGATAGCAACGACTCTACACGAATTGGCAGAGGATTATGACATCTATGTTGAATGGAGTGTAAATGAGAAGGTAGCATTGGAAACAGCAGCAGGAGCAAGTTGGGCTGGCGTTCCAGCAATTTGCCCAATGAAATCACTTGGAATGAATGTATCTTCTGATTTTCTACTTAATCTGAATCTTTCAGGAACTGGACCAGGGGGATTAGTAATTGTGGTGTGTGACGACCCTAAAGGTCATAGCTCAAGTAATGAACAAGATTCTCGATTCTACGCCAAAGCCGCTCAGATTCCTCTACTTGAACCTTCAACATATCAAGAAGCAAAAGATATCGTTCCCTATGCTTTGAATTTATCACAGAAGTATCAAGTTCCCGTAGTCATTCGTAGTACAACTCGGCTTAGCCATTCTAGGGGGCTTGTAACAAAAGGCGCGATTCCGAAGCGTAATTGGAGTGCTGTCCAACTGGATGATGGTCTGTTCAATGTTCCCACACCTCATTTGAAGCATAGAGACCTACTCAAAAAGATGGAGCAGATCAAAGAGACTTTCGGAGAATCATTATGGAATACTATTCCAACTAAGAAGGATATAGACGTCTTGATTATTTCAAGCGGAATAAGTCGACGGTACTCTGAGGAAGCAATTCACCTGTTGGAAGCAGAGAAATGTGATATTCTAAATCTTGTAACAACCTATCCATTACCCAAAAATATAGTAAAAGCCGCATTGGTTCGAGCTAAGCGAGTTCTATTCTCCGAGGAGGTCGACCCCTTTGTGGAAGAGAGGGTAAGGTCTCTTGCAATTGAATTGAACAATATTCCCGAGTTTCATGGAAAGAGAACAGGTGCAATTCCAGCATATGGAGAGATGTCAACTGACATCATGCGAGAAGCTATTGCCAGATTGAAGAAAATCAAGTTCAACAAAATTGAACAAACAGATTCTGATATCCTGATTCCACGACTCCTTACTTTCTGTGCAGGTTGTACTCATCGTAATTTCTACTGGGCTGTAAGAAAAGTCCGAAAGAGAGTCAAAGACAAACTAGTAGTTGCAGGGGATATAGGATGTTATTCACTGGGAGTATTCTATGATAGGGCTATGACCACGATGCAGGCAATGGGTTCCGGGATTGGTGTTGCCTCAGGACTTGGTCAACTGGCAAGATTCGGGTATGAAGATAAGGTGATAGCTGTTGCCGGCGATTCCACATTCTTTCATGCATGCATACCAGGTCTCATCAATGCAAAACACAAAGGGGCCAATCTTACATTTGTTATTCTTGATAACGAAACAACTGCTATGACAGGATTTCAGACACATCCAGGTGCAATTCATCAAGAATCAAATCTTAATCGAGTAAAGATTGAAGGTATTGTTAAAGCAATCGAGCCGGATTTCTTTGCAAGAAGCGATGCGAGCAACATCCCAGAATTAGTTGATCTCCTCCATTCTACGATAATCAAAGATGGACTGAAGGTGCTTCTTCTTGACAGTATTTGTAGGCTTGAAGTTGCTAGAAGAGAACCGGCCATTGAGGGAATATCATTCAGAATTGATAATAACCTATGTAAAGGAGAGAAATGTCTAATCTGCGTTCAAGATTTTGCATGTCCTGCAATCAATTGGGACAGTACAATGGGTTGTCCAGAGATTCTTGAGCATCTTTGCGTTAAGTGTGGAGCCTGTGTTACAGTCTGTCCTCATGATGCCATCAAGGAGGAGAAAATAGAATGAGAAACCCCTTCAATATCTTAGTCGCAGGGGTTGGAGGACAGGGAAATCTTGTCTGTGGTAGAGTACTTGCAGAGGCGACAGTGCTATCAGGTCTAAGACCAGTAGTAGGAGACACTTTTGGGGCATCAAGACGTGGTGGTAGCGTACTTACTCATATTCGAATTGGAAAAACAGATTGGGCGCCATTGATACCAAAAGGAGAAGTCGACATCCTTCTTGGATTGGAACCATTAGAGGCACTGAGAGCTGCCTCTACATACGCGGGTGCCAGGACTATAACAATAGTCAGTCAGACGAAAATTCCGACGGTTGCTTCTACAGGCAAAATTACAATGTATCCCTCCCTTGAGCGCATTTTTGAATCTCTGAATAAACTGTGCAAGCAGATCATTGTTCTAGATGCAGAAGAAACCCTTACTCAGATTGGTTCGATGAAGATGTTGAACTCTTTTTTCCTGGGAGCAATGGGAGCCTTAGATGAAAGTCCACTTTCTCTGGAAGTCATTCGCGAGTCGCTTCAATCTATTTTCGGTTTTGAATCCGTAAATATGACAGCATTTAATGAGGGAATCAAAGCAACCCGGTTGTGCTAATGTTCGCACAGTAGAAGTTTTATCTGCGTTTACTCGGATTACTAGATAGGTAGGAACTCAAGTTACTTCTGAAATACAAGAAAAGGGCTGAAACTTAATATGCACAAAAAGAATGGTACGAAGAAGATAGATGATGTGTCAGTTTCCAAGCTCCTTGACGACTTTGTTGACCTATCTACTGAAGATGCAAGCAAGAGAGCGAGGGATATAGATGATGATGAGTACATCCGCATGATGCTTGAAAAAGAAGACAAGAGAAAACAAGAGAGATCTAAGAGAGAATCCCTCTTTACTACTCATGATGATGTCGATGTTCAATCGGTTCCAAGTGAAAATATTGAGGAATCTCAGTCACAGCATGTTGAACTAGAAGAAACGGCTTTCGAGGCAACTTGTGAGAACGACTTGTCACCAGAAGATGAAACGGTTGTCGAAGAGATAATGAAATCGCAGGGTACAATGGGTGAACCTATTCTATCAAGAAGAATGAAAGCTTCGGTAGATTTCCTGCAAAATGAGGCGAGTACCAGAGAATCAAAACGTAAAGCACGCAAGACTTTGGAGAAATATAGAAAGCACTCACCTAGTAATACGGAGAAAAAAGTTACACCGATAATTTCAGAGAAGAGGGCTCCAATAATAAGTTGTCAGAGCTGCTACTTCTGTGTGGGAGAAAGGAAGGTCAGTGGTTCATGTTGGTGCCATTGCACAAACCCAGGAAGATCTACTCATGCAATTGTTAAAGGGTCTTGGGTGAAGAGCAGACTCAATCTCCCTTGCTGGAAACCTCCACAGGATTAGACCATATCAATATTTCTTGTTATCTACATTCCAAAGGTGTTTTATTAGTACATGGATGAAAATGAGTAGTGATGTGCATCGAAACCATCGATTAGACAGGTCACAGCGGATTGTACTAGACCATGCGTAACAAAAAGAAAAACAAAACCATCGATGACTTTTCAGTAGCTCAATTACTTGATGATTTCGTTAAAGAGAACCTACCAGAAAATGGTAGGCTTCCACAGAGAATAGATGATGAAGCGTACATCAGAATGATGCTCAAGAAAGATGAGCTGAGGAAACTGGAACGCAAAAAGAGAGAAACGCGTACACGAATTCATAGTAGTCCATCCAGCCCTAAACGAGATACAATTGATGAAAATATACGAAAACGTTTCTTCCCGGATGTGAGTAAAAAAACAATCGAGAAGAAAGTGTCACCAGTCGAACCGGAGAAGTCTCCTGAGAAGATAGAATTGTCACCAGAAGATGGAATTGTAGAAGAGATTTTGAACTCAATTGTGGTCAAGGATGTATCTGGACTAGCAGCACAAATGAAAGAGGCTGTGGAATTTGTACAGGATGAAATGGGAACAAGTGAATCAGAACGAAGATTAATCGAAGCCCTTGAAGAATGTGCGAAACCCACTGAACCTTGCAAGAAAAAATCAGATCTGTCAATGTATAATGACAATGTTCTTCTTCTGAAACGCTGTCAGAACTGCTACTTCTGTGTCGGAGAGAAGATTAGAAATGATTCAATCTGGTGTCGCTGCACAAATCCAGATAGGTCTACTGAAGTTGAAATTGAAGATTCTTGGGTGAAGAGTAAACTCAATCTCTCTTGCTGGAAAGCGTCTGAGGACTAGATCACATCTCTGTTTTCTTTCCGTCTGCAATCCTTCGCGCTTCACGCCACATGATTTCTGCTAAAACGGTAAACATGTCAGCAACACCTTCTCCAGTCTTAGCACTGCTCTCCAAGTAGAGGAAGCCATTATCTTCAGCCCATTTCTTCGCTTCATCAGAAGGTACTGCGCGGTCTGGAAGGTCAGTCTTATTTCCGACAAGGAGAATCGGCACTCTAGTACCTATCGACTCATCAGCCTCTTGAATCCACTTTGACAATTCTGTGAAGGAACGTCTACGAGTAACATCAAATACTATAATGATTCCTGCGGCTCCAGAATAGTACATCTTTCTAACGGCTTTAAACCGCGCCTGGCCAGCCACGTCCCACGCTTGTATCTTGATTCCAGTTGCGTACTCAGCTTCGGGTGGAGAGATGTGTGTTAATTTGACTGCGAATTGAGACCCGATCGTGGTCTTGTAATCACGCTCGAAGGTGCCAGTAACATAACGGTTGACCAATGTGGTCTTACCGACCGCACCTTCACCAATCACCATCAGCTTGAAGAGGTATTGATAGGAGTCAGGGGCGGCACCAGGTCTTGGAGCTTTTGGACGCCTGTTTTTAATCTCGGTGACGAGTGCACTCTCATCATCTGAAACAGCAGCAGCAACCACTGTGATCTCATCGGGTGTGGGTTCTGCCATGAGCGCTTCGATATCGTCAATCTCGGTCATTGCAGCTGATGTTTCCTCAGCACCAAAAAGTTGGTCGAGAAGTTGTTCTGCAGCTTTTAACGAGTCACCACCATCATCAGGCATGGTAGTCTCAAGTATCTTCTGAGCAGCCAGTTTCTGTTCAGCATCAATGTCTCCAAAACCAGTTCCGACGACGGGTTCAAATGGAGACTCTTCTTCAATTATTGTTTCTTCAATAGAACTTGTTTCAAATGGTTCAATTATAACCGGAGCAATATCTGCAGGAGCTGCAATGGAAGCACCTTGTTCGACAAGAATCGCGGTTTCAGGAGTTGTGACCTGTTTTACAGATCCACTTGCATCGGTCCACATCAGGACGATGGGTCGAACAATGATAGTCCCTTCTGCTTTTGGCATAAGACGAACATCAATACTTTTACTTTCGCCAGCAGCAAGATCAAACCGTAATTGCTGTGGGTCTACATCCATATTGTCCTTTGGAAAATGGTAAATCTTGCCAGATATTCCAGTGACGGGTTCATCACTAATATTGTACACAGTAATCTTACCACTGAGTTCAGTTCCGGTCTTTGCATTTGAGCTGACCTCAAAGCTTGGAATAATCTTATAGAGTCCTTCTATGACCTTCAATGGACCATCAGCAACTCCGACCTGTACTTCTTTACGGCCATCGCCGCCAGCATCACCAACATTAATGGCAAGGATCTTCTTACCAATATCTACTGTTGCTAACTCAATGAGGTCTGCCATATACAGATTGTAGAACCGAATCTTGTGGTCTTTTGTTGAAACAATGACTTCATCCATGTGATCAGCATTTATTTCTTCAATTCGAATAGATAGCGCATCGACATCAAGTAAAGATGCGAAGAGGTCGAATTTGCTTTCCTCGTTGCGGTATACTCTAATGGAACCATCTCTAGTGACAACACCAAGTTCCATCTTACGGTCTCCAAGAATATCACCAGATGCAAGAGACACGACAGGAGAGGGAAGTTCTAACGCTTCAATCTGTTCTATTCTATGGTCAGTCACCTTGAAGATTCTCAATGTATTGTCTCGATTACCAGTGACTATCTCTTCGATTTCATCACCAATTACATCACAGGTACCGATGACAAGAGGCATATCCTCTAGCTTATGTATAGCGAATTCACTGATGTTATTCTCTGTGTCCATCTGAAGGATTCGCAGAGTCGAATCACTTGCTCCAACAAGAAGCTCATTCTTATCGTCTCCAGTAACATCAGTCACGTAAACCGTGGTAACAAACCTATCAACTGCATATTCTCCGATAATTTCTAATTGACCGCTAGGAGCATATCGAAAAACTTGGACTGTGTTTCCTACTCCAGGGGATTCAGAGGGGCTGAGTGCTCTTCCTACAATAATCTCCATCTGTCCATCGTTGTTAGCATCTGCAACTTTAATGGATAAGATACTGCCACCGACATCTTGTTGTGCTAACAGCACAATCTCCGAGCGATTTGCGTCGTATAATCGGATGACACCATCACGACCACCTGTGCATAATTCAGCAGTACCATTGCCAGTTACATCACCGACAGCAATCGCACTGGTGCTCTCATCGTCGTCAATCTCGAATAGAATCTTTGGTGATCCCACGTCAGTTACCTTCCGGATTATAAAAAGACACTTTGAAAGTCGGATATAGAAATTATAAGTCCAAATATCAGTGCCTTTTGTTATATTGACTGAGTCGGCTGACTATTTTTACTTTGTGCGGTCAGCCTCAAGCACTCAGAAGAGGCCTGTTTACAACATAGTATTTAACAGCGGAGCGGAGTAAGACATTACTTAGATATAAAATGCTCAAACTCTCAGTTCTCAACCTGTCAAAGTCATATCCTACTGGGAATTCAGACGAGACTGAAGTTCTAGACAATATTTCTTTTGATGTTCAAGAAGGAGAATTCTTGAGCATCCTTGGACCAAGCGGTTGCGGGAAAACAACACTGCTAAAAATCATTGCAGGTTTGTTGGAACCGGATGAGGGAGAAGTACTGATTGATGGCCAAAAAGTTGAACCGGGTCACAACAGAGTTGGATACATTTTCCAGCAAGAATCACTCTTCCCATGGCGTACAGTAAGACAGAATATCGAGTTTGGTCTTGAGGTAAAAGGAGTTCCTCGCGATAAAAGAGATAGAAGAGTAGATGAAGCCCTCAAGATTGTAGGAATGGAAGGTCTCGAAGATCATTATCCTCATGAGATATCTGGAGGGCAAGCTCGAAAGACCGAAATGGCAAGGAGTCTCATTGTTTCACCAGACTTACTTGTCGCCGATGAAGCACTCTCTAATTTAGATGCACAGACCAGAAATTACCTCCAAGAAGAATTCCTCAGAATTCAGGATCTGACAGGTTCCACGATCTTATTTGTTTCACATAACGTAGATGAAACTGTATTCCTTTCAGATCGTATACTTGTATTAAGCAACATACCAGCTAAAGTCATTGCAGAGTACCAATTAGACCTTCCAAGACCGAGAATAAGAACGTCTCATGAGTGTTTGGAGTATAGAAGTCAGATACTGGATGTTCTAAGAGTTGAGCAAGAGAAGGCAATGCTTGGAGCTACACAGAAACAGACTGCCTCCATTTGAGAAGTTGTTTTTCAATTTGCAGAAAGAGAAAGGTAAACAGAAAACCAATCAGACCTATTAGAAACATACTCGAGATAACCGCGCCCGTATCCCCAACCTGCTGCATTATCCACACCAAATACCCCAAACCACCTACGCCTTGGCCGCCTATCATCTCTGCTGCAACGAGACACATCCAACCGATGCCAAAGCCAATCCGAAGTCCTGCAAAAATCTCAGGACCAGCAGAAGGGATTACAATCTTTCCAAGTATCTGTCGTTCACTTGCGCCAAGTGTCTTTGCTACATCAACATGAACCGGTTCGGTTCTTTTTACACCAGTTGTCGTATTGATAAGAATTGGAAAGAAGGCACCAATCCATATAATGAAAGCTCGGGCTGCAATTGGATTACCACTGAAAAGCAATAGTGAGAGAGGTATCCAAGCGATTGGTGGAATAGGTCGCATAGCTTCTATTACAGGGCCAAAAACAGAATTAGCTAATCGATACCGTCCAATTATTATCCCAATGGGAACTGCTGTTGCAATTGCTAGTGAAAATCCGAGGACTACTCTGAAAAGACTAGCAAGAATATGAGTACTAAGTAAATTACCTTCACTATCACCTACCAAAGCTAGACGTATAAAAGATTCAATTACGTCAGCCAGGGATATTCTTGCAAGTGTTGATATCATCTGCCAGATAATAATCAGAATAATTATGGGGAGGATTATTTTCAAGATAATCCTGTGTAGAAAGTCATCTTGGTTGAGTTTCTTGGAAGATTGAGGAGTAACTTTAATTTGCTCCTCTATTTCTGCTCCAGACATCCTTCTCATCATCACAAGGGATATGTCTTACTTTTCTGTCTGTCGATTCGCAACTACAGAATCATAGACTATCAACGAAGGTAGTGTTAATGAAACCATCAAGAAAAGCTGCGGGATCAGCAGGTATCTTGCCAGGAATCAACTGATTCTCTTGAATCAAGAAATCAAGATATCTTTCAAGACCAGTTCTATTCAGATTGTAATCATAGATGATGTTATTGAATGCTGTTGTGACTGGAGTTTCATCCATCTCTAGCCAATTGACAGCAATGGCTATGGCTGCAGCTGGATTGGCTACAATCCATTCTTCAGCTTCAACATGAATATCTGTGACTTTTTGAGCGATATCTGGATGCTCAGCAAGAAAGCTGTTTTCTGAGGCTAAAACACAACATGGATGCCTTGGCCATATTTCACCAGATTGTATCAAAGGAACAGTAATATTGTCATATTCTGATTTTGCGTTGAAAGGTTCCCAAGCAATAAAAGCTGGTGAACTCGCTGTCAAAGAATTAGCCATAAGAGAAGGTGAAGTTGTATATGCGGTTATGTCAGCATATGAAAGCCCAGATTGATTCAACGCAAGTCGCAAAAGGAAGTTCTGGACTGTCGATGGCCCAGGTTGATATACTCCTTTTCCTGCCAGATCTGCTACACTGGTGACATGCCCTGCATCATACTCTGATTTTAAGACCATGATTGCAGAACCTTCCAAATTTACTGCAGCTAAGAGGGTTACAAGAATATCCTGATTGATTCGCTTCAGCATTGCAGGAGCAGCTCCTAAATACCCCATATCTATCTGACCCGCTAGGAATCCATCCATTTCAAGCGCACCATTTCCATATTCAACAAGGTCAACATTGATACCTTCTCGTTCGAATAAACCATTTACAATAGCTACACGAAGAGCAAGCTGATGGAGATCTTTAGAGAGATAACCAATTCTTACATCAGGCGTCGGAGGTGGACTCCATACAGCAATGAATCCAATTGATGTTACAACAATTAGAATGACTGCGATACCTATTGCTTGATTACGCTCCATGAATTGTATCTCCACAAGAACTCGTTTCAGTTCAATATATGAGCCTTGAGTTATGGGCTTCCGCAGCCATCAAGTTGATTAGTCAGACTTGTTCATATTACCTCATGTCACTCAGAAACCGTATACCTGAACAACTAAGGATAGGAGAGGACATCATCTCTATAGCACTTGAAACCGATGTTGAAGTTTTTCCAACTAGCGAGTATGTTCTTCTTGAGATCTCGCAGAAGGCAGGAAGGGTGAACATACCTAAAATTGTAGGGACCCTGCGAAATCTTGTGAAGGAAGAACAGAGAATGGTTGCAATCCGAGGCTTTGGGTTCAAAGGTATCGGTCTTGCAGTCCGAGTGGCTCACGAACTCAAACTAGCAGAGAAGAAGTTCACATACATGATGACTTTCGACACTTTTGACGCGTTAGATCCTCAAGAAAATAGACCAGTGACTAGCGTACAGATAATAGTACTACCACCAGAGTGAACTTAGAAAAAAAGGTGGGATAATCCCTGACTAATTCACCGGAGCGCAGTTCAGAGAATAACAAAATTAGAGTTAGATTATCGAAGATCCAATTTCCTGAGTATTGTCCTGTATGTATGGAACCAGCAGAAGATCTGGTTTTCATCACAATTATAGAAGGTCATGGTCCAGATAGCTACGATTCAAGCTCATGGGGAAAGGGTGATGATAAGATTGCAGCTACTCTTCAATCTGCAAAGAGCACAACGACATTCCCAGTGCCAACATGCATCGCACATGGAAGTAAGAGCGTGAGAACAATTCGAACACGGCTTGTTTCAGTCCTGGGTTTCTTTGTGCTATTCTATCCGATAGTTTTCTACCTCCTTCAAATCAACTTGGCACTAATCTACTCACGATCTCTCATCGAACCAGTACTGGGAGTACTATTCTTTGGATTTCTATTAGCTGCTACAATTATCTATGGATTGTTTCCAAGAGCTCTGGAGCGTGGATTAAAGTTTGAGAATACAAGTAGAACCAAAGATTCTGTAGATGTTGTCATTAAGAATAAAGATTATCGCCAGATTTTCATTGAGATGAATGGTGTATTTGCTGAACAAGTGTCTGATGAGTAGTTGTTAGTACGCCCTCGCTTTAGTGGTAAGGTTCAAGAGGTTAAAATCACTAGACAAATTATTCCTCAATAAGAAAACCAGGGGCTTGAATGGGTGAATAGCGACAGACTTGCGTTTAGTCTTATACTGATTCTTTTTCTAGCAACACTAGGTTTCAGTAATATAACACATTCAGACTTAATTATTTCAACTCAATCAATCCGTATAATGACTCCAAGTCAAGTCGATATACCAATCGAGATTGGGAGCAATACGGAATTAGCTGAACAAAGCTCAGCAGGTGTGGGAACGAGAAGTAATCCCTATATCATTGAGGGAAAAACGCTACGTGGAAGGAATTGCTTTTACATACATGACACCACGTCGTCCTTTATTCTCAGGGATTCTCGATTTACATTCGATCTTGCAGGAACCAGTGAAATCGGATCATCCGTCATTCGTTTAGAAAATGTTGAAGATGGAGTTGTTGAAAATTGCCATGTCCGTGGAGGAGATATTGCAATTGAACTACGTGGAGCAATAAATTGTGTGATCAGGAATTGTGTATCTTTTGATGCGTACAGAGGAATATTACTCGATTCTTCTAGCAATTGTACGGTACTTGAGTGCTTGTGTTCTAATAACGACATAGGAACAATGATGGTTAATTCGTATTCATGCAATATCATAAATAATTCAATCTATTCTAATTACCAACGCGGTGTATATGTAGAGGTCTTTTGTGAGAATAATACCATTTTTGGTAATGCTTTTGGATGGAATACATTCGAAAATGCTATGGATAGTGGAGAAAACACTATGTTCACAGATGGTGTAAGTATAGGGAACGAGTGGTCGGACTATAATTCGTCAGAAGAATATTCCATTGATGGTACAGGAGGCTCTACAGATCCATATGCTACTCTCTTGATAGATACAGATTTACCTATTGTACTTCATGAACCTGATTTTGTCATAGATATAGAGAGCAACGATGAAACAATATCTTGGTCAGCGAGTGATAGATTCCCCGAACGCTATCGGATCTATGTAAACGATGAACTTAAGGAAGATAGTGTTTGGGATGGATCAGATATCACATTTTCTTTGGATTATCTAACCGAGGGAACGTATACAATAAATCTCAATGTGACTGATGGAGCAGGAAATGTAGCAAGAGATGAAGTAGTGGTTTCAGTGATATCCTTCATTCTCGGAGGCATTGGAACTGAGCTTGTGATGTATGCATCGGGAGTCACCGTAGTATGTTTTGCCGTCATTATTTTGCTTGTCAAAAAATTTGCTTAGAGAGGATTGTGCCTTCAGTAGAACCATTGATACTTACAGCACGGGTCTCAGCAGTTGTAGTCATCCTGATTGTTCTGGTCTTTATGAAAAAGAGATAGGTTACAATATGAAGACCATGCCAGTAAATAAATAAGCACCCCACAAAGTCCCTGCCTTGAATTCACCCTGTAGGTGATATAGATAATGAGTATGGACTTTGCAAAAGGAATTACTGAATTTCGCTGGCATGGTCGTGGCGGCCAAGGAGTCGTGACGTCCAATCAAATGCTAGGTAAAGCCGCTCTTACTGAGGGTAATTATATCCAGGCGTTCCCCGAATTCGGGCCTGAACGAACTGGAGCCCCTGTTAGAGCGTTTTTGCGAATCAGTAAGGAACCCATCCAGGTGTACGCACAGGTGTATCACCCGGATGTTGTGGTCTGTATTGACCCCACCTTACTTGATGTTGTTAATCCTACCGAGGGTCTAAAGGAGGACGGTATTCTTGTTGTCAATAGTCGTGAAGAACCTCAAGCCATCAGGGATAAATTTGGTTTCACTGGTGGTAAGGTTGTCACAGTTGATGCAAGTACCATCGCTATGGAGGTCATGGGTCGACCATTTACAAACATGCCCACCATGGCAGCAGCAGTCAAAGCCACAGGTGTAGTGGCAGTCGAGACTGTGATCAATGAAGTCCTAGAGAGATACCCCGGTAAGGTAGGAGATTTGAACAAAGTTGCAATTGAACGAGCTGTAGCGGAGGCTAAAGTCGGATGAGCGAGAAATACAACGAAATCCCAATGGCTGGGAACATCATCGAGCCAGGAAACTCTGAGAAGTATAAAACTGGAGGATGGCGTGCGGAGAAACCCATTCACAATGATGATACCTGTCTATGGATAAAGAATGGAACCTGCGGTCGTTGTTGGATTTATTGTCCAGATAACGCAGTCATCTTGACTGAAAAGGATGGCAAGTATGCATATGCATACAATTACGATTACTGCAAAGGATGCGGGATTTGTGCCAATGAATGTCCAACGGATAGCATCCACATGGAGACGGAGTGAGACTCGATGAGTGTACCAAAAAATAAGATAAAAATCGAGGGACTCACTGGAGATGCAGCAATTGCGTATGCACTCAAGCAAGCAGACCTAGATGTCCTAGCAGCATATCCAATCACTCCTCAGACAATCATAGTTGAGGATTATCAGAAATTTGCAGCAAACGGTGAAGTCGATGCTGCAGTGATCCCTGTTGAGTCTGAACACTCAGCAATGAGTGCCTGCGTAGGTGCATCAGCTGTTGGCGCACGAGTCGCAACGGCATCAGCATCAGCTGGTCTTGCGCTCATGTGGGAGATTCTGTATTGCGCAGCCTCGATGAGAATGCCAATCGTCTTCACAGTGGCAAACAGAGCACTATCAGCTCCGATCAACATCCATAACGACCATAGTGATGGAATGGGAATGCGCGATAGCGGCTTTATCCAGCTCTATTGCCAGAGCTCACAGGAAGCCTACGACACAACCCTCATGGCATTCAAGATTGCAGAACATCACGATGTATTACTACCAGTCATGGTTGGAATCGACGGATTCATTGTTAGCCATAACGTTGAACGTGTAGAAATGCTTCCTGACGATGCGGTAAAGAAGTTTGTAGGTGTGCGGGTACCTGTTCAACCACTCGATCCAGATAATCCGATTACTATGGGGCCATTAGCTTTGACTGATTACTATTTCGAATTCAAGGAGCAGCAAGACGAGGCGATGCAGAACGTTCCTCGAATCTACAAAGAGGTAGAAGCCGAATTTGAAAAATTAACCGGTCGTAAATACGGAATGTTTGAGACCTACAAGACCGAGGATGCAGACATTATCATTATCGCGATGAGTTCTATGGGAGGAACTGCAAAAGTCGTTGCAGATGTACTTAGAGAGAAAGGCGAAAAGGTTGGTGTCATTCGTCTGAAGATGTTCCGACCATTCCCAACGAAGGAGATAGCGAAAGCTGTTGGTAAAGCCAAGGCAGTTGCAGTCTTTGAGAAAGCAATGTCCTTTGGTGCAGCAACCAATCCACTTGCATTAGAGGTCAAGACAGCACTCTATGAGGCAGAGTCACGACCGATGATTGTAAACTTTGTTGTGGGACTTGGTGGTCGCGATGTAACACCGATGACCTTCGTAGAAGGCTTTGAGAAGACAAAGGATTACCTGAAAAAAGGACAAGCACCTTTGTACGAAACACTGGGGGTTCGTAAATAATGGCTACAGCAGACAAACCAGCAGTATCAATCAAAGATATGATCAAGAGAGACCGCATTCTAAACTCAGGTCACCGCATGTGCGCAGGATGTGCGGCACCAGTCGTGATCAAACTAATGGGAATGGCACTCAGAGGCCCTACTATTGTATGTAACAATACAGGATGTCTTGAGGTTGCGACTACAATCTATCCGTACACTGCTTGGAATGTACCTTGGATACACGTAGCCTTTGAGAACGCTGCGGCTGTTGCCTCTGGCGTGATTGAAGCAACAAAGACTATGCATCAAAAAGGACGCTTCAAGCATGAGCATGTTGATGTGATTGCCCTTGGTGGAGATGGTGCCTCCTTTGATATTGGCTTTGGAGCCATCAGTGGTGCAATGGAACGCGGTCATGACATGGTCTACATGTGTTACGACAACGGTGCATACCAGAACACAGGAATTCAGAGGTCAGGAGCAACATTCACTGGTCAGGAAACCACAACCTCATGGGCAGGGAGTAAGATTCCGGGTAAACTGCAACTGAAAAAGCCTCTCGCGCAGATTGTTGCAGCCCACAAGATCCCGTATGTTGCCACTGTCGAACCATCGAACTATCGTGACTTCATAACAAAGTTCCGAAAAGCGCTTGAGGTTGAAGGCCCAGCATTTGTTCATGCATTCTCCCCATGTCCAAGAGGTTGGCGTTCAGCAACTGGTGAAAGTATAGCACTTTCCAAGCTAGCTGTTGAAACTGGCCTACACCCACTCTACGAGGTAATCGATGGCGAAGAGTGGATAATGTCAAGCGCAAGTAAGAATCTCAAGGAGCTCAAGCCTGTCGATGAATACTTCAAACGGATGGGACAGTTTAAGCACCTCTTCAAGCCGGAATGGGCAGAGTTCAGAAAGAGTATCCAAGAACAGGTAACCCACGATTGGGAACTCTTGAAGAAGAATTGCGGTGTTGACTAGAATTAACTTAAGACTGGAGCTTCGGCTCCAGTTTCTTCTTCTTTTTCATTCAAATCCAATGTCTTCAAAGAGGAAGGTGAGTTCTTCTTCTTCTATTAATTGATACATTCTTCTCGCGACCTCTCGAATCTCAAAATCAGCGTCATGTTTTGCCCTCAGACTGAAGAAGTTCCTGAGAGACCTCGCATTGATTGTCATGACCAAATCAGTTCTAGCCTCTTGAGTGATTTTTCGTCGAGCCACATCAACATCATATCCCTTGTCCAACCATTTTCGGTAGGTATCGATGACAACTTGAGTGTCCTGTAGCCACTCACTGCGATCTTCGTCCTTGATTGCGGGAGGGATGACAAAGTCTTCAGTGGAAAGGTCTCTCTCTTTGCGCAGGCTCATCTGTGTGTAAGAGGCCATCCTGTGCCGGACAAGCTGATGGGATGCAACACGTGACATACTGAGCCAAAACTGAAACACAATATGTTCGAGCACACTCTCATGACCATAACCAATCATCTTCTTGAGAAAGTTCTTTGCCCGTGCTATATCTATATCTTCAACAAATTCGCCATAGGGTTCATCCTTGCGCGAAACCATTCCTGCAGCTGCAGCATCAATGAGCATCTGTTCTGTAGGAATACCGGACTTGGTCCATCTGGCTCTGATATTCATAGAGGTGTCAGTCATTCTTCCTCAATCCTTCCCTGACTCAGTTGCGGGATATTTCTATCGCTTTATTATAGTGTTTATATTCCGATAAGGGTATGTGGAAAATTCATTACAACCAGATAGAGAAACTAGCCAAAGAGTGTTGATTAAATTTCGATTAAGACTGGAGCTTCATACTCTAGGTTCTACTTCTTTTTCTTCGATGGATATATCTGATTGAAGTATCTAGATAATCGCTTATTCAGAGAGTGATACCTACGAAAGCGATAATGTACGACCTCAAAATTAGCAAAGCTGTCCGAAAGAAGATGAAATTAGCAGGTAAATATACAATGATCAAGTATCGAACAGATTGGCCAAAACCAGGTATTGCCCA
>Ga0315542_1000403_pt1 | contig 26737 bp, 29 predicted proteins | sample SalMarSW160120MG_FD_202541 | JGI IMG/M metagenome (GOLD analysis project Ga0315542, IMG submission 202541) | Salt marsh sediment microbial communities from the Plum Island Ecosystem LTER, Massachusetts, United States - Salt Marsh Sediment SW1601-20 ... | reverse complement strand
TCCTTTTTCAAACCACAGCGGTCTCCCACCACGAGTATTACCAGATCGGCGTTTTGGGCCAGTTCCACGGCTTCCGGTATCCCCTCCTCGGAGGGATCAAGTATGCCGCAGCCCTGTGCGTAACGGACCATGTCTTTGTGTAAGGCTTTCTGTTTAACGGCTTCGAAAACGGTCGGACCGTCATATATTTTTTTGGCGAACGCTTCGGTATCGTCGGCCTCAAGTATTTCCTTATAAAAACGCAGGGCCTGTTTTTTCTCCTGTGCCGATACCTCCCCCGTCATTACCGTATTGGGATTCAGTAGAAAATCAAGCACGCCTTCCAACTGACTTAAATAGGAATAATCCCCCAGCATATTACGTATGCTGTCGGCATTGGGGCCGATAACCGCAATCGAGGAGATATCCTTATCCAGGGGAAGAAGGTTGTCGCGGTTCTTTAACAGCACAATCGATTTTTGTGCTATCTCCGCGGCCAGGTCACGGCTGCTTTGCCGGGCATATAACGGCTTGATCTTTCTTATTTTGACCATAGGATTTTCAAACAGCCCAAGTTCGAATTTTGCTTTCAGGATACGTTTAACCGAGATATCAATGGTCCCTTCATCGATTTTACCCGAACCGACCGCCTGTTTCAGCAGGTCCCCATACGCCTCCACCGTGGGAAGCTCCGTATCCATTCCCGCCTGCAAAGCGCGAACTCCGGCATCCTGCATTGTTTCGACAGCGTGATGATAGGTATATGCCGTCGCCACAGCCATGTAGTCCGCCACCACGTAGCCTTCAAAGCCGAGTTTCTCCCGGAGAAGACCCTGCAGCACCTCGCGGGAGATTCCGCACGGTACGCCGTTTATCTCATTATACGCATTCATGACGGATCTTACCTTGGCAACTCGTATCGCCGCCTCGAACGGTTTGGCGAATACCTCTCGGAGTTCTCTGTCGTCAATATGGGGTGGGGCCCAGTTCAGACCGCCTTCTGAGGCTGAGTAGCCGATAAAATGCTTTATGGTCGCCACAACCCCCTGCCGCAGATCCTCGCCTTGTAAACCGCGAATATATTCCGCGCCCATTCGCGCCACCAGGTACGGATCCTCACCATAGGTCTCTTCAGTCCGGCCCCAGCGAGGGTCTCGGGCAATGTCCAAAACAGGAGACAAACCCTGGCAGACACCCACAGCGCGCATCTGCTGTCGAATTACATCGGTCATTCTGCCGGCCAGTTCCGGTTCCCAGGTTGAGGCCAGACCGATAATCTGAGGGAAGCTGGTAGCGTCTCTGGCCTGCAGGCCGGAAAGGCATTCCTCATGTACAATAACCGGAATCCCCAGGCGGGTATGTTTTCCTACATAGCGTTGAATGGAGTTGATCAGCCAGGCGGATATATACGGCGGCAGCATCAGCATTCCCGCAATACGTGATATCTGCCCTATTCCATGGGGCAGTAATTGTTCCAGCTTTTTTTTATCCAAACCGGAAGGACCGAGAACCTCGAATCCCCAACGTGCCTGGAGTTGGGCGATTTTTTCATCCAGCGTCATTCTGGAAAGCAGATCGTCGACACGCTGTGAAACGGGGAGGGACGCATCCCAATACGCATATTTTCCATTTTTCATAATTTATTAAAGCATAAAAAAAACACAGAGAAGAGTCAATAAATATTTCAGTTTGCCGGTTCTTCCACCACCGAATTGATGTATAGGATGACCTGGGGTTTATCCGGATCATTGGATTTCACCGATATGGCGCGAACCAGCCTGCCCTTATATTCGTTCGAATAGAAGGCGCCCTTTATTTCGGAGCTTTCACCGGGCTGCAGCGTATCGGTACCCTTTTCAACGATTGTACAGCCGCAGCTGGATTTTACCGAAGATATTTTCAATGTTTCCTTCCCTGTATTCTTGAATTTGAATGAAAAATCAAACTTACCTTTCTGCGGAATTTTACCCAGATCGACTTCAGTTTTTTCGAATGTTATATGCGGACCCTTGGATGTTTTTGCTTGTGTGTCCCGGCAACTGAAAATCAACGGCAGCAAGAAACAGATAACGATAAAGATTTTAAACACAGTATTCACTTTCATGGTACCCTTCCTTCACGGTAATTGTAACTATGAGTCGGTAAATGTCAAGAGACTCCAAAAGCTTGACCTTTTGTAAACAAAATAGTATATTCCAACAAAATTGAAATTCAGGCGTCTGTCGTATAATGGTTATTACCCCAGCCTTCCAAGCTGGAGATGCCGGTTCGATCCCGGTCGGACGCTTATACTTTAGTGCTTACAAGGCATGAAGTTAGTATTTGCCCCCCAAGAGGGGGCTTTTTTTTCCGGAAATTGCGGTTCTTCCCATAAATTAAAATCACACTATACTTGACATTATCATTTTTACATGGAAAATCTGGTTTTACATTCAGAAAAAGAAACAGTAAAGGGATTAGAGTACCGTATGATAGTAATGAAATTCGGCGGAACGTCGGTTCAAAACGCGGAACATATCAATAAGGTAATCGCCATTGCGCAAGGATCATTGGATAAATCACCGATAGTGATCGCTTCCGCCTTGGCCAAGGTAACCGATACATTACAGAATATTGCCTATCTCTCGGAACAGGGCAAGGACGGCGAAGCAAGGCAGTTGATAAAGGATTTAAAGGAGCGACATATCGCAGAAGCGGAAGAGCTGTTGAAGGGCGCAAACAGGGAAAACTGCCTGAAAACCCTTACCCAGTATTTTTCATCATTGGAATCCATCTCCAGGGGATTATGCCTGTTAAAAGAGCGAACGCTGCGCAGTAATGATGTCATTCTCTCTTTCGGGGAACGGTTTTCCACCCTATTAATTGCCTGCAGGGCTCAGCAACTCGGCATTCGAACGGTTCTCCTGGATTCGCGTCAGCTTATAATCACCGATGATAACTTTACCAATGCCTACCCGATTTTTGAGTTGACCAATGAACGAGTACGCGGGCAAATAAAACCGGAAAAAGGGGTAATGTATGTGGCCCAGGGGTTTATCGCTTCTACTGTGGACGGAATTACCACTACTCTGGGGCGTGGTGGATCTGATTATACGGCAACCATTATCGGTGCCGCCGTGGACTCAGAAGAGGTCCAGATATGGACTGATGTGAATGGTATCATGACCTCAGATCCCCGTGTGGTCAGCAAAGCCTTTACCATTCCGGAAATCACCTATAAAGAGGCGGCCGAGCTGGCCTTTTTCGGCGCCAGGGTCATTCATCCTTCAACCATTCAACCTGCGGTGAACAAGAACATTCCGGTAATCGTTAAAAACACAAGGAATCCGGCGGCACCCGGAACAAAAATAACCTCTGAAAATAAAAGTGCCGGGCTTAAGGCCATTGCCTTCAAACAAGGGATTACGCTGGTTAATATTACCTCATCCCGCATGCTTTTGGCGTATGGTTTCTTACGAAAGATCTTTGAGGTGTTTGAAAAATATAAAACAGCGGTCGACCTTATTTCCACTTCGGAAGTATCGGTTTCGGTGACAATCGATCAGCTTGACCGTTTGGACGAAATAACCAATGATTTGACCGGTATTGCCAATGTCAATGTGGAAACCGAAATGAGTATCATCTGCCTGGTGGGGCAGGAGCTTTGGCGGGATTCGCTCTTCATCTCCAGGGTGTTCGAATGTCTGCATGACATTCCCATTAATATGGTATCTTTGGGAGCGTCAGATACGAATTTGTCACTGGTGGTTCCTACGAAGAAATACAAGGATGCGGTACAAAAATTGCATAAACTTTTTTTTGAGAAGTAACATGGAAGCTCAATTTTTAAAAATGCAGGCCAGTGGAAACGATTATGTTATTATGAACTGCCTGGAGCAGGCTGTTCCGGAAGAAAAAATAATATCCGGATTTGCCAGAGAAATCAGTAACAGGTATTTTGGTGTAGGCAGCCGGGGATTGATCCTGGTCCTCCCGGGCGAAAGACAAAAAGTAAGAATCCGCATGTTTCACTCAGACGGTTCGGAACAGGACCCCTGCAGTAACGCGATCGCCTGCGTGGGTCGTTATATTTACGACTCCGGTCTGGCAGGTGAAAAGAAACTGTCACTGGAAAGCGGTGATACTGATATTCATGCGGAGATTATAGACAGCTTCAATTTGCGCATTGATATCGAACAGCCGTATGATCTGTCAAATACAAAAACATTAAAGGAACACAGTGCGGAAGAATATAACACCGCGGTGATTATTTCCGACAGGGAGTTTACTCTCACCCCGCTGTTTGTGCACGGACCACAGGCGATACTTTTCCTGCAGGATTTTAATGTTTCACTGCATTCATTGGCAAAAAAAATAGAACGGCATTCCATGTTCCCCGGCGAAATACAAGTAAGCTTCATCAGAATATTAAGCAGGGAAGATATTCAAATACGAACATGGAAGAAAGGGGAGGGGGAGTTGTTGTCCTGTGCAAACGGGGCCTGTGCGGGGCTCGTAGCCGCCGCTCTTAACGGATTTGCAGACCGGGAGGCAACGCTGCATACCAAAGGCGGAGATCTTTTTATCGAATGGAATGAAAAAACCAACCATCTCTATATGACCGGACCAGCGGCATATGTATTTTCCGGAACCTATTACTTTGAAGAGGAAAATACCTGATCCGGCTATATTATTGTCATTGTAGTAATTTTCAAGTAAGTTTATACTAATCGCTATCATTAAAGGATACACTATGCCTGACATTTTTGACAGTATCGAGTCTTTTTTTCGCTCGCTGTTCCGTGGGGATGAAAACTATTCCACCGATGCGGAGGGCAAAAGACGGTATTACGACCCGGATATGCAGGATGCATGGGATGAGTTGGATGAATATCTTAGAGAAGGAAAAAATACACCCAAACCGGAGGGTCCCCGCACCGCACAGAATAGCGCACGGGAAAACGCCCGTCGGCAGCGAATTCGGCACATGAAAGAAGCCTTACGACAGGATTACGCAATTCTGAAAGTTCGCTTTGACGCACCGTTCGAAGAGGTAAAGAAAGCGCATAAAAATCTCCTGCGGCAATATCATCCCGACAGGTTTGCCAATGATCCGGCACGTTTTAAAACCGCAACGGAGATTGCCCAGAAAATAAACCAGGCATTTCAGAATATAAAGGCTTTTGAGCAGCAAAAGAAAAAAATGTGATTTTTCTATATACCAAAAGGATTAAAGAATTGACACAGTTGCTTTTTTATCTTATGTTTGCTAGTAAGAAATATTTAGTATATTGTGATATACTTAAGAAGTAGATAATGGAACTGATATTAATTATAACAACAGGTTTTACTGCATTATTATTTTCATTTTTATTTATGCCTGCCATTATTCATATTTCGCATAAGTTTAACTGGTATGATCGTCCGGGAAAAAGAAAAATACACAAAGAACTTATCCCCCGTTTAGGTGGTGTGGGTATTTTTCTGGCGTTTCTTTTGAGTATCATTACCGTTCCATTATTTTTTAATCTGTTTATAGATAATTCACTTACACATATGCTGGATCTGAAATATGTAAGTATTTTTATCGGATTCTCATTGATTTATTTTTTAGGCCTGGTAGATGATTTTTATGATCTAAAAGCCATTTTTAAATTTTTCATTCAAATTGTCGCGGCCGGAATTGTAACGCTTAGCGGCTTCGTGGTATCAACAATCAGTCTCCCATATTTGGGTGATATTGATCTCGGTTTTATCAAATATCCGATTACCATCCTCTGGATAGTCGGGATAACCAACGCGATGAACCTTGTTGACGGTATGGACGGTTTATGCGGAGGTATTACCGGTTTCGCGGCGCTCTCTATGGGTATTATTTCCCTTATCCAACCTACACCACAGGTGCTGCCGGCCATAGTGGCGTTTGCGCTATTCGGCGCCGTATTGGGATTTCTTAAATTCAATTTTCCGCCGGCTAAAATATTTATGGGTGATTCAGGCAGCCTTTTCCTTGGATTTATTCTTGCGGTTCTGCCGCTGCTGGGAATATCAGGTTCGGCATCAATTACCAGTCTACTGGTGCCGATTACCATCCTGATGATACCCATTATCGATACAACCGCTGCCATTATTCGCAGGGTTAAGAAAAAGCGATCCATCGCTTCTCCGGACAAGGAGCATATCCATCATAAACTGCTGGCCTTGGGATTAAGTGAAAAAAAGATCCTTTTCGTTATGTATTCCGTTTGTGCATACTTAAGCATTATCGCGATTACCACGGTTATTCTTCCCAGGGAAATTCCGGTATATCTGACCATTATTGTCTGGGTTGGATTGTTGTTCGGTTACGGGTTGTTAAATCTTATCCAATCAAAAAAGAAAGAAATGGCAAAATCAGCCGAAGAAAACTCAAAGAAATTTATTCTTTAACCTCTCCGCTTTTCTTGGTTAGTTTTTCAGAGACATCAATTATTTCTTCTATAGACGGGGCGATCTCATATTCAAGAAGGTCTCCTATCAGCACCAGATCCTTTTTCTCAAAAGCCTCTATGAGTTCGTGAAGATTTTTATTAAAATCCGTATAAAACTGATCAAATGTTTTATTTTTAAATTTCAGATCATGCAATATTTTGGTGAACTGAATATTGGTAAAAATACGTAATAGGCTCTGGGTCAATTCAGAAAAATTAACGATAATCTGCATAGCCTCTCTGTCTTTTCCCGTTTGCAATAAAACAGATACATTGCTGATATCTTTTTGAGAATTTTTCAATTTTTGAATTACCTCACCAAGAGTGACAAGCGGATTGGTTATTTCATTCTGTAACAGGCGAAGTTTTATCGTTATTTGTGAAATGGCATCCATAGCTTCCTGTTTATTTTCCTGTATCCAGGAACGAACCATCCCCGCTGTTGTTCCGGCGAATATTTTATCAAGCAGAAATAGTTCGGGTATCGAAGCGTCGATATCACGGATGCCGAAGATACTGCATAAAAGTAAATGAATATCCGTGTAATCCTTCAAAAGATCTTCCATACTATCAGCATCGCTATTATCCAGGGCATCGGTTGCCTTTTTTAAATATTTCATTACCGCATTAATCTGGACCAGGTGCACATCATTGATATGATTGGCTTCAATTTCCATTTTTTTTACCGCGTCGATTTTCATATTTTTTTCCCGACAAAGGATTTCATATGTATACGGTTTGCCGTCCAGATCAAGCTTGGTGATAAGCATCTGTGATTTTTTCAACCAGTCTTCTATCGATTTGATTACATCGATGATATTGTTTTCGTTCTCCAATGTATAATCCATTTCCTGCCCGTTCATGTATATTTTCACTGTTTTTACTCCTTGCGATTATTTATTACCCTGGTTAAGATTTTTCAATGATTGTGAACTTTTTTGTAATTCTTCTATCATACCTTCCATCATTCCGTATTTTTTTCTCAGTTTGGCTTCATAATCCTTGAGATGCTCATTGTAATTTCTGATCTCGGTTTTTTTCCGTGACATCTGTGAATTTATTGTAGCTATTTTTGTCTCGAAGATTCCCCCGGTATTGATATAGGGTTTCAGGTAATTTTCCACGGTATACGCCACGCCGGTGTCAACAATCAGGTCTCCGTTTGTATCGTTACCGAACAGCTCCCTTGCCCATTCCGGGTGAGCTTTCAGAGCCTGGGTAAGTTTAGACTCGTCAATCTGAAGATATCCGCGTAAAAGTGATTTATCCAATGAACCGGCTGAGCCGGTTGCGGCGTTGGTGGATATGCCCAGCTGCGCCAGCAGCACCATGTTCCTGTCTCCATCGGTTTTATAGGGATTCATCATTATACGCTGCAGGCTGTTTTTAAGGTTCATCAAAGTGATATCACCCTGTAATATACCGAGACGCTTTTCCGCGTCTTTTCTTTCTTCAGGCGTAAGATAGGTGGCTTCGTCTATCACCGATTCCTTTTTTCTTGTCAGAATGTCAATTTCGGTGATAAGTCTGTTGTAGTTGCCGATAAAGGCAATAATATCCTGTTTTATTGCATCTACATCTCTTTCAATAGAAAGATCTATCGGTTTATCACTTTTTTGCAGTAAATTTATTGTAACTTCGGGGATAAGATCGTCTATCTGGTTTTTATCACGGACAATTTCAACACCATTCAATTCCAATATTGCGTCACCGGCCTGGGAGATGGGATTTGCCGCGACATAACCGCCGCGAACCGTAGGATCTGTGATGGTGATGTTTCTCAACTGAATACTGCGGTTGGTATTGTTGTTTTGAATAATGAAAGACTCTATATTGGGGGCCAGTTTTCCGATGGGGATCTGGACTTTTATAAAATTCTCAGAGTCTTTTAATTGGGGAAGAGAGATGACGTTACCCTGAGATTTAAAGGAGAGGACGTTCATATCATCCACGCGTTTGGCAGGTTCGGGTTGTTTCTGTTCGGGCGTAATTACTTTGGACTTTTCACTGTAAATCCTTATTCCTTTATGTTCTATATACCCGGTGTCGGGAATTTCCGGACCGGAGGGTGGGGTGATCTCTTTTAATTCTTCCGGTGCAATTTGGTGTGTTTTTACCTCGTATTCCAGAACCATATTCTGGTTCAGAGTAAAGCTGGGTTGAATCGGTATCTGCAGTTTCACCGACGGATTAACCGACAACACCCCTTCCTGTATTGAGTACATTCCGGCGGTAAGGGGAGATGCAAGTTGCTTTATTGCTTCGCTGCGAAGAGGTACCGAGAGGCTTGATGTAGTGGTTTTTTTCAGCATACCGGACTTGAGTCCGAAACTAATTGCGTCATCAAGAAACTCAAGCTTGTTTTCTTTGCCGGTTTTAAGTGATTCGATTACTACGACTTGGGTGTCTTGTGTGTTTCGCAGCACAGAGGCTTTCAGCAGATTCTTGCCTTTTTTATTTATCATGGAGACGAATTCATTCACCGTGCCGCCGGGGAATGAAAAGGATATCTCGTCCTTTCCGATACGGAAGCGATAGGTCCCCGCGTCAACCTTAAACTCCGTATTAAGAGAGCCGGATAAAAAACGATCGGCGGTGGCCACCTGTTTTACTGTTATTTGTTTCTTATCAACAATTGCTTTACGCGTAGCTGTCGCGGTAAGGACGGACTCATCACTGCTTTTGGCAATTTTGTCCTCAAAAGGGTTATTAAAACTCCAGAGCTTATTGGCACTGTTTTTAACGTGTGAAATGACAACATTCAAATCCTGCCAGGTTTTTTTGTCGGTTTTATAGCGGTCGACCTCTGTTTCCATGCGCTTTAAGGGCACGCGCTCGGCGTCCATAAGCGCCTTGATCATTTTTTCCGTGTTAATATTGCTTTTTACCCCGGGGATATTTATGTCAGACATATAATATAATTATCAGTTCGTTCCGTATCGCACTTAAATTTTTTCGTCAAATAATATACCTATGGTTTCTTTAATGCGCAGCAGCATGCGTTGTACTTCTACGGGCGGAATTTCCTTGATCACCTTATTGTTGGTAGTATCGATTACCTTTACCACTACACGATCAATGTCCTCATCTACACGTAGCTTCAGTCTTTTGTTGAATATGTTCGCGGCCTGTTCAAGTGTCGTTAATGCACTTCGAATCTCTTTGTGTGAATCTTGTTCTTTGATTTTTTCCGCTGTCTGCTTTTTCCCTACATTCGCTTTTGCTTGTTTTTCGGTAAGCACATGATCTTTTAATGTGCCGGAGTTCATTACTGAAGGTATTTCAAAACTCATTGGATACCTCCTTATAAGAGAAATAGATGAAGGGGAGAGCGCGGCCCCCCTGTCATCCGTTTTAATTTCAAAGAGACGACGTCCAGAAGCCTCTTTGGGGAACGGTATGTTTTTTTCTATTTATTGAAGTAACTGCAAGGTTGACTGAGTCTTTGTATTGGCCTGGGCCAGCATCGCTGTACCTGCCTGTAACAGTATCTGATCCTTGACATAGTGTACCATTGCGGTGGCCATGTCCGTATCGCGAATCAGTGATTCGGCTGCCTGCATATTTTCTGCGGCTACAGATACTCCCTTGGCGGCATATTCCATTCTGTTCTGATAGGCGCCAAGATCGGCACGTTGCCGTGATAATTTATCCAAAGCAACATCAACGGTACCGATAGCCTGGTTCGCCGCGTTCGGATCAGAAATGTTTGTTCTGCCCTGGGCCTGTCCCTGTGCCTGCTCAAGACCCAATGCCTGTGCGGTCATTGTGCCAATAAAAACCTGGATTCTCTGGTCCATGTTGGCGCCAACGTGAAACCACATCTCCCTGCCTCCGGGTGCATTTTGTGCAAAATCACCCTGCAGAAGCGGAAGCCTGTTGAACTCAGCGTGTGATGCAATCCTGTTGACTTCATCGATCAGCTGAGAAACCTCAACCTGAATCTGTTGACGGTCAAAATCACTATAAATACCATTTGAAGACTGTACAGCCAATTCTCTCATTCTGTGGAGAATGTCCTGGCTTTCCTGCAGATATCCTTCAGTGGTCTGAATAAAGGAAATACCATTTTCGATATTTCTTTCAGCCTGGTTTAAACCGCGGATCTGTGAGCGCAGTTTTTCTGATACCGCAAGACCGGATGCATCATCACCGGCTTTGTTGATCCTCTGACCAGAGGACAACTTTTCAATATCTTTATTGAGAGCCCAGCCGACGAATTTCAAGTGTCTGTTGGCGTACATGGCACTTATATTATGGTTTATAATCATAAAACCCTCCTTGATTTATTATAAAAGGCATCCTTTGCCTTTTCATATTATGCCCACACATTCGAAAAGCGGAAAGATATCGCGCTTCCCTCCGCTCACCGTTCCCGTTTCGTGTCGGCAAAGAGATTCCCCCGATCATGTATGATTCGATCGGGGAATCTCTTTCGCCTTCGGCATAACAACCAGGAAGGTTTGTTTTTCAAAGATCAAAAACGGTTTACTACAACTTCTATTCTAATACGCTATCTCAGAAGTTGCAACATTGCTTGCGTTTTTGTGTTTGCCTGGGCCAGCATAGCGGTGGCAGACTGTACAAGGATTGAATCCTTGGTATATTCCACCATCTCATGCGCCATATCGGCATCGCGAATACGAGATTCGGAAGCCTGCATATTTTCCGACCCGACAGACAGACCCTTGGCGGCGTATTCCAGCCTGTTCTGGTACGCACCAAGGTCCGCGCGCTGCTTGCTTATTTTGGTAAGCGCAACGTCTACGGATCCGATGGCCCTGTTTGCGCCATCCGGTGTTTGTAGTGACAGAATGTCGTCACTACCGATCTCTTTTACATTCAGAGCATACGAAGTCATTGTCCCGATGAACACACGTATGCGCTGATCCATATTGGCCCCAATATGAAACCACATTGAATTGGATACGGTATTCTCACCGGTTTCACGAGCAAAACGACCGGTAAGCATATTCATACCGTTAAACTGGGCATGAGACGCAACCCTGTCGATTTCGTCGATGAGCTGTGAGACCTCGACCTGGATCTGCATACGGTCCTCATCGGAATAAATTCCGTTTGATGCCTGTACAGCCAGTTCGCGTATTCTTTGCAGTACATCCTGGGATTCCTGCAGGTAGCCTTCGGCAACCTGAATGAAAGAGATGCCGTTCTCGGCATTTTTCTCGGCCTGATTCAGACCGCGAATCTGCGAGCGCATCTTTTCGGAGACGGCCAGACCTGAAGCATCATCACCTGCTCTTACAATCCGCAAACCGGATGAAAGCTTTTCCATGCGTTTGGTCTGATTAAGGTCATTCTGCTTGAGCCTGTTATTAGCGAAGATTGCGCTAATATTGTGGTTGATTATCATAGTTTCCTCCTTGAAACCATTTCGAAAGAGAGCATCCTTGCTCTCATTTACTATATCATACCGATATAGCAGCAACTTTTTATTTTACTTATCCTTTAAAGGCGCTAAAGTTTTCTACCGATAGTAAAGGATAAGTACCATAAAAAGCCTTTTACCACCTTTTACTCAAAAACTGTCCTTATTCAGTGTATCGGTACGGAGAACTTAAAAACTTAAGCTTTTTTTATTTTTTTTGAATTTCTTTTAAAAACTGTCCGGCGATTTCGTCTTTTGGGGCGAATTCCAATACAGTCTTAAAATATCCTTCGGCAAGCTCTTGATATCCATTTCTTAAGGCCACAACACCAAGGTTGGAAATTACCTTTGTGTTGTGGGGTTCCAGTTTCAGAGCCTGTTTCAGGTACTGCTCACTCTGATCAAGATCCCCCAACTCCATACAGGTTATAGCTATCTCGTTCAGGAGGTCCGGATTGGGTTTTGTTTTTTCAAGTGCCTTTAAAAAGGCGGATTTTGCTTCGGGAAACCGTCGCAGTCGTCTGTAACCCCAGCCCAGGAGAAACCAGCCGTTCCAAAAATCCGGGTTTTTTTCAAGCAGGGCAGTGATTTTTTCAATTCCCTGCTGTTCGTTTCCCATGGAAATATTATCGAATGCCTCCTTGAACAGATTGTCCGTCTGTAAAAGGGACTCCAAATCACCAATAATTTTCTCAACGTGCCTGCGTTTCTCTTTGTCTGTTTCCAGTTCCAGATAACGGGAAAACTGTTCTTTGGCTTTTTTGAAGCTTTCCTGGCGTAAAAAGAAATATCCCATATTGTAATATATTTCCGCAAGCTCAGGGTCACACTGCAACGCGTGTTTATATGCCGAAAAGGCACGATCCGTATATTCGCCAAAAATATCCGAACCGGTTTTTTTATATTGTTCCGAAGCGTCTTCATACACCAGGGCAAGATTTAATGCACTTACCGCACAGCCGGGGAAAAGTGCGTGTAAAGCCTCAAATATCTCTATGGCAACCGGAAAGTCCTTATTTTTGGCCTTAATTATACCGGCCTCGGTAAAATCATGCTTGATATTCGGTTTTAACGTAATAACCAGCTTCCTGTAGTACGATGCGTGCTCATATGCGGGATCGGCAATGAGGACGCGCAGAATACCGGCTATTATGGCTTCCCAGGTTATGTTCGCCGTATTCCATGATAACTTGTCAGGCCCAAGTTCAACCGGAAGTTTGATATCGGGAGCGATTGTAAACTCCTTTACTCCGGTTGCCAGATTATCGGGAATTGTAATAAACCCTATATCTTTCAGGTGCTTATGTGGTTCTTCCATTGAAAGGGAATTTAAAAACAATAAAAATAAAAGTCAAGCATTAACTATGATCATACTTCTTATGCATCTGCTTGAAATATTGGCTGATCTTCATTTTAAAAGTCAGCGGGAGGGATTCATCGTCAAACTGGATGGCCAGGGCGGTCAGATCCTTTCTGCCCGCAACCTCCTCATTTCTTATTATCTTACCTGGCAAAGCCATCGTCTCGGTTTCATCCTCAAATGCCACATGCAAAACAATCGACTTGTCAATCAGAAATTTTGCTATTCCAATCAGGATTATCTTGGCACCACCAAAGGCAATATCACGGATAAGGCAGCGGCGGGGAATTTTATCTATCGATACGATTGCATCCTTTGATTTCAGCCCCAGTACCCGGCTGCTTTCGGGGGTAATGACAATACGCTCCGTTTGTCGGTTTTTTGAACTCTCTTTTGCTTCCAATAAGATACCCAGTATTTCGATAAGATCATTGGGGGGCTTCTGGGTATAATTCAGGGAGATGAAGTTGAGATCACCCTTTTTCTTCCCATAGGGGGTAAATCCGGCTATTTTCGCGGCAATGAAAAAAGTGAGTGGATCGCTTTTATCGGGACGTTTAAAGGCGAAGCGTAATTGAATAAGGTTGTCGGCGTGCTTGACTGCATCATAAAAAGAAACGTTCAGATTGGCGATAATCTTGGCACTCGACATGGAAGAAGAATAGATTACACACGGCCAGTGATTACCAACACATTTAAAATAGATCTGTTTCGCCAGCAGTCCGGTGGCACTGATAACCTGGGTATTAAAATTCACCTCGATATCTTTATAATCGCTATAATAATTTTTCAGCTGTTGGCTTGTAATGATTGACATATCAGTAAAATCTATATAAGTAGAGTATAGTGGCTCAATAATCGAATGTCAATGTAAGAGGATAAAATGATTGATAAAAACAAGAAGATATCCGTTCTGGGTGTCGGAAATCCGCTTATGGATATTGTCTCTCATGTGGATTACGGTTTTCTGGATGCTCAACAGGTAAAACCGGGAACTATGAACCTTATCGATGAGGAGCGGTTTGCACGGGTATTTAAAACATTACCCGCACCCCGGTTATCTCCCGGCGGCAGTTGCGCAAACACATTACGCGGTTTTGCATTTTTAAGCAAGGGGAGGGGATTCCCCCGCCCCGTGTTTATCGGTGCGGTAGGAAAAGATGATATCGGCAGCGCGTATATTAAAGACATTGAAGCTATGGGAGTAGGCAATAAGATTGCAGTGAAGAATATATCAACCGGCGCTTCGATTATCCTTGTTACCCCGGATTCGGAAAGAACAATGCTGACCAGCCTGGGTGCCTGCAAAACCATGTCCGCCCAAGATGTTGACTTTTCTCTTATCGATAAGGCCGGCATTCTTCATATTACCGGATACCAATGGGACACGGAGAATCAAAAGCAGCTTGTAAAAAATATGGTAAAAACCGCCAAAGAAAAGCATGTCTCTGTTTCTTTTGATCTGGCCGACCCGTTTGTCGTCTCGCGTTACCGCGATGAATTTTTATCATGGATACCCGATCATGTTGATCTGCTGTTTGGGAATTATCAGGAATACTCAATTCTGGCGGGAAGACAAAGCGCATACGAGGAGGTAATAAAAAGCGTAAAGGATTTTGCCCCTATTGTTATAATGAAAACCGGTAAAGACGGTGCGTTTTATTACGCAAATAACGAACTGGCCCGTTGTGACGGTTTCGTGGTTGCGGCGACCGATACAACAGGAGCGGGGGATGCATTCGCCGGCGGTCTCCTCTATGGCCTGTTTAATAATTTTCCGTTGAAAAAAAGCTGTAGGCTTGCCAACAAGCTGGCCAGCTTGATTGTTTGTACCCAGGGGTGTGGTTACAACACGCTTTCATGGAGTGAGGATGTTATCTAATTTTTGGATCATTCTCCGAGTGATGCGTTCTACCTCTTCCGCTTCATTAACTGAATCGTGAGCGGAGGCCTGTTGCGTTCTAACCTGAGTTTGGATTTTTAATAACTCATCGACGATATTTAACCCGGCCAGAACCGCCAGTTTGATTGGTTCGGTTGTCGGCAAGCGTTTTTTTACCTCATCTATTTTTTTTTCAAAATATTGTATAACCGCCTGCAGGTGCTCTGCATCTTCGTCGGATTGGATCATCAACGAAGTACCGAGCAGGGTGACTTTTAACTGATTTTTTTCTTTCAACGTAACTGCCTAAAAAATATCTAACTCTTCCTCGGCTTCTTCTTCATCCGAGTCATCCGGGGTATCCTCGTCTTCCGGCGACAGTTCTACGGTTTTTTCTACTTCTGTTTCTCCTGTACTTTCTGAATTTTCATCAAGATCAGTTTCTTCGTTATCGGACTCTTCGATATTGGTCTCTGCGCTCACTTCTTCATCTGTCTCTGCGACCGGTGCTTCAGCTTCCGCATTGGAGTCATTAATCGTATCTTCCAGTTCATCGAGTTTGCTTAGAACGTTGACGATTCCCTGTTCTATCTCATCCTGATCCGCTTTGAACGCATTAACCATAGACTCAAGATCATCGATTTTTTTCTGTGATTTTTCCAGGGTGCTGCGAAGTGTATTGTTCTCTGACTGAAGTTTTTGTATCACTTCCATCGCGTTCACTACTTTATTTTCTAGGGCACGAATTTGTTCTAATGTAATCATTTTCCTTTTTTCTCCATATGCTCTTTTGCATATGTGACAATGGTTTTAAATGCCTGGGGATCTTCAATGGCCAAATTTGATAATGCTTTTCTGTTGATGATTATTCCGCATTTTTTCAGTCCGTTCATAAAGCGTGAGTAATTGATGTCGTTTTCTTTACAAGCGGCTGAAATACGCGCAATCCACAACGAACGAAAATCTCTTTTTTTCCGTTTACGATCCCGATAGGCATAGGAGAGGGCCTTTGCCACCGCATCCTTGGCTGTTCTTAACAGCTTGCTTCTTCTTCCCCAATACCCTTTTGCAAGCTTTAATATCTTCTTTCTGCGATCGTGTCTCCTTGTTCCCGTAACTACTCTGGGCATATATATCTCCTTTATTTCCTTGTTACAAGTTTCTTGGCACGCTGTGCTTCTGCCTTGCTTAAAATACCGCTTTTTCTCAGATTCCGTTTTCGCTTAGTGCTTTTTTTCGTAAGAATATGACGTAATCCCTGCTTTTTATAGCGGACCTTCCCTGAACCGGTAATCTTATAGCGCTTGGCGGCGCTTTTTCTGGTCTTCATTTTCGGCATGATATTTATCCTTTCTTGTTCTTCGAACTCGGACTCAACAGCATGTACATCAATTTCCCTTCCATTTTGGGGTGTACATCCAGATTATAAGAACTGTCTATCAGTTCCAGAATTTTTTCCAATACGTTTCTGCCTAACTCCGTATGTGCCATTTCTCTTCCGCGAAACCGTATGGTAACCTTAACCTTGTTGCCTTCTTCCAAAAACTCACGGATATGCTTTGTCTTGAATTCCAGATCATGTTTTTCTATTTTAGGCTGCATTCGTATCTCTTTAAGCTTGATCTGCTTTTGTTTTTTCTTGGACTCCCGGATTTTCTTTTCCTGTTCAAACCTGTATTTGCCGTAATCCAGCAGTTTGCATACAGGCGGATTCGCATCGGGAGATACCTCGACAAGATCCAACCCAATCTCTCTGGCAATGCCCAAAGCCTCAATCGTAGGCATCACACCCTTCTGGTCCCCGTTCTCATCAATAACACGGACGGAACTGACCCTGATCATTTCATTCACTCTGTTCTTTCTTGCGGCCAATCGACCTCCTTCTGTTTGATAGGCTGTTTCTATAAACAATATATTAGACTATTAAATCTTAACTATATCACTCATTGTACAAAGAGTCAAAGACAAAACGGGTTTGCCCAAAACGCTTTGACCCACCGAGTTCAATGTGTTATAATTTTTATCAAAGAACTATAAGAAAGTAAAGTGGTATTCGTTAAAATTATTGGAGAAGACTGATGCCGGATTCCCTTAAGAATTACCTTGACGCGGCCTTAAACAATGAAAAGGTGGTACACGATTATATCCGTGTCTATAGTAAAAAAACAGAAACATTCGGATTAAAGAAACTCCTGTCGGCCATAGCGGATCAGGAAAAAGAACATGAACTGCAACTGCAAGAATTACTGTCGGCTTCCGTCGGGAGCGGTGATTCAACTAATGAACCGGCTGAAATATCAATGCCGAGGCCGTTTTCTGAAATATCGATGAAAAACGATAATCCTACCCCCAAGGAGCTGTTGGGTTATCTGCTTGCATATTATGAAAAGACCGGTTTATTTTACCAGAGTCTGGCGCATTATGCCTTTAATACCGAACAGCAAATAGGGATAAAGCGATTGATCGACGGTGAAAATAAACTCCGGCAGTGGACCAAAGACCGCTACGATCTTGAGTTGCTTTAGCGCTTCCCGTTATTAATACAATTAATTTCATTTCACTAGTTGAACAAACCTTTTGAAATTGATATTTTGCTAAAAGATTATGTCGTTATTTTTATTACTTGCAGTACCACTTTTTTCGCTCGGGATCACTACCTACTATTACAGGGACCGGTTTGCCATTACCCTGCCGCTACTCACATATCTGAAGGGGATTATCTGTTTTTTCATAGCCTTGATATTCTATTTCATTATAAAAAGCTTTTTCCCCGTCTCTTATACAACGGGGGGGCTCTATCTCCAGCACCTTGTAAGTGATCATCTGCTCTACCTCATACTGGCTTTGGGTGGTCTTTTCCTGTTTAAGGGGATTCCCGATGCCTACAATCAGCAGGAAAATATTTTTGAATCATTTATATTTTTAAGCGGATTTTACAGCCTGGTTGCGTTTATCGATCTTGCGGAAAATATTGGGAAATTCGACCTTTTTATCCTATTTTTATTACCCTTGCTGAGGATATCAACTATAGTATATGCCACTATTTTCCTGGTACAGTTTATCAATGATACAAGTTATCTTCGTTTTGCCTTTTTGGCCGGGCTTATCCTTTTGCCTTTTATCATAACCTTTACCACTGTTTTCTTTGTGACAAAACTTATTTTTCTTGCTGTTTTTTCAACCGTACTGATTCTTGCCGCATCAATTTTCTTATTTTATGTCTGTAAAGACAGGTAAATAAAAAAGCAGGGAGAATACAAACGGATATCGAGGAGTTCACAAAGGCCATGACGTCCATGTCTTCATAAACTCCGGATATCCTTCAGAACTGAATTACATCCCGACCAACAACGAACCGGTCCGCCTTACTACAGCATGTACGATGCTATGCTCTGTCCGCGCTGCCTAAAACCGTTCTGTTTTTTTGAATAATCATCTTTTTCAGTTCTTCTCTGGCCGGTCCCAAATATTTGCGCGGATCAAAATTTTTGGGATTTTCCTTCATCTGTTTGCGGATGATTGCCGTTACGGCAAGTCTGCCGTCAGAATCGATATTTATTTTACATACCGCGGATTTGGCCGCTTTGCGCAGTTGGTCTTCCGGAACGCCGACGGCTCCCTCAAGATCACCACCGTTTTCATTAATGATTTTTACATATTCCTGTACAACGGAAGATGCACCGTGCAGTACGATAGGAAATCCCGGTATTCTTTTTTCCACTTCCTCCAGAATATCGAAACGCAGCGGAGGAACCGTTTCTCCGGGCTTCAGTTTAAACTTATATGCGCCGTGTGAGGTCCCGATTGATATTGCCAGGCTGTCAACCCCGGTGCGTTTAACAAAATCTTCAACGTCATCCGGATCAGTATAATGAGATTTTTCATGTGACACCTCGTCCTCAATTCCTGCCAGGACACCAAGTTCGCCCTCTACAGTGACATCATATTTATGCGCAAAATCCACGACCTTTCTGGTTAGGGCCACGTTTTCCTCATAGGGATGAGACGAACCGTCGATCATTACCGACGAAAAACCGCTTTCGATGCAGGAAACACACAACTCATAGGTATCGCCGTGGTCAAGATGCAGGGCAAGCGGGATGGGGTGGGGGGATGATTTAATTATTTGCGCCGCACCCTCAGCCATATAACGCAGGAGGGTCTGGTTGGCATAATCCCTGGCCCCCTTGGAAACCTGAATGATCACCGGAGATCTACTCTCCAGACATCCCAAAATGATGGCCTGAAGCTGCTCCATGTTGTTAAAATTGTAGGCAGGAATCGCGTATCCGCCCTGCATGGCTTTCTGAAACATATCTTTGGTATTTACAAGTCCTAAATCCTTGTAGTGAATCATGATATACTCCTTTTTCTGGTATTTCTGATAATATGCTGGGAATCAATCCATATGTCAAGTATTTTATAAAATGAACAATATTGCTGTACAATACGATCAATCTGTGGTTAAATCAACTACCACAAACAATGAGACGAATCATATTTTTTGCATGTCTGTTTTTCTTGCTGCTGAGTACTGTTCTCTCCTGCAATATGCGCAATAATGCGGTGTTTTTTGCGGAAAAATACTGGTGGGACCTGATTGCCCGTGAAACCAATCTGAAACAGAAACTTGAAAAGCTTTGTGCTGATTCGGGTTTCAATTTTAAATTGATTATAGTTGATTCCAAACAAGATTATACCGCACAACTGACCCGGGCCGCATCCGGCCCCAGGGTAAAACTGATCATCACCGGTCCGTTGATGTCCGACGAGGTGAATGCGGTTGCCAAGGACTATACCGATAAACAGTTTGTGGTGATCGGTGCATCGGAATATTTTACATTCACCGCCCCTCATGTAATCAGCCTGCATTTCGATCAGGAGGAAGCATACACCCGTGCGGGCAAAATCCTGCGAACACTCCTTGGTCCGGCGTATTATTATATGTATGAAAATTTGGAAGGAAAAAACGTCGGCATTATCTATTCCCACGAAACAGACAAAGCCCGGGAAGAGGTGGAAAACTTTAAAAACGCATTTTTACAGGGACAACCGGCAGATCGATTACTGCTTGATTCACTGGAAAACCCAAACGACCGCGTTGAAGCGGTCAGGGCGGCGGATGCGCTTTTCTCAAAAAACGTACGGATTTTTGTTTTGAAAGTGTATGGGTTGATCCCGGCATGCATAGAAAAAATAGTCGGTCTTGATTCATATTATATCATTGAAGACTGGCAATACCTGCAGGAATACGGTGACCACCTGTTGTTTTCAATAGAGGAGGATATTCCGTCTGCGTTGGCGGCAGCGTTACAGTTTATGAGAACCGGAGAAAATCCATTTAGTCCGGTCCCGGGAAAAGACATCAGTATACCGTGCAAAATATACTGGGGCGAGGCAATAAAACCTCCCGCTGAATTAAATAATTCCATATTATTTCGAAAAAACACAGCACACTGAAAAAGAAAAATGTTTGACAAAGGTATTGTCACGAAATATAATTCAACTTAAGTAAGGTGTGTCTATACCCCGTTAAGGAGAAGAGAATGAAAGTAAAAAAAAGAGTGCTCCTATATCTTTTAATTCTCATTGGTTTGTTTTGCGTTTTTATGACGTTTTCTGAAGAAACGGTTTTCAATCTCGAAACCATCGTTATAGCGAATTTCGATAATCCTGATTCTACCCAACAATGGATCGTCCAGGGAAGCAAGTTCGTGGATAAAGACATATTGAAGTATGAATATGTAAATACCTGGCCCAATTCGCTGTTCGGTAGAAACGTGGAAACAAAAGACCTGCACAGCCTGGGCATACGAGCGGGATTTTTACGCCGGGGATACAATTATCTGGAGATAATTCCCGCGGTCAAGGGAGATGACGGGAAACTGGTGTATAAACCGATCCCCTTAAAGGGACATGTTCTTGCCATGGATATCTGGGTGTGGGGTTCCAATTATAATTATTATCTTGAGGCGCACATCCTTGATTCCGAAGGCATCCCGCATACATTGAACTTCGGCAATCTAAATTTCGTGGGTTGGAAAAATCTCAGTGCCAAGGTTTCACTGTCTATTCCACAGGCTAAACGTCATCTACTGCAGAATGAGCAGATCCGTCTGACAAAATTCGTCCTTTGGACGCGCCCCCAGGAAAAGGTTGATGAGTTCTATGTATACTTTGATCAATTGAAAATACTGACCGATACGTATGCAACACGTTTTGATGGAGATGAACTGGCGGATCCAAATTATATACAGAAGCTCTGGCAAAACAAAGGAGGGGATAATCAATGAAAAGCCCGAACACGTTATCCATAATAACACTACTATTACTGCTGATAAATGTCCCCGTATTTTCACAAGCGACGGACACCGGTACCCCTGCCGATGAAAGCATCGGTAAAGACGTGGCCGAACAGATGATAGAGTCCGTTACCATCGATAAGATGGAAGATGCCGGTTTCTGGTATGCAATCATGTCCCAGGACCAGGGTATTATTCGTATTATGACCCGTAAAGGTAATCCGGTGGAAAAAGAAACCAAAGATAAAGCCCGCCTCGAAGCCGAGAAGGGAAAGGGCGGGGTCGGTCAGAACGTACTTGGAGTAAAGGTGACCTTTTACCGCCGCCAGGCAAACTCATTTTCCATCAAACCCGCAAGACCTTTGCCAATTCCCGGGACCACAAAATCAATTTCGGTCTGGGTGGTCGGCAGAAATTATAATCATGTGCTTAAAATTGTCATTGGGGATTATTACGGACGTCAGCGGGAACTCACCGTGGGAAAGCTAAATTTCTCCGGTTGGCAAGAACTTACCGTGGCCATCCCGCCGCGAATCGTCCAGTCCGATTATCATTTCGCGGAAAAAGAAGGCATAAAATTCCTCGGTTTTAAGATCGAATGTGATCAGAACGAGGCGTACGGCACCTATTATATTTACTTTGATGATCTGAGCGCAAAAACCGATCTGTTCACCCAGGCCAGCCGGGAAAAAATACAGGCCGGCTATGATATGGATGACGGTTGGTGAGATATCTTTGAATAAAAAACAGAAGCCCTCTTTTTTGAGGGCTTTTTTTTTTAGCGCCTTCGTAGTATAATTGCGATATGGAAGAAGGTATAAAGAATCCGATCCAGGAATTGCGACAGATTAATAAAGCAATTAAACAATACGAAGTGGTGTTGAAAACAAGTACGAATGCGGGACAGAAACAACGGGTAAAACGAGAGCTTATCAAATTAAAAAACTATCGTGAAAAACTACAACATGTTTTCTCAATCATCGACGAACAGGAAGAACCACAGAATGAGGATGAATTTAAGCATTTTCCCCTTCTTAATCAAATGCTTTCCCTTTTTAATGAGAAATATATTGATGATAGTGAGATCAACAGTGTCTGCCGCATTCTCTATTGCTTTGAAAATGAGTTTCTTCCCGTATTGACGGAACGAAAAATCAAGCTTGATTTTAAATACTCCCTTGAACGGGACAGCTTCTACAACCTTTATCAGGATTTAAGCAAACGAGTGGATGATTTTGAAGAACAACTTATTATTATTGAACAGGGGAAATATACTGAGGGAACATTACTGGATATTAAAAACCGGCTTTTAAAACGAAGAAGGATTTTGCTTATTGAAACCGACCGATTTTTTCAAAAAATTAAAAAATTTAGCGATGAACTTAAGAATAATATTGAAAAAAACGGATCAGAATGTTTAAATAAGGATGATACGATAAGTTTTGAGTTCATTGAGGGAGAACGCTATCTTGAAGGATATAGTGTGCAGAGTACCCTACAAATGTTGAACACCTATGCCCGGGAGGTCATAGTATACTTAAACCTTCCTGAAATTATTGTACAGGAGCAGTAGCAGTGGATATCGGTTTGGAAGTAAACTCCAGTATCGGAGATAATTCGGTTTTTGAAGGAAGATTTGCCGTAAACGGAAATCTGAGAATTGACGGGACGTTCGAAGGTAAGGTGCTTCATGTCGACCAGCTGGAAATCGGTCCCAAAGCCAGGGTAAAGACTGAAGTATATGCAACCAGTGTCATTGTCAAGGGCATTGTGATGGGAAATATTACGGCGGTAAAACGTATACTCCTGCTTTCCACAGCAAGGGTATTGGGTGACATCAAGACCCCCGAGCTCATTATTCAGGACGGGGTTATTCTGGAAGGCAAATGCACTATCAGTCATGCCCGGATTGAAAATACCAAAGAGTATTTAGAGATGTTGTATGCAAGCAAAGAATAACAGTCACAATCACTATGATTTTATTCGTAATGTCTATTTCTTTAACGGGCTTACGGATGAAGAAATTAAGAGTATCGGGAATGTCTGCCACCGGCAGACGGTGAATACGGGTGATATCATTTGTAAAGAGGGGTCCGAGGCCAACCGTTTCTTTATTATTCTTTCCGGTGCGGTAGAGGTCTGGAAAGACTACTCCCTGGAAGAACCTGATCTGCTTGCGGTGCATGGGCCGGGCCACCTTTTCGGCGAAATGGCCCTTGTCGATGAGCTTCCCCGCAGTGCCACGGTCATTGCCCGGGAAGTAACCGAGTTGCTCTATATCTACCGTGATGATTTTCAACGCATTATCAAAGAAAACAGTTCAATCGCATTGTCTATCATGAAATCGGTTTCCGCCATGGTAAGGAAAAGCAATGAAAGTTTTGTGGAGGGCTTAAGGGAAAAGAACAGGAAACTTGAAATTGCCTATAAAGAGCTGCAGGAGGCTCAGGAGGAACTCCTGCGGGCTGAACGGCTGTCCGCGGTGGGGAAGTTTTCTTCACTTATCCTTCATGATATTCGTAATCCGCTTTCGGTGATTAGAGGTTATGCCGAGATGATCTGCTTAAACGCAAATGATACCGAACGCTCAAAAACCAGCGCCAGAAAAATTGTGAATGAAGCGGACAGGATCAATCATATTGCAAATGAGCTGCTGGACTATTCAAAAGGTGAGCTGCGATTAAACATTTCAATTGTCAAATTAGATGAACTGATGACACAATTTTTGGAATCGATCTATGAAAAATTCAAAGCCCGGGGTATAACCGTCTCCAGTGAAGTGACCTTTGACGGTCCGGTCCTCCTGGACAAAGAAAGAATATTACGCATGCTTTATAATATTGCGGATAACTCCCGCAAAGCCATGCCGGAAGGCGGTATCCTGAAGATCAAGGTATCAAACAAAGGCAAAACATTGATTTTTGAGATTATTGACTCGGGTGTGGGTATGAGTCGTGAGGTCTTGAAAAATATATTCGAACCGTTTTTTTCTTATTCAAAAAGCGGCGGTACCGGACTGGGAATGTGTATCGTAAAAAGTATCGTCGACGCTCATGAAGGTCGTCTCAGCGTATTCAGTAAAGAGTCCAAGGGCACAAAATTCCAAATTGCTATTCCGATTGTGAATTAATTTGAACTGCCGCTTTCTGGATGCAATGGCCGGCAAATTTATAATTGGTGTAATGAGAATGCCGTGGCTTGACTAATTTCTTTGTATAATAGTAATATACGTATTAATTGCCGGAGTGGTGGAATTTGGTAGACACAGGGGACTTAAAATCCCCCGGCCTCATAAGCTGTACCGGTTCAAGTCCGGTCTCCGGTACTAAGAAAGAGTGGATATGCGGGTAGCAGTTGTTTATCTGTCTGATAAAAATAATCGAACGCTTACCGAGATAGCGGAATCCCTGGCAAAAGGTATTGAAACCCAGGGTCACCAGGTCGAATGCATCAATGTAAACGAGTCCGGTGATAAAAAACTGCTTATTTTTAATTATATCGTCCTGGGCACCGAACAATCATCCGCATTCGGCAAAATATCGGAAAAGATTATCCATTATCTCAATCAGGCCGGTTCGATGACCGGAAAAAAATCTTCAGCTTTTGTCATAAAGAATACTTTCGGAACCAATAAAGCATTGTTGAATCTCATGGCGGCCATGGAAAAAGAAGGGATGTTGATAAAAAACTCTTTGATTTTTTCACAAAAAGATGAGGCATTCGAAGCAGGCAAAAAGCTTCATATTTAAAATAGCCGGCTCCATTGTTTCATGAAAAAACTCTATGGATATCATAAAGTTTTATGAAACTTTCTTTGCCTTTTGTTGTTTAATAAATGAAAAAGCGTAATGACAATGTATAAATATACGGTAGAGAACATGTTGAACTATTATGAGATTCTTGGTGTGGCGAAAAATTCCTCACTCAAGACAATCAAAGAGTCTTTTCGCTCTAAGGCGAAAAAGATCCATCCGGACGTAAACTCGAAAGATAAAAAAAAATCCGAAGAGCAGATGCGGCTGCTGCTTCTGGCCTATAGCGTTCTCAGCAATCCCCTAAAGCGAAAGGCGTATGACCGGGAATTCGTTCCCTTTAAAAAGATATCGCGCTTTAATTATCGTGAATTTTTGAAAAATACCCCAAAGGATCTGTATTCCCAGGCGAAACTGATCTTTTATGATATTCTCAACGGTCATAATGAGGATGCCGTGCGTCTCTACGAAAAGCTTTCATTCGAGGATTTTGATTTGAAAGACTATTTGCCGGACGGTGATTACAGGGATTGTATATTTCTGCTCGCCGAAGAGTTTCAAAACCGCGGACAGTATGAGAAAGCCTTTTTTCTGTTTAAGAAACTGGTGATTGAAGAGGAAAAAAAGCCGTATTTTCACTTTTTTATCGAAGAAGTCATAGACCGGCTGCGTTTTATCGTTGCGGCAAAACTACAGAAACAAAAACCGAAAAACTGGTGTATTTTGCAGGTGGAAAACCTGCTGTCGCTTAATATTGCGGACAAAGACAAAGCCTTTTTTTGTAAGAAGATTGCTGAAATTTACGTAAATCTGGGACAAAGACAAAATGCAATTGATTATTTTGAAAGAGCATTTAAATTTGATAAACGAATGCCCGGCACCAAAAAACTGCTGGAGAAAATAGGATTCGGCGCGAATTCCGAATTGAAAACAACCGTACTTGACGTGCAGTGAATATATTTGTATTCTTCTGATGTTTAAAAAAGTGGAATCAATATTTTAAGGGAGACGATAAGAATATGAAGCGTTTAGGGTTAATCCTGAGTGTACTTTTGTTAATGGTAAATTATCTCTCGGCTCAAACCATCGATAAGCCGGTAGCTTCTGTATATCTTAATGAAAGCGAAATCATCAGTCAAAACCAGTTTAAACAAATAATTACATTATTTGAGACCAATTACAAGCGTAAACTGACCGCGGATGAACGAAAACAATTGCTTAATAAACTCATTGACGAAAAACTGATCATCCAGGCAGCCAAAAAAGCACATATTGTGGTAACCGATACTGAAATCAACGCCATGGTTAACCAATATATAGAAAACATTTCCCGCCAGCTGAATAGAAAGATCACCAAGGATGATTTTGTAGCTTTGCTGAAAAAACAGGGAAAATCCTTAAATGAGTTTGAGGATGAGGTGCGGAAAATGAAGTTAGCGGACAAATACGTCAGGAAGGCCAAGAGAAGTTACTTCCAAAACATTGCCGAGCCGAGTAATACGGAGGTCGAGGATTATTTTAATAATCATCGCAAGGACTTCACTTCACCGGAGATGATCCGCTTTAAACATATTTTCATCAACCTGCAGGGATTAAACGCGCAGGAAAAAAAAGATGCCAGAGC
>Ga0315542_1000402_pt1 | contig 26776 bp, 23 predicted proteins | sample SalMarSW160120MG_FD_202541 | JGI IMG/M metagenome (GOLD analysis project Ga0315542, IMG submission 202541) | Salt marsh sediment microbial communities from the Plum Island Ecosystem LTER, Massachusetts, United States - Salt Marsh Sediment SW1601-20 ... | reverse complement strand
AATGGGAAAACAGATGAAACAACGTTTCTCAAAGAGGCCCACTGGTATCGGGAGTGGGGATTTCCCTATCGTTTCTATCGACCTCTCATCCTTGCCACAAAAGGCCGCAATCGAAGACTCTTCGCCATAAATGCCCCCAATAGAATCGTGAGAAAGGTTGCACGGCAGGGCCTTGACGCCCTGACTCCTCAGGAACGGGATCAGATTGCACGGCACATAGACCTCACAGACCGGCAGCACCGTGCTTTTCTCAAGAAAATCTACACCATGCATAAACATGGGGACATCGGAAATTTTGAGTATTTCTATCAGGCCCAGTGCGTCTGGGAAGACACCATGGCGGAACATATCGCGGATTTTCTGAAAACCCATCGAGACAATCTTGTTGTGTTCGCCGGGAATGGACATATTGAAAATCGTTACGGGATTCCCAACAGGGTCATCAAGAGAATCCCTGTTCCGATGGCCATCGTTGTCACCCATGCGGTGGACGAACCGATCACATTCAAGAAGAATGCAGCAGACTTCATCTGGTTAACGGGGAGAAGCTTCCCCGCCATGCCACAAAAAAATCCTGGAAAAAATGATAAAAACTCGTTATGAGAAATCAGGGGAGAAAATGGATCACCGTGAACCCTCATTCCACTACTGCCCCGTGTGCGGCGGAGTGCTGAACACGGTCACCTTGAAACAAACAGAACCTCCGAGACTCCTTTGTTCCCGTTGCCGGTTTGTTTTCTATCTTGACCCCAAAGTGGTAGCCTGCACGCTGGTGGAACTGGGAGACAGGATCGTCCTGCTGAAAAGGGGAATCGAGCCCCAGAAAGAGCGCTGGGTGATGCCCGGAGGCTACGTGGACCGGGGAGAGGAAGTGACGGCCGCTGCTGTCAGGGAGACGAGAGAGGAATGCGGCCTGAATATCCGCATTCAGGACCTCCTGGGGGTTTACTCCTATCCCGGGAATACCCAGGTGGTGGTCGTCTATACCGCACAATCACTCTCTGGCGAGTTAGTGGCCGGAGACGAGACCGCTGAGGCAGGGCTGTTCCGCCCGGAAGAGATCCCCTGGGACCAGCTTGCCTTCCGGAGCACAGGAGATGCGCTCAGAGATTACTGCAATGTCACAAGAAAAAGGAGTAAACCAGAGATATGAAAATAGAACCCGAACGTATAGTCCGGTTGACCCCCGCAAGACGGAAATCCGTCATGGAAAGATCCATGGAGGATATCTCCAATATCCTGGATGACATCCGAAAAATCGTTGAGGATGTGAAACAACGGGGCAACAAAGTGGCTCTGTCCCACTATCGAAAACACAAGGAAGACATTACCGAGGCTGATCTCGAGGTGACGCGGGAAGAGATCGAAGAGGCTTACAACCAGGTGGATGCAAAGGTGGTTGACTGCCTCAGGGTCGCCGCCGAAAATATCAAACGGTTCCACCAGGCCCAGATCGAACGGGAAATGTGGTCTATCGAGGTCACCGGGGGCATACTCGCCGGACGCATCACCAGGCCCATGGACATGGTAGGCTGTTATATCCCCGGGGGAACCGCGGTTTACCCAAGTTCCATCCTGATGACCGTCCTGCCGGCGAAGGTTGCGGGTGTGGGAAAAGTCATCGCCGTCACTCCTCCCTCAAAAGGAATGACAGCGAATCCGGCTACGCTGGTGGCCGCTGATATCGCAGCGTGTGACCGCATCTTCAAGGTCGGCGGCCCATGGGGGGTGGCAGGCCTGGCATACGGCACCGAGACCATGCCAAGGGTGGACAAGATTGTGGGGCCCGGAAACAAGTACGTGACTGCCGCAAAAATGCTCGTATACGGCCAGGTGGACATAGATTCGCCGGCCGGCCCCAGCGAGGCCCTCATCCTGGCCGATGAATCCGGCGATCCCGAGCTGATTGCCTTGGATTTCCTGTCCCAGGTCGAACATGACCCCGATTCCGCGGCAGTTCTCGTGACCACATCAGCAGCACTCGCCGATGCCGTGTGTGCGGCTATTGAAAGAGAATTTGAATCCCTGGAAAGAAAAGATATTCTGGAATCATCCCTCACCAGGCACTCCGCAGTGCTTGTCGCAGATAGTATGGACGAGGCCATTGATTTTACCAATGAGTACGCCGCCGAGCACCTCCAGATCATGACGAGTGATCCTTTTATTACTCTGAACAGGATCAAGCATGCGGGCTCCATCTTTCTGGGACCGTACGCACCGGTCCCGGTGGGGGATTATGCGTCGGGCACCAATCATGTCCTCCCCACGGGACAGTGTGCGAGGATGTTTTCAGGCCTGTCAGTGGACGATTTCATCAAGAAACCCACCTTCCAGTACCTGAGCAGGGAGGGGCTTGCCGGACTGAAGGACGTGGTCATCACACTGGCGGAGGCAGAAGGGCTCCCCATCCACGCACGGACCATCAAGGCCCGCTTTCCATAATGCGCCCTGAACAAACCTCCCGGCTGATTTCCACGCGTATTCTATGGTATGGAGAAACGCCTCCGGATGCAAGTCCGGCCTAACTGATTCATTATTGAAGGGAGATCAGATTCACTGACATTTTCTACAAGGAAAGGAGAAAGAAACATGGCTGATATCAAAGGATACAATCTGCCTGACGACCTTTATTATCACAAGGAGCACAGTTGGGCGCGCGTGGATGGTGACAAGGTCACCGTCGGCATGACGGATTTTTTCCAGAAAGAGGCCGGTGACGTGGTTTTTGTTGACCTGCCCGAAGAGGAAGATGACGTGGAACAGGGGGAAGTCTGCGGAAAGATCCAGTCCAGAAAATGGATAGGCAAACTGGTCGCGCCGGTCTCAGGCGAAATCGCCGAGGTCAATGAAGACCTGGATGAAGACACCAGCCTGATCAATACTGACCCGTACGGGAAGGGATGGATCCTGGTCATAGAGGCGAGCAACCTGGATGAGGAACTGGGGAGCCTCATGCACGGCGATGCAGTGGTTTCATTCATCGAAAGCGAGATCAAAAAGGCCGAGGAGGAAAAGGCAAAAGCCTAAGCCGGATCTGTCCGCCGGAAGCGGACGGACCGGAAAACCAAGTGCCAGAGCTCAAACATCAAAAGTCAAACCAACTCTGTCCAAGATCGGTCATTCTAGGAGAGCAGTGGAGCGGGATGTTCCCGAGGCGGCGTCATGTCGGCCCTGGAGCAGGACAGCGAAAGGGCTGACATCCGCAGTGAGCGGAGCCATGAGGACGAAGCGAACGGAGCAGAGGGAATATACCGGTTCCCTGCTTACAAGGCCTCTTTGGACGACCTGCATCTCAAAACAGCGGCTTTAAGAAAAGATTTCCGGTAAATACTGAAATATCATGACTGAAAGATGGCGCCTTTTCAAAAACCTGGACACACCGCTCTCCACTGCCGAGGGACTGGCCGTAGATGATACCCTGCCCCGGTCCGTGAGCCGCAACGGCTCGCCTCCCCTGCTGCACCTGTACACCTTCATCCCATCCGTCATCGTGGGAAAGTACCAGGATATTGAGGCTGCTCTCAAACTGGATCGGTGCAGGGCGCGGGGCATAGAATTTAACCGGCGGAGTACCGGCGGCGGCACCGTTATCATGGGACCGGACATCGTGGCCTTGGGATTCGGGATCAATGTTGACTATCCCGGCCTGAAAAGCGGTGTAGGAGGCCTGTTTGAGACCATGAGCCGAGTGCTGGGCAGGGCCCTGGAACACATCGGCATCAACGCCCGGTTCCAGCCAAAAAACGACCTGGAAGTGGACGGCAGGAAAATAGCCGGCCTCTCGGCTGCCTCCGAGACCGGGAACAGCCTTCTTTTCCACACGAGTCTCCTCGTGGACTTCGATATCCCCCTGATGATGGATATCATGAATACCCCTCTGGTGAAGTTGCACGACAAAGGATATAACTGCTTCAGCCAGCGAATGACCACGGTGCGCCGGGAAACAGGACGGGGAATGAGCGTTGCGGAGGTCACCAATGCCATCCAGGCGGCCTTTGAAGAAGTGTTCCATATACGGTTTGAGGAAGACGAACCCGACTCCTGGGAGAAGAAAACCATCAATCGTTTGATAACAGATCGGTATACGAGCGAATCATGGATCTTTTCCCACAGACATCCCCGGGCCAGGATGGGCATCGGTCGGTTGAAGACACGGGGAGGTCTCCTGGAAATTTACCTCTCCTTAGCGGGAGGTTCCATTGAAAATGTCGTGATTACGGGGGATTTCTTTTCCACGCCCGACCGCGTCAACAGGCTTGAAAACGCCCTCAAATGGACCTCGGCCAGGAAGGAGCGTATAGAAGAGAGGCTCTCTTCGGTGTGGGAAAAGGAGATGATCTACGGTGTGGATGTCCCCACCCTGACAGCAGCCATTCTCAAGGCCAAGGAAAATCAGGTGAGACTGTGAAAGCGCGAGAGCAAAGTCCCTTGTATGCCAAAATGAGTCAGGCATCCGCCATTTCCCTCGGACTCATGAGGGGACGAATGTACCGTGGCGCTGTGAACAGGTGCGTCAATCTGCTCGTCCATTACCCGGAAGGGTGTACCGCCAACTGCGCCTATTGCGGCCTTGCCCGGAAGCGACCCGGATCATTCCAGGAGAAGAGCTTCATCCATGTGGCATGGCCTCTGTATGCCATGACGGATATTGTTGACGCCATCAACCATGCACCGTCCTATGTCCAGAGGACATGCATCTCCATGATTACCAATGGAAAATGCCGTTTGCATACCATAGAAATGACGAAAAGGCTGGAAAAGGAAACGCATCTGCCAATTTCCCTGCTGATCAGCCCCACCATTCTCAAAGAACATGACCTGGTGGAAATGAAAGAGGCCGGGGCCGACAAAATCGGTGTTGCCATTGACCTCGCCACTCCCCCGCTTTTTGACCGGTATCGCGGAAAGGGTGTGGCCGGGCCGCACAAGTGGGAAAAATACTGGAAAATTCTGGAACAAGGATTGAACATCTTCGGGCATCCTCACGTGGGGGTGCATCTCATGGTGGGCATGGGGGAAACCGAAAAAGAGATGATTTCTCTCATGGATCGGCTGTGGGGCATGGGGGTGGTCACTCACCTCTTTTCATTTTTTGCAGAGGACGCCTCAACTCTGGCCGACAGACCGCAGCCCCGCTGGCCTTCTTACCTGAAAATACAGCTCGCCCGGTATCTCATCGAGGAAGGGATAGACTCGTATGAGAACATGACGTTTGATCCCGACGGAAGGATAACGGGATTCGGGATTGATTCCAGCCAACTGGAACGCATTATCTCTCTGGGTACGCCGTTCATGACCACCGGGTGCCTCGGTTCCGACGGCCAGGTCGCGTGCAACCGCCCCTTCGGGAACTGCCTCCCGGACGTGAAACAGTGGAACTATCCGTACCTTCCCAATGAAGAAGAAACGGCCCTCATCAAACGACACATTCTTGAAACGGCTTGAGACGCCAGATAGATTCCAGCTCAAAAAACCGACTGAAAGACTCTCTGAACGATCCTCTTTAATGTCAAATTCCAAAATCCCAATGCCAAATCAATGTCAAATATCAAATAACCAACAACCCTCGACTACAAGACGAGGAGTTTCATGAGGGTTGATTAAAATCGACTTCTGGGGCCGGACTGCCCCGGTGGTCATGCCGGGCTTGATAAGCCTGCCCCTTGCGTGATACGGGGGCATCCAGAAATTCCGAGAACCGTCGGCACTGGATTCCAGCTTTCGTCGGAATGACAAGTCGCTCGCGACAACCCAAGACTTTCTCTGTTTGCCCCGCTCCGTTCCGGGTCGGGACGGGGAAGGCGACGGGTTTCCACCATCCCCGAAAGAGGCACTAAATCGCGCAGAATTTCATTGTTCTGAGTTCCATCATTAGTTTAATGGCCATATCGCTTGGCAGACGCGCTTCTGTTGACATTGCAGCGTCAATTCTTACCTTTTTAACACTTGCCTAAATATGTTGCAGTCATGAAAACGCAGGAGGAAACGAAACCATGCGATTCGATAAATTCACCATAAAAGCGCAAGAGGTGATACAAACCTCTCAACAAAGGGCCGAAAAATACGGTCACCAGCAAATTGAACCGGAACACCTGGGGACAGCGATTCTCCAGCAGACGGAGGGCGTCATTCCCCCGCTCCTGGGGAAGATAGGGGCAGATCAGAAGGGCCTTCTTCAGGCGTTCCTGGAAGCCCTCGAAAAACTGCCCAAGGTGTCGGGCTCCGGACTCTCTGAAGTCTACCTATCGCAACGGACGAAGGCCGTCCTGGACAAAGCGTTTTCCGAGGCGGAGCAGATGAAGGACGAATTTGTGAGCCTGGAACACCTGCTTATCGCCATTGCTGAAGAAAAAGACGGGGCGGCGGCGCATATCCTTACCCGGGCCGGGGTCACGAGGGACGCTATTCTCAAGGCGCTCGTGGACATTCGGGGCGGACAGCGGATCACGGACCAGAACCCTGAAGACAAATACCAGGCTCTGGAAAAATTCAGCCGCGACCTCACCGCCATTGCGGCCAAAGGAAACCTCGATCCGGTCATAGGCAGGGACGAAGAAATCAGGCGCATCATCCAGGTCCTGTCAAGGCGAACTAAGAACAATCCGGTCCTGATCGGCGAACCCGGTGTGGGAAAGACCGCCATTGTGGAAGGACTTGCCCAGAGGATCGTCCAGGGAGATGTCCCGGAGACCCTCAAAGAAAAGCGGGTGGTAGCGCTGGACATGGGCGCTCTAATTGCCGGGGCCAAATACCGGGGTGAATTCGAGGATCGGCTCAAAGCACTGCTGAAGGAGATAACTGACGCCCAGGGACAGATTATCCTGTTCATCGATGAAATGCATACCCTGGTGGGAGCAGGCGCGGCCGAGGGCGCGGTTGATGCCTCCAACATGCTGAAACCGGCCCTTGCCAGGGGTGAGCTCAGATGTGTGGGAGCGACCACCATCAAAGAGTATCGAAAGTATATCGAGAAAGATGCGGCCCTCGAACGCCGGTTCCAGCCGGTGATGGTGGATGAACCATCCGTGGAAGATACCATTTCCATTCTCCGCGGACTCAAGGAGAAATATGAAGTGCACCACGGCGTCCGGATCAAGGATTCCGCCCTGGTGGCGGCCGCCACCCTGTCGCACCGGTACATTACGGACCGGTTCCTCCCGGACAAGGCCATTGATCTCGTTGACGAGGCCACCTCCCGGCTGCGCATAGAAATTGACAGCATGCCTGCCGAGATTGACGATATCCAGCGAAAAATCACCCAGTTGGAGATTGAGCGGGAGGCGCTCAAGAAGGAAAAGGACCAGGCCTCAAAGGACCGGCTCCGGAGCCTTGAAAAGGAACTGCATGAACTCCAGTCGAGCACCGAGGAAATGACCGCGCACTGGAAAAAGGAAAAAGAGGTCATTTCAAAGATCAGGGAAATCAAGGAAAAACTGGAGACAACCAGGTCGGAGGCACAACTGGCGGAACGCCAGGGGGATCTGAGCCGGGCCGCGGAACTCAAGTACGGTACCCTGATCGAATTGGAGAAGGCCCTGGAAAAAGAAAACCAGGACCTTGAAACACTTCAGCAGGGCAGAAAAATGCTCAAGGAAGAGGTGGATAGTGAGGACATAGCCGAGGTGGTGGCGAAGTGGACCGGCATTCCTGTTTCCCGCATGATGGAAGGAGAACGGGAAAAACTCCTGAAAATGGAAGAACGGCTCTCCCGGCGAGTGGTGGGACAGGAAAAAGGCATCATTGCCGTGGCCAACGCCGTTCGCCGCGCGCGCTCGGGACTCCAGGACCCCAACCGGCCCATCGGATCATTCATCTTCATGGGTCCGACCGGTGTCGGCAAAACAGAATTGGCCCGGGCACTCGCTGAATTTCTGTTCGATGATGAACAGTATATGGTACGCATCGATATGTCCGAATACATGGAAAAACACTCCGTCGCCAGGCTCATCGGGGCTCCTCCCGGATATGTGGGATACGAGGAAGGAGGATACCTGACGGAGGCGATTCGACGGCACCCTTACTCTGTTGTCCTTTTTGACGAAATTGAGAAGGCCCATCCGGATGTCTTTAACGTCCTGCTGCAGATCCTGGACGACGGGAGGATGACGGATGGAAAAGGCCGCACCGTGGACTTCAAAAACACCGTCCTGATCATGACCTCCAATGTGGGAAGCCAGTGGATCCAGGAACTGGGAGGGAAAAACGACGAACAGATGAGAGAAAGGGTCATGGAAGTACTCCGGAATACCTTCAAGCCGGAATTCCTGAACCGCATTGACGAGATTGTGATCTTCAACTCACTGGGACACGACGAAATAAAGAAGATCGTGGACATCCAGACCGGGTTGCTGGCCCGCCGTCTGAAAGAGAGGAAAATCAGGCTGGAGCTCACCGATCGCGCCAAAGAGTTCCTGGCGAACGCAGGCTTTGACCCGGTGTACGGCGCAAGACCGTTAAAGCGGACAATACAGCATCTCATACAGGACCCCCTTGCAGTCAAACTCCTTGAAGGCGCCGTCCGGGAAGGGGACGTCATCCGGTTGGATGCAAAAGACGGAAATCTGGTGTTTGACGGGAGTCAGGAGTCCTGAGCCGGGAATCCGGGATCACTGCCTGTTGATCCGGTCCCGCAGTTTCGGAGAAGTATGGAATTTGACCACACGCCGGGAGCGGAGGATGATCTTTTCGCCTGTCCGGGGATTTCTTCCGCTCCGGGCCCACTTGAACTTGACCTGAAATTTTCCGAAGCCTGAGATAAGCACGTCATCACCCTTCGTCAGGGTCTCCTTGATAATCTTGAACAGGCTGTCCACTATTTCCCGGGAACGCTTCTTGCTCAGAAAGATGCGGTCCAATTCCGGGAAAAGGTATTGCTGCCGGATCCTCGTGCGCCTCTTCAGGCGCACTTCGTCACGCACATGCCTCGCGAGATCATATTTGGTAACCGCCATCTCTCAATATCCCTGCGCTATGCTTCCCTGATCCACCGGCAAGGCATCATCTCTCCGCCAGGGCAGAGGAGGCTTCACACAGCCAAAGCGGCGTTGCCTGCACACATTGATGAAGTTTAACGGTGGATCAGGGTTCTTCCCAAACCCACCGTATGAATTCCGCAATTGTGGGTTGATTTGGTGAAAGTCCTGAACATCAGCAAGGTGTCAGATGCAAGTCGAAGATCCCGTCTCCAGCGGGGGCGCCGAGAAGCGACGACTGAGTCGTATGTCCAATACGTCGCAAGGAGGAGCCACCCAAGACAACACAGCAGATGATACCTTGCTGGTGGATCAGGGTTTTTATCTTAGTCTTGGCGAATAATGGCATATCTGCTATAAGTTGTCAAATATGTACCGCTCCTTCATCCCCAGACTCATAAATGACCCTTTTTCCGATCCCGGACTGTATATCCCTTTCCGGTTTGAAAGAAGGGCGATCCTCTTCGACCTGGGAGATCTCAATGCCCTCTCCCCCCGGGAACTTCTCAAGATCACCCACGTTTTCGTCACCCACACCCATATGGACCACTTCATCGGGTTTGACAGGCTGTTGCGGGTATTTCTCGGACGAGCAAAGGTGCTCCATTTTACGGGCCCGCCCGGTTTTCTGGCCCAGGTGGAGGGAAAACTGGCCGGATACACCTGGAACCTTGTGCATGAATATGAAGCGAATCTCCTGCTGCGGGCAAGTGAAATCAGTGAAGAGGCTGTCATTACCAGGCAATATGCCTGCCGAAAGGGTTTTCACGCGGAAAAGAACATTTGCGAGGAACCATCCACCGGGACCTTCCTGATGGAAGGGCCTTTTGTGGTAAAAGGCGTGCTCCTTGACCACCAGATCCCCTGCCTGGGTCTTTCCCTGGAAGAAAATTTTCATATCAACATCATCAAAGAAAATCTCCGGGAGACCGGACTTCCGGTCGGTCCCTGGCTCAACAGATTCAAAAAACACCTGTATGAAAAAGAGGACCTGCAGAAGCTGTTCCGTATCAGCCCAGTCGAAGCAAGAGGCTTGCCCCATGAAAAGACATTTCCCCTGGGAGAACTGACCGAGCAGATCGCACGCATCTCACCCGGTCAGAAAATAACCTACGTGACGGATGCAGGGTATTGTCCCGCAAATGAGGAAAAAATTATTGCACTGGCAAGGAATGCGGACCATTTCTATGTTGAGACCGCATTCCTGGAAAAGGACGAGACTATTGCCCGCAAAAAATACCACCTGACCGCCCGGCAGGCAGGGCTCCTGGCAAGAAAGGCAGGGGTAAAACAGATTCATCCCTTTCACTTTTCGCCCCGCTACCAAGGCCGGGGGGAGGAACTGGAAAGAGAGGCAAGGGAAGCTTTCGGCAACGGCGAATGACAAGCCTCAAACTTCAAAACTCAAATGATATTTTGTGGGTAACCGAGAAATAACTCAAAATCTTCTCACGCTCGTTCACTTCGTTCGCTAGAGACGCAGAGCAATCAGAGAAAAACAATAGTTTTGCTTTTAAGACTCTGTGGCCTCTGCGTCTCCGTGTGAGATATTGAGCTGTTTCGACAATTCTTTGAGAAATGCCCAAGACCGGGTGTCCGTTTTTCATTCGATGTTGTTCGACGCTCATTGTTACAGGGCGCCTATCAAGCGTGAAATCACGATGCGCTGCACTTCCGACGTCCCTTCGCCGATCTCAAGCAGCTTTTGATCACGATAGAACCGCTCCACGTCATATTCTTTCATGAGGCCGTACCCGCCATGCAGTTGCACTGCATGGTTGGCACACCGATACATGACCTCGGAACAGTGCAGTTTCGCCATGGCGGCTTCTTTCGCGAAAGGCTTCTTGTTGTCCCGCAGCCAGCAGGCCTTGTAAAGAATCAGTCGGGCACACTCGATCTCCATAGCCATATCCGCCAACTTAAAGGCATTGACCTGAAAATTGGAGATGGGTTTTCCAAACTGCTCCCGTTCCCTGCTGTATTGCAGGGCCATCTCAAAGCATCCCTGTGCACCACCAAGTCCCATGGCACCGATGGAGAGGCGGCCTCCGTCCAAGGTGTCCAGCATCTGGTGAAAACCGTTGCCCCTGCTGCCCAGCAGATTTTCTTCCGGGACACGGCAGTCGTCAAAAAAGAGCTCACTGGTGTTGGAGGCCCTCCACATGAGTTTCCCATGCATTGGGCGCGCTTCATAGCCGCTGGTCCCCTGCTCCACGAGAACGCAGGAAAGCTCGGGACGACCATCGTCCCTCGTTCCCGTACGGCACAGGGCCGTAACGCCCGCGCTGATATCCGTCGAAGCATTGGTAATAAAAATCTTGCTCCCGTTTACGATCCACTCATTCCCGTCCAATACGGCATTAGTCTTTGAATTGCCCGCATCGGACCCGGCATTGGGTTCCGTGAGACCGAACCCCCAGAGTGCCTCTCCACTGCACAAGCGGGGCAGATACCTGCGCTTTTGCTCCTCGTTTCCGAAATAGTAGATCGGTCCGATTCCAAGGGAATTACCGGCAGCAACCGTGGCCGCGTGGGACCCATCCACACGGGCTATCTCCTCCGTGGCGATGATATAAGAGATGTAATCCATGCCCTGGCCGCCGTACTCCTCGGAAACAAACATGCCGAAAAGCCCCAGATCGCCCATTTTCCTCATGGTCTCGTAGGAAAACTCCTCCCGTTCATCCAGGTCCCGCGCCACTGGTTTGATTTCCTTTTCCGCAAACTGCCGCACTGAATTCCGCAGTATCTCCTGTTCCATGGAAAGGCTGAAATCCATAATCATTCCCCCAAGAATTATTTGAGAACCAATTCAGCACTGCTCCGCAGTTTATGAAGCTGATGCCGCAAAAATGCCGAGCTGTTTGATCTCATCAAACACGGTCAGTTTATAGGATTATGCGCAACTGTTGTCAATGAGAAATACCGGAAAGTTTTTGAATAAAAATTATGTTTGACTTCTCTCCGTGTCCTTATTAAAACAAATAAGCAATTCAAGGAGAAAGGAGACTGCGGCATGATTAAATTCAGTGAAAGGCAATTGAAGATACCCAAACTATTGCGCCCCGTTTACCTGGTGACGGCGGGACAGTCAAAGTTTGACCGCGCCATACCGGAGAAACGGACGGAGGAACTGGTTGTTGATGCCCTTACCATGGCAGCAAGACTGATCAACAAGACCCCTGCGGAATTGAAGAGCTACATCCACACTGCCTACTACGGTCACTTTGCAGACCATTTCGGTGATCAACTCCTGGGCGAGGCGGTAATTCATGACCGCCTGGGCCTGGACCCATTGGGAAATATCGGCATAAAGACCGGCGGGGCCACGGGCGGATCAACTCTCTGGGAAGCCGTCAAGGCGGTTGCCTCGGGCTATTCCGATTGCGCCCTGGCTATGGGCTGGGAGCGCATGGATGAAGTGCCCACCGACGAGGGGAATCACCTGATCTCCTGCGCCGCGGATAAGGACTGGGAAACCCCTCTTGGTCACATCTACACCGGGTATTATGCGGTGATGGCCCAGAAATACTGGCAGGTTTTCGGAAAAGAGGAAGACTCCTTCCGTCGCACCATGGCTGAAATCTCGGTAAAGCACCACGGATATGCCCGGTTCAACCCTTTCGCCCACGCCCCCATGAAAATCACCGTAGATGACGTTGTACAGTCTCCCGTGGTCGCGTATCCACTCCGGGCACTGGACTGCTGCCTCATGAGCGTGGGTGCCGCCTGCGCGATCATCTGCGACGAAAAAACAGCCACGGAATTGACGAAAAATACAAAAAACAAGCCGCTCAGGATCTGGGTGGCCGCGGCTTCCCATACCTTACGGCCGGCATGTCGCCGGGATATGGAAATCCCCCTGCTTCCCAATGAATCGGCTGATCAGTATTCAGACCTGGGAGAAAAGTTCCCCGGGGGCGACCGATATCCCGGGTTCACAGGATTCCTGGCCGCCCGAATGGCCGCCTGGTACGGGTACCGGATGGCCGGCATTGGAGACCCCATGGAAGACCTGGACGTCATTGAACTGCATGACGCCTTCACCATCAGCGACATGCAGACATACGAAGACATCGGGCTCAGACCTTACGGCTACGGCAGAGACTTCGTGGAATCAGGAGACTGCTACCACACCAACCCGCACACCGGAGAACCCGGCAGGCTGCCTTCCAATCTGTCAGGCGGACTGATCGGGTGCATGCACGCAGTCGGGGCGACCGGCATCATGCAGACCTTTGAAATTGCCACTCACCTCTGGGGCCGATGGGCGGAAATGCACGGTGACCAGAAGCTCTGGGACGAATTCGGCAGGGAAAGACCGGACGACTGGACAGACCTCCAGGTGAAAGACGCCCACCGCGCGCTAGCCATCAGCCACGCGGGTGTCGGTTCCCATGTCACGGCGACTATCCTGATGGATCCCGATCATCTGCTCAAGAAAGACGCATAAGAGGAGGGAAAGACATGAGCATATTTGGAACAGTTACTGTCAAGAATGGAAAATATCGCCCCAGAGGTGACTTTCATCACATCACTCCCAACGTTCCCATCCGGGATGAAGACCGGGCATGGCGTCTGGTGGGAGTGACGAACCCCAGAGACATGACCTATATCCATACCTACGGGGGCGAAGCGGTCTTTTTTGAGAATCTGCCGAAAGGGAAAATCCACGGCACCCGGTGCGATAATCCGGATTGCGAGTTCAAAGGCACTGTTTATCTGCCGTTTCGCATCCATTGTCCCGACTGCCTCGCAAGGAATACGGTTGTCGACCTGACCGATATCTGCAAGAAGACCGCAAAAATCCACACGTTCATGGTCTGCGAGCGTTCCGGGGCGTTCAATACCCTTGAAAAGCCCATCAAATTCATCAACGTGGAGTTTGATGACGTTTCAACCATCCTCATGAGCTATCTGTCCGTGGGCGAACCCAAAATCGGGATGCGGGTTATCCCTATCTTCCGGACCCTTGACCCCACGTACACTATCACCGATCTCTCATGGGTCCCTGAAGGAACCGCTGAAGACACCCTGCCCAAGGGATTTACCTTCGGATAATTCCCAGCCTCAAACCACAAAGGGGTTGCAAGACGCAACCCCTTTGTCCACATGAGGGTCCCACTCCATCAAATTTGAGCCTGACGCAGAAATCGGGCAGAAGGGGGCGTTTTAAAAGCAGCTCTCATGAAATGATCAGTTTCATCTGACTGACATTCGTTTCAAATCCTTTTTGTCTGCAAAGCTCCCTGATCTCCCTCTTTTTTTCTTCACCATCAATCCTGAAAGAAATGATCAGATCCTTGATATCATGTTCCCTGATGATCTTTTCCAGGTCTTCTCCGCTCCCCATGATGGGATACCCCTTTACCTTCCTGCCGCGAAATCTGATGTTATCGTCCACAAAACCGACGATGTGCAAATCAAGTGTGCTGTTTGTTTCTATCTCCCTGAGCATCATTTGCCCTCCGATACCGGCCCCGTAGATAAGGGTATTCCTGCCATGGGGATTTCCGTTCCTGATCCCTTCATCCAGCATCCGGAAAGAGAGACGAGACAGGGAGATCAGGATGAGCATAAGACCCCAGTAAATCACAAACACGGCTCGGGAGAAGCTCTGGAATCGATACATGAAAAGAAGGATGAGGATCGTACCGACCGTGCCGGCCGTAATGCCCTCCACGTAGCCTACCAGGTCCCTGATACCTGTGCTTTCCCACACGCCCCGATATACGCCGAAAAAGTAGAACGCCAGGAGCTGACAGGCGATCAGGATAGGCAGTGATTTCAGAAAAAAATCGAGATTCGCTCCAGGTGCGCCCTCAAAACGAAGCAGATAGGCGGTATAATAGGCCGCGCAGATGAGCACGAAGTCCAGCAGTACCTCGAACATCCTTCGCCGGTAGGTGATCTCAACGAGAACCGGCGTAAGAACACCGCCGTTCTTGTCCGACAGGATTGACTCCTCGGCGTAGACCTGGACTTTTCCCAGGTGTACCCAAAACAAAATCACAAAAAGCACGTAGAAGACCGTAATGACGGTTGCTATTCCCACATTCAGGTACTTGAATCCAAGCGCCAGGATCCCCGATACAATGGAAAACCCGTACAACACAAGGACCGCAGTCTTTTCGGAAAAACCGATGGCGACAAGTCTGTGTGAAGAATGGTCTCGTCCTCCCTGGGAAATGGGCCTGTGGAAGAGCCTGCGCATCAGGCTCACAAACGTGGTGTCCAGGATGGGAATAAACACGATGAATATGGGGATGGCAATAACGGAGAGAATATGGACAAAGCCCTCCTGCCCAGTCTTGGCGGGGCCCCCGAGAATGGTCAGGCACCCCATCATGAACCCGATGAAAAGACTGCCGGCGTCCCCCATGAATATGGATGCCGGGTTGAAATTATAGACCAGGAACCCCCCAAGGGCACCCACATAAATGGCACCGATCAAGAGCAACGGACCGGCGGAAAGGAGTGCATCGGCCCCGAGCACACGGTAGACGCAGAAAAAAGCGCCGCCGATCATCGCGATACCCGCTGCCAGTCCATCCATGTTGTCGAGAAGATTGAAGGCATTGGTAATACCAACGATCCAGAGAATGGACAGGAGCAGGTTGATGGTATTAGAGCCGGTCCAGGAAAGCTTAAGCCCGAGAAACACAATGATGCACGAAATAACGATCTGCCCTGCCAGCTTGTGCTGAGGATCCATATTCCTGATATCATCCACAAGACCAAGCAGAAACATTGCGCTCGCGCAGAGCATAACCGGTAAATGCCCCTGACCGTAGACGTCCCAGCCGAGCACAAAAGACAGCGCGATCCAGGTCCCCATCACGGAGCAGAAAATACCGATACCGCCCAGAAGGGCGGTTTCCTTCCGGTGCCATCGATCGCTCTTCGGAACAGCTACCTGCCCGGTGATTTGAGCCATCTTCCGCACCAGCGGGGTGAGGACGAGAGACAGGAAAAAACCCATTCCCGAAGCCAGAAGAGCAATAAGCACGGGTGTCCGTACCACCAAGAAAGCCCTCTTTCAGTTCATTTTCCAGTACATTATGGATAAGTTTTTGTTCAAAATGAACAGAAACGTTTCTCTATCGAACTTTGTATAATATCAGATTGCAAAATCCAAACGCCAGATTAATATCCAATGCCAAATGACTGCATTGGTAGCGGAGTGGACGATGACAAATTCTGATGGCATCGGCTCCAACTTGTGTTGGCATTTGAGCGTTGTCATGTATTCTTTCCGCTTGTCCGGGTCAGGCGTCTCCGGTACGCCTGAAAGGGTTAAGCGGCCGCTCACGCGAAATCCTCCTGAGTAGATATATGCATGCAAGGAGCAGAAATACATCCGGAAGCCAGATTCCGATCCCGGGCGCGAGAGATCCGGATTCGCAGATCCTTTCGATTCCGGTAAAACTCACATAATATGCAAGAAAAACCACCAGGCTGATCCCGATTCCCTTTGAACGTCCTCTTGCCCGAAGATGTGCGCCCAAAGGCGCCCCGATCAGGCCCATGAGGAAAACAGCCAGCGGCAGAGAAAGCTTCTCGTACAACTTTATTTTCAATCTATTCAAGAGCTTGGTATTTATCGTCCCCTTTTCTATCCGGCTGATCAATTCACCGACCCGCATCTCGCTGGCATGCTTTCTCCGGGACTGAAGAGCCGCCATAATATCCTGCAGCCCGATATTCAAATCATAGGTGTCAAAGCGGATAGTCCTGGCTGATGCCAGGTCTTTTTCAACAACAAAAATAGTGCCGTCTTTGAATTGCAGCGTGATCGCCCGCTTGTCGGTGTTCGCGAGGATCTTTCCCATTCTTGCCACAATCGTATTGGTCGCTGTCTTATCCCGGCGATCCACCACAAAGACGTCTTTCATAACATGATCATGGGTTGAAATATGATTTACGTAGAACATGACATCGTCAAACGGCTCGGAGAAAACACGCTCCTTGATACCGAGATCAGCCCTCGACCTGGCGATCTGGAAGACGAGATCCTTGAAAGAACTGTTTCCCCACGGGACTGCGGCAACATTCATGAAAAAGGCCAGTGCCGAGGCAGCAAGTGAGAGTAAAACGACCGGCGGCAACATCTGATATAGACTGATCCCGCTTGCCTTCATGGCAATAATCTCACTGTCGGCGGACAATCTGAGAAAGGCCACCAGGACGGCCATAAGGGCTGCCGCGGGCAGGGCGAATACCACAATGTCCGGCACCAGATAAAGGATCATCATTCCCATCTGACCGGCGTTTGCGCCCCTGTTCACCACCAGTTCAATGATCGAAACCATCCTTGTGGCCAGGACGATAAAGATAGCAACAAAAAGGCTCACCAGGAATGTGGGCCATATCTCGTTAAAGATATATTTATGAAGCGTCACGCCCATGCGTCTTCTCGCTCTTCAGATCGTGCAGGGGACAGGACTTTCGTATATCTCGAGAACTCTGTCAAGAACCATCTTTTCATCAAATTCGCATTCCATTTTTCGTCGACCTTCTCTTCCCATGTGCAGGCGTAGATCACAATTTTCAATCATTTCACGCATCGCTCCGGCAAGGGCCGCCGAATCCTTGACAGGCACTACCAGGCCGGTTCGACCATGTTCAACCGCTTCCCGGCAACCAACAGCATCGGTGGTAATAACCGCCTTTCCCATGGCTGCAGCTTCGAGCAGGGACCGCGGAACCCCTTCCCGGTAAGAGGGAAGAACAACGACATCAGCATCCGCAATGATGGGCCGGACATCTCTCACTTCACCGAGCCATTCAACGATCCTCTCAGACTGCCATGTTTCCAACTCCTCCTCCGTGACCACTGATGGATTGCGCTCATCCCGCCTCCCCAGGAGAAGAAACCTCGACTCCGGGTGCTCCTGTCTTATTCTCCTTGCCGCCTCCACGAATTCGTAGACGCCTTTGTCTTTCAGGAGCCGCGAGACCATGAGAAAGGTAGCTCCGCGTTTGGTACCTCGTCCGGTATTTGATATCGGACGGAACCGGTCGCAGTCAATACCTGAGCCGGGCACCACCAACGTATTGCGCTCGCACACAATACCGCGAGAAAGAAAATAGTCCTGATCTTCCGCATTCTGGAAAAAAGTGAACGCCGATCCTTTCAAAGCAATTTTGTAGAGAAAGTGAACAACTGACCGGAGATATTTCCTTTCATCTTGCGTGAACACATATCCCAACCCGGTAACCGTATTAATAATCCTGGGAATTCCTGCGAGCCTTGCCGCAATGCTCCCATAAATCACCGGTTTTATGGTGAAATGGTGGACAATATCCGGCCGTTCTTTTCGATACCACCGATAAAACGCGCGAAGGAGCTTCACATCCGCAACCGGATTGATTCCCCGCTTGTCCACCGGCAGGTCAAAGAAAGAAATTCCCAAACCCCGTATCAGCTCTTCAAAGCCGTCACCCCCGGCACCCCCGCCTCCAACCTCAGCGCCCTGTTCCTGTAAGGCACGAATCAGCCCGCGCCGAAAATTAAACAACGTCCACGAGCAGCGTGACACAAGAAGGATCTTCCTGTTCCCCGCTGTGTTTCCATATGCTCGCGAACGTCTTACAGCCATTGCTCCCGCCACATTTCCCACATCAACAAAGACCACAGCCGATGCTGATGGTCAGCCTTTCCGGAAAGATGTTCTCGAATTCTTTGTTCAACCAGAGGGCAATCAAATAATCCTTCTCGCCTGAGCCTCTCAGGAGAAAGGTAGTCCAGGAGCAATTGCTTTAAATCCTCCCGAAACCACGTATCTATGGGAACTCCAAATCCCATCTTTGGTCTTTCAAACAGCTTTTCGGGAATAAATCGCGCCAGGATCCGCTTCAGCAGATACTTGCTCGTCCCTTTCCTGTATTTCAGGATCTCGGGCAATTGTGATGAATATTCCACTACCCGGTGATCGAGTAAAGGCACTCTCACTTCAAGGCCGACAGACATGCTTGCACGATCCACCTTGGTCAGCAAGTCATCGGGAAGATAGGTGCTCATATCGACCCTCATAAGGCGTTCAAGGAGAGGAAGCGCTTGTGTTTCCCGAAATATTTCCTCGAAACGGGATTCAGGAAAGCCCCCTTCGACCAGGGTGCGCAGCTCTTCTTCTGACCATACGCACACTGCCGCTCTGTACGCCTGGATGATATCGCCAGCACGAAGAAACAATTCAATAAACTTATGCCACTTATCTCGAAAATTTTCCACCCCGAACCGCCGCGGGGATATCTTCCTGCACGACAGATAGATTTTTTCCGCACGGTTCACCGGTATGGTTTTTAGTACGGCAGAAAAATACCTCCTGAAAAACCCGGGGAGCACCCGGGAAGCATTCACCATGAGACGGGTTGCCTGGTAACGGGCATACCCGGCAAACTGCTCATCCCCACCGTCGCCACTCAACGCCACTGTCACCCCTGAACGGGCCAACCCGCTCACCAGGACGGTTGGTATCGCCGATGAGTCAGCAAATGGTTCATCAAAAATCTCCGGGAGGCGGGGAATAATCTCCATAGCCTGGGTCTGGGTTGCATACAGCTCCGTATGATCGGTACCCAAGTGTCGTGCTATTTCTGCCGCCCGAGGTGCCTCATCATATCCGTGCACATGGAAACCAATGGAAAACGTCCGTACAGGGGCAGTGCTGACTTTCTGCATCAACGCCACCATGAGAGACGAATCAATGCCTCCGCTTAAAAGGGCCCCCAACGGGACATCACTGACAAGACGATCTTCCACGCTCTTGGTGAGGATCCTCTCCAGTGCATGGAGCGCCTCTGTTTCAGAAAAGTTCCCCTTGTCAGAATGCGCTGTTTTCGTCGGCAGCTTCCAGTAACAATGTGCCTTCAGCTGCCCGTCCTCGATCACTGCCCAATGCCCTGGCATGAGCTTAAAGGTGTCCTTGAATATCGTTTGTGGGGAAGGGAGATATTGATAATGCAGAAACAAGGGCACGGCGTCCAGATCCAGGTTCTTATCAAAGCCGTTGAATGCCATCAGGGCCTTCAGCTCCGAGGCGAACAACAATATCCCGTCCTTGAAATAGTAGTAGAGAGGTTTGATGCCGAGCCGGTCTCTCACCAGATAAAATCGATCATGCCGACCGTCCCATATGGCAAGCGCGAACATCCCGACGAACCTTTCAACCGCGCTGATCCCCCACTCCATATACGCTTTAAGTACCACCTCCGTGTCTGAATTTGATTTGAATTGATATCCCTCTTCTTCAAGGCGCTTTTTTATCTCCAGATAATTATAAAGCTCTCCATTATAGACCAGAAGGATCCGTCCGTCATCGCTGGCCATGGGTTGTCGGGCAGCTGAAGACAAATCGATGATGGAGAGTCTTCGGTGCCCCAAACCCACCCCTTTTTCAAGATCAAAGAAAAGACCCGAATCGTCGGGACCGCGGTGGCTGAGGGAGGATGTGGCATTCTTCAGCTCTTCACACCATCTTTCCGGGTCCTTTCGTGTTCTAAACCCAACGAATCCGCACATTGAAAATCGATTGTCTCCTGTCCTTGGTGAAGATTCAGTCCTGCTCTTCCTCTTCCAGCAGGCGAACCAGGTCAGACGCTATCTCTTCCTTCCTGCTATCTGCGGGGGCGGGCTTTTACGCAGTCACCCACAAGAAGGTGTTCGATTCCCCAAAGACTATGTCTTTCACTTCACGGGCGCTTAAAATACGAAGCCTCGCCTTCTTAAAGCACTCCAAATTGTTCCTAGTATCAAATGGACTCCAATACATCTATATTCGGATCCAGTCGTGTTCATAAAGTGCTTTTATGGATCGAATGCCCATCGTAGCAACCACTATTCCGCCGGGACGAAGCAATACCGCCATTTTCTGAATAACGCCCGACTGTTGCCTCCGGGGAATGCTGAGTGTCTGAATGTGTTCAAATAGCATCGTCACTCCTCATTATGAGCGATATGTCATACTTCCGTTTCAGCCGGCGGAAGGTTCTCCTCCATCTCCCGATCCCTATCATGCCGATCGTACCGTAATACTGATACCCGGCTTTCAACGGAGGCTGGAGTCCCTCCCGCCTCACGAAAAATCTTTCCTGCCTTTTCCAATGATTTTTCGCACATCCAATATTTTCCTTGTGAAGACCTCCGTGCTTTCTTAATGCTGCCTATTCTCATCTGACGATTTTTCTCCAGGACTTGCCGACCGCAGTCGGGGTTATGGACAAACACCAAAGACCCCGGAATACGATCTTAGGGTCTATCTCACCTGCAAGTCAACGAAGAAACACCGGCGCAACCCGCTCTCTTTATTCTAAACTTTTGTTTTGTATTGACAAAGTTTTCCCAACGAACGATTATAATAATTTAAAGTCAGTATGGTGCCCGCAAACAGGCCGGTGAATCATTAGGATGGACACAATTCAAACGAGTGGAAATGCGGTGCACTTTTCCGATTGTGCGCTCAAAAACTCCGAGGAGGAACGATGATGCTGTCTTCGAAAGCAGGAAAACTGACCCTGATTTTTGTCTGCGCCGGGATCGCTCTGGCAGGTACCGACCTTTTTTCCGGGATCAGCATGAAGCTGTCAACGGGAAAACCATCATACGCTGGAACGGCCTTCGCCAAGACCACTTCTGAAGAAGCACCTCTCTCCAAAAAGGCCATGACACATTTCAAGAAAGCGCATGAGTTCCTGAAAAGCCGGCAGTTGGATGAGGCTCTGAAAGAATTCCAGGAAACGGTGAAACTGTCGCCAAAGACTCCTGTTGCCCATTACTGGCTGGGCATGGCGTTCTTCTACAAAAGAGACTCCAAAAAAGCGATCGAAGAGTTTAAGAAGGTCTTGGAATTAGAGCCGAAAAATTATCACGCCATGGCCATGCTCGGGAAAATTTATACCCTTGACAAAAACAGACTTGACGATGCCGTCAAGTACCTGCAGATGGCATTAGCCATTAACCCGGAATTTGCCGATGCCCGTGCTGACATGGCCCATGTATACGTCATGAGAGGCAAGCTCAGCCAGGCAATAGCTGAATTCGGCATCATCTTCAAGGGTGAGCCGAGATATGCCATGTATCATTACGAACTCGGGAGGCTGTTTGAAAGCATGAAAGCACTGGACCGAGCCAAGAATGAGTTCAAGAGAGCCCTTGTCCTCGATCCGAGAATGTCAAGGGCCAAGGAAGCATTAAAGAGAATCAAATAGAAGCCTTTGTCTACCCATGTCGTCTCGCTTCCAGCCAACTATTTCTGTTGTCATTCCGGTCCATGAAGGCGGGGCCAGCTTTCTCAGATGTCTGCACAGTCTGGCGGCTTCCGAACGCCCTCCTGAAGAAATTATTGTTGTCGTGGACGGCGATACCGATGGGTCATCAGATACAGCCCGGCCGTTCGCAACAAAAGTCCTGGTCCTGCCCACTTCCACCGGCCCCGCCCGGGCACGCAATCTCGGGGCCAAACAGGCTGGCGGCGACATTCTTTTCTTCCTGGATGCCGACGTAACCATCCCACCGGGTGCTATCGCACAAATCGTCTCATTTTTCGGTCAGCATCAAGACATCGCGGCGATTTTTGGGTCTTATGATACGGACCCGTACGAAAAAAATTTTCTTTCACAATACAAGAACCTCTTTCATCATTACGTACACCAGGCGGCCGAGGAAGAAGCCTCAACCTTCTGGACCGGCTGCGGTGCTGTTCGGCGTGAAGTATTCCTGAAGCTGGAAGGCTTCGATGAATCATACGGCCGTCCCTGCATTGAGGACATTGAACTGGGATACCGGCTTAGAAGGGCAGGATACGAGATCCGCCTGATGAAAAACCTGCAGGTCAAGCATCACAAGCACTGGGGGCCCTTGTCTCTTTTCAAAGCGGACTTTTTCTCCCGCGCTCTTCCCTGGACCGACCTGCTTCTGCGAGAAAGCAAGATCATCAATGACCTCAATTTGAAGACGGCGGATCGTGTCAGCGTTGTATGCGTCTATCTCCTCTGCATTTGCCTACTGGGCTGCCTCTTGTCGCCCCTTCTTCTTATCCCGGTTCCCCTTTTGGTTGTTCTCATCCTCTGGCTCAACAGGGACCTGTACCGGTTTTTCTCCCGTCATCGGGGCGTTCTTTTTGCATTGAAAGTCATTCCCTGGCACTGGTTTTATTTTTTTTACAGCGGTATAGCTTTCCTCATCGGTATCGTCAGATACCGGTATAGAAAATCAGCATTGGCCAACCTCTTCAAAAACCGTCGCAAGAAGGCAGGTCTGGAAATAGACAGATCCGGAAAGGTCTCTGATGGATAAAAATGGTGTTGTTATCATCGGGGCCGGCCCTGCAGGGTTGACTGCGGCGTACGAACTTGTGCTGGAAGGCCTCCGGCCCACCCTGCTCGAAAAGTCTCAAAAGCCGGGCGGCATCGCCAGGACCGAGGTCTACAAGGGGTACGGATTTGACATGGGAGGGCATCGCTTTTTCACAAAAATTGAAAAGATCAATCAGCTCTGGCGTGAAATGCTGGGGCAGGACTTCGTGAAAGTCGGCCGTATCTCCCGTATTTACTACCGTGGACGCTTCTTTAAGTATCCACTGAGCCTATCAAATGCCCTCGTTAACCTGGGAATTATCGAAAGCACAATAATCTTTGCGAGCTATCTTCATTCGCGGATTCGGCCTTTTGCCCGGGAAGAAAACTTCGAACAATGGGTTTCGAACCGTTTTGGTCACCGACTTTTTAATGTTTTCTTCAAGACGTATACGGAGAAGGTCTGGGGCATCCCCTGCCGGGAAATAAGATCAGACTGGGCTGCCCAACGTATCAAAGGGCTCTCGCTCATGGTTGCAGTGGTAAATGCTTTGATCCACAATCAAAAAGCCAAGACGCTCATCGAGGAATTTTTCTACCCTGTCAAAGGTCCCGGAATGATGTGGGATCGGTTTGTGAAAGCCATTGACAATAAGGGAGGCGAAATCCTATTTCAATCTGAAATCACCGCCATCAGGCATGAAAACAACCATCTCAAAAGCATTACGTACCTCGGTCACGGGGAGGAAATTGAACGGCCCCTGGATCATCTGATTTCCAGCATGCCCCTTCCCCGGCTCATTTCCATACTGGAACCCGCGCCCCCAAAAGAAGTAATGGAGGCTGCCCAAAAACTCTCCTTTCGATCCTTTATTCTCGTCGGGCTCATTATCGACAAACCCGCTCTTTTCCCCGATCAATGGATCTATATTCACAATCCCGATGTCAAGGTTGGCCGTATACAGAACTTCAAGAACTGGAGCGCCGCCATGGTACCCGAGGAAGGGAAAACAAGCGTGGGAATGGAATATTTCTGTACGGAGAACGATCATCTCTGGACCCTTCCGGATGCGGCACTAACCACACTGGCGGCGCAGGAACTGTCCGAACTTGGACTCGCTTCAGAAAGCCACGTGGTGGATGCTGTCGTGTTCAGACAACCGAAGGCCTACCCGGTATACGATCATGATTACGATCTGAATCTAGGGATCATAAAGCAATACCTGGCGTCATTTGACAATCTCCAGTCCATCGGAAGAAACGGAATGCACCGGTATAACAATATGGACCATTCCATGGAAACAGGCAGGCTGGCAGCCCGGAATATCCTCGGGGAACATCACAGCTTATGGGAAATCAACGAGGAAGATTCATACCTCGAGCAGGAAGACGGCGCATCGGTGAGTTCCGTGCTCGTGGGAAAAATCATGAAGGGGGCATTCGCGCGAATGGACAAAATCGCATTCGCCACCGCGACCGGGAGTGTTCTGGGTATCCTCATGTTCGTGGCCACGCTGTGGCTGGTTATAAAGGGGGGGAATGCGGTTGGTCCCAACCTGCGCCTTTTAGGAGAATATTTCAAAGGATATACGGTGACAGTGCGAGGCGCTTTTCTGGCGTTTGGTTACAGCTTCCTGTGGGGGTTCCTCTTTGGCTGGCTTTTTGCCTATATTCGGAATCTCATTCTGGCCTATTCCATCTATCACCTGAAGAAGAAAGCCGAAGCAATAACGTTGCGGGACTTTTTTGATCAGTTCTGATACAATTGGACAGCCTTGGAGGTATGAAAGTGGTTCCGAATAGTAATAGGGAAGAGAAACTTTTCAACGATATCCTCTGGTTAAATGCCAAGATCCTGGGACTCGTCCTTGGTATCATCTTCGGCCTCGTCATCTTTGTGGCCACGAACTGGCTGGTCATCAAAGGGGGCCACCGGGTGGGTCCTCACCTGTCCCTTTTAAGCCAGTATTTCATCGGCTACCGGGTCTCGTTCTTCGGAAGCTTCATTGGATTCGCCTACGGTTTTGCCCTCGGGACCCTCAGTGGTACCTTGCTCGGATGGATTTATAACAAGATTGCCGCCTTGAGAAACGGCAAAAACAACGCCAAACAGTAAAACCCGCTGCAGGCCGGATCAGGCGACATGGCCGGCACTGTATCGTCAGACTGGGAGATCCGCCGGTGTTAATAGACACCCTCGATCGCGTTTTTCAGAAAACACCGCTTCTCCAGGCCATCTACCTCAAAAGGGCTGCAAAACTGAAACGAACCTATTGTCTTTTGCTGCACAGGTTCGGCATTTTGAAGCCCTATACGTTTGTCCAGTGGCTCGCTACCTATCAATGTAATTTTCGCTGCCCCTATTGTGAGGCGTCAGCGGGAACCCCTGCCGAGAACGAACTTTCAACGGAAGAGGTGCGGCAATTCATGGATGACCTGGCCGGCATGAAGCTGAAACGTCTGGCCGTCTCGGGAGGAGAACCGCTCGTTCGCGAGGATATCACCGAGTTGATGGCTTATGCAAATGCAAAGAATATCAGTCTTGGACTCGTTACCAACGGATATCTGGTTGAAGCCATGTGGGACAGTCTGAAGCACCTGAAGTATTTTCTCTATTTTACGAGCATTGACGGAATTCAAGCGCATAACGACCGGACCAGGGGGAAAAAGGGGGCTTTCAGACATGCCCTCAAAGGACTTGAGCTGTTCGGAAGCATTGGGGTAAAAACGAGAATGATCAATACCGTTGTGACCCCTCAAAACATTGAAATGCTTGATGAGATGCTGAGAATATTTTCGGAAAGCGCTGCAAACCGCTGGGTCCTCACCCCGACCGCGAGTGTTGGAAGGGCCGCCCATGACAACCGGTACAGCCTGAACCGCGATCAGTTAGCATATCTTGTTGATTTTATTGCGGGCAACCAAGACAGAATGCATGTGGACCTCGGTGAATCACATACCTACCTCAAAGCTCTTTATGGGAAAAGCTTCGGCAAGCCTTTCTTCTGTGGTGCCGGGCTCACGAGATGTGCAGTCATGCCGGACGGAGAGGTTTTGGGATGTCAACAGGCCTATGACAACAGCCTTTCAGAGGGAAACATACGGGACATTTCTTTTTCAAGGATTTGGAAAGAGCGATTCACCGGCTTCAGACAGTCCGGTTTTCCGGTTTACTGCTCTGACTGTGCATTCCTTGATGCCTGTCAGGGGGGATGCTGGGCGGAAATGCAGGTTCAGAAGGGCTGTCTGAAAATGGATCCGAGACACTCATAGAATGCTGTTGAAAGAACCCATCAACCCCCTCTGCCATGCGATCTTCAGCAATCTCAGAGCATTATCCCTGCTCCAACGGTCTTTCACTCTTCTTTACCGGGAATATGAAGTTCCGGCCAGGGAGGGAGAAAACAAAAAGCATCTCATATATATCGGTGAAGGGGAAAGCCTGGGCTATATCGAGACACTCTATTTCACGGGACGAAAACGGGCTTCCTCTTACCGGCTGTCCC
>Ga0315542_1000401_pt1 | contig 26792 bp, 16 predicted proteins | sample SalMarSW160120MG_FD_202541 | JGI IMG/M metagenome (GOLD analysis project Ga0315542, IMG submission 202541) | Salt marsh sediment microbial communities from the Plum Island Ecosystem LTER, Massachusetts, United States - Salt Marsh Sediment SW1601-20 ... | reverse complement strand
TTGAAGTAACCCTTCATGATCTGGGGTCCGCGGGCCAGGATCTCCCCGTCCTCGGCGATGCGGAGCTCCGTGTTCGGCATGGCGGGTCCCACGCTGCCGATGCGGAAGTGCTCGAAGGTGTTGACGGCCAGCACGGGCGAGGTCTCGGTGAGCCCGTAGCCCTCCAGGATAGTCAGGCCGGCCGCGTAGAAGAACTCGTTGATGGCCGGGGCCAGCGGCGCACCGCCCGAGACGAAGAACCGCAGGCGTCCTCCGGTCCGGGCGCGCAGCTTGCTGAAGACCAGCCGGTCCGCCAGCCGGTAGCGGAACCGCAGCCAGGGAGGAATGGCCTGGCCCTCGCGGCGCCGGCGCCCGTAATCGAGACCGACGGCTCGCGCCCAGAAGAAGATGTTCTTCTTGAGGGCGCTGCCGGCCATGGCCGTGCCCATAACGCGCGCGTAGATCTTCTCGTAGAGACGCGGCACGCTGATCACGACCGTCGGGCGCACGTCGAGCAGATCCTGGGGCACGGTGTCCATGCGCTCGGCGTAGGCGATGCCGACCCCGCGATACAGCATGCAGTAATAACCGGCCGTGCGCTCCAGGACGTGGGAGAGGGGCAGGAAGGAGAGGCAGCGGTCCTCCTGGGTGATTTGGACGACTTCGTGCACCGCCAGGACGTTGGAGATGAAATTCCAGTGCGTCAGCATGACGCCCTTGGGATCCCCGGTGGTGCCCGAGGTGTAGATGATGCTGGCCAGATCGTCCCGGGAGACCGGAGCGAACTCGTCACGGGGCTCGGGCGGATGGTCCGCCACCATGTTGGCGCCGATCTGCAGGAGCTTGGCGAAGGGGAGGATGTTGGGCAGCGGTGCATCGTCGAAGGCGATCACGTCGCGCAGGGAGGGCAGATCCCCGCGCAGCTCGTGGATCTTCTCGGCTTGCTCGGCGGTGGAGACGAACACGGCGACCGGCGCGCAGTCGCGCATGATGAAGCCGATGGCCTCCGTGAGCAGGGTGGGGTAGATGGGGACGGTCACCGCTCCGCTGCAGAGAATGGCCAGATCGGCCAGGGCCCACTCCAGGCGGTTCTCCGAGAGCAAGGCCACGCGATCGCCCGGCTTGACGCCGAGCGACTTGAGCCCCTGGCGCAGGGCGCGCACCCGGCGATAGGCCTCCTCGCTGGAGACGTCGACGTAGCGGCGGTCCGGTCCGCGGTAGGAGAAGCAATCGGGCCGGGGAAGGTTGCGGACGGCGTTCAGGAAGAGCTCGGGGATGGTCTCGATCGGCATGATCGTCTCCCGGTTCGGCGGCGGCCTGCACCTGCGCTGCCTCGGTCGGAGCGGGTCGGAGGCGCCGCCCACCCTGCCGGCTGGACGGCGGGTGAGAACCAGTGGGTCGACAATCAACCGTTGCGAGGCGGAGCGCCTTTGTCGACAATGCGTACCATGCGGTCCGGAAGCGTGTCAACTCGCAGATGGGACGATGCCACTGGCCGAGCCCTGCGGCGCGATCTGCTCCGCTGGTACCACCACCGGCGCCGCGATCTGCCCTGGCGGGTGCGACCGTCGGTCTACGGCACCTGGATCTCCGAGATCATGCTCCAGCAGACCACGGTGCAGGCCGTGATCCCCTACTGGGAGCGGTTCCTGGCCCGCTTCCCGGACGTGACCGCCCTGGCCGCGGCCGCCGAGGAGGAGGTCCTGGCCCTCTGGTCGGGACTGGGCTACTACCGTCGCGCCCGCGCGCTGCATGCGGCCGCACGGTCGGTGATGGAGGAGCGGGGCGGGCGGCTGCCGGACACGCGCCAGGACTGGCGCAAGCTGCCGGGCATCGGTTGCTACACGGCGGGAGCCATCGCGAGCATCGGCTGCGGCGAGCCGGTGCCGGCCGTGGATGCCAACGCCCGGCGCGTGCTGACGCGCTGGCTCTGCCCCGACGGCGCCGCGGCCCGGCGCCTGCCGGCCCGCTCCCTGCAGGACGCGGCCGCCGCTCTCGTGGATCCCCGCGCTCCCGGCCACTGGAACCAGGCGCTCATGGAGCTGGGAGCCCGCGTCTGCCTGCCCCGCGCTCCGCGCTGCGGGGACTGCCCCGTGGCGGAGCACTGCCGGGCGCGGCGCGCGGGGCGCGAGGCCGAGGTGCCGCCCGTACGCCGGCGCCCGCCGCCTACCGAGGTGGTGCTCGCCTCGCTCGCCCTGTGGCACGCGGGAAAGGTGCTGTTGATCCCGGCCGCCGCCGGCCCGGCGGCCCGGATGAGTGGTCTCGGTCGACCCCTGCGCGACGACCTGCAGGGACTGTGGCGCGGACTCTGGAGCGTGCCGCTGACGGCCTGGTACGCGGCCCCGGCAGCCGGGGGAAACGCGGCGGCGGCGGCCGCCCGCCGCGCGTGGCAGGGCTGGCTGCGCCGCCGTCACGGCGCCGCGCCGCCCCCCTGCGAGGTCTGCGGCACGGTGACGCACGGCGTCACCACCTTCCGCCTGCGCGTCCAGGTCGTCCGCGCGGTGCTGGCGCGGGATCTTCCACGGCCGGGGGCAGCGACGCGGTGGTGGGCGCCGGATGACGACCGGGTTCCCGTCTCCACCCTGGCGCGCCGGGTGATCGCGCGGGCACGCCTCGACGGTTCCGGCGGCAGGTGAACATTGCTCCGCGCGGGGGGCGGAGCTTATCTTGGACCCCGGACCGGATCCGAGCGCCGCCCTGCCGTCGCCACGCCGCCACCGCACCAGTGCACGTGGGTGGCCGCCGCTCACCCGCCCGGGAGGACGCCTTGACTGCCCAGATCTCAGACGCCTCGCATCTACGCTACGTGACGGCCGCCGCCCTCTTCGACGGCCACGACGCCTCCATCAACATCATCCGCCGCCTGCTGGTGCAGGCCGGGGCCGAGGTCATCCACCTCGGCCACAATCGCTCCGTGCCGGAGATCGTCAGCGCGGTGCTGCAGGAGGATGCCGACGGGGTGGCCATCAGCAGCTACCAGGGCGGCCACGTCGAGTTCTTCAAGTTCCTCCACGACGAGCTGGCCGCGCGGGACCTCGGACACGTGGCCATCTTCGGCGGCGGCGGGGGGGTGATCATCCCCACCGAGATCCAGGAGCTGCACGGCTACGGGATTTCCCGCATCTACTCGCCCGACGACGGCCGGGAGCTTGGCCTGCTGGGGATCGTGGCCGACATGAACCGGCGCACGGCCGAGGCGCGCGCGCGGCGCCGGCCGCCTCCCGGCGGCCGTGCCGGACAGGCGGCCGCGGCGGAGGACACGGCCTTCGCCTATGCGCTCAGCTGCCTGGAACGCCACGTGCCGCTCCCGGAGGCGCTGCGACCCGCGGGCCGTGCGGACCGCGTCCCGGTGGTCGGCATCACCGGCACCGGCGGCGCCGGCAAGAGCTCGCTCGCCGACGAGCTGCTGCGCCGCCACCTCGCCGCGCATCCCCGGCACCGGGTGGCGATCCTGGCCGTGGATCCCAGCAAGCGCAAGACAGGGGGCGCGCTGCTGGGCGACCGCATCCGCATGAACGCCATCGGCGATCCGCGCTGCTTCCTGCACAGCTTCGCGACGCGCGGGGCCCCCGGCGAGCTGTCCGCCGCCGTGGGGGACGCGGTCCAGCTGGCCCGGGCCTGGGGCTTCGACCTGATCTTCGTCGAGACCAGCGGCATCGGCCAGGGCGACTCCGGCATCTCGGAGATCAGCGACCTGGCGATCTACGTCATGACGAGCGAGTTCGGCTCGCCCATCCAGCTCGAGAAGATCGACATGATCGACTTCGCCGATCTCATCGTCGTCAACAAGTTCGACCGGCCCGGTTCGGAGGACGCCCTGCGCGACGTGCGCAAGCAGTACCGCCGCAGTCGCGGCGACTTCGGTTCCGACGACGAGGCGCTGCCCGTCTTCGGCACGATCGCGAGCCGTTTCAACGATTCCGGCGTCAGCCTGCTGGCCGCCGAGCTCGACCGGCGTCTGGCGGGCCTGCAGGAGGGTGATCCGCCGGCGGCAGCCGGCGTCCAGGGCCGGGTCACGCGGGACATCAGCAGCATCATCCCGCCCGAGCGCGTGCTCTACCTGGGCGAGATCGCCCGCACCGTGCGCGCGTACCGGCAGCGCGCCGCCGCGGACGCGGACCGGCTGCGCCGCTGGGACGTGTTGCGGCGCGCAACCGAGGAGCTGGCAGCAGGTGAAGGCGATCCGGGACTGCTCGCCGACCTGCAAGCGCGGCTCCAGCAGGCCCGGAGCGAGGTCGGCGAGGAGGCGCTCGCCGAGGTGGAGAGCTGGGACCAGCTGACCGAGCGCTACGCCGCCGACGAGGTGGTGGTGCGGATCCGCGACCGGGAGCTGAGGTTCGCCGCCCAGAGCGAGACCCTGGCCGGCACCCGCATCCCCAAGATCGCCCTGCCACGGCTGAGCGATCCGGGCGACCGCCTGCTCTGGCTGCGCCGCGAGAACGTCCCCGGCATCTTTCCCTTCACCGCCGGCGTCTTTCCCTTCAAGCGCACGGACGAGGAGCCCAAGCGCCAGTTCGCCGGCGAGGGGTCGCCGCAGCGCACCAATCGCCGCTTCCACTATCTCTGCCGGGACGACGACGCCAAGCGCCTGAGTACGGCGTTCGACAGCCTCACCCTCTACGGCGAGGATCCGGCGGAACGACCCGACATCTACGGCAAGATCGGCGAGGGTGGCGTGTCGATCTGCACGCTCGAGGACATGAAGGCCCTCTACGACGGCTTCGATCTCTGTCATCCCAACACCAGCGTGTCCATGACGATCAACGGGCCGGCGGCCATCATCCTGGCGATGTTCTTCAACTCCGCCATCGACCAGCAGCTCGAGCAGCGGGAGCGGGAGCAGGGGCGCCCCCTCACCGCGGCCGAGCGGGAGGAGATCGTCGCCTGCACCTTGGCCACCGTGCGCGGCACGGTCCAGGCCGACATCCTCAAGGAGGACCAGGCCCAGAACACCTGCATCTTCTCCACCGAGTTCGCCCTGCGGCTGATGGGCGACGTCCAGGAGTACTTCGTCCAGCACGACGTGCGGAACTACTACTCCGTCTCCATCAGCGGGTATCACATCGCCGAGGCGGGCGCCAATCCCATCAGCCAGCTGGCCTTCACTCTGGCCAACGGCTTCACCTACGTGGAGTACTACCGGGCGCGCGGCATGGACATCGACGCTTTCGCGCCCAACCTCTCCTTCTTCTTCAGCAACGGCCTGGACGCCGAGTACACGGTCATCGGCCGGGTGGCCCGCCGCATCTGGTCGATCGCGATGCGCGATCTCTACGGGGCCAACGAGCGCAGCCAGAAGCTGAAGTACCACATCCAGACCTCGGGCCGCTCCCTGCACGCCCAGGAGATCGCCTTCAACGACATCCGCACCACGCTGCAGGCCCTCATGGCCATCTACGACAACTGCAATTCGCTGCACACCAATTCCTACGACGAGGCCATCACCACGCCCAGCGAGGAGTCGGTGCGCCGGGCCATGGCCATCCAGATGATCATCAACCGGGAGCTGGGCTGGACCCGTTGCGAGAATCCCCTGCAAGGCGCGGCGATCATCGACCAGCTGACCGAGCTGGTGGAGGAGGCCGTCCTCTGCGAGTTCGAGAACCTGAGCCGGCGCGGCGGCGTGCTGGGGGCCATGGAGACGCAGTATCAGCGGGGGAAGATCCAGGAGGAGAGCCTGCTCTACGAGCAGCGCAAGCACTCCGGCGAGCTGCCGATCATCGGCGTCAACACCTACGTGAAGGAGAGCGACGCGGCCGAGACCGTGGCCCAGCTCACGCTGGCCCGCTGCGACAAGCAGGAGAAGGACCAGCGCCTGGCGGCCCTGCGGGACTTCCAGGCCCGTCACGCCGCTGCGGCACCCGAGGCCCTGGCGCGCCTGCAGCAGGTCGCGGTCGCCGGCGGCAATCTCTTCGCCGAGCTCATGTCCACCGTGCGCACCTGCTCCCTGGGGCAGATCACGCGGGCGCTCTACGAGGTGGGGGGGCAGTACCGCCGCGCCATGTGAGGCCCTTCAGGTCGCGGACCTCCCAAACCGGCATCGTCTCCAGCGGCTGAAATTACAGGACAAGGGAGGTTTGACTTTCCGTTCGCCGTTGTTCATTCTTTAGGCCGAAGGACTTGGGCTTGGAACGTTCTAGGGAAAGGCATGATCATGCTGCAGATCACCCGCCAGACAGAGTATGCGATCCGTGGGCTCCAGGAGCTGGCGCGGCGTGACAACGACCGGCCGGTGCAGCTGAAGTCCATCGCTCAGGCCTGTGACGTTTCCGAGGCTTTCCTGGCCAAGATCTTCCAGATGCTATCCCAGCAGGACATCGTCAAGTCGCACCGCGGGGTGAAGGGGGGCTTCTCCCTCGGGCGCAAGCCGGAGGATATCTCCCTGCGGGACATCGTCGAGGTGTGCGAGGGTGGCATCGCCCTCAACCATTGCCTGCGCAAGGTCGATCCCTGCCAGAATGCCACGACCTGCTTGATCTCCAAGGCCTGGGTCAGGGCGCAGAGCGCCCTCGTCGAGGCCCTGGAGATGACCCGTCTCTCCGACGTGACCTGAACAGCGCGCCGGGCCGGAGGGCCTCAGGAACGGGAGCGAGCCCGTGAACCGTCCGTTCGGTGGCGTTGCCTGAGCTGACCGCAAGCGGCGGCGATGTCCTGGCCGCCGCTGGCGCGGAGCGTGGCCTGCACCCCGGCCTCTCGCAGGATCTGCTGGAAGGGCAGGTGGCGCTCGGCCGGCGAGGGCTGCAGATCGGCGCCGTCCAGCGGATTCAGGGGGATCAGGTTCACCTTGAACGGTCCGCCGGCGGCGAGCCGGGCGAGCTGCCGGGCCTCGGCCGGTCCGTCGTTCAGCCCCGAGACGAGCACGTAGGCGAGGGTCACGCGCCGCCGTGTGCGGCGCGCGTAGCGACCCGCGAGCTGCAGCAGCCGGGGCAGAGAGGTGCGGGCGGCCACGGGAGTCAGCCGCCGGCGCTGCGCCTCGCTGGCCCCGCCCAGCGAGAGGGTCAGACCCACGCCCGCCGCCTCGGCCACGAAGCGCTCGAACCCCGCCGGCGGTCCCGCCGTGGAAACAGTGATCCGGCGCGCGGAGATGCCGGCCCCCTGCGGGCTGGTCAGCGCCCCGATGGCCGCCCGCACCTGCAACCAGTTGTCGAGCGGCTCGCCCATCCCCATGAAGACCACGTTGAACTGGCGGGCACCATGGCCGGGCACGGGCTCGGCGGCGAGATCCCGCTGCAGGTGGACGATCTGTTCCAGGATCTCTCCACAGGAGAGATCGCGCTGCTTGCCGCCCCGAGCGGTGGCGCAGAAGCGGCAGGCCAAGGCGCAGCCGACCTGGGAGGACAGGCAGAAGGTGGGGTGGCGTTCCATGGGAATCAGCACGCTCTCCACGGCGGCGCCGTCGCGCAGGCTGAACAAGTGCTTGCGCGTCCCGTCGCGCGAGACGAGCCGCTCCTCGCGATGCAGGCCCTGCAGGTCGTAGCGGGCGGCCAGCTCGGCGCGCAGGGAGGCGGGCAGGTCGGTGAGCTCGTCCCAGTCCAGGGCGCCGCGGCGGTGGAGCCAGCGCGCCAGCTGACGCCCGCGGTAGGGGGGCTGTCCCAGGCTGGCGAGCAGCTCCGGGCAGGCTGCGGGTGGCAGGTCACGGGCCAGCGGCTTGACGGCGTCCATGGCTTCCTTCGGCAGTGGCGAACGGATCCGGCCACTCGGATCTTGACACCCGAGAGAGCGGCCGTTCATGGTAGCGCCCAGGGAAATACGTGTGCAAGAGGCGCTGGCGCAAGGGATCCTGGATGACGCCACCGGAGGACGGCCTGCTGGCCCTGGGCGAGAAGAATCGCCTGCACCTGCTGCGATTGCTCCTGGAGGGTCCCCGGACGGTGAGCGATCTGGCTCACGTCTGCGGCCTCGGGCAGTCCCTGGTTTCGCACCATCTGGCGGTGCTGGTCCGCAGTGGCTGGTTGACGAGCCGGCGCGAGGGACGGCGTCGCCTCTACCTCGTGGACTCGCCGGACGCCGCCCGCCGGGCCCTGGCGCTGTGGCTGCGGCGGCACGTCCCGCTGCCGGAGGGCTGGCGGGACGTGCCGGCGGCCGGTCCGGCGCCGCCGGCCCCCGCCGCCGGCGGCGACCTCGAGGACTACCTGCTCTGAGCGACCGCCCGTGGCCGGAGCCGGGGCGGCGTGGGAAAGGGAAGGCGTGAAGACGGTGTTGGTCGTCGACGACGAGGCGGCGATCCGGGAAACCCTGGAACGGATCCTCAGCTACGAGAAGTACCGGGTGCGCAAGGCGGCCGACGGGCCCGCGGCGCTGCGTCTGCTCGAGGCCGAGCCGGTGGATGTCGTGCTGCTGGACATCAAGATGCCGGACATGGACGGTTTCGAGGTCCTCGATCGCATGGCGCGCATGGAGCACCGACCGCCGGTCATCGTCATCTCCGGACACGGGAACATCGAGACCGCGGTCGAGGCGGTCGGGCGCCGCGGCGCCTACGATTTCCTGGAGAAGCCGCTGGACCGCGCTCGCCTGCTGGTGACCCTCCAGAACTGCCTGGATCACCAGCGTGCCCTCACCGCCCGGGAGAGTCTAGAGGCCAGCACCGGCTATCGCGATCCGCTGATCGGCGATTGCCCGGCCATCCAGAACGTGCGGGCCTTCGTCGAGAAGGTCGCCGCCACCGACACGACGGTGCTCATCACGGGCGAGAACGGCACCGGCAAGGAGCTGGTTGTGCGGGCCCTGCACAGCCGCAGCCCCCGCCGCGAACGGCCGCTGGTGGAGGTCAACTGTGCGGCCATCCCCCGCGAGCTGGTCGAGAGCGAGCTGTTCGGCCACGAGAAGGGCAGCTTCACCGGGGCCGAGAGGATGCGCATCGGCAAGTTCGAGCAGGCCGACGGCGGGACCCTGTTCCTGGACGAGATCGGCGACATGAGCGAGGAGGCGCAGGCCAAGGTCCTCAAGGCCGTGGAAGAAAGCAAGTTCGAACGGGTCGGCGGCACCGAGACCATGCACGTGGACGTGCGGATCGTGGCCGCCACCAATCGCGATCTCTCCGACCCGGCGTCCGGCTTTCGGCAGGATCTGTTCTTCCGGCTCAACGTGCTGTCCGTCCACCTGCCACCCCTGAGGGAACGGGGGAGCGACATCGACCTGCTCCTGGCGTACTTCACGCAGACCCTCGCCGTGGCGCTCAAGAAGGAGCCCCTGCAGTTCGCGACGGAAACCCTCGCCCTGCTGCGGGAGTACAGCTGGCCCGGCAACGTGAGGGAACTGCGGAACCTGGTGGAGCGCCTCCTGATCCTGGTGCCAGGCCGCGTGGTCCGTCCCGGGGACCTGCCCTCCCTGCCAGGCGCGGGGGCTGCCGCACCGGGACGCGAAGTTCCCAATTTCCTGTCTTGCAAGGACTTTCAAGATTTCAAGACGCGATCCGAGAGCTTTTTTCTTCAACACAAGCTGCAGGAAAACCGATACAATGTGAGCAAGACGGCCGAGAGCCTGAACATGCAGCGCAGCAACCTCTACAAGAAGATCACCAAGTACGGTCTGCGCACGCAGCCCGGAGAGTGATCGCGACGTGATCGGGGGGCCAAAGAAAAGCCACCAGGCGATTGACGGGCCTGGCCGCTTGTCATATCATTAGGAGTTGATGGGGCAGGTTCCCGACCCTGCTCACGAGCAGTGCACGGTGGGGTTGCCAAGTTTCCCGGCCGTGCGGGCGCTAATGGTTGAGGAGAGCGTCATGAAGCGGGTCACATGGATCTGCGTTCTCCTGCTAGTGCTTAGTGTGATGCCCGTAACCGGGCTCGCCACGGACTCCTACGACCAGCACAGCACATCGGAGACCGGATCGAATCAGTCACCCGGTTCGCCACCCTCCATCGGCGGTGACCAGATCTTGAATGTCAACGGGTCCGACAACGGGGACCCGGACGACATCATCGATGGCAACAAGTCGGCGCCCTCGCGCCCGGGTACCTCCGGGGTTGACGGCATTGATGATGGTGGCAAGATCCTGATCGACGTCTACCTGCTGATGCAGGGTTGCTGGACGTGGCTGTTCTGAAAGTGTGGGTCACAAATCTGCCCGTAGCTAAAGCGAGGCTATAATCGGTTTCGGTGTCCGCCCACTCGCCAGGGGACGTAACCGATGAATGAATGGTTCGAAGGCCCGGAGCGCCCTGATACCGGTCCGCCGGCGCCGCGGCCCCTACCTGATTCCCTGGACTGGGATCGACTCGAAGAGGTCGGCGATCTCCACTTCCAGGCGTCGTCCTTTTCCTCTGCCCTGGATTACTATCGTCGCTTGCTCGGCCAGGATCATCTGCGAACCATCGCTCCGGAGCGCGCGCTGGACATCCTGCGCAAGTGCACGATCACCGCGCTCAAGATCGGTAATCTGAGGCTGGCGGCGGAGTTCCTCGATCAGACCCCCGCCGTCCTCGAGGCTGAAACCCCGCTCGACCCGGAGGAACGCAAGCGCCTGATGGCCCCGCTCATCGGGTGCCGGGCTTCCCTCCACTTTGCCCGCGGCGATTATGCCCGCGCGCTGCAGCTCGCCAAGCACGCCTTCGCCATCCTGGCGGTCACGGATCGTCACCAGGAAGTGGCGATGCTGCAGATCACCATGGGCGTCAGCCATGGCCGGCTGGGCCGGCCGGAGAAGGCCGAGGAGTTCTACACTGATGCCCTGGCGACCTTCCGGCGCATCGGGGACGAGCTGGGCATGGCCGTCCTCTACAACAACCTGGCGCTGCTCGCCAAGAACGCCTGCCGCTGGGATCGGGCCCTGGAGTTGATGGAGAAGGCCAAGTCTCTGGCCAGGAAGCACGGCGCGACCCACCTGCTGTCCCGCCTGCATCTGAACGAGGGCATCATCCTGGTGAAGCTCGGGCGTCTGGCGGAAGGCCGCACGGCGCTGGAGACCTGCCTGCGGCTGGCTCGCAGCCTGGGCGACCGCGCTCGGCAGACCAAGGCCAGCCTGGGCCTCGGCCGGCTCGAGATCCTGGAGGGACGCCTGGCCCGCGCCGAGGAGCTGATCCTCGCGGGCAAGGTCCAGGCCGAGCAGGAGCACTTCCTGCGGGAAGCGGCCATCGCGGACGAGTATCTCGGCGACATCCTGCTCGCCCGTGGCGAGATCGACAAGGCCCTCTTCAACTACGGGCTGGGGCTGGAGAAGAGCCGGACCATCGGACAGGTCAACGACCTGGAGGGCGAGCTGCTGCGCCGCACGGCGGAGGCCCAGCGGCAGCGCGGCGAGCTCGACCTGGCCGTCGAAACGGCGCAGGCCTCGATCGCGGTCTGCGAGAAGTGCGGCGAGCTGTACGAGCTCGGTTTCTGCCATCTGACCCTCGGGCGGGCCCACGCCAGCCGTAGCCGGTGGCAGGAGGCCGATGCGCACCTGCGCCAGGCCGTGGCCACCTTCCGCAAGCAGAACCTGGTCCAGGACTGGTGCCGGGCCATCCTCGAGTACTTCCGGATCCGCCTGGAGACCGCAGGCCAGCGCGAGCTGCTGATCCTGAGGCGCTACCTGCTGGCCGCCCAGGAGCAGGCCGCTCCGGCGGTCAGCGAGACACTGCTCCTGGAGGTCCTGGCGGCCCTCGCCGAGGTCCAGCTGCGGCTGGGGCAGTTCGACGACGCCCTGCTGACCGCCTACGAGCTGGAGCGCGTCACCCGGGACGCCAAGGACGAGGATCTGGCCGGTTCCGTGGCCTCGCTGCGCGGCCGCATCGAGCGGGGCATGATGGGCGACCTGGAGGAGAAGGGGCACCATCTGCGGACCATCAGCGGCATCTCCGGCCTGTTCGGAGCCGGCGACCGCTCGATCACGCGGAACCTCTCCTCGGTGCTGCAGGCCGGCCTGGAGAAGGTCAGGGCGGACTGCGGCTTCATCGCCATGGAAGGTCGGGGCGAGGACGGCGGCTGGGCCATCGTGGCCCGCGAGCAGCTCTCCGAGAACCTGGCGGAGCAGCTCACGCGCTGGTTCGCGGGCCAGCAGGACAGCGCCGAGCCCAGCGGCTCCTGCCTCTTCTCCCGCCTGAGCGCGGGCGATCCCCTGCTGGAGGCCGTGCCGGCCCTGAAGGGGCACGCGCGCAGCTGCGTCTTCATGCCGATCGCCATGGAAGGCCGCCGCTTCGGCCTGCTGTTCCTCGGCAAGGTCGAGGTGCACGGGTTCGGACGGCCGGCGCTGGACTTCCTCTCCACCTACATGGGCTTTCTGGGCCTCTTCCTGCACGAGAAGGGCAAGGCCCGGCCCTTCCCCACCGCGGAACACATCCCCACCCCCATCGAGGGCGTGGCGAGCTTCGAGAACATCATCACCCGCAACGAGATGATGCTCGAGGTGCTGGGTCTGATCCGCAAGGTGGCCCCCAGCGACCTGACCACCCTGCTGAAGGGCGAAACGGGTACGGGCAAGGGATTGCTGGCCTACGCGATCCATGCCCTCAGCCGCCGCCGGGAACGCAAGTTCCTGGCGATCAACTGCGCGGCGATTCCGGAGACGCTGCTGGAGAGCGAGCTCTTCGGGCACAAGAAGGGCAGCTTCACGGGGGCGCACGAGGACAAGCGCGGCCTGCTGGCCGAGGCCGAGGGCGGGACGGTCTTCCTGGACGAGATAGGCAAGATGCCGCTCAGCATGCAGGGCAAGCTGCTGCACTTCCTCGACACCAAGATCGTCAGACCCGTGGGCTCGCTCCGCGAGCAACGCGTCGACGTGCGCATCATCTGCGCCTCGAAGACCGACCTGCAGGAGCTGGCCCGCCAGGGGCTGTTCCTGGAGGATCTCTACTACCGGTTGCTGGATTTCCCCCTGGAAATCCCTCCCCTCCGCGAGCGTCGCGACGACATCCCGCTGCTGATCCAGCACTTCGTCGAGCGCTTCAGCCAGGAGCTGGGGGTCGACGCCCCGGCCTGCGGCAGCGCCTTCATGGATGCCCTCGTGCAGCACGACTGGCCCGGCAACGTGCGCGAGCTGGAGAAGGCCCTCAAGCGGGCCATCGTGCTGGCCCAGGGCGAGAACCTGCTGCGGCCGGAGCACCTGCCGGCCGACCTGGTGGGCTACGATCCGGGCCGCGCTTCCGGCGACGAGATCCCTCCCCTGAAGGAAACCCTCGCCGCCGTGGAGTGCCGGGAGATCAGCCAGGTGCTCAAGTGCACGCGCGGCAACAAGTCCAAGGCCGCCAGGCTGCTGGGGATCAGCTACCCCAGCCTGCTCAAGAAGATCCGCTTCTACGGCATCCGGACCCGCTGATCCTGCTGTCTCCGACGCCCCTTCCCGGGAGATCCCGAGCTGCTGCAGCGCGGGCCGCCGTCGTGCCGCCAGCCCCGCCGGTGTCCGACCTCGCCAGGCAACGGAAGCTGGAAAGGGAGAACGGCGTGTCAAAAGTTTTTCACCACGTAACACGTTGCGGATAAATTACTTATGTAATACGCCGTGGGGGATTGTAAACGTCGTTTACAATCGGCGTTTTAGCACGAGGCTCGCCTGCCAGGAACCTGATCCTGCAATACTATATTGAATAACGAGTTACAGAATTATCCCGTTTTCGCGAAAGTTGGTACGGCCATTGATGTAGTCCTTCCGCGTGAAGGGGTGAGTTGTAGGGAACGAACACCTTCGCATCGACTGGCGAGAAGCTGTTGGAAGAGTTGAGGGAGGGCCGGGGCAGCGATCCTCAGTTGCTCACCGGCAAAAGTTGAGGAAGTTTTCAACAGATGGGCTCGTAGGGAGATCTTTAAGAGGTGGGGTCTTAAGGATGCATCCTCGCGAGCGTGGGAAAACTGGCTGATCGGCCCTCCCGAATCTCGATGGCGACCCGCAGACGACCGGTTCACGAATTGCGAATGATCTGGGAAGAGCCTCGCGGATCTTGAAGTGGCGAGATTCAAGGTCCGGCGCCTGATAAGGCAGGGGCTCTCCTTTCTTTTTCCGCCCCGCCGCGCCGGGGCCCTCCGTGGCCGCAGCCGTCCCCATTTGGGGAACGGTTGCACTCCCAGGAACACAGGGCCCGGTTCCGGAGAGCTTCCCTGCCCGGAGCTGTCCGGACTCCGGTGCGCCCGTCACGGTGCCCGGCGAGATGAGGCGCCGATCGTGTCAACTTATTCATCGACAATATATTATGATCGACGCGGTGCCGATCGCCGACCACTTCCGGAGCCAGGGCGGGGGCCCTGGAAGCGGTGGGCGGCGGGAAGCGAGGCAGGTGGCACGAAGGCTGCGTAATGCCGAGTGTCTCAGCACGGTACAGGGTGCTTCTCCCAGGGAGGGAAGTCATGAGACAGAGGCGAACGATGAGCGAACGGGCGAACCCGGTCACTGCCGTTCTGGCGTGGTCGCCGGGTCGTGCCTTCGGCGTCCAGCTGCTGGGGGTCGCCGCGGTCCTGCTGGCCTGCGGGCTCCTGGTCCTGAGCGGCTGCGACGACGACAACTGCATCGAGTGCCTCGACCGCACGCCGCCGGCCGTGCCGGCCGGCGTCTTCAGCGTGACGGGGGACGGTATGGTCACGGTGTACTGGGACTACCTGGAGTATCCGGCCCGGCGCGATCTCGTGAAGTACTGGGTCTGGCGGCAGGTCAGCTGCCCCGACGCGGGCGATCCGCCCATCGATCCCTCCGGCCCCTACGATTTCCTGGCCGAGGTCTCGGTCGACGAGCCCTACGACGAGTTCACCTACCGCTTCGTGGACAGGGACCTGACCAACGGCTGCGACTACGCCTATGCGGTCAGCGCGGTGGATGCGGCCGGCAACGAGAGCGCGTTGAGCTACGAGACCGTCATCGACACCCCGCGGCCCGAGGGGTACGACCTGGTCCTTTACGACGTCGACGATAATCCTACCCTGAGCGGGTTGAACTTCAGCGGCCCCTTCGAGAGCGTGCCGACGGCCCAGCGCGTCGACCCGACGACGCCCGGCACCACGGCCGACATCTACGTCGACTTCGAATCGGCCGTGCCCTTCGTCTACACAGCGCGGCCGCAGGTCAGGTTGCAGGACTACGGGACCTTCCTCGACGGCACCACCGTACGCCTGGACTGGGTGGACTGGGCTCCCGAGGGGGGCTACTCGCTCACCGGCAAATCCGAGCTCATTTACGGACACGCCTACATCGTGGAGATCCTCGAACCCGGCAGCGGGGAGCTGCACTACGCCAAGTTCGCCGTGACCGGCATCAACACGGCGGCGGGGACGGTGGTCCTGGACTGGGCCTACCAGATCGTTCCCGGATTGCCGGAGTTGAAGGCGACGACCGGCCCCAAGGCGGTCGTGCTCGACACGGAGCCGATCCGCTTCTAGCCCGCCATGCCGGCGGACGGATGGTCTCCGAGATCAGGAGGTGCGACATGAGGACCACCAACAAGACGAGCCGAGGGAACGGCGAACATGCGTTCCGCGCGCGCGGGCTCGGACGCCGCCTGCGAGACGGTGCGGTCCTGCTCCTCGCCCTCGTCAGCGTGCCCGTCGCCCTGGCCTGGGCCGCACCCAGCGGCACCATGCCGGTGGATGTCGAGAGCGGCGGCTCCCAGGGTCTGCAGCAGCCCCTGCGCGTGAACGTCTGGCAGGACAAGGAGGACGGCGACATCTATCGCCTCGGCGAGCAGCTGCGGGTCTACTTCGAGACCAACCGCGATGCCTATGCCGTGGTCTATCGCATCGATGCCGAGGGCGACGTGACGGTGCTCTGGCCGCGCAGCCGCTTCGACGACGGCTTCGTCTTCGGCCAGCATCGCTACACCCTGCCCAGCTCGGCCGATCGCCCCCTGCGGGTCTCGAACCAGGAGGGCGTCGAGTACGTCGAGGCCGTGGTCTCGGTCTATCCCTTCGACCTGCGTGCCCTGGAGGTGGACTTCTTCAACGAGGATAACGACGAAGGCTATCAGTATCGCGTGGCGGGGGATCCCTTCCTCGCTATGAACGAGGTCAACTACGCGATGACGGGCCTGGAGGATCCGGCCGACTATGTGGTGACCAACTACACCAGCTACTACGTGCACCAGGCGGTGGATCACCCGCGCTACCTCTGCGGGCAGTGCCACGACGACGACCAGAACTACGATCCGTACCACGACACCTGCGTCATCAACATCCACTACGACTACGGCTGGTACAATCGGTGGTGGCTGACCTACGGTTACTACCCCGTCTACTACTACCCCGCGTTCTACTACGTCGATCCATGGTCCTGGAGTCCCTGGGTCAACTACTGGTACACGCCGTGGTACGGCTGGCCCGTCGGGATCGGCTATACCTGGCCGTACCGGTACCACGTCTGGTGCGACTCCCCTTACTGGCACGGCGACGTCTGGTCGCGCTGGAAGGGCGGACACCGGCGCTACGCGCCCCTGGCCAAGGATTACGTCCTGCGCCCCGACGACCGGGACGTTCGCTACCGCCGCGGCAGCCTGATGGTCCGGGCGGAGCGGCCGGGCGAGGACATCACGCGTGCCATGCGCACGCGCACGGCCTTCACCGACAAGGAAGCCCGCCGGGTGCAGGGCGTGCGGGCCGCGGGGGCGGATCACCGCTACGGCAACACCGAGCTGGCCGTGCGGACCCGCACGGAGTTCCGCGGGTCCACGGCGAGGCCGCAGGCCGAGCCGGGCCTGCGCATCCGCGACACGGGAGCCCTGCTGCAGGGCGGCTCGCGCACCGTGCGCACGGTCGAGGACGTCCGCACCGGCAGCGACCGCGTGCGCATCCGCGACCGTTCCGCCGCAGGTCAGGACAGCGGCGAGCGCCGCCTCCGGGCGGAGTCCAGCCAGCTCGACAAGGGGACGTCGGATCGCCGGTCCGGTATCCGTTCCGTGGAGCCGCGCAAGCAGGGCTCCCGGATCTGGTCGGGTGGGCGCACCACGCCGACCGGCGAGAGCAAGGCCCGCCCGCAGCAGGTCCAGCCGCAGGACCGCAACCGGCGCTCCTCCGGGGATGATTCCGGCAGCAAGGTCGAGCCCCGGAGGCGCTCGTCCTCGGGCAGCTCGCGGAAGAGTTCCGGGAGCGTGCAGCCCAAGAAGGGCGCCGCGGGCGGATCCTCGTCCGGTAGCTCGGGCAGGAGCTCCGGGAACGTACGTTCGAGTTCGCAGCCACGCTCGTCCGCAGGAAGTCGCTCCTCCGCGGGTCGCGGGCGCTCCTCCGGGGGATCATCGTCCTCGAGGGGCTCGTCCCGCGGCGGCGGCGGTTCCGGGCGTTCCGGAGGCGGGAGGTCGCGAGGATAAGGAAGACCTTGTCGTTGGTGGAATTCCCCCCATCACCGACGAGCCGGGAAGGGACCGGATTCTGGAAGAGGTTGGCAGCCCGAGGAAACCGGCAACGGACCGCTCAGTCGGAGAGCACCAACGCAAGTGGAAGGGCCCGCTGGGAAGGTATTGTCGATCAGGGGCGGCAGTAGCGGAACAGGGGCCCTTCCTGTTTCTCGGCGGAGTGCCGGATTGACGGTGGGTACACCCCCGCCTATAATCCGGCGCCGCCATGTCGAGGCGGGCCGGTGGCGGCCGGCTCCATTCCCGTCGCCGAGAGGATGACCCTGGATGAGGTTGATTTCCCGCCCGCGTCCGGACGGCCCGCACGCCGGCCTCCCGCTCTTCTCCACTCGTGCGATGTGCATCCGGTTCCTGGCTCCCTGGATTCTGCTGCTGGTTCTGGCCGCCGGAACGGCCGTCGCCGCGAACGGCTGGAGCCCGGGCCCGGAGCCGATGTCGATCCAGGCCCGGCTGCGCGAGAAGGCCGCGCCGCTGCTCGCGGACGGCTCGCCCCGGCTGGCCGAGGCCAGGTTGCTGGGAAAGGCGGCGCCCGAGAGCCTGCAGGCCGTCGTCCTGCTCTGCGAGTTCGCCGACAGCCTGCTCTACGGCCGCGACGACCTCTTCCCGGGCAACTTCCCGCGCTCGCGCCAGACGGATTTCTACTACGCGGCCCACGACTCGCTCTACTACGCCCACTTGCTGCAGGACGTGGCCGACTACTTCGCGGACGTCAGCGGCCACCGCTTCGGCCTCGGCTGCGTGGTGGAGGCCGCGGTCGCCCACCTGGACGAGCCGATGGGCTTCTACGGCAACCATCCCGACCGCGGTGAGCAGCCGATTCGGCTGGCGGCGGACGTGGTGGCGGCCCTGGACGGCGAGGTCGACTTCTCGCGCTTCGACACCGTGATCCTGGTGCACGCCGGGGCCGGCGAGGAGACCGACATCCTGAACAACTCGCCGGAGCAGATCTTCAGCACCTACCTGGGGCCCGAGGACTTCAGCGAGGCCGTCACGGACAGCATCCTCGACGTGCCGTACATCCCCACCGACGACCTGCCGGCCGGGCAGGGCGTCGATCACGTCCTGATCCTGCCCGAGGGGGAGTTCCAGGATCCCATCCCGAGCTTCAACGGCCGCTTCGGCTCGCTGGGCGTCTACTGCTTCGAGGTGGGGCTGCGGCTGGGCATGCTCTCGCTCAGCGACTTCACGCCCCCCGGCTTCCCCGACAGCCAGGGCATCGGCGAGTTCGGGCTGATGGGCTACGGCCTCTTCGTGGGTGTGGGCTACATCCCGGACCAGCCCTGCGCCTTCAACAAGCAGCTGATGGGCTGGCTCGAGCCGTACGCCGTCGATCCGGGGGAGGGGGAGTTCCACGCCCTGACACCGGCCGAGCGCACGGCGGATCCCGGGGCCGCCGCCCGGGTCGCCCTCACCGGCCAGGAGTACTGGCTGCTGGAGTACCGCCTGCAGGATCCGGACGGCAACCGCATCTTCACGCATCCGGACGACCTGAACCACGACCACATTCCGAACTTCTGGGACGTCGATTCCGACTCCGGTGACGGCACGCCCACCGGCTTCTTCGATCCCCTCGGCGCGGACGGCCTGCCCGGCACGGGCGACGAGGATGTGCGCGAGCGTCTGGCCGGTGCCGAGTGGGACTTCTTCATGAGCGAAAACTCCGGCCCTGCACGCCAGGGTGCGAACCCGGTGAAGGGTGCGGGCAGCGGCGTCTACGTCTGGCACGTGGACGAGGGGGTGATCCGGGACGCCTTCGGCGCCGACCGGAACCTCTTCAATGCCGATCCACAGCGCAAGTCGGTGGACTTGGAGGAGGCCGACGGCATCCAGGACCTGGACTCGCCCGAGCCCTCGCCCTACATCCTCGGGGGCGACGACGACAGCTTCCGCGGGGAAGGCTCGCACGTCTACGGCGAGGACCTGGTGGTCGGCACGGTCTTCGGCCCCGACACGGATCCGGGTACGGAGACCGCGGGCGGCGCCCGCAGCGGCATCCTGTTCGACGGGTTCACGAACGTGGTCGTGGACTCCGCGTACGGCGATCCGCCGCGCATCCTCTATGCCGACACCCTGCACTTCCGCTGCGCGCGGACCGCGGCCTCCGGGGCCGCGCCCGTGCAGGTGGCCGAGGTGGTGCTGCCAGGCGTGGACCTGCGCGGCCGGCAGCCGCTGGCCATCGACCTGATCCCCCAGCCGGGCGGGGCCAAGGAGATCGTCCTGGCGGGCCCGGACGGCGCCGTCTACGCCTTCAACGCGGATCTCACCGAGCACGTGGATCACGACGGCGATCCCGGCACCGTGGAGCCGCTGGTCGTGGGCACCGACACCAACGGCATTCCCGTGAGCTGGAGCGGTCCGGCCGCCGCTGGGGACCTGGACGGCGACGGGCTGCCCGAGATCGTGCTCACCGCCGCCGGCGGGCTCTACGCCTTCAACGGCGAGGACGGCAGCGAGGTGGCCGACGGCGACGGCGATCCGGACAGCCGGGGCCTGCTGGCGCCGCTCACGCGCTGCCTGGTGCCGCCGGTCCTGCTGTCCCGGAACGGCGCCGGCTACGCGCCGGAGGTTCCCGTGGTGGCCTGCGTGCTGGACGAGGTCGCCGCCGGCACGAACCTGCGCTTCCTGGACGGGGACGGTCTCGACGCCGTGCCCCCCGTCCTGCTCGACGCCCAGGGCTTTGCGGCGGCGCCGCTCCTGCTCGAGGACACGCTCTTCCTGATCCGGGCGGGCGAGGAAGCGCCCGGCAACGGGCTCTGGCTGGTGCGCTGGGCACCCGCCGCGGATCCGTCCGACCTGGGTTTTGTGCCCCTGGCGGCGGCGCCTGTCGCGTGGTCTCCGGTCGCCGGCCAGCAGGGGGATCGCCTGTTCGTCGCCACGCCCACCACGGCGGGCGTTCAGGTCCTGAGCTGGCCGCAGGGCGGGATCTCCGCGGCGGGGGCCCGGCCGCTGGCCTGGGCGGGACCGGAAACGGTCGTCGGACCGCTCGGGCCGGGCTTGTGCTATGCTGCGGAGGGTCTCTTCGCCCGCGTCACCCTGGAGGGCGCGCCGCAGACGGGCTGGCCGGTGCGGCCGCGGCCGGCCGTGCAGGCTCCAGATTCCGCCGTGAGCTGCACGTCGCTGAATCTCGTGCGGCAAGGCCGGGCCCAGTATCTCTTCCAGTCCCGTGATGGGCGCCTGTATCTTTACGACCAGGACGGGTGCCAGCAGGACGGCTGGCCGGTGGCCGGGCCGGGCGCCGCGGCGGCCACGCCGCTGCTGCTGGACCTGCACCTGCACGCGCAAGCGGATCTGGACCTGGTGGCGGTCGGGACGACCGCCCGCATCACGGGCCTGGGCCCGGGCCAGGACGCGCTCGAGACCGTGGACGAGTCGCGGCTGAGCGTCTGGTCCGGTCTGGGCGCGGCGGAGTCAGGCTGGCCCATGTGGCGGGGCAGCCCGTGGCGAAGCGGGGCCGTCCAGACCCTCGTGCCGCTGCCGGGGCCGCCGTCGGCGCTGCTGTCCGCCGGCAGCCACATCTGCTACCCCAGTCCGCTGCGGCAGGGGCCGCTGCACGTGCGGGCGGAGACCGGGCGGGATGCGGCGGCGAGCGTCGTGATCTACAACCTGGAAGGGGAAGAGGTGTCGGCAGCCGGACCGCAGGCGGTGCGCGCCGGCGAGCCCTTCGAGATCACGCTGCCCCTGGCGGGAATCGCCAGTGGCCTCTATGTCTGCCGCCTGGAGCTCGCGGACGGCAGGGCGTCGGAGACGAGCATCGTCCCCTTCGCCGTCGCCCGCTGACGTTCTCGCGCCGCCGGGCGTGCACGATGCACAGACGAGACGGGAGACGCGGCCGTCGCCGGCGGCGACCGGCTCCCGGCAACAGGAGAGGAATCCCATGCTGCGCTCGTTCCGATTCCCGGTCCTGGTCGCCCTGATCCTGACCGCGACCCTGGCTCTGGTTCCGCAGGCGGGCCTGGCCGCCGGCAAGCCCGGCGAGTCCGGCTTCCTCTCGCTCCGCCTGGGAGTGGGAACACGGGAGACGGCCATGGGCGGGACCGGTGTGGCCGCCACCACCGGGGCCGCAGCGATCTACTGGAACCCGGCCAAGCTGCCCTTCATCGAGCACGACACGGACCTGCTGCTGCAGCATCAGGGCTGGCTGGGCCTCTTCCACAAGGAGGCGGCGGCCCTCGCGCACCGGACGAACTTCGGCGAGCTGGGTTTCTTCTTCTCCGGCTTCTACTCCGACGACATCGAACGTTACGGCAGCGAGCCGGTGGGCGTCCCGGAGGGGACCTTCGCCCCGTATGACGTGGTGCTCGGTGTCAGCTTCGCCCGGAAGGTCTACGACACGGTCGCGGTCGGGGTGACGATCAAGTCCTTGTACGAGAAGATCGACGTCGACTCGGGAACCGGCCTCGCTTTCGACCTGTTCCTGGCCCACAGGGCAGTGATCGAGGGGCTCTATCTGGCGGCTTCGGTGACCAACATCGGCCAGGACATGACGATCGCGGACGACCCCTTCAACCTGCCCACGGCCGTCCGGCTGGGCGCCGCCTATGATCCGGCGCAGCCCCTGTTCGCCGGGAAGCTGACCCTGGCGGCGGACCTGATCATGCCCAACGACGGCAACGACAAGGCCAGTGTCGGCGCCGAGTTTCGCCTGCTGCCCGAGCTGGCCCTCCGGGTCGGCAGCAAGGTGAACTACGATTCCCAGGGATTGACGGCGGGCTTCGGACTGCGCCGGGGAGCGCTGGAGGTGGGCTACGCTTTCGAGGACATGGACAACGATCTCGACCCGGCCCACAAGTTCAGTCTGGAGCTGCACTACTGACGTCGGACGCGGGGGCCGACAGCGGCCAGGGATCGGCGGCGAAGTCCAGCAGCTGGAAGCGCCCGTCCCGCAGACAGCCGTAGCCCTCGCGACCCAGCCAGCCACCCAAGGCGGCCAGCGTGCGCCGGCCGCACTCCACGCGGAACGGGTGATGGAGGTGGCCGATCACGAGCAGATCCCAGGGGGCCTCGGCCTGCGTGGAGAGCCAGCGTCGCGCCTTGGCCTCGATGACGCTGGCTTCCTCGCGGCTGGCCTTGCGGCTGGCGCCGCTCAACCAGCTGGAGAGAGCGTACAGGATCTCGGGATGGAGGGACTTGGCCAGGAGAATGCCGGGGCGGTGGCGGACGACCCAGCGGAAGCCGCGGTAGGCCCAGTCGTGGCCGAGGATTCCGTCCCCATGCAGCAGCTGGATGCGGAGGTCGCCGGCCGGCAGGGCGAGAGGTCCGCCGTCGCCCGCGATGCCGTAACGCTGGCGCAGGTAGTCGATGGCCCAGATATCGTGATTTCCTCCGACGAAGTGCAGGCGGACCCCGGCGGCGTGGACGCGATCCAGGGCCGCGAGCAGCTCCTCGTAGCCCTTGAGCCGGAAATGGGGATAATCGAACCAGAAGTCGAAGATGTCCCCCAGCAGCACCAGCTCGTCGGCGGCGCGGGCCGCCCCCAGGAAGCTCAGGAACCTTTCCAGGCGGACCCGCTCCTCCGCATCCGGGACGAGATGAAAGTGAGTGTCGGCCGCGAACAGGACCGTGGGATTGCTGCTCTTGCCCATGGATGTACTTTGTAGGAGAATTGTCACCCCCAGGCAACCGGAAACTCCGGGGGGTCCCGTGGCGAAGGAGGAGTCATGCCTCTCTGGGAGCAAGTCAAGTCCAATCTGGTGGAATGGTACTCCGTGGCCGCCGACAAGACCGAGGAGCTGGCCAAGATCGGGGTGCGGAGGTACGACAAGTTCGGGATCAGCCGCGATATCGAGCGCCAGTTCACCGAGCTGGGCAGCTTCGTGTACAACGCCCTGAGCGAGCGGCGGCAGGATTTCCTGGCCGATCCGACCCTGCTGGCCATCGTCGAGCGCATCAAGGTGCTGGAGCAGGACCTGCGGGCCAAGGAGAGCGAGATCGAGGACATCAAGGCCGCGCATCAGCAGCGAACCGCCAGGACCGAGCGAGCGGGCGCCGCCGCCGAGGTCGTCTACCCCGAGCCCGCCGGCGAGCCCCCGGCGGGGGCTCCCGAGCCGGATCCGTCCGCCGGGGGAGGGAATCCGGGGGAGCGTGATTAAGGATTGACATTATCCCGCTTCGTGGATAGAATGGGACTGTTCCCTACAACTGCCTGGGGTGCTGCCACCCCGCCCTACAACTCCCCCTTCGACGTTCTCCCCATGCTTCGGGGCGGTGATGGCTTGCGCTGTCCTCTCGGCTCACGGCTGAAATCCCGCAAACTGCGCGTCCGGGTCGGCGGGGTGCGCCTGTTCCTGTTGCTGGGGGCGGCCTGGCTCGCAGGAGGCGCGGCCGCGACGGCACGGGCGCAGGACCAGGCCGCGGTCCTGCCGCGCTCGCCGTTCGTGGCCGTGGGCGCAAAGGTCAGGAGCGCCGTGGTCAACATCCGCACCGTGCGCTCGGTCACCCGGGGTGGCGTGGACATCAATCCCCTCCAGGAGATGTTCCGCCAGTTCTTCCCCGGTGGGGACGAGAATCGCAAGGAGAGGATGGAGCTACCCAGCAGCGGGTCGGGATTCCTGGTCAGCGAGGACGGAGACGTGCTGACCAATCACCACGTCATCGCCGAGGCCGACGCCGTGTTCGTCCGCTTCACGGGCGAGCAGCGCGAATATGCGGCCACCGTGGTGGGGATCGATCCCAACACGGACCTGGCGCTGCTGCGCATCGAGATGCCTGGAACCCGGCCGCCGCTGGAGTTCGGCGACTCGGACGCCGTCGCGGTGGGGGACTGGGCCGTCGCGATCGGCAATCCCTTTGGTCACCTGGAGGGAAGCCTGACCGTGGGGGTGGTCAGCGCCAAGGGACGCACCGGCCTGGAGATCGCCGGCAACACGATGCGCTACCAGGATTTCATCCAGACCGACGCCTCGATCAACTTCGGCAACAGCGGCGGACCCCTGGTGGACATCCAGGGCCGGGTCATCGGGGTGAACACGGCCGTCAACACGGGGGGCCAGGGGATCGGCTTCGCCATTCCCGGCAACTTCGCCCGGCGGATCTACCAGCAGCTCCGGGAGCACGGGCGCGTCATCCGCGGTTACCTCGGCGTCCGGACCGAAGCGGTCACCGCGCCGGGTCCCGACGTGATGGCGCACGAGGCCGCGGAGGGTGCGCGCATCGTGGCGGTGCTGCCCGACACGCCCGCCGCCCGCGCCGGCCTGCGGGAGGGCGACGTGGTGCTCTCCTTCGCGGGTCAGACGATCACCTCCCCGAACCAGCTGCAGTTCCTGGTGGCCGAGGCGGAGCCGGGACAGGAGCTGAGCTGTCGGGTGGAGCGGGACGGCCGGTCGGTCGATTGCCGGGTGACCGTCGTGGAGATGCCGCCCACGAATCTCCGGGCGGAGACTCAGCAGCGGCAGTGGCTGGGCCTGGAGGTGGTCTCGCTCGTGGACCGGTCCCCGAACGTGGAGCAGCTGAAGGGCACGCTGGGCGTGACGGGCACCATCGGTGTGCTGGTGATGAAGGTGGTGCCCGATAGCCCCGCCGCCACGGCCGGTATCCGGCCGGGAGACGTCCTGGAAGCCGTGGACGATTTCGAGATCACCGACCTGGAGGCTTATCGCCGCCTCCGCGCCCAGCTCGCCGGGCGCAACGAGCCACTGCGGTTCCGGGTGCGCACCGGTTCCGTGGAGAACTACATCTTGGTCCAGCCCGGTCGCCGGGGGCTGGAGCAATGAAGGGGGCACCGGCTCTCAGCAACGGACTGTATCCCCACCACAGGCAGGAGAAGGCCCCATGGCTGGCCGAAGAAGAGACGTACCACCGACCCACGAGCTGAGCCTCGAAGTCTACTTCAAGGATATCAACCGGTACCCGCTGCTCACGCGCGAGCAGGAGATCGAGCTGGCGCGCCGCATCAAGCTGGGCGAAGAGGAGGCCCTGCAGCAGCTGGCGCTCGCCAATCTGCGCTTCGTGGTCTCCGTGGCCAAGCGCTACGTCAACCAGGGTCTTTCCCTGGCCGATCTGGTCAACGAGGGCAACCTGGGCCTGCTGAAGGCGGCGCAGCGCTTCGACGAGACGCGCGGCTTCCGGTTCATCTCCTACGCCGTCTGGTGGATCCGGCAGGCCATCATGCAGGCCCTGCTGGACAAGGCGCGCGTGGTCCGGCTCCCCCAGAACCAGACCGCGCTGCTGATCAAGATCCACAAGGCGCGAACCGCCCTGCAGAACCAGGGCGTGCCCAGCCCCAATCCGGATCAGATCGCCACCCTGATGCAGGTCCCGGTGGCGGATGTGCGCCACGCTCTGCGGGCCGACCGCGTCGAGATGGGTCTGGACGACTGCGGGGACGGCGGAGAGGATCGCCCGCTGGCCGAGATCCTCGAGGACGAGGAGCAGCCGGCTCCCGACGAGCGGGTGCTCCGGCGCGGCCTGGCCGAGGATGTCCGGCGCAGCCTGTCGGTGCTCAGCAGCCGCGAGGCCCACGTGATCACCCTCTACTACGGTCTCGGTCACGAGGAAGCCCTGACCCTGCAGGAGATCGGCGAGCGCATGGGCTTGACGCGGGAGCGCATCCGCCAGATCAAGGAGCGTGCACTCGACAAGATGCGGGGCTCGGTGAGCCGCGAGCTGCTGCACGATTACTACTGATTCGCCGGCCCGGATCCGGCCTTGCGCCGGCGGCCGCCCGGCCGCCGGCCGGGTCCTCGACGGCCCGTGCGGGTCCCGCGGGCTGGCCTGTACCTTGCTCTCCGTGCCCACGAGCCACGTCAGCGCAGCCCCGGGAGTGGCCCCGGGGCCGGACCAGGTTGCATGTTGACATCAGGGTGCGTGGCTGTATCTTGGGAGCCCCCGGTGCGAGATGCCGGCGGCGAGCGTGATTCGCGGCCTTTTCCGGAAGCTTCATGGGCATCAACAAGTCATTCACGTTCCTCTACATGCCGGCGGATCACGCCGAGGTACGCGAACTTCGCGTGTCCCGCCGCCTGTTCCTGCTCAGCAGCGGCGGCCTGGTCGTTATCTTGGCCTTTGCTGCCCTGTATCTGGTCGGTCTTTCCCAGGGGAGCAGCTGGCTGCCCGGCGGTTCCGCGCTGATCCAGGAGAATACGGGGCTGGTGTCCCAGATCGGGCGCCTGGAGGAACAGATCGCCTGCCTGAAGCAGGAGATGGCCGAGGTCTACGACATCCAGGGGACGGTCTCGCAGGCCGTGGGCCTGGATCCGCTGGCCCCCGACGTGTGGGAGGCCGGCGTGGGCGGACGGATGCCGCTGCATCATGCCGATCTGGAGGGATTGCCTTACGTCCGGCAGGACCGCCTGACCATCCTGGAGGGCGAGCTGGACAAGCTCCTGCGGCAGGCGCGCATCCAGCACCAGGGGTACCTGGCGCTGCTCGACACGCTGGACCTGCGCGCGGAGGCGCGGGCGCACATCCCCTCCATCCGTCCCGTGGACACCGGCTGGCTCAGCTCCGGCTTCGGCAAGAGGCCCGATCCCTTCACCGGCCAGCTCGCCTATCATCACGGCATCGACTTCTCCGTGCCCGTGGGCACGCCGATCCGCGCCACGGCGGACGGAGTGGTGACCGCCGTCAAGCACG
>Ga0315542_1000400_pt1 | contig 26803 bp, 16 predicted proteins | sample SalMarSW160120MG_FD_202541 | JGI IMG/M metagenome (GOLD analysis project Ga0315542, IMG submission 202541) | Salt marsh sediment microbial communities from the Plum Island Ecosystem LTER, Massachusetts, United States - Salt Marsh Sediment SW1601-20 ... | reverse complement strand
CCGTGGCGCCGGCAGAAAACGAGAAAATCCCCGATGGTCAGCAAGTGGATATTGGGCGTGTCGTACCAGTGGAAGGGAAGCTTCTTCGTCCGCGGCATGCGCCCCCCCACCAGCAATTTGGCGCGCACCAGCCAGTTTCCGAAATTCGGGAAGGAGACGATGCCTTTGCGTCCGACGCGCAGCATTTCCTCGATCACGAATGCCGGCCGGCGGATGACCTGCAGGGTTTGATTCAAGATGACGTAATCATAGGAGGCGTCCGCATAATCGGCCAATCCCTGGTCGATGTTACCCTGGAAGACGGACAGGCCCTTGCGGATGCATTCGATCACGGCGTTTTGATCGATTTCGACCCCTTGGCCCCGGACCCGGCGTTCCCGCTGCAGGCGCATCAGCAGGTCGCCGTTGCCGCATCCCAGGTCCAGGACGCTCGACCCCGGCTCGACCAGGGTCACGATCCGGTCATAGTCGGACACCAGGATGTTTTCCCGCAGGCGCCGGCGCATCACGAAACCTGCCCCCCTTCGGAGAGGTTGTCCAAGAAGCTGCCCACGGCCCGTGTCAAGGCGGGATTCTCCAGGAGAAAGGCGTCGTGTCCGTAGGTGGATTCGATCTCCAGGTACGAGACGTCCTTGCCGTTCTGGCGCAGGGCCTTGACCAGTTCCCGCGACTGGTGCGAAGGAAAAAGCCAGTCCGAAGTGAAGGACAGGACCAGGGTCTTAGCCCGGATGCGGGCGCAGGCCTTTTCCAAGGAACCTCCGCCCCAATCCACGGCCGCGTCATAGTAATCCATGGCCTTGGTGATGTACAAATAGCTGTTGGCATCGAAGCGTTTCACGAAACTCGCGCCTTGATGGTGCAGGTAGCTCTCCACCTCGAATTCGCGCTTGAATTCGAAACTGTATTCGGCTTGGTTCAGGAGGCGCCGCCCGAACTTCTGGTTCATGGAGGTCTCGGACAAATAGGTGATGTGCCCGATCATGCGGGCGATGGACAAACCGGTGGCCGGCAACGGCCCCCCGTAATAATCGCCGTTTTTCCAGTTCGGGTCCGAAATGATGGCGTGCCGCCCGACCTCGTTGAAGGCGATGGATTGCGGGGAGAGTTTCGAGGTCGAGGCAATGATCACCGCCGACTGCACGCTCTCCGGATAGCGCAGGATCCATTCCAGGGCCTGCATGCCGCCCATGGAGCCCCCGGAGAGGGACAGGAGGCGGGTGATGCCCAGCCGGTCCAACACCAGCTTCTGGACCTTGACCATGTCGCCGATGGTCAAAATCGGGAACGTCAGGCCGAAGGGCTTGCCGGTTTCCGGGTTTTCAGAAGAGGGCCCGGTGGAGCCCTTGCAGCCGCCGAGCACGTTGGTGCAAATGACGAAATAGCGCCGGGTGTCGAACGCCTTGCCCGGCCCGATCATGAGGTCCCACCAGCCCGGCTTGGGTTCGTCGGGGCGATAGCGGCCGGCGGCGTGCGCATCCCCGCTCAGGGCGTGGAGAATGAGAATGGCGTTGTCCTTCCGGGGATTCAGACGGCCGTAGGTCTCGTAGGCCACCTGAATGGGCCCCAGCCTCCGGCCGCAATCCATCTCCAGCGCGTCCGGGGGCGAGGCCACGGTCAGGGTCTGCGTCGCGACGATCCCGACCGAGCCCGGTTCAAGGCCGACGTCCGGAACTGCGTCTGCCATGATGGCATGCCTCCTCGCCGGCGTCCGGCTGAACCCGGCCCGGTTAATAAAAAACCTCTTCCGGTGCTGCCAGAAGAGGCCGTCAGGGTCCCGCCGCCGCGCCTCTCCTTATCTTTCAGCCGCAGAGTCCAGCTGCAGAAGTTGGCACCAACTTCCCCTGCCCGCGGGCGCAGGGGCCGGTTGCCGTGGCATCATCGGGTCAGTCCCTCAGCCACTCTGGATAAGGAAGACCGCCGCCCGCCGGAACGGCGGCACGGCCTGTCAAAGTGAACTCAGCATAGCAAAAGCGCTCCGGGTTTGGCAATCATTATTTCTTCCGGCCCGGTGCCGGGCCGGAGGCGCGATCCAGGCTCTCGAAAACGAGATAGTGGCCGAACGCTCGGTCGAAACGGTACCGGCTGGCCAGCAAGGGGGCGAAAATGCTGCTCGCCGCGTCTTCCTGGTCCCCGTAAAAAATAAAAAACGCCGGGCGGGCGGCGGCGACCTCCCGATAAGTCTGCCGCATGAGCTTGCGCCTCAGCTCCGGGGAACCGTAGAGGAGTGGGAAATTCAACAGCAGGGAGGCGGCGCTTTTCCGCTGGCTGTAGAAATAGATGCCGGGATCGATGCCGCTTTGGTAAAGGACTTCCCCGGGACGCGTCCGTGCTTTCAGCCAGAGTCCCAGGTCCCGCACCTGCAGGAAAACCTGGCCGTACTTGAGGCGGGACAGTTCCTCGGGTGATGTCCACGCGTACCGCCATGCGACCGTAGCCAGGGAGCCCAGGCTGGCAACCAGCAGCAGGGCCGCCAACACGCGCCTCCAGCCCGCGCGCATCCCGCCGTTTTCCTGCACCTCATGGATCAACAACGCCGGCAACAGACAAAACAGGGGCAGCAGCAACTGGTAGTAGTGCGGCAGGGGTTGATCCAGGGTTCCGATCGCCAGCACCTCGCCGGCCGCCAGCAGCAGCCAAAACGACCGGCGCAGGGGCCGGTAGGCCTTGAGGCGCGCCGCCATCCAGGTCAGGGACAGGACGCCCAGCACCGCTACGTCCGCGAGGGCGGGCGCAAACAGCCTGCGGGCTGAAGTCAGGAATTCCCACAGATTGGCGACGAGCGGGCCGGCATACTGGCGGGTGGCCGTGAAAACCACCTCGTAAAAATCGCGGAAGTTCCCCGCGGCGAGAAAATACGCGAAGGTGGCCGCCCACAGCACGGCTCCCGGCACCAGCAGGGGAAGATAGTCGCTCGCTCCGGCACGCCAGCCCGTTTGCGGCCCGGGCCGCGTCCCCGGCAGCGCCAGGTAGACGCACGTGCCGAGGAATGGGAAAAACAGGTTGAGCTTGATCCAGGAAGCCAGGGCCCAGGCCGCACCGGCCAGCCAGAGCATGGCACGCCGGCCGTGCACGTACTCCACCAGCCCCCAAACGGCCAGGAGCGTGAAGCCGTTGATCAATACCTCGGTGGAGGGCAGGTTGGCCTGCAGGCGGGGCGAGAGCGATGCCAGGCCCCAGAAAACCGCCCCCAGCAGGCCCGTGGCCGGATTGGCCAGGCGGCGCAGAATCAGGAAGACCGCAGCCTGGGAGAGGAGGGTGAAGAAGATCCCGAGGGCCACGACGGCCGCGGGGCCGTACCCGCAAACCCTTTCCGCCAGGAGATTGAACACGAAAATCCCCGGCGGCTTGATGTCCCATAATTGCGTGTAGAGTTTTTCGCCGGCCAGCAACTGGTGGCCGACATAGGCGAAAACGGCCAGATCCCGCTCCAGGGGTTCCTGGCGGGAGTGCCACCTGAAGGCCGCAGTGCCCGCGAGCACCAGCAACAGCACCAGGAAGGGGAGGAAGGATGCGGCTGGCTTTTGGGATAATATCTTCTGCATGATTTTTCCCACCGGACCGGGCGGCCGGGGCCCGGCACCGCCGCCATTATATCGGGTGCCAAGGGAGACCGGCAACTCGAAATCTTTTCCGGCGGAGGCGGCCGCCGTCTAGTTCGCGCCGGACCGCAGCAATTCTTCGAATTTCCCCCAGAAGGGATCCACCTTGGGGTGCTGGAGCTCGTGCCGCGAGCCATCCGGGGACACGACGTTCAGGCCCTCCGCCGCATGCAGGACTTCGCCGATATCGGCGCAGAGGATCTGCCGCGCCCGCAGGGTCTCGAGCAACCGGCCCGCGTCCTCGGGGGAAACCACGGCCAGCAGCGTGCCCTCGCTGATCGCGGAATAGGGGTCGATGCCCGCCAGGGCGCAGGTTTGGCGCGCCGCCTCCTGCAGCGGAATTTGTTCCCGGAAGAGGCGGAGACCGTAGCCGCCGGCGCGGGCCATTTCGTACAAGCCGCCCCATACGCCGCACTCGGTGGCATCGTGCATGACGCGGACCCCGGGAACGGTCCTGGCCGCCGCCGCGTCCTCCACCACGGACATCTGGTAAAACAGGTTTTCCGCCTGCCGCTGGAACTCCGCCCCGCCGCGCTCCCGAAAATAGGCCGGGAAACTCACGGCCAGCAGCCCCGCGGCTTCCACGGCCGCGCCCTTGGTCACAACCACGCGGTCGCCGGGCTTGACCAGGTGCGGGCCCTTCAGCTCCGCGGCGGTGCCGACTCCGATGATCGTGGCGCCTCCCACCATGGGGAAATTGCAGCCCGCGTAGCGCGCCGTATGCCCGGTCACGATGCTGATGCCGTAGCGTTCGGCTTCCTGGTGCACGGTCTCCCAGATCTCCTCCAAGGCCTGCTCGGGGGTGTCCGGCGGCAGATTGAGGTCCACGCTTAAGAACCGCGGCGCCAAGCCGGAAACGGACACGTCACTGACGATGATATGAAAGGCGAACCAGGCGGCGCGCCTCCAGCCGTAGGCCGGGGCGATGAAGAACGGATCCGTGGACAGGGCCAGAACTTGCTCGCCCAGGCGCACCACGCCGTAGTCCACCCCGTGCCGCGGCCCGATGACGATGTCCGGGTTCGGCGCCCCCAGGCGCGGAAAAATCACGCGCTCAAAAAACTCGGGATGGATTTTTCCCAACTCGGGCAGCTGTTCGGGACTCATGATTCCTCCTGATTCAAGGCAAGACTGGGGCAAAGCGGCGGCAGAAGCTGGCGGGGTTTGGCGCTCCCTACGCAGGCATTACCCTGACAGGTTCACGGGGTATTCGCCGCGCCGATTCCCGGCGCGGCTCCTCTCAGCCGTTCCAGCTCCCCCGGCCACGATGCGCTTGGCAACGGGAAATATTCTACGCGGATTGGTTCCGGTGTCAATATGAAAGGCGGAGCCAAAGGCCTTGCGCGGGGATGAGGATTGGGGTATGATGACTCCCCGGAATCGGGAGGTCCTGGTTAATGCCCACTTACGAATATACGACTTCCGCGCCGCGGTACTCGATCGGCCGGCCGTGGACCCCGGCGGTCCGCGCGCTGATCCTCATCAACGTCGCGGTGTTTTTGCTCCAACTCGTCCTGGCCCGCTCGCCTTTCGTCGCGCTGGCGGGTCTGCAGGTCCCGGAGGTATTTACGCGCCTCCGCTTGTGGCAGCCGTTCACGTACCTTTTTCTCCACGGCGGCTTCTGGCATCTGCTCTGGAACATGTTCGCCCTGTGGATGTTCGGCTGCGACGTCGAGCTGGCCCTGGGCACGCCCCGTTTCGTTCGCTATTACCTCCTGACCGGCGTCGGCGCGGGCTGGTGCGTGGCCGTGGCGGGCTGGCTGGCCGGTGAACAGACCCTGACCATCGGCGCCTCGGGCGCGATTTTCGGCCTTCTCATGGCCTACGGCATTCTTTTCGCCGAGCGAACCCTCACCCTGCTCTTCTTCTTCATCCTGCCCATTCAAATGAAGGCCAAGACCATGGTGCTGATTTTCGGGATATTCGAACTGTTGGCGGGCGTCAGCGGCACCCTGGGCCAGGTGTCCCATTTGGCCCATGTAAGCGGTTTGCTGGTCGGCTACCTTTACTTCCGCGCCGTGGCTCCGCAGCGGGCGCGGAAATTCAATTTTTGGAAAGAGATCAAGTATTGGTGGCTGAGCCGCCGCCTGAAGCGGATACCCCGGCCGGAGGATTCGGAACAAGACGTCGAGGGCATTCTGGAAAAAATCTCCCGGGAAGGCATCACGTCCCTGACCCCCAACGAAAGGGAAATTCTGGCCGAAGCGGCGCGGCGCCGCCAGGACCGCTGGCCGGGATCCAATTAACAGATCCGCCCTCGCCCCGCCGCATCCCGCCTGCGTCTTCCCCTCCCCTGCTTCCCCGTTCCGGATTCAACCAGCGGACCGCCGCGGTTTCTTCGGCCGCCCCGCGCTGCGGCGGCTTTGCGCCTTGGGCCGAACGCGTTTCACGGCCCGGCCGGCGTGCAGGGGCATTTTCTTTCCCGGTTTTTTCGCGGCGGTTTTTTTGGACCGCCCCGGTTTGTCCGCCTTCGGGGCCGCCGGTCTCCCGGCGGACCGGGCCGTGCGGGTCTTCGCGGCTACGGTTTTTCCGGAGGCCCGACGCCGCGCGCCGGCCGCGGTCTTGGTCTTCACCCTGACCTGAATACGGCCAGCCGCGGCAGGTTCGGCGGCAGCCGTGTCGGCGGGAGCCGCGGCCGGCGGCTTGGTCTCCGCCTCGCGTGCTGCCGGCGCCGGAGTTGGTTCCGGGGCAGCCGCGGGTTTCGGGGCCGCAGCCGGCGCGGGTTCGGCCACGGCCTCGCGCCGGGTCCTGACCGACTCGGCGGCGTGGCGGGCCTGCTCGGCGGATAATTTCCGCATGCTCTCCCGGATTTTTTTCACCCGGGCGCGCGAGGAGGCGATGCGGACCGTGAAGTAAGCCGCCAAACCCGCCACCAGGATGATGACCCACCACCAGCCGGCCCGCCTCCTGCCGGCTTGCGGACGCTCCCGGACCGGAGTCTCGACACGGTAGGTTGCCGCAGGATTCTCCCCGGACCCTTCTTCTCGCATCTCGCCGGGTTCCCGGCTCTCCTCTCCTGCCGCGGCCGACTGCGGGGACGCAGCTGCGCGCACGGTCTCCGGTGCCGCCAAGTCGGATTCAGCGGGAGCTTCGGAAAGCCGTGCCGGGAGCCGCCGCTCCGCGGCTTCGGGTTCACGCGTGGGCGGCCAATACTCAGGTTGGCCGGAGGCCGCGGGCGCGGAGCGGGCCTTTTTCTTTTTCATCGCGCTCTTCTTCTCAGGCCGCGGCGCCGCCGCACCGGCGGCCGCGCTGGTTTCCGGGCCGGCGGGCATTGCCTCCTGTTCGCCTTCGCCGGCGGCCACGGCGGCTTCCTCCGGGCCGGTGCCCGGAATTGTTTCGTCCGCGGGCTGCACTTCGCCCGGCGCCTGAACGGCGGGAACGGGAGTGACCGCCGGCACGGCCTGTTCCGGCTTAAGGCGCTGCGGGCTGGGCGCGCAGGCGATCAAGCCGAGCAACACCCAACCGGCGATTCCTAGGGCCAGGCTTTTCCTATTCATGAGTCCCCCTTATATTTGCCGAAAATGCCTCCGCAGTTTAATCGATTTCGTATTCCTTGATTTTATTGTAGAGGGTTTTATAGTCGATATCCAGCTGCTTGGCCGCCACCGTGCGATTCCAGCGCGTGGCCGAGAGGGTTTCCTGAATGACGCGCTTTTCGATCTCGGATATGGCGCGTTTGACGATTTCCTTGAGGGACATGCCGTTGAGCGGCGCCTCGGTTTCCGCGCGGTCTTCGGACGCAAGGGCGGGAGTCTCCGCCCAGGACGTCAAGGCCTCGGGAAGATGCTGGCGCTCAATGAAGAGATCCGCCAGCACGAGGCCGCGTTTGACCACGTTTTTCAATTCACGGACATTGCCCGGCCAGGGATAGCGCAGGAACAGTGCCAGGGCGTCTTCCGTGACGTTCTGGATGCGCTTGTCGAATTGCCGGTTGAAAACGTCCAGGAAATGCTTGACCAGCAGGGGGATGTCCTCCGGGCGTTCGCGCAGGGGGGGGATGCGCAGCATGAATTCATTGAGGCGGTAGTACAGGTCCTCGCGAAAACGGCCTTCGCGGATGGACTGCTCCAGGTCCTGATTGGTCGCGCTGACGAGGGTGGCCCGAAAGGCGTGTTCCTCCTTGCCGCCCAGGCGGGAAAAACGCCGCTCCTGCAGAACCCGCAGCAATTTCATCTGAATCGACAGGGGCAGGTTGCCGATTTCGTCCAGGAACAGGGTTCCTTCCCCGGCCTGTTCAAAGCGGCCGATTTTCTGGACCACCGCGCCGGTGAAGGCCCCGCGCTCGTACCCGAAGAGCTCGCTTTCTACCAGCGTCTCCGGCAGAGTGGCGCAATCCACGGAGATGAAGGGCGCCGCGGCCCGGGGACTCAAGGTATGCAGGGCGCGCGCGGTCAGCTCCTTGCCGGTCCCGGATTCCCCGCGGATCATGACCGTCAACTGGTGGCGGGCGATTTGCTCCAGCGTGCGGAGCAGCTCCTGCATCGCCGGCGACTCCCCAAACAGGAAATCCGGACTGTGCCGGATTTCCAGCTGGTTGCGCAGGACCGTGACTTCCCGGCTCAATTCGCTGGCCTTCAGGGCGTTGGCCACGGTCAGCTTCATTTCGGCGAAATCGATGGGCTTGGTGACGAAATCGTAGGCGCCCAGCTTCATGCATTTGACGGCCACGTCCACGTCTCCGAAGGCCGAGAGGATGATCACCTGGGCCTCGGCCCACAGGCCGCGGATTTCCTCCAGTACCTGGATCCCGTCCAGGGGCTGCATGCGGATATCCAGCAGGTAGAGGTCGAACGGTTGTTGGCGGCTCAAGCGGATGGCCTGCAGGCCGTCATAGGCGATCGCGCAGGTATAACCCTCGGCCCGCAGCGCCTGGGCGACGACCAGGCACTGTTCCGGATCGTCGTCCACGATGAGGATTCTTTTTTGGCTGGTCATTCGGCCCCCGCGCGTCCCGGTGAAAAAGGTGAGCGACGTTAATATTATGCCTAAAGGATGCGGAGTGGCAAGTCGTTTTTCTAACCGTGGCGGGGAAACGGCCCGGGGCGTTTCCCGGGCCCGGAAACTGGAGGCGGCACTCGGAGTCGAACCGAGGATGAGGGTTTTGCAGACCCTAGCCTTACCGTTTGGCGATGCCGCCCGGGCGGACAGGAAGAACAAGCTGCCGGCCGGATTCCCGGCCGGCAGCGGAGTCATCTGGAGCGGGAAATGGGACTTGAACCCACGACATCTACCTTGGCAAGGTAGCGCTCTACCACTGAGCTATTCCCGCCCGGCTAAAACGTGCGGTATTGTAACGACTTGGAAGTCCTTCTGTCAAGCGCTTTGGATTACTTCTTGAGACCGAGGTCGTTGCCGACTTCGTCCACGGTTTCCTCGTCCACCGTTTCTTTTTTCAGCAGGTAACTTTCCAGCAGGCTGTTGTCGCAGATGGTATTGATCAGCCGGGGAATGCCGCGGGAGTACAGATAGATTTTCTTGTACGCTTCCGGGCTGAATATCTCGTGCTCGCACCCGGCGACCTTCAGGCGGTGCTGGATGTAGTTGGCCACCGAGTCCTCCTGCAGGCTTTGCAGGGTGAACTTGACGGCGATGCGCTGCTGCAGCGGCGGGTCCAAGGCGATGTTCTGCTCCAGGTCCGGCAGGCCGATGAGCGTGATGGACAGGAGTTTCTGGCCCGGGGCCTCCAGGTTGAGGAGTCCCCGGAACTCCTCGAAAATCTCGCGGGTCACCAGCATGTTGGCCTCGTCGATGATCACCACGGCCTTCTTGCCCGAGTCGTAAATCTCCATCAGGCGTTCATACAACTGCGGCAGGATGACGGATTTCTTCTCGCCCGGCTCCTTGACGCCCAATTGGGAGGCGATTTTTTTCAACAGCCATTCCGCGGTGATCTCGGAATGCACGATGACCATCAGCGCCGCTTCGTACTGGTGTTCGGCCTCCAGGTTTTCCAGCAGCTTCCGGGCCAGCAGCGTTTTGCCGCAGCCGATATCGCCCACCATAATGGACAGACCCTTCATGGTGTCGATGGCATGCATGAGGCGGATGAGGGCCTCCGAATGCTGTTTGCTGTCAAAGAAAAACCGGGATTCGGGGGCGTTGGAAAAGGGTTGTTCTTTAAACCCGAAAAAGGATTCGTAACTCAAGTTTTGTTCCTCCTGGCTTTATACGTAGGAAACCCGGCTCCGGCGCCCCTTGCCCGGCGGTTCATCGTCATCCTTGCCTTTTCCGCCCTTCGGCGGAGCCGACTTCTTGGGGGCATCCGGCCCGGCGCCTTTGGCGGCGTCGGGTTTCTCGTCCTTGTCCTTCTTGGACCGGGCGGCCTCCTCGGTGTGCCGCCGCAGGTTTTCCTGCTCCTGCAGGGTGGCCTCCAGTTCGTTTTTCTTGGCCTGCGCCTCGAGATTGCCGGGTTCGATTTCGAGGATCTTCTGATAGATTTTCAGCGCCTCGTTGAGCAGGCCCTGCTTGGTGTAGATTTCGGCCACCGTGACCGTCATAAACTCGTCCTGGTGGTCTCCCACGATCTGGTCTTCCTGCTCGCCGCCGAGGCTTTGCATCAGGTCATCCTGAGCCTGGGCCTTGGCCGCGGCTCCCTTGTCCGCCGGCGTCGCGCTGCGCTGCGCCCGGACCTGGGCCTCCCGCTGCGCCCGTTCGCGGGCTTCGCGCTGCACCTTCTGTTCATCCTCCCCGCCCGCCGGCGCCGGAGCGGCTTTCTTGCCGACCGCGGCCTCGGGATTCACGCCCGCGAACATGGCATAGGCCCGGGTCAGGGCGTTCTTGACGTCCTGATTGTGTGGATCCGTTTTCAGGATCTTTTGATAGATCTCGATGGCCTCGTCGAGGGACCCTTGGCGGATGTAGGTGGCAGCGATATTCATCATGACCTTGGTTTCCTCGGCGGGCGTTAGGGGACGATCCTTGGTCTTGGAAGTTCCCCCGCCCGCTGGCGCGGCGGCCTTTTTAGGCGGAGGAGTCGGCGGCGGCTCGCCCGTCAACTCGCTGGCTTTGAGCCGCATCTGGTAAGCCTCCTCGGCCTTGCCCTGGGAATCGTACAGCGCCGCCAGACCCAAGCAGGCCTCGGCGGCCTGTTGTTCCAGCCCGGCGTTATAGGCGGCGTCCGCGAGCTTGAGATACAGTTCGGGTTTCTGGGACTCCAGCTTGACGGCCTGGGAAGCGCAGGTGGCGGCCCGTTCCCACTGTTCCTCGGCCGCAAATGCATCCATCGCCTGGGCGAATTTCGCCGCCGCTTCTGCGCTCTTTCCCTGCTGCAAGTCCAGTTCGGCCATCTTTTCCAGGGCCTCGGCGTTCTTGGCATCCGCCTTCAATAAGCGCTCGTACAGGGCGTACGCCTCGTCCACCGCCCCGGCTCCGGTGAAGATCTGGGCCAGGTGGGTTAAGGCCCCCTGGTGGTTCACCTTGAATTTCAGCAGGGTTTCGAACTCCGTCTGGGCCTCGTTCATCTGGTTTTTGAGATAATAGACCAGGCCGAGATAATAATGGGCTTCAATGCTTTTCAACTGGATGGCCTTCTGGGCGAACAGCTGTCCCCGGTCCAAAGAACCCTGGCGGATCAAATTCTCGGCTACGAACAGAAACTCCTTCTTGGCCTCGGAGTCGGACCCCAGCTTGCTGCTGATTTCCCCCAGGGCGATATGGGCCTGAAGGTTCCCGGGGTCCAGTTTGATCACCTCCTGGAAAAGGCCGCTGGCTTTCTGAAATTGGCGGGCGTTGTACAAGGCGTTGGCAATGGCGAGAACCGTCTCCGCGGCTTCCTGGGTGCGGCCCGCCTGCATGAGCAGTTCGGCCAGTTTCTGCTGGAGCTCCAGGCTTTTCGGGTTGCCCGCCACCTTGCTTTTCAAGGTATCAATGGCGTCGTCGTATCCGGCGGCCTCCCCGCCGGCGGCAGGAGCCGATTGAACCTCGGCCGGCTCCTCCTCCACGCTGTTGGGGTCCAGCTTGCTCATTTTTTTCTGGATAATCAGGACCTTATCTTTGGCGCCCTGCTGTTTGAAAATCTTCAGCACCTGGCGGTAGTACTGCAAGGCCTCCGTGACGCGGCCCTTGCGGCTGAAAACGTCCCCCAGCATGTTCAGCGCCAGAATATCGGCCGGGTCCAGCTCCAGCAGCTTTCGATATTGTTCGATCGCATGGTCCCATTGGCCGTCGCGGAAATGCAGATAGGCTGATTTGATCAGCGCTTTTTTATCGATGGGCATGTTAAAAAATGCTCCTAAATAAAGCCAATTACAGATTTTTAATACTATCCCGCCCCCCGGGTAGTGTCAAGGCAAAAAACCCCGGGCCCTGGATGCTCGGACGGGACCTGCCGGAGAGCCGCCCAGAGCGCCGGTTTAGGAAAGCAATTGACAAACAGGGGGTGTTTCCCTAGTATGTACAACGCGTTGGCGGGAAGCCGGAGTGGTGAAACTGGTAGACGCAGAGGACTCAAAATCCTCCGCCCTCACGGGCATGTCGGTTCGACTCCGACCTCCGGCACCATGGCCCGTACGCGGCCTGCCGGGAACGGCCGGGCCGCCGGGGACGCTAAAAAAAATGGGGCGGCCGTCTGAAGCCGCCCCATCCCGTTTGCGTGCGCCTTCAGGAAGCCCGTTTATCCACCACGAAATCGCTTTTTTTCATTTGCTGGGCGTACTGCTTCAGTTCATTGGCAATATCGTCGATCTGGGCATAGTGCGCGAGATTGCGGCGCTCGTTGGTCACGACGGCCACCGACAGGGTCATTACCGGATATTTCAGAATCGCGCCTTTGCGGTTGATGTTGATGATAAAGCCGTTCTCGCGGTCTTCCTTGTCGTATTGCTGGCCGATGAGCTGGTCGAAATTCGATACCAGCTTGGAACAAATGAGTTGATATTTGTCCGGAGTAGTGATGATCACGAAATTATCCCCGCCCAAATGCCCGACGATATCGCTGGGATTGCCGTAGTCGCGGGTCACATCGAAAATAATCAGGGAAGTGAACTTCAGCAGCTTGTCCCCCCGCTGGTAACCGTAGCGCAAATTGTAGGCCCGGAAATTGTCCAGATCAATGTAACAGATGGCCGTCTTCTTCCCCTCCGAAAGCCGCCGGTCGATCTCCTGCTGGATAAAGAAGTGATCGGGAAGATTGGTCAGGGGATGAACGCGGGTGGCGCCCTTGGAGTCCGCATATCCCTCGTCGATGTCGGAACCGATGTTGAATTGGCTTAAATCCTTGACTTTCTTCTTTAAAATTTCGTCCTGGAGAAATCCCGAGGATGTGATCAAGTCATTGATGCGCAAGTTATTGTTTTCCAGGGTTTCCTTCAGGGAGATGATTTTTTTGACCATGGTCTTGCTGTATTTCCGGTGACCCGAAGGTACGCGCACGGGCGAGATCAGGCCCAGGCTTTCCCAGTAGCGCAGCGTGCGCTCCGATAAGCCACTCAATTTTGCAGCCGCGCCGATGCCGATGAGTTTTTCTTTCATGGTTTCCTCTTTTGTTCAACCCGGAGATGATATCCGGGGTCGATAAATAGAAATGTTATGCAAAAAAAGGTTTGATATTTTTTACTTTATTAAGATTATAACACCACTAAATATTTTGTCAAGTTTCAATTAATTGTTTTTGTAGTTTTTTTGTACTGTTCAATTTAATGCTTGTATATTAAGGTAATTTGGAAGATGAAATATGAGGTATATTCTACTGATTGGAGATAGATATTTTTACAAATCTTCTTTTTCCGATCTGAAGCACTGACCCTTCATGAATGCCGACGTCCAAATTGGGGTCCGATATTTTTTGCTGGTCCAGCTCCACGGCGCCTTGCCGGAGCAAACGTTGGGCTTCCGATTTGCTTGCCACCAATCCCGAAGCGGTGAGAAGCTTGAGGATCCAGATTTTATTCTCCTTCAATTCCGCGGCGGACACGCTTAAGGTTGGCATGTCGGAGGGTGTTTCCCGGCTGGAAAAAATCCGGTCGAATTCCTGCCCCGCGCGCTCGGCCTCGCTGGGACCGTGAAACTGCGTGACCACCCGCCGGGCCAGATCCGCCTTGGCCTGGCGCGGATGCAGACTGCCGTCGCGGAGGCCGTCATGGATTTTCCGGGTTTCCGCAGGGGAAAGATCGGTCAGCAGTTCGAAATATTTCAGCATGAGGGAATCGGGGATGCTCATGAGCTTGCCGAACATGTCCTGGGGCGCGTCGGACACCGCCACATAATTCCCCAGGCTCTTGGACATTTTATTCGTACCGTCCAAGCCCTCCAGCAGGGGCAGGGCCAGGATGACTTCCGGGGCCTGGCCAAAGTCCTGCTGCAGGCTGCGGGCGACCAGGCAGTTGAAAATTTGGTCCGTGCCGCAGAGCTCGAGGTCCGAATGCAACACCACCGAATCGTAGCCCTGAATGAGGGGGTAGAGGAATTCGTGCAGGCCGATGGGGCGGTTTTCGTGAAAGCGCTTTTCGAAGTCGTCGCGTTCCAGGATGCGCGCCACGGTATAATGGGCCGCCAGCCGGATGACATCCGAGAAGGTCATGGGCGCGCACCACGCGCTGTTGAAGACCACCCGGGTTCGTTCGGGGTTCAGGACGCGGAAAACCTGCTCCTGGTATGTTTCGGCATTGGCCTGGATCTGTTCGCGGCTCAGCGGCGGACGGGTGGCGCTCTGACCCGTGGGATCCCCGATCAGGCCCGTGAAATCGCCGATGAGAAACTGGACCTCATGGCCCAGGTCCTGGAGTTGCCGCAATTTCCGCAGCACCACGACGTGCCCGAGGTGCAGGTCGGGCGCGGAGGGGTCCGCGCCGTATTTGACTTTCAGGGGCCGGCCCAGGTCCAGCTTGGCGGCCAGCTCCGCTTCGCTGATGATCTGGGCGCAACCGCGCTGGATGCGCTGCAGGATGTCCGAGTCTGCCACGGCGTGCCGGCTCCTCCATCGGGATGGGAATGCAGGGGGCCCGCTTAATCTAGCATTAGAGCCGCAGCCGGCGCAACGGAAAAATTCTCGGCCCGTCTGCCCTGCGGCGGCAAATTGTGGTAGAATGCTGCACATCCATTCTGCAGGAAGGAAGCCACGTTCCATGTCTCCTGAATCCTCCCGGACTCCCGGCCGGGACCAGTCTGCCGGGCTCTCCGGGCCGGCCTCCAAGAAACAGATCAACCTGCTGCATGACGCCCGTGAAAAGCCGCCGGTGGCGGCGGCTCCCTTCTGGACCTTGAGCCGCGGCTTGTTGCTGGCCTTCACTCTCGCCACCGCGATCGTCGGCGGCGTCCTGTTCGGAGTCCTGATGACTTTTTTGGGCGAAATCCCCCTGGCTTCGGACCTCAAGGCCTATCAGCCTTCCCTGGCCACAAAAATCTACGACGCCAAGGGCAATCTCGTTACCGAGTTGTTCTCGGAACAGCGCACCCTCGTGACGTTGGACCAAGTGCCCAAGCAGATGCAGCAGGCGGTCATCGCCATCGAGGACAACAACTTCTACCAGCATTTCGGCATCCAGTTTTCCGGTATCTTGCGCTCCTTCATGGTGAATTTTTTACACAAGCGCTACAAACAAGGGGGGTCGACCATCACCCAGCAGCTGGCCCGCAACATGTTCCTGACCATGCGCAAGACCATCGAGCGCAAAATCAAGGAAATCATCCTGGCCCTGCAGATCGAGCGCACCTACACCAAGAACGAAATCCTGGAGATGTACCTGAACCAGATTTATTTCGGCAACGGGGCCTACGGCATCGAATCCGCATCCCGGGCTTACTTCGGGAAACACGCCCAGGACCTCAACTTGGCGGAATGCGCACTGATCGCCGGCCTGCCGCAGGCGCCGAACACCTATAACCCCTACCGCAATCTGAAGCGCGCGCGCCAGCGCCGCAATCTGGTGCTGACGCAGATGCAGCGCCTGGGGTACATCAGCGCCCAGGAAGCGGCGGAGGCCAAGGCCGCGCCGATCGAATTGTCCTCCATCGAAATTTCGGAGGCGCCGTATTTCGTGGAGTACGTGCGGCAGCAATTGGAGGACCGCTACGGCAGCAACGCCATTTACAAGGGGGGCTTGAAGGTCTATACCACCCTGGACCTGCCGCTGCAGCGGATGGCCCAGGACGCCATGAACGAGGGCCTGGCCGAGGCCGAGAAAATCATCAACCCCCAGCTTGCCACCGTGCCGGGCCAGCCGCCCGAAAAGCTGCAGTGCGCCCTGCTGGTGGAAAACCCGGCGACCGGCGAAATCAAGGCCATGATCGGCGGCCGCAATTTCAAGGAAAGCAAGTTCAACCGGGCGGTGCAGGCCCAACGGCAGCCGGGTTCGGCCTTCAAGCCGTTCATTTACACCGCGGCCATTTCCAAGGGCTTCACCCAGGCGGACATGATCCTGGACGCTCCGGTGGTTTTCAAAAACGAAGACGGCGAGGTGTGGAAACCCGGTAATTTTTCGAACACATTCCACGGGCCCACCACCCTGCGCACCGCGCTCACTCATTCCCGAAACGTCGTGACGGTGAAACTGCTCGACAAGATCGGCGTCAACAGCGCCATCGAGACGGCCCGGCGGCTCGGCATTGCCTCGCCCTTGAAACCCTTCCTCACCCTGGCCCTGGGAGCCTCGGAGGTGAACCTCCTGGAACTGGTATCGGCCTACGGCTGCTTCCCCAACCGGGGCATCCGCGCCGAGCCCGTTTCCATTCTGCGGGTGGAGGATGCAGAGGGCAATATCCTGGAAGAGAACACTTCGTTGCGCCAGGAAGTGCTCGATGACGGCACCGCCGCCATCCTGGTTGACTTGCTGCAAAACGTGGTCAACCGGGGCACCGGCTACACGGTGCGGCGCCTGGGCTTCAAGTATCCCGCCGGCGGCAAAACCGGAACCACGAACGATTACACGGACGCCTGGTTCATCGGCTTTACGGGCGATTACGTGGCTGGAATCTGGCTGGGACTGGACTCGCACGCGAGTCTGGGCCGGGGGATCACGGGCGGCAAGGTCGCGTCACCGATCTGGGCCAAACTCATGCTCAAGGTTTACGCCGAGCACAAGCCCAAGGCCTTCCCGCGTTCCGAAAACGTCACGGCCGTTAATTTCTGCCAGGTCTCGGGCCTGCTCGCCAACCCGGAATGCGGGTCGAATGCCCAGGAGGGGTTGTTCGCGTTGGGAACGGCCCCGACCCGTTATTGCGACGTGCATCGGGCGGCGGGCAGCGTCCAGGCTCCCGCCTACAATCTGAACGTTTCTCCGGACTTGGTCCAGGTCACGGGAGAGGGCCAGGCGGAAGGCCTCCAGGACGAGGAGGACGGCGAGGCGGCCCCCTTGCATCCGCGGGCGCGCCCCGCACGGCCGGATACGGGCCCGGAGGACGACGAAGCTCCCGAGGGCGAACAACCTGCGGTCCCGGTGTTTTCCCCGGCCGGGCGCTCACGTCCGCCGCAACTTTGACCGTCCCGCCGGCCGTCCGCAGGAGGCCGGTTTTTCCGTTTCACAGGTAAAAAAAAACGCCCCGGGCTGTGCAGCCCGGGGCGTTTTTTGCTTGCGACTACCGTTTGCGCCGGGATTTCCCTTGGGCTCGCTTTGCCCGGGATTTGGCTGCCGCGCCCTTCCTGACCGGTTGCACCTTGCCGGCCTTGTCCGCCAGTGCGGCCTGCGCGGCCGCCAAGCGTGCGATCGGCACGCGGTAAGGCGAGCAAGACACGTAGTTCAACCCCAATTGGTGGCAGAACACCACCGAGGCCGGATCCCCGCCGTGCTCGCCGCAGATGCCGAGCTTGATGTCCGGCCGCGTGCCGCGGCCTCCGCACACGCCCTGGCGCATCAATTCCCCCACGCCCACGATGTCCAGGGTCTGGAAAGGATCCTTCTCGAGGATCTTCTTGTCCAGGTATACCTTGGTGAATTTTCCGGCGTCATCGCGGGAAAAACCCAGGGTGGTCTGCGTCAAGTCGTTGGTGCCGAAGGAAAAGAATTCCGCCTCCCGGGCGATTTCGTCTGCGGTAATTGCGGCCCGGGGCAGTTCGATCATGGTGCCGATCAGGTAGGTGAATTTGATTTTTTTCTCCTGCATGACCTCGTTCAAGACCTTGACGGCCAGATCCTTCTGGTTCTTCAGTTCCCTGGCGTTTCCCACCAGGGGGATCATGATCTCGGGAATGACCTTGTTGCCGGCGGCATGGCATTCGGCCGCGGCTTCGGCGATGGCCCGGATTTGCATCTCGGTGATTTCGGGATAGGCAATGCCGAGCCGGCAGCCGCGCAGCCCCAGCATGGGATTCAGTTCGTGCAGATCCTGAACGCGGGCCAGGATGCGCTTTTTCTCCGCCAAGTCGGGAGACATGGGATTGGAAATCTCGAGCTTGGCGATTTCCACCATCAACTCCTCCCGCTTGGGCAAAAATTCATGCAGGGGCGGATCCAGCAGGCGGATGGTCACGGGAAACCCGCGCATGCTGTCGAAGAGCCCCTTGAAGTCCGAGCGCTGCATGGGCAGGAGCCGGTTCAGGGCTTCGCGCCGGCCGCCTTCGTCCTCCGCCATGATCATGGCCTGCATGTGGGACAAGCGTTCTTCCGCGAAGAACATGTGTTCCGTGCGGCACAGCCCGATGCCCTCGGCGCCGAACTCGCGGGCCTTCTCGGCGTCGCGGGGAATATCCGCATTGGCCCGCACCTTCAGCCGGCGGTATCCGTCCACCCAGACCATGAAGGCGGCAAAATCGCCGGACAGTTCGGGATCGATGGTCGGGACCTTGCCTTCCAGCACCCGGCCCGTGCTCCCGTCCAGGGAGATCCAGTCCCCCTCGCGCAGGATTTTTCCGTCCACCTCGAAGGATTTCCCGTCCTCGTGGATCTTGATGTCCTCGCAACCGGCCACGCAGCACTTGCCCATGCCGCGGGCGACCACTGCGGCGTGGCTGGTCATGCCGCCCCGGGCGGTCAAAATGCCGCGGGCGACTTCCATGCCGTGGATGTCGTCCGGGGTGGTTTCCTCCCGTACCAGGATCACTTCCTGGTCGCGCTCCTCGGCCCAGTGCACGGCGTCTTCGGCGGTGAAAACGACGCGGCCGGCCGCTGCGCCGGGCGAGGCCGGCAGGCCCTTGGCCAGCACCTTGACGTCTCCCTTGGGATCGAAGACGGGATGGAGCAGCTGGTCCAGCTGGTTCGGCTGCACCCGGCCTACGGCCTCGGCCTTGGTGACCAGGCCCTCTTTGACCATGTCCACGGCGATCTTGATGGCCGCCATGGCCGTGCGCTTCCCGGTCCGGGTTTGCAGCATGAACAGCTTGCCCTTCTCAATCGTGAATTCGAAATCCTGCACGTCCCGGTAGTGCTTCTCGAGCCGCTTGGTGATGGCGTGCAGCTGCCGGTACACGCCCGGCATTTCCTGCTCGAGTTTGGAGATCGGCTGGGGCGTGCGCACGCCGGCCACCACGTCCTCGCCCTGGGCGTTGGTCAGATATTCCCCATAAAAGATGTTTTCGCCGGTCGAGGGATTCCGCGTGAAGCCCACCCCCGTGCCGGAGTCATCGCCCATGTTGCCGAACACCATGGCCTGGATGTTGACGGCGGTGCCCAGATTGTCGGGGATGTCGTTCATCTTGCGGTAGTAGATGGCCCGGTCGTTGTTCCAGGAGCGGAAGACGGCGTCGCGCGCCATGCTCAACTGGGTCATGGGATCCTGCGGGAAATCGCGGCCCGCGTGCTTGCGGGTCTGTTCCTTGTAGGTCGTGATCAATTCCTTGAGGTGCGTCGCGTTGAGTTCCGTGTCCAGTTTCACGCCCACATTGGCCTTCTTCGCGCTCAGTGCTTTTTCATAGACTTCTTTTTCGATTTCCAGCACGACGTTTCCGAACATCTGGATAAAGCGCCGGTAGCTGTCGTAGGCGAAGCGCTCATTGCCGACGCCCGCGGCCAAACCCTGCACCGTCACGTCGTTCAAACCCAGGTTGAGGATGGTATCCATCATGCCGGGCATGGAAAATTTCGCACCCGAGCGGACGGACACCAGCAGCGGATTGTTCGGGTCCCCGAATTTCTTGCCCATGGCCTTTTCCAGCCTGGCCAGGTGGACTTTGATTTCCGCGTCCAGGCCGGCGGGCACCTTGCGGTTGTTCCGGTCGAAGAGGATGCAAGCCGCGGTATTGATGGTGAAGCCCGGCGGCACCGGCACGCCCGCATTGGTCATTTCCGCCAAGCCGGCCCCCTTGCCGCCCAGGAGGTCGCGCATGCCGCCGTTGCCCTCCGCCTTGCCGTTCCCGAAAAAGAAGACGAATTTCTGCTTTGCTTTGGATTGTTTTGCCATGCCGCTTTAAACCCCTTCCTAAAAAAATATTTTCGCTGCTGTTCCGTGCGGACCGTGCGCTCCTTATGGCTCAACTGGAATGCGCTGGATAAGGACCAGGAGGATAAACCGGACTTTTTTGCATCGGCAAAGACCGAAAAGTCGTGAAATAGTAGCACACTCTTTTCAGGCTTCGCAACTAAATTTTAAGGATATTTGCCCGCTCGAGCCGGAACGGCCGGCGCCGCAAAAAGAGCGTATTTCCAGGGACATTCAGGGTCTCGCCGCCTGTTGTTCCGGGGGGCCTTCGTGAGCTTCGCGGCGGACCAACAGGCCCCAGCGGGCGGGAAATCCGCGCACGTCCACGTGCAGGAAAGGCCCGTGTTGCGCGTTTTTGCGGTAGAGGCTTAACCCCCCGACCAGTCGCGTTTCCTGCGGGTCGCGGTCCAAGGCCTCGCTGATTTCGTACACCACCTCGAGATCCCTGAAATCCACCGCCCCGTCCCGGTTCAGGTCGTCCTGCCGCCCGTCCCCGTCTTCATCGATGAACAGATCGGCCGCGCGTCCCCACTGGTGGGCGCTGAACGTGCTGTTCCCCAGGCGACGATTGTAGGCGGGCGTGCGGAAGCCGCTCAGGATGGTGAAGGTCCGGCAGGCGTAACCCCGGCGGTTTACCTCGGCCAGCAGCTTTTCCAATTTCCGGAGCAACGCGTGGTCCAAGACGAGGTACTTGGGAAAAGCCCCGGGCTGTTTGCACAGGAACTGCTTGAGCTGGAAATGCGGGCTGACCCAGGTTTCCAGGTTCTGGGCGGTCGCCCGGATGAATCCCCGGGGCGGCGCGTACACTGCGCTGTGCACGCCGGCGCGGCGCGGATACCGGCCGACCCGGCGGCCGGAGGGATCCCGCAGATCGGAAGCGGGCACCAGGACAAAGCAATTCAGCCGCACCTCCGGCCCGCCGCGCCGCGGCCGCAGGTTCGCCTGGTACAGCCCCGGCGCGGCGGGGGGCAGCCACCGCCATTTCCCCGGACCCAAGCCGCGCACGCGGCCCGCGCCGGCCCGGAAGCCGTACCTCCGGCCCGGGCGGGCACGAAGGATTTCCACCGTCAGCTCCTCGCCCGGGAGCAGGCAATAGCTCTGCACGGTATAATCGCTGCGTTCCTGGTTGACGCCGACCACGGTGTCGCACCGTCCCGGATCAAACTCGGCTGGCGGCCCGGCCGGCGCCGTGCGGCAGAACCCCGCCACAGCCGCCAGGATGAGGAGGCCCCCTCCCAAACGATATTTTCTTCGCGTCCCGAACATGCGTTTTTCCTCCCCCGGGTCTTGAACCGAAACCATTCGCGCCCTCACGGCCACGCCGGGGTCTCTTCGAGTACCCGGCTCAAGCGCGCGTCGCGTCCATACAGGTCCCGGCGAAACTGCACGGTTCCGTCCGGATCCACCCAGGCCGTGAAATAAAGAATATAGATCGGCACGGGATGGCGCAGCCGGACCTTGAACTCCTGCTGGGTCTCCAGAATCCCGCGCACGCGGGCCTCGGACCATGGCGCCGTTCCCTCGCCCGCCAGAATCTTGAGCGCCAGTTCCAGGGGCTTCTCAATCCGGATGCAGCCGGAACTGAAATCGCGCACCTCCTGATCGAACAGCCCCCGGCTGGGCGTGTCGTGCAGGTAGACGTTGAAGGGATTGGGAAACATGAATTTGATTCCGCCCAGCGGATTGTTCGGCCCGGGTGCCTGGCGAAAACGGTAACGCTGGTAAAACGCCTCGGGCGGCACGCGGGACCAATCCACGCCGCTCGGGTCAACCGGCTCAGCCTGATCCGCCCAGCCCTGCAGGACGGTGATGCCGAATTTTTGCAGATAGGCCGGATCCCGGCAGATCAGGGGCAGCTTGTCCCGGATTAAAATATCCGGGGGAATTTCCCAAACCGGGTTGAATACCAGGGAAACCATCCGGTTTCCGAAAACGGGCGTCTGCCGGTACTGCTGGCCCACGACCACGCGCATGGTCAGCGAAGTCTTCCCGTGCTCCGACCATTCCAACTTGAAATCGGGCACGTTCACCCAAATATAACGCTCTCCCAACTCCCGCGGCAGCCAGCGGTAGCGCTCCAGGTTCAATTCCAGCCTGCGGATCACCTGCGCCAGAGGCTCGTTTAACCTCCGCCACGTTTCCTCGTCCGGCGCGCCGGTGGCCGGCAGGCCGTGCCGGGCCTGAAAATGCTTGACCGCGGCTTCCACGCCCAGATCGAAGAGGCGTTCGTCCGGCGCCGGCGCCGGCGATAAATCCCCCAGCAGGCGCAGTTTGTTCCTCAGGGCCAGAACGCGCCAGTCAATCGTTCCCATTTCCATGGCGGGATGTTCCGGGATGGCCGCCCAGGCTTCCTGGCTCGCGAGCTCACGGTATTTCTTCAAGGCCAGTCGCAGGCGGCGGTAGCGGTTCAGCGTCGGAAAGAGGGACTGGATGCTGGCACCCACCCGCTGGCTCGCCAGGGCGCGTTCCAGACGCGACTCGAGGTCCGGCGGTTTCGCATTCTCGCCCGGCCCGGCGATGTATTCCGGTTCCGCCGCCCGGCCGCGAAGCGCGTGCGTGGCAAAAGAAAAATACGCGTCCGTCAGCAGCAGTTCCAGAGAAGCCAGCTGCACGGCCCGGCCCGGCTCCTGTTCCGAAGAGGTCTCCGGGGCGCCGGTCTTGCCCAAAAGCTTGATGATCTTCTCCGCGTGGTAATCCTCGGGCCTGAGGCCATCGCGGTCTGCGGCCTGAACGGCGTGCAGCAAATTATAGGCCTGCACCTGCGGACCGGCGTCGTCGCTCCAGGCCGGACGGAAGTCTCGGGCCCGGTAAAAAGCCTGCAGGGACAGGCCGGACGCCAAACGCTCGCCCTCGATGTACAGCTCGGGCGTAAAAAACCTGGCCTGCAGGCGCCGCTCCAGCTGGGTCTGCACTTGCCGGGACAGGGATTCGGCCTCGGCGTCGGGTTCGGCCGCGCCGCCAAGCCACGGGGCCAGGGGTCCGGCCAGCCAGCCGGCGGCGAGCAGTATCCCCGCGGCGGCCACGATCATCCCGCGCCGGCCTGCCGGCCCGCCGCCTGTCCCACCGCTCTCCCCGCGCCGCCCGGTCATACCGCCCGGCGGCTTACGCCGCGTTGACCAGGCGGGAGAAATCCGCCAGCGACCAGATGAGCCGGGCCAGCCGGCCCAGGAGATTCAGGCGGTTGGTCCGCAGGGCTTCGTCGGGATCCATGACCAGCACATCGTCGAAAAAACGGTTGATGACCGGAACCAGCCCGGCCAAGCGGTCGAACATCCCCGTAAAATCACCGCCGGCTGCCAGGTCGCGCACTTCCGGCTCCAACCGCAGGAGGGCCTGGTACAGTTCCTGCTCCGTGCCGGCGGCCAGCAGCTCGGTTGCAACCGGGGCGTCCGGGGTCTCGGGCGGCAAATCCCGCGGCAGCGCCTTGGGCAAAATATTGACCACGCGGGAAAACGCGGTGATCCGGTCAAGAAATTCCGGCTGAACCCGCAGTCGGGTCAGGGTTTCCGCCTTCCGGCGCAAAGCCGTCAGATCGTCCACGTACACGGCCAGCAGCGCCTGAATGAGATCCGGCGGAAAATTGCGGTTGGCCAGTTCGGATTCCATGCGGCCCAATATGAATTTTTTCAGCTCCGAAACGATCCCGGCGCCGCGGTCCTTGAACGCCTCGTATCCCGATACCGCCTGTTCCAGGGCGGCGGTCAGGGACAGCCGGTATCCGCCCTCCAACAGAATCGCCACCACGCCCTGGGCGGCCCGCCTGAGCGCATACGGATCCTTCGCACCGGTCGGCAGCAGGCCCGCGCCCCAGCAGCCGGCCAAGTGGTCGAGTTTGTCGGCTAAAGCCAGCATCCGGCCCGCCGGCGAGGCCGGCAGGGCATCGCCCACGCCCCGGGGCTGGTATTGTTCCCGCAGGGCCCGGGCCACCGGTTCCGGCCGGCCCTGCGCCAGGGCATAAAAGCATCCCATGACTCCCTGCAGGGAGGTATATTCCTTCTCCTGCACCATGTGGCTGACGAGGTCCGCCTTGGCCAGGTGTGCCGCCTCTTGCACGTTCTGCTCCCAGCCGGGTTCCAAGCGGCCGCTCAGCCAGGCCGCCAGCCGCTCCAGGCGCAGGGTTTTATCATACAAAGAACCCAAGCCTTTGATCCAGAGCACGCGCCGCAGTTCCGGCACCCGGTCGGCCAGAGGCGTTTTCAAGTCTTCCTGGTAAAAAAATTCCGCATCCTGCAGGCGCGCCGCCAGCACCTGTTCGCACCCCGGCCGGATGCTCTCGGGCCGCGCCAGGGGATTGTCGAAGACCGCAAAAAAAACGGGCAGGAGTCCGCCCCCGGAGTCCTCGGCCGCGAAAAACCGCTGGTGCTCCCGCATGGCGGTGGTGATGATTTCCCTGGGCATGGCCAGGAAGGAAGGCGACATCCGCCCGGCGAGCACCGCAGGATATTCCGTCATCATGGCGACGACATCCAGCAGTTCCTCGTCCGGAACCAGGTGCCCGCCGTTCCGGACGGCCTCCCCGGTCAGATCTTCCAGAAGCTGTTTGCGGCGCGCGGAGGAGGACAAGATCACGCGTCCGCGGGACAGCACGCGGGGATAGTCATGCGCCCCCCGGAGAGCCTGCCGCCGCACGGGCAGCATGGGATGCAGCGCCACGTCCCGGCCGGTTGCAACGTCCGCGTAGGTGAAGGGGATCAGCTCTTCGCCGTAGAGCGCCACCAAGCCGCGGATGGGCCGGGCAAAACGCGCGCCGCTTGCTTCCCAGCGCATGGTTTTCGGAAAGGAGATTTTCCGGATAAGCGCCGGGAGAACCTCGGCCAGAATTTCCGCCGCCGGCCGCCCCGGGTTCTCGATCCGGGCCCAGAGGCGGTCGTCTTGCCAGGCGAGGGCTTCCCGGCCCAGTCCCAGCTTGCGGAGAAAGCCTTCGCCGGCGGCCGTGAGCGCACCGTCCGGGCCCAAGGCCGCCTCCCGCCGGGGGCCGAACACGTCCCGCGTTTCATCCGGCTGCCGCTCGGCCAGTCCCGTGATGGTGAGCGCCAACCTGCGGGGCGTGGCCTGGACGTCCAGGCCGGCATACGCCAGGCGCCGCTGGGCGAGTTCCGCGGCGGCCGCCTCGGCCAGTTGGCGCACCGCCGGCGCAATATAGGTGCCCGGCAGTTCCTCGCACAGGATTTCGAACAGGACGTCGCGTTTTTTCATACTAGGTGTTCCTTCGGCTTTTTTCCGCCCCCCGCGCGCGCGGGCGTGGCCGTCGCGTACGGGCTGCGGCCCGCGTTCCCGGGGATACCCGGCGCCGGGCGGCCGGGCGGCCGGCCGCCGCGGGTTCCAGCGGCCGCCAGGCCTGCTGATGCAAGGGGAACCCAAGCTCCTCGCGGTGCTTGAGATAGGCCTGGGCGCAGGCTTTGGCCAGATTGCGCAGCCGCGTAATGTAACCGACGCGCTCGGTCACGGAAATGGAACCCCGCGCTTCGAGCAGGTTGAAGAGATGTGAGGAGCGCACCAGGTGATCGTAAGCCGGCAGCACCAGCCCGACTTCAAGCAGGCGCTGGGTCTCCTGCTCGTAAACACCGAAGAGCTCGAACAGGGCGTCCGCGTTGGAAGCCGCGAAGTTGTACTGCGACCATTGCACCTCGTTGTCCCGGAACAAGGCCCCGTATCGGACGCCCGCGCCCCACTCGAGGTCGAAAATGGAATCCACCCGCTGGAGAAACATGGCGATCCGTTCCAGGCCGTAGGTGATTTCCACGCTGACCGGATTGAGCTCCACGCCGCCCATTTGCTGGAAATAGGTGAACTGGGTGATTTCCAGGCCGTCCAGCCATACCTGCCAGCCCAGCCCGGCCGCACCCAGGGTCGGCGATTCCCAGTCATCCTCCGTGAAGCGTACGTCGTGCTCGCTGACCTTCAGGCCGATCTCCGCAAGACTCCGACGGTAGCGGTCCTGGATGTCCGCGGGCGCGGGCTTCAGGATCACCTGGAACTGATAGTATTGCTGGACGCGGTTGGGATTCTCGCCGTAGCGCCCGTCCTTGGGGCGGCGGCAGGGTTCGACGTTGGCCGAGGCCCAGGGCTCGGGCCCCAAGACGCGCAGAAACGAGGCGGGGTTGAACGTGGACGCGCCTTTCTCCAGATCGTAGGGCTGCAGCACCAAGCAGCCCTGCCGGGACCAGAAGGCCTGCAGCCTGTGGATGATCTCCTGCAGCGTCATGACCCGCTCCTTGCTCCGGGCACGGGGATTCGCACCCGCTCGCGACGGCCGGGCGCGAGGCCGGCCACGGCCTGCCGGAACCCGTCGCTTTTCAATTTTCTTCCCAACTGGTACTGCAGGGCCGCATTCAGCACGTTTTCCACCTCCTGCTCCAAGGAAGGCGAGAGGCGCAACCGGCTTACCCAAGCCGGGCCGTTGTTGAGCAAGCCTTCCAGAATCCGCCGCCCGGCCGGGGTGAGCCCAAGGCCACCGCTCGGCCGGCAGCCGCGGCAGAGAAGGCCGCCGTTTTCCACGTGATAGGCTTGGCGGGCCGTGGTCGAACCGCAGCGCTGGCAGGCTTCCAGCCCGGGCCGGTACCCCAAGTGGTCGAGCAAAGTCATTTCGAACCAGCTGCCCGCGGCCGCCGGCGCGACGCCGGCTTCCAACAGGCTCAAAGCCTCCTGCGCCAAATCGAAAACCTCGGGCAGGGGCTGACGGTCGGCGGTGAAATGCAGCAACAGTTCGGCCAGCCGCGCGGCCCGGCCGAAGGCGGGCAGGTCCGCCTTGAGCCGCGGAAAGGACGCCAGCAGCTGGACCTGGGTAACCCGGCAGAGATCCCGGTGTTCCTGGCCGTGCCACTGCACCTCGGCCAAGGAGAGCAGTCCCAAGCCTCCCCCCAAACGGCTGCCCAGCCGGCGGACGCCCCGGGCCAGGGCGCGCACTTTGCCGTACTCCC
>Ga0315542_1000399_pt1 | contig 26805 bp, 22 predicted proteins | sample SalMarSW160120MG_FD_202541 | JGI IMG/M metagenome (GOLD analysis project Ga0315542, IMG submission 202541) | Salt marsh sediment microbial communities from the Plum Island Ecosystem LTER, Massachusetts, United States - Salt Marsh Sediment SW1601-20 ... | reverse complement strand
ATCTGCACAGGATATTGACTTTTCAATCTCTGCATATGAGAGGATCAAATGCCAGTACGACGGAGAAGAGATTGAGATAGGTTTTAAATCTGTCTTTCTTCTTGAGATACTTGCCAATATATCATCACAGGATGTTATGATTGAGCTGGCTGATCCCACCCGGGCAGGTCTCTTTCTGCCGGCCGATACGGAAAATGAAGCAGAGGATCTGCTCATGCTTCTTATGCCAATGATGATAAATGCATAACGATTGGAACTTAAGCTCAAACGTCCGATTGTATTTCTGGATCTCGAAACAACAGGTATAAATGTTTCGGCAGACCGTATCGTTGAGATTTCACTGCTTAAAATAAGTCCAAATGGCAAGGAACAGTGGATGACGCTCAGAGTCAATCCGGAGATGCCTATTCCTCCTCATGTTACAGCAATACATGGCATTAGCAACAGTGATGTTGCCGATGCTCCGACATTCAGGGAAGTAGCGAAAAACCTCGCAAAGTTCCTTGAGGGATGCGACCTGGCCGGTTATAACGCCATTAAATTTGATATTCCGGTGCTTGCGGAAGAATTTCTGAGAACGGATACCGATTTTGATTTCAAAAAAAGAAAATATGTTGATGTGCAGGTCATCTTCCATAAGAAAGAGCAACGTACTCTGACTGCGGCTCTACTGTTTTACTGCAGTAAAGTACTGGAAAATGCTCACAGCGCTCAGGCTGATACAGCAGCTACTTACGAGGTGCTGAAAGCACAGCTTGACAGGTACGGCGATCTGGAAAACGATATAGGAAAACTGGCTGAATTCAGCTCATTTAATAATAATGTGGATTTTGCGGGCCGTATCATTCTTGATGATGCAGGAATTGAGATCTTCAACTTTGGAAAGCATAAAGGCAGACCCGTTGAGGAGGTTTTAAAGGAAGAACCTTCATACTATGCATGGATAATGAATGGTGATTTTCCTCTTTATACCAAGAAAGTGCTGACAGAGATCAAATTAAGAACTTTCGGAAATAAATCAGTCTGATATGAAAATCATATGCATAGGACTTAATTACAGAAATCATGCGATTGAGATGGGAAAGCCTTTTCCGGAAACTCCGGTGGTTTTCCTAAAACCTGATTCCTCACTGCTTAAGAATAACAAGTCTTTTTTTCTGCCAGGTTTTTCCGGAATGATACAGTATGAAACTGAAGTGGTAATAAAAATAAGCAAACTGGGCAAAGGAATCTCTCAGAAATTTGCATACCGTTATTATGATGAGCTGACCCTGGGAATCGATATCACTGCCCGCGATATTCAGAAAAGGAATTCAGCAGCAGGACTGCCCTGGGAACTCTCTAAATGCTTTGACGGAGCAGCTCCTTTGGGAAAATTTATTCCGGTAAGCTCTGTGGAGAATGTCAATAACCTTGATTTCAGGCTGGAGATAAATAATAAAATTGTTCAGCAGGGAAATACTTCCGAAATGATTTTCAGTATCGATGAGATAATATCTTATGTATCTCAATATTTTACTCTGAAAACGGGTGATCTTATTTTTACCGGGACTCCGTCAGGTGTAGGGCCGCTGATCAAGAATGATAACGTGGTTGCTTTCCTTGGCAATGAGCCACTTCTCGACTTCAATATCAAATAATAAAAAATTGATATTGCTGTTCTCTTCTGAATATTTGTTTTTAATACGCACTATTAATACCTTTATAGGATATTAAAAGCTAAAGAGATGGGACATTTTGGAGCTACCGAGATCATACTCATAATACTAGTTATAGTTCTTCTCTTTGGGGGCCGTAAGATACCGGAGCTGATGAAAGGAATCGGCCAGGGAATGAAAGAGTTTAAGAAAGCCTCCAAGGTAGAAGATGAACCTGATAAAATGAGTGCTGAGGACAAAGAAGATAAAAAATAGAGGAAATAGCCTTTTAGTTATCCTCTAAGATCCATTAAATTAATCTGTTACCAGATAACGTGGTGCCTTCCCGTGCATTGTTGCCTGCTCATAACTGTAGGCAATTTCTATCAGTACAGGTTCACTCCAGGCCCTTCCGAAGACTGATATTCCAACTGGCAGATCACCCATAAAATCCACGAGGGCCGGCATCGCCGGATAATCTGATATTCAGCATTTCCACCTAAAATTATGATTAATTCATCGATTTTAATATATTTGTAGGGATGTCATTCAGTATCAATACAACATTATAAATATCCCATAGTGTAATTCCGATTGGGAACATTGCTGGTGAGTATGAAGAACATTTACCTGAAGATACCCGAATTGAAATCAGCCAGCTATGGACTGGTTCTTGCCACAGTGACCGGCAGCAGCGGTTCAACACCCCAGAAGCCGGGAAGCTCAGCCCTTTTTAACGGGAACGGACTTATTGAAGGAACAGTTGGAGGAGGTATAGCCGAAGGTAAAGTAACAGAACTCGCTAAAACATGCGGTATAACTAAAGAATCTGGTTATCTTCATTTTCTTCTTAATCAGGAAATAACGAACAAAGAAGAAGCAATCTGCGGAGGAGAGCTGTTTGTCCTGGTCGATGCCGATCCTCTGAGCAACTTACCTGTTTATGAAAAAATCAGTGAATCAGTCAGGGAAAGAATACCGGGTGTTCTTATTACTGTTGTTACAATGGGGCCAGGATCACAAATTCAAATCAACCGTTACTGGATGACAAAGAATGATCATCCTTCACTCCCCGTTACCTGTGCTGAAAAGATTAAGTCGGAAGTAACAGAAATTCTGTCTTCTGATGGTGTTTATGATTTCAGGCAGATTGACCTTTCCTCTCCGGATGAGGCTCCTGTCTCAGTCTGTTTTCTTGAAAAAGTATTTCCGGCACCTCAGCTGATAATAGCAGGAGCGGGTCATATAGGAAAAGCTCTGTCGCACATTGGAAAAATGCTTAACTTTGATGTTACAGTCATCGATGACCGCATTGAATACGCCAACAAGGACAACCTGCCCGATGCGGACCATATTATTGTAAAAAATATTGGCGAAGCAATGCAGGAAGTCCCTAAAAGAACTGATGTATTTATAGTTATTGTTACCAGAGGTCATAGTGACGATGCGGATGCGTTAAAGCCATGTATTGGATCTGATGCAGCTTACGTGGGTATGATCGGCAGCAAGGTGAAGGTGGCAAAGATGCATACAGATTTTGTTGAGAATAGATGGGCGACCGAAGAGGAGTGGGGTAAAATATTCGCTCCTGTAGGATTGGATATCAAATCGAAATCCGTTGAAGAGATCGCGATAAGCATTGCTGCACAGCTTGTAATGATCAGGAATACAAAGTATTGAATGTTATTTCTCCTATATTTTTACAAACCAGATTCATAATATGATCAGATAGAATGTCAGAGACCTGGGGAATAATACTGGCAGCTGGTGAATCAAAGAGAATGAAGTCACCAAAAATGCTTCTTCCTTACAGAGGCAGGACATTTATTGAAAATGTAATTGATAGCGTAAAGGTTTCAAAGGTTGACGGGGTGATGGTTGTGCTGGGTTCTCACAGTGATGATATTCTTAAGGTTACAGGCAACTTATCGGTAGTACATTGTTATAATGAAAATTTTGTCGAAGGTATGTTGTCATCGGTGAAATGTGGTTTCAGCTCACTTCCGGATGGCGCCGGTACAGCTGTTGTTCTTCTTGGAGATCAACCTATGGTAAGTCCGGAAATCATTAACATGCTGATCAGCGCATATCATAAGTCAGGAAAAGGGATTATCATCCCTGTCCATAATAGCGAGAGAGGGCACCCGATTCTTATAGATTTAAAGTATCGGGAAGAGGTCTTAGATCTTGACCCGGAGATTGGGTTGAAGGCACTGTCTCAGAAATTTCCGTTTGATGTACTTGAGGTGGAGACAGATGACAGGGGGGTTTTAACAGATATTGATACTCAGGAAGATTACAATAATGAATTAAACCAAATCAGTTAAATATGGAAGAGACTATTCGTTTTACCCTTAACGGGAAGAAAACAGAGGTGCTGATCGATCCTTCCCAGACCCTTTTATGGGTATTGAGAAACTATTTTGGTCTTACCGGCACCAAGTACGGCTGCGGAATGGGATTCTGCGGCGCCTGTACAGTTCTGATTGATAATGAGGCTGTAAGGTCGTGTATGCTTCCAGTAAGCGATGTAGCAGGGAAAAAAGTCATTACCATCGAAGGGCTGGCCATTAATGGAAAATTACATCCTGTTCAGAAAGCATTTGTTGAGCATGATGCCCTCCAGTGCGGATATTGTACTCCCGGGATGATATTAACAGCAACCAGCCTTCTGATAAAAAATCCCTCGCCTACACACCAGGAGATAATTGACGGAATGGAAGATAATTTATGTCGTTGCGGCACACATGTACGTATAATTGAAGCAATTAAGACTGCTGCAAAAGAAATGAAAGGAGGGAAGTAACCATGAAGAAAAGAGAAGAAAATATAAATCAGGAAACCCATACAAATACAGCAACCGGTTTGAAGAGAAGGAGTTTCATGAAAATTCTGGGCGGGGGAATAATCTTATTTTTCCAGCCATGGAACATACTGGATGTTCTTGCATTACCCCAGCAGCAGCAAAGGAGAACGCTGACAAAAGATTACAACGCTTTTCTTCATATTGCTGAAGATGGAATGATCACATGTTACACCGGTAAGATAGAAATGGGACAGGGGATCATTACTTCGCTTGCCATGGAGATGGCAGAGGAACTCAATGTTCAGTTTGAAAAGGTCAAAATGGTAATGGGTGATACCGACTTATGTCCTTATGACCAGGGAACCTGGGGATCATTGACTACTAGGGCTTTCGGACCGAATATGCGTGCAGCCGCTGCTGAAGCACGTGCAGTTCTAATCGACCTTGCCTCAGCACAGATGGGCGTACCGGCATCGCAGCTGGAGGTAAAAGATGGCGTGGTGACCGATACAAAAAATTCAAAAAATTCGTTAACATATGCACAGCTTGCAAAAGGTAAAAAGCTCGAGAAGTATCTTGATATAAAACCATTGCCGGAAGATTATACCAAGTTTACCTATGTCGGAAAATCATATAAAAGAAGCGATGGTGTACTGAAAGCAACAGGACAGGCAAAATATGCCGGCGATCTTAAACTACCCGGGATGGTTCATGCCAGGATACTCAGGCCGCCGTCACTGGGAGCAAAAATGACATCAGCAGATGTATCCGGCGCTGAAAAGATTGAAGGAGTTCAGGTTGTGCGCGATGGTGATTTTATTGCGGTGATAAGCGAAAACCGTGACAAAGCAGATGAAGCTGTTGTGAAAATCAAAGCCGAATATTCTTTTGATGAAATGAAAGTTAATAATAAAAATCTTCATGACTGGATACTCAAAGCAGAGACACGCTCAAATGTAGCCAGGAGCAATGGAGATATAGAAGCAGGAAGGCAACTCTGTGACAAGATATTTGAATCGACGTTTTTTGACCAGTATCTGGCTCATGCTCCTATAGAGCCACATACTGCGCTTGCTGTTCTCGAGGGAGAAAAACTTACTGTCTGGGCTGCAACGCAGACACCATTTGGTCTTCAGGATGGAATAGTCAGAGATCTTGGATTCACTCGTGAAAATGTAAGAGTAATTACACCCTTTGTGGGCGGTGGTTTTGGAGGCAAAGGTGCATATCAGCAGGGCGTCGAAGCCGCCAGACTTGCAAAGCTCACCGGAAAGCCTGTTATGCTTGCATGGACACGCGATGAAGAATTTTTATATGATACTTTTCATCCCGCCGGTGTTATTAAGATAAGCTCAGGTATCGATAAAGATGGTCTTATTAAAATGTGGGATTACCATGTATATTTATCCGGTACCAGGGGAGCTGAAACCACATATGATGTCCCGAACGCTAAAACAACAAGTTACAGCGAAAACAGAGATGGTCCGCCGATACACCCTGTACTTACAGGTGCATGGAGAGCTCCTAACAATAACACAAATACTTTTGCAAGGGAATCGCAGATAGATATTATGGCATCAGCGGCAGGCATTGATCCGCTGGAGTTTCGCCTTAAAAACCTTAATGATGAAAGAATGACAGGTTGTCTGAAGGCTGTGGCTGATAAATTTGGATATGTTTCCGGTAAGAGTCCAGGCGGAAGAGGTATTGGAGTAGCCTGTGGTTTTGATGCCGGGACCTGGGTAGCACATATGGCTGAAGTTAAGGTAGATAAGTCAACAGGAAAAGTCTCAGTAGTCAGAATGGCTGTTGCACAGGATATGGGCTTATGCGTAAATCCTGAGGGCACTCTGATGCAGATGGAGGGATGTATTACCATGGGACTTGGCTACACATTTGCTGAAGAGGTTCAGTTTGAAGGAGGAAACGTGCTGGACCGGAACTTTGACACATATACAATTCCAAGATTCTCATGGCTTCCAAAGATAGATTGTGTGGTACTCGATATGAAAGACAAGTCGCCACAGGGTGGGGGTGAACCCGCAATTATAGCTATTGGCGCTGTCGTGGCAAATGCAATTTATGACGCTACAGGTGCCAGGTTGTATCAGATGCCCTTCACACCTGAAAGAGTGCTGGAAGCTCTGAAGAAAGTTTAATAAATTAAAAAAGGTCAGAGATATCTGACCTTCGCATAACATATTAAGGCAATTATTTTACAAGAGTGTGTTTGTTATAGATCATCATAAGGTCTGAAAGGGCAGGCTGTTTAGCAAGAGCAGTCTCTGTTTCACATTCTGATGCTTTCGTCTTTGATGAATCAGCGCAGGCTTCACCTGATTTTGCAGATGAGTCACAGCAGGCTTCTGTTTCCATCCCGGGACTCATCATTTCTCCTGCAGGTTTTTCAGCGGTAACGACACGACTTATGTGTCCTTCGACAGCTATTGTACTTCCTAGAAGATCCACCGGGAACTTCGGAGCGTTCTCTCCTGCAGATATATTAAGCATTACATCAGGATTATCACCGACTATGAACATCTTTTTCCCTGTGTGAGGGCATACATGTACCACTTTACCTTCAACAATGATGTCTCTATCAACATAGGTTCCCGGGTTTTCTACAAGAGCTGAGAACTTAACATTTTCAGCTTTCGATAATGATGCTGTCTCTTTACCCGATTTATTACCGCAGGAAGCTATTAATAACACTGCAACTGCAAGTGATAGAGTCTTTATGATCATAGTCTGGAATTTATAGATAGTGGTTAAATATATTCTGGTTTGCAATAATAATGATTTTATTTTAAATGAGAATCTTGAATCATGCTTAAGCTAGGAAGATTTGATCTTTGCCGGATTGATCAATGAAATATTTAAAGTGGAGATTCCTCACCACGCTTAGACGCGGTTCGGAATGACATATGCTGATGGCTGTGAGTGGGGGGATGAAAGTGCCGGCTCCGACCGCACTTTCATCCCATATGACTAAAAAATGACTTTTCATTCCGAACGTTAGTGAGGAATCTTATTCTTAAAAATTCTTAAATAATAATACAGTTATTCAGGAATAGATAACTTTGCCCTATTGTCTTTAAATAATCAACCAATAAAAATTTGGAATATGGAAAAAAACGTAAAAAAATTTCAATTTGCATTATCAGTAATGATAATTATGTCTTTCCTTCTTATGCCTCTTACTGTTAACGGGCAGACCGGTAAGGCTAACTTTTCCGGCACGTGGGCATTAAATGCTGAAAAGAGTGATTTCGGACAAGCCCCGGCAGGTGGCCAGGGTGGTGGTGGCCAGAGAGGCGGCCAGGGTGGCAGAGGCGGTAATTTTGTTGCTAAACAGGACGGCAACGTATTAACCGTAGATCGTACCAGGGGAGATCAGACATTTACGTCAAAGTATACCCTCGATGGTAAGGAAAGTGTGAACACTACAGGCAGAGGTGACAGCAAATCAGTTGCCAGCTGGTCAGCTGACGGCAAGTCACTTACAATCAAAACAACCAGTACTTTTGATATGAATGGTACCTCACGTACCTCAACTTCAACGGAAGTATGGAGCCTGACTAGTCCCACAACTCTTTCGGTAAAAACAACCAGGAGCTCTCAGAATGGAGACAGAGTCACCACAATGGTTTATGATAAAAAATAAAGGTGAGAATCTTTAAGGAAAGGGGCTGAAATGAGCCCCTTTTTTTCATCTTCTTTATTGAGAAATGAGGAAGAGGACGCTGGTTTATTTAGTTTTATTATCCTGGTTAAATGCCTCTTTAGCTGAAGATTGTAAAAGCTCTTTGCCCTTTAATGAAAACTTTTCAGGATTTTCTGGCGTTGCAGTATAGACTAATGTTCCAGGTTTCAGACCTTTTTTAATTACTACCTCTTTATCGTTAGATTCACCAAGGATCACAACCTGTTTGTGGCCACTTTTTGTATAAACAAACGGAATACTGTCGATTCCTGCATGAATACACTCATTGGGAAGAAAAGCAACATTATCCAATGACTTTATAAGTATTTTGTTATTTGTTGTCATTGAGGGCCTGAGGCTCATGTCGGTCCCATCGATCCTGATAAGAACTTCAAATACCTTGGTGTCGGTGTTAGGAAGCTTTTCTCCTATGTTAGCCATTGAGGTAACAGTACCTGTATATGACTTGTTAGGGAAGGCATCAACTGAAATGTTGACATGTAATCCGGGTTTAATTTTCCTGATATCAATTTCGCTGATAAAGACTTTTGACATCAGAGATCTAAGATCGGGCAGGGTTGCAACAACACGGTCTACGGCATTAATATTTGAACCGATTTTTCTTTTATTTCCAAACCTGTCTCTTTCATAAATTATCATCCCCGCCGCGGGAGCTGTAATATTAAATTGGCTTAGTACATAATCATAATCATCAACCCTTCTTTGCATTCTTGAAAGGAACAGCCTTCGGTTTTTTACCAGGACCTTTGTCTGGGCATCTTTTAGTTCGTAGCTTCTTTTTAACTGCTCAAGAGTCCTTTTTGCCTGGTCGTAATTGATCTCTGCCTGTCTGAGTGTTGTCGGAGGCTCGTATTTGGAATTGCGAAGGGTGATCTCCGCCTCTGCAACAGTATGAACCTGATTGCTGATCTGATCCCTTATGCTGTTCATAGTCACTGCAGTATCAAGCAGGAGCGTTTCAAGATCCGTCTGCATGGAGGTAACTCTTTCACGAAAATCTTTCAGAGAATTCTCCAGCTCTGTTCTATCAAGGCTAGCGACAAAATCACCTTTTTGTACTTCGGTACCCTCAGGCACAAGGTCCGTAATTTTGATATTTGTCGACCGTACATCCCTGCCCTGGGTGAATGCTGGTCCCAGGATATCTATAGAGTTTTCTGCTACTACCTCACCTGTGGTGGTTACCGTTATTTCAAATTTTCCGGATGACACTTCAGTTAACAGCCCGGCAGTATCATTTCTTGCAGTGACCTTATTAAAAATAATAAGGGCAATTAATGTAACTACAACAACAATAACGGTGGTTACTATAGTTTTTTTCATTTCAGACTAACGTAAAATGATTTATTTTATTTTACGTTGCGAAAGTATGAAAAAAACTCTTTTTAATCAGGTAAAATCGGATTTTTAACTTAAATTAACATCGCCCGGGGAACCTGTGAAACCCATTATGAATTACTACTTTAAGAAAGCTTCTCTTTAGATTGTGACTCTCTTCTGTGAGCAATTCATTTTTATCTATTTCCCGATATTTATTGTAACCGTACTGGTTTTGAGTCCTCTGGATTCACCCTTTACAGTAATATTACCTGATGCACCTTTCTCGGCTGCAACAATAACCAGGCATAATCCGTTAAATGCTTTTCTTGATGGTGACTGGAATGACATATGGTCTGTCGCATTTCCATTATCGGTTGCTACTATCCTTCCATGGCTCATCTGTTTATTATTGCTTTATTAAGACAGGTTTACCGAATCCTATTTTCTCAAGTGGCTTTAACTGTGTTGCAGCATCACCTACAACCACGTAATACATTTTATCAGGAATAATATATTTGTCGGTAATTGCCTTGTGTTCTTCCACTGTCATATTACGGATCACATTTTCTTCCTTCATGATATAATCATCAGGGAAGTTGTATTTTGCCATTGTTGAAAGCATTGCCACCAGGGCATCATTAGTTTCAAACCGAATCGCATTTGACCTGATCATACAGTTTTTTATGAACTGCAAGTCGTCTTCTGAAATGCCATTCCGGTATTTCTCCATTTCATCCCTGAATATTTTCACAGATTCAAATGTTGCATCAGACCTGACCATTGAGGCTGCTATAAAGGGTGCTGTTGTCTTCATCTCCTGGAAATAGCTGGAAGCGCCATATGTATACCCTTTTTCTTCACGAAGTATCTGGTTAAGTATACTGGTAAATGCACCTCCAAGCCGGTAATTCATAAAATCAGCTTTTACATAATCAGGATTATCCCTTTTTATTGCCGGATAACCTATGTATATTACTGACTGTCTGGATCCGGGAATATCTACAAAATAGATAGTTGATTTTTCCGGAGCAGGCGGAACAACATAATTCTGAGGAGCTACTTCTTTTGGGGCCCAGTTTTCTGCCAGGGATTTAAGAGCCTCAAGCACCTGTTCTTTGCTCACATTTCCTGCCACGAGGATCTTTGTCACTGACGGCGAGAAATTTCTGTTATAATATTCCTTCAGATTATCGGATGTTATTCTGTCAATCGATTCTTTTGTTCCCCGTGTGTTATAACCAAAGATATTATCCTTACCGTACAACAGCTTATAAAACAACATGCTTGCGACACTTCTTGGCTGGGCTTCGGCCTGGAGAATCATGTTTTTGGTACGCCTGAGGGCGATTGAAAATTCTGATGAGTCCCACCTGGGTTCAAGAAGTATCTCCTTCATCAGCGATACTGTTTTATCAAAGTTCCTGGAAAGCATACTGGCATCCATGGAGATCTCCTCACGGCCGGCATACATATTTATATCCGAGCCTAATAATTCTATTTCTTCTTCAAGATCTTCAGGTGTTTTGTTCTTTGTTCCCTGGGGTAAAACAGCAGCAACCATCGAGGCAATACCCGGCAGGTCCGTTTTATCCTGGGAAACACCACCATCAATGACAATACTCATGGTTACCAGGGGTAACTCCTTATTCTCAATTCCATAGACTTTAATACCATCAGAAAGATCAGCTTTCCAGATTAGCGGTATGTTTACTACCGGTTCCTTTCCGGCAGGTGGTTCGATACTCCTGTTTATTTCAGATGGAGTCTTAACAACCGGCTCATCTTTTGTTTCTGCTATCTCGACCTGGCTGGCTTCGTTGATATTTTCTTCCTTTACACCGGCAGCGACAGAACTATCTGCCATCATTTCGGGATGTCCCCTGGGAACAAAGCTTGTTACAATATGCGGCTTATCCTTGATATACTTGTTATAAACCCTCATTATATCATCAAGAGTAACTGCTTTTATGTTTTCAATATCTTTTTCAATAAATCCGGGATCGTTCAGTAACGTGTTATAAAAAGCCAGCTGTAATGATTTTCCGAACACACTGTTTATCTGCTCATAAAACTCTTTTTCACTTGACGCCTTTATCCTTTCGACATCTTTTTCAGTTATGCCGTCCTTTTCAAACCGGGCAAAACCATCAGCAACAGCATCTTCTATCTCCTTTAGAGTTTTACCTTCGTTGGCCCGGATGCTGATGGTAAATTCACCTGTAAGCTCACTTGAATAGTCAGATGCATTTACTCTTGAAGTCAGCTGCTTCTCTTTCACAAGGACTTTATAAAGAGGAGCCTTCTTCCCATCGGCAAGAAGTTTTGCCAGGAAATCGAGGGGATACATATCCTTATTATAGTTCTCCGGAGCAGGCCACACCATCGTAATTTCAGGTACATTAGCGAAATTATCCTCATGGTAGAGTTTCTTTGTCTTTTCAAGAGTTACCGGCATAGGGCTCCGCTTATCGACCTGCCCATGCGAATTAATCTCTCCAAAATATTTGTTAATCAGTAACTTCACTGAGTCAGGATTGAAATCACCGGCAAGCACCAGTGTTGCATTGTTGGGTCCGTAGAAATTGTTATAATATGTTTTTACATCATTGAGAGAGGCTTTGGTAATATCTTCCATCTCTCCAATAACTTCCCAGTTATATGGATGGTTTTCAGGATACAGATTTTTGTCGATAACATAGTCGGTGAAACCATATGGTGAATTATCTTCAGTCTGTCTTTTCTCATTCTGAACAACATTTTGCTGTACTGCAAGCGAATGCGGAGTTATTGAATTAATAAAAAAGCCCATCCTGTCCGATTCCAGCCAGAGCACTTTTTCCAGTCCGTTCTTAGGGAACATTTCAAAATAAGTGGTTACATCACGGCTGGTGAAACCATTATTTGTGCCGCCCACACCTTCAATTATCTTATCAAAAACTCCGTTTGGCACATTTTCAGAACCTCCGAAAAGAAGATGTTCAAATAAATGCGCAAAACCGGTCTTTCCGGGTTTCTCCCGGCTCGAACCAACATGATACATGATTGCGTAGGAGATCATGGGATCTGAATGATCGGTATGTAAAATTACCTGCAGACCATTAGGCATTACATATTTTTCGTATGCAATGCTGAGTTTGTCTTTTTCAGGCGCCTTGCTGCATGCAGGGATAAAAAACAAAGTTGCTGTCAACAGCAAAATCCTGTTGTAAATTCTTAATTTGTTCATTTTAAGATATTTAAATTTGAATTAATATTTTCAGTATCTCTCCGGATGACGAATTTAAGAATTATAGAAATATTTTTGGGTCTATTAAGAAATTATTTATTCCGGAACTGATTTGATACCTGAGTTCAATTTTACTATCTTTTTCTGCGTCAACCCGGGTAATCTGCAGGAACTTTTTTTTTATTATTTTTGGAAAAGTTTAAAGAGCAAAATATATATGGGTAAAAAGATTGTAACCTTCGGAGAGATAATGTTAAGGCTTGCAACTCCTGAGCATCAGAGGTTTTCCCAGGCCACATCCTTCAGTGCAACTTTTGGAGGAGGGGAGGCTAATGTAGCTGTTTCTCTGGCAAATTATGGTCTTGAGACAGAATTTGTCACACGTCTGCCTCAAAACGACATCGGGCAGGCAGTTATAATGGAATTAAAGAAGCACAGCGTTGGCACTTCAAAAATAGTTTTCGGAGGCGAACGGCTTGGAATATATTTTCTTGAAACAGGTGCGGTATCGCGGCCAGGCAAAGTAGTCTACGACAGGTCCCATTCTTCTGTTTCCGCCATTAAACCAGGAATGATCGACTGGAATGATATATTCCGGGATGCATGCTGGTTTCACTGGACCGGCATCACACCCGCAATATCTCAGGGGGCAGCAGATACCTGTCTTGAAGCTGTACAGGCTGCAAAAAATCTGGGACTGACAATCTCATGTGATCTGAATTTCAGGAAGAACCTTTGGAAATGGGGTCAAAGTGCCGGCGATGTTATGCCAGGACTGGTCAAATACTGTGATATTATCCTTGGTAATGAAGAAGATGCAGAAAAAGTCTTCGGCATCAGTCCTGATAGAGGAGATGTTCATGCTGGTAAGGTCGAAAGTTCTGAATATGAATCTGTTTGCAAGAAGCTCAGGTTACAGTTTTCCGACGCCAAAAAGATCATTATTACTCTTCGCGGTTCAATCAGTGCTGATCATAATACATGGTCCGGAATTCTATATAGCGGCGAAAAATTCTTTGAAGCTCCTGTATATCAGATCACTCATATTGTCGACAGGGTAGGAGGCGGCGATTCGTTTACGGGAGGTTTAATTTATGGTCTTCTGACCTACAAGGATGACGACCAGAAGGCTCTTAATTTTGCAGTTGCGGCCTCTTGTCTGAAGCATACTATCCATGGCGACTTTAACCTTGTTTCCGTATCCGAAGTGGAACAGTTGATGAAGGGGGATAGCTCGGGAAGAGTCGTACGATAAAATTGCTATCTTGCAATAATATGCAAATGTACCTGATATGCCTCCACTCCTGACCATTTCCCTGCATTATAATTATTTCCCCATACTGGTGGTGGCCGGACTCGCGTGGCTCACACCAATGGCACTATCGGTACTGAACATCAGAAGAATTCCTTCTGTCGTTGTTGAGATTTTCCTTGGTTACCTTGCCGGCAGGTTCATTCTTGTAAATTTAACTCCTGCATGCAGTAATATACTTGAATTCCTGGGGCTTACGGGATTTATTTTCCTGATGTTCCTCAGCGGCCTTGAAATTGATATGGATCATATAACATTATCAATTCCGCGGAAGATTAATAATATCTCAAGACTGGTCAGGAATCCACTCTTAATTTCAGTGGCTTATTTTACATTTACTATTATACTGGCATATGGAGGGGCCATGGGACTGTCACACCTGGTAGAGATTGACAATATATGGTATTTTTCTCTCATTATGTCTACCACTTCGGTGGGTATAATATTACCGGTAATTAAAAACAGGGGAGAGGTATCAACATCTTTCGGACAGATGCTTATTACCAATGCTGCTGTGGCCGATATATTCAGTATCCTGCTTTTTACTTTCACGGCATACATTTTAAAGAATGGATTCAGGCTGGAGATAACATACATTTTAATATTATTTGCCATTTTTTACCTCCTCTACAGGCTTGGAAACAGGGCAAAGAACTGGTCATTTCTGAAAAAAATATCATTCCAGCTGTCACATGCTGCGTCCCAGCTGAGTGTAAGAGGCACCTTGTTTTTGCTGTTTATTTTTGTTGTGATCAGCCAGTTTATTAGTCCGGAAGTAATATTACTTGGAGCTTTCCTGTGTGGAATTCTTCTGTCAATGTTCCAGCACAAGGGAAGATCCCTTCTTCTTGTGAAACTGGATGGAATGGGACACGGGTTTTTCATCCCGATTTTCTTTATAATGGTGGGAGTAACCTTTGATCCTTCTGCTCTTAAGGAATTTGAAGTGACGCTTATCCCTTTTCTTTTTATACTCCTTTTTCTGCTTATTGCCGTGAAAGTAATCCCTGGTTTTCTCTACGTCAGAAAATTTGGACAACGAAAATCCCTGGCAGCCAGCTTTCTGCTCTCATCACGATTAAGCCTGATAATTGCAGCTTCAGCGATAGGTCTGGAACTTGGAGTTATCTCCCCTGGTATAAACGCTGCCTTCATAATTATGGCGATCCTCACCAGCTTCCTTGGTCCCGTGATCTACAATCTTATGAATAAGCAGGTAAGTCAGCCTGAAGACGGGACTATCATTGTGGGGGGAAGTAGCAAAGGGGTTTTACTTTCAAGGCGTTTAAATATTCATGGCAAAGCATGTGTGATCATTGAAAACAATGAGCACAGATTTAAAGAGATATGTGCCAAAGGTCTGAATGCCTGCCATTCTGACGGCCTTGATCCTGAAATTTACAGGAAGCTGAATTTAAAACCATCTAATTATGTGGTAGTTGATACAGAATCGGAGGAGGTCAATATCAGGATATGCGAGATGCTCACAAAGGAGTTCAGTCACGAGAAGATCATCTCAATGGCTTGGAAAAGTACTGTTGAGCAGCAACTTAAAAGACTCAATGTGCAGACCATTGATGTACGCCGTGTAATGGCAACTACTATTGAAAACCTTATTGTCAGACCCACCACCTACCATGCCCTGGTGGAGACTTTCGAGAACTTCACCGTTGAAGAGATCCCCATTACAAACACGACTTTTGATGGTCATAAGGTCAGGGAGGTGGCATTCCATAAAGATGCTATTCTTATTTTGGTGAAAAGAGGAAACAATCTTTTCATCCCTCATGGAGAAACATACCTCAAAACCGGCGATGTACTGAATATTCTTGGAACAGATTCAGCTCTTGAAAATACAAGGGAAAAGCTTCGGTAAATAAACCGTCCATTTCACGCTGACAACTGATCGACTTTTTAAATTCCTGCAAACATTACATTTTTGTTATTAACTTTATTTTTAAGTTTTATTTATTTTGATATCTGAATAATGGAAAATATATATTTAAAAATCAATAAGTTATCTGAAAGATATCGTGATTATACGGCATCTAATCTATCGAAGCTTGTGCAAATTAAATCGTTGAGCACACAGGAAAAAAATGTACAAACTGAGCTTAAACGACAGATGGAGGAGGCAGGTTTTGATGAAGTAAAGATCGATGGACTGGGAAATGTTATCGGGCGGATCGGTAAGGGTAAAAGAATACTGGCTATCGATGGTCACATGGATACAGTTGATATTGGTAACATCGGTAACTGGAGCTTTGATCCTCTTGGCGGAGAGATAAGGAATGGGTTCGTATATGGACGGGGATCGGTTGATCAGAAAGGGGGACCGGCAGCCTTTGTTACAGCAGGAAGGATGTTGAAGGAACTGGGTTTTAATGAGGATCTTACAATATATTTTGTAGGAAGTGTGATTGAAGAGGATTGCGATGGTCTTTGCTGGAAATATATTGTTGAAGAGGATAAGATCAGACCGGATTTTGTAATAAGCACAGAACCCACCAACCTGAATGTATATCGTGGACAGAGAGGCAGGATGGAGATGGAAGTTCACTTTTATGGTGTTTCATCCCACGGATCGGCCCCGGAGCGTGGAAAGAATGCAATATACATGGCGTCAAAGGTTGCCCTTGAAATTGAAAAGCTGAATGAGAGACTCAGGCAAGATGATTTTCTGGGGAAAGGAAGTATTACCATATCGGAGATCATATCAAAGAGCCCTTCTCTATGTGCTGTATCTGATTATGCCAGAATACATATAGACCGAAGACTGACAACCGGTGAGAATAAAGAGATTGCCATAAAAGAAATTGAAGAACTCATAAAAGGGTATGATGCAAAAGTTGAAATGCTTAATTATTCTGAAAAAGCTTTTACCGGTATTGAATATGGCATGGAGAAATACTACCCGACCTGGACAATACCTGTTGACCATGAACTTGTCAGGACCGGAGTTAATACGTATAAGGAATTATTTGATAATGAGCCTGTTGTTGATAAATGGACATTCTCAACAAACGGCATAATGACCTGCGGTGTTTACGGCATCCCCACGATTGGTTTTGGTCCGGGTAATGAGATCCTGGCTCATGCTCCCGATGAGAAGGTGCCGGTAGATGATCTGGTTAAGGCATCGGCATTCTATGCCGGATTTGTGTATGAGTTATTCAGGCGGTAGGCGGCAGGCAGAAGGCGGCAGGAAGAAGGCGGTAGGCAGATGGCGGTAGGCAGAAGGCGGTAGGCAGAAGGCGGTAGGCAGAAGGCAGAAGGTATCTTAAAACCTTGAACCTGGAACTTTGAACATTTTATAAATCAAAGAGATAAATGAATATAAGTGAAAGAATTGAAAAGCTCAGTAATTTGAAATCAGGCCTTGCAGGAAAGGATTTCTTGTTAACCTGGGAGAAGAGTGATACAGATCTGAGGGTAATACTTGAAATAGCGACGATACTTAAAGAAATGCGTGCTGAAAATATCTCGGCAAGAGTATTCGATTCAGGCCTGGCTATCTCAAATTTTCGCGATAACTCAACACGAACCAGGTTCTCATTTGCGTCTGCGGCTAATCTGCTGGGACTGGCAGTTCAGGATCTTGATGAGGAGAAATCGCAGATTGCTCATGGTGAGACTGTCCGTGAAACAGCTAACATGATCTCCTTTCTGTCCGATTTTATTGGTATACGCGATGATATGTTTTTAGGTGAGGGTAATAAGTATATGCGTGAAGTCGGCATTGCACTTGATGAAGGTTTCAGGAATGGAGTGCTTCATGTTCGTCCGGGTATCATTAACCTGCAGTGCGACATGGACCATCCTACACAATCGATGGCCGATCTTCTGCATCTCATAAATATTTTCGGCTCGCCCGAAAAACTCAGGGGCAAAAAGATAGTTATGAGCTGGGCTTACTCTCCGAGCTATGGAAAACCCCTTTCAGTGCCACAGGGAATAATTGCGCTTATGTCGCGTTTTGGTATGAATATAGAGCTTGCCTATCCGGAAGGATACGGTTTGATACCCGAAATAGTTGAAATAGCAGGGAAAAATGCCGGGGAATCAGGCGGCTCTCTTAAGATAAACCACTCGATGAGCGACGCAATGATCGGTGCTGATATTGTTTATCCAAAAAGCTGGGCACCATTTCATATAATGCAGCAGCGCACACAGTTTTTAGTGGCCGGCGACAGAACGGGGCTTAAAGAGCTGGAGAAGGAATGTCTTGCAAATAATGCAGGGTTCACAGACTGGGAGTACAATGAGTCAGGGATGAAACTGACAAAAAACAAAAATGCGTTATATATGCATTGCCTGCCGGCTGACATCAGCGGGGTATCCTGCAAACAGGGTGAAGTAAGCGCTGATACTTTTGAAAAATATAGGATTAAAACCTACCTGGAGGCCGGTTACAAACCTTACATTATAGCAGCAATGATGTTCACAAACAGGTTCGGAAACCCTGGCGAGGTCTTAAAAAATATTCTGGAAAGGAACAGGAAAAGAGTTGGTTTCTAGCAGATTTATAACCTCCTGTAACTTTAACATAAACTTCATAAAAATGTATAATTCTCTAAACTATTGCGTTACGTTTAAAGTAACAGGAATAATTAATATAATATTTACGTTTTTTGAAACAGTGTAACTCAGTTACGACTCTGTGTGACACCGTGGTTAAGTTATATTATCTTTTAATGAATTTCCCGGTGATCTTATTATCAGTCAATTTGCAGTTATCGATAACGACTTTTCCTCCTGCAATAACATAATCTGCATTACCCCTGGTTTTTATCCCTTCGTAAATATTGATATCGCAGTTTTGATGGTGAGTTTTTGCCGATATCGTCTTTTCCCGTTCAGGATTCCATATTACTAAGTCGGCATCGGCTCCTACAAGAATATCACCTTTTGAAGGATATAATCCAAAGATCTTTGCAGGTTGAGTTGCGAAGAGGTCAACCATCCGGTTCAGTGTTATCCTGTTTTCAAGCACGCCAAATGTATAAAGCAACTCCAGCCGGTGCTCGACTCCCCCCGCGCCATTTGGTATTTTCCTGAAATCGTTTCTGCCGGCCTCTTTCTGTGAAAAATTGAACGGGCAATGATCTGTTCCGACAGTATTTACGATCCCTCCGGTTATACCATCCCATAATGCATTATTATCCTGCTTTTTCCGCAACGGAGGACTGATAATATAAGGAGCTGACGATAAAAAGTCGCCATTATATCCTGAATCATCCAGGATCAGGTATTGAGGACATGTTTCAGCGAAGATCTTTTGACCCCTCTTTAAAGCGTCCTGTATCGGTTTAAGCGATTCTTTGCACGATACATGAACAATGTACAAAGGACAATTTGCCTGGAATGCAAGGTCAAGGGCTCTTTTTACCGCTCTTGCTTCTGATTCGGGAGGACGCGATAAAGGATGATACATTGGTTCAATGCAGTGATCATTAAAGTACTTATTGCGAAGCAGCTCAATCTCGTCTCCCGTTTCGCAATGGATGGTCACCATACCGCCTGCCCTGGTAACAGCTGTCATCACCTTGTGAAGATCACTGTCATTTAATCCGACAGTCTCTTTATAAGCCATATACACTTTAAAGGATGTTATTCCTTCCTGTATGCAGTCATTAATTTCGAGTGGCGTAGTTGTGTGCCATTCAATAGGACTGACATGAAAAGAATAATCAGTTAAAGAGCTCTTTGCTTCATCGAGTCGCTTCCAGAGGGCATTGATAAGTGATTCTCCTTTTAACGGTGTTACGAAATCGATGAGTGTGGTTGTACCGCCATAAAGCGCAGCTTTACTGCCGGTAAGAAAATCATCGGAGGAATAACCTGCAGAGGAAGGAAGATGCATGTGAACATGAGGATCTATGCCTCCCGGGAAGATATAAGATCCTGTGGCATCAATTATTCTTTCAGGACCAGTGGTTTCAATGCCATTCTCGATCCGGTTTATATGATCATCAGAAACCAGGATGTCTGAAGTGCAGATATCCGTGGAAGTGACAATTGTCCCGTTTTTGATTAGAATTTTCATTATATAATTTTATGCAAAGACGTTGCATGCAACGTCTTTACCACAATGTCAACGTATTAAAAAACGTTGTTATACATTCTGCATTTTTTGCCAGAGCTGTGTGGCATATCTTTTTGATTCTTTATATATCTCCTGTTCATCAACAGTTTGAACCTGCCTGTTTTTCACGATTAGTTTTCCATTGGTGATAACATCATTTACATGGCTGGAATTCAATCCATAGATGAAATGTCTGTAAAAGTTTTCCTGGTTGATCTCTGTGGGAGAATCATAGTCAAGGACGATAAGGTTATTTTCTGCGTTGCCTTTAAAATTGTTCCCGTATAAGTAATGGTTTACATTTCTGAGTCGCTGGTATGCCGACTGGCAACTTATTGAATCATATCCCTGGCCTGTAAAAAAAGCAGACTGTGCACTCCGGAGCATATCGCTGTGCATGCCATCGGTGCCCAGCATAATGTTCGATCCCAGAAATTCACCGTTGAAGCGGCCAACATTATTATTCATGTTGCTTTCAGGATTCTGAACCACCCGGCATGGGGAGTTACGTAATATGTCCTTCTCATTTTCGTCGAGATGAAGGCAATGTGCAAGGATACTCTTTGGTGATTTAAGCAATCCGTAATCGTTAAGCCTTTCAACAACCCTTTTTCCATATTTTCTCATGGTAAAATCCTGGTCATACAGATCTTCAGCCACATGTATATGAATACCTGAATCAAAATGGACCATGATGTCTGAAGCCCTGGTTAAAGTATCATTGCCAACAGTAAATGAGGCATGTAACCCGACTAACCCCTGGTGGTTTTCCAGGTAGGATTCCGTTTCTTCCAATCCCTCACGGGCAATATCATTTCCATCGCGATCCGAAATTTCGTAGCATAAAAGATGCGAAACACCTACCCGGTCAAAGGCCTTTGCAATAATTTCAAGGGAACCTTTAACCGATGAAGGGGAGGAGTGATGGTCAATTATAAAAGTCGAACCAGCCTTTGCACAGGCTATAGCTGTAACCAGTGCGCTGTATTCTATCATCTCAGAGTCGAGACATTTATCGAGTGTCCACCAGATATTTTTTAGTATCTCATAAAAATTTTCTGGTTTTTTTGAAGGAGATCCCATCCCGCGCGACAGGGCTGAATAAGCATGATGATGACCAACACCAAAAGATTTTGTTACCAGTTTATCTTTGCAATCGAGCACTTCGACTCCTGGCTTTTTCTGTGTATCTTCAACGTTTTCAATGAATTGCAGATTATCGTTGCCCGGTTCTGTCAAAATATTTACCTGGCTGAAAGCTAAGGTCTTCCAGTCGATGTAAGTTGCATTTTTCAGAAGTATCGACATAGTATCAGATTGATTATTTTCTTTTCATCGGGAGCTTTGTTCTTTTCATTCCGTCGTATGCATACAATGCACTCGCTATTGCTGCAGCTGTCGGGACCATACCAATTTCGCCAATACCTTTTGCCCCGTACGGACCGACAGGATCTTTCTCCTCGATGCCGATTATCTCCATCTCAGGGATCTCGTTGGCTCTGAGGATTCCCAGATCTTTGAATTTTAAGCTCAGAGGCCTGCCATCTTTCATGGGAAGATCTTCGGTAAGTGCATAACCCATACCCATTATCAGCGCTCCCTCTATCTGTCCTTCGAACAGCATCTTATTCATTATCTTACCGGCATCATGAGCAGCCACGATCTTTTTGATTTCTCCGTTATCGTCAAGGATCACCACCTGGGTTGCATAGCCATAAGCAAAATGGATGACCGGGTTCCTGGTACCTGTACCAGGTTTGCACGTCCAGTCGCACACGTATTTTCCTTTATAGACACGTCCCGCAAGCTGGCTTAATGACGCATGCTTCATATCCTCCTTTATCCTTTTTGAGGCATCTATTATTGCATTTCCGACAAGAGCAGTTGCCCTTGACGAAGTAGTCATACCTGTTGGCAGATCTGCTTCTGTTTCAACTGTTACTTCAATTATCCCTGGCGGTATACCTGTTTCCTGGTGTAGTATCTGTATGGCCATTGTATGAACGCCCTGTCCCATTTCTGACCAGCCATGACTTATTATCACCTTTTTGCCTGAAACGATGAGGATCTTAACTTCACTGTCGTCTGTCAGACCATTTCCGACACCTGTATTCTTCAAGCCGCATGCTATCCCGGCATACTTTGCGTTTTGAAAAGTATCTTTTATTGCCAGGAGTGTTTTCTTCAGGCCAACGCCATGCAGTACCTGGCCTGTGGCTGTTTTTGAGCCCTCCTGCAAGGCATTATCGTAACGTATCTGCCAACGGTCGAATCCGCCCTTTTTGCATATCTCATCTATACAGCTTTCAATTGCAAATACCACCTGTGGTACACCAAAGCCGCGCATAGCTCCCGCAGGAATATTGTTAGTATATACAGTCACCGCTTTGATATCTACAGCAGGAACTGAATATCCGCCGGTAGCATGACCAACCACCCTCTCCATCACTTTGGTGCCGACGGAAGCATAAGCGCCTGTATCGCCGTAAGCATTGAGCTTCAGGGCAGTAAATTTTCCATTCTTATCGCAAGCCAGCTTTATATCTATCCATACGGGGTGCCGTTTCGGATGCATAATTATCGATTCTTCCCTGCTGAGATGAACCCTTACGGGAAGCTTCAGCAGGTAAGCGAACAACGATGCATGTCCCTGAACAGTAATATCTTCCTTGCCTCCAAATCCTCCTCCGTTCTGAACCTGAACCACTTTTACCTTATGTTCATCAAGCCCCAGGATTTCAGCTACAGATTTTCTGTCCTCATAGGCTCCCTGACCCTGGCTGAATAGTCGGACGCCATCATCTTCCGGAAAGGCGATGACTGTCTCTGTTTCGAGAAAAGCATGTTCAATAAGTTGTGTCTGATAGACTCCGTCTGAAATATAAGCAGCTTCTACAAATGCTTTTTCCACATCTCCTGAACTGATGCTGCAGGTCTCCAGGACGTTGGACCTTCCGGCATGGACCTGGACACTCCCGGGTTTTGAAGCTTTGTGCATGTCGGTAACAGGTGGGAGGATTTCGTAATCAATATTTATAAGAGAGACAGCCTTCCTTGCAATTGCTTCATTTTCAGCAACAACACCAGCTAACACATCTCCAATATAGCTGGTTGTTTCGCCTTCGCTTACCATCAAAGGCCAGTCGTGGAAGATGAGGCCTGTATATCTTGATCCCGGGATGTCTTTCGCAGTGAATACCCTGATCACTCCATCTTCCATTTCAGCTTTTGAGGTGTCGATACATATGATTCCAGCCCTTGGATGGTCGCTGAATTTCAGGGCTCCATATACCATTCCCTCAAAATGCATATCGTCGACAAAGTCTCTTTTTCCAAGGGCTGTTTCCACAGCCTGGTATTTCGGAAATGGCTCCCCGACAAGGGCCGATGATGATTTGGCATGTTCCACTTTCTCATTCAACTCTTTAAAGGCAGCTTCGATTGCATCCACAATTTTAACATAACCCGTACACCTGCAAAGGTTTGGAGTGATTGCCCTGATAATTTCGGATCGGGCAGGGGATTTGTTTATATTGAAGAGTCCTTTTGCTCTCATGATCATTCCGGGTGAGCAAAAACCACACTGTACGGCTCCTTTTGCGGCAAAATTTTTACCTGTTATCGCTTTGAAGTCTTCGGGAAGGCCTTCGGTAGTTATAATATCTGCCCCCTCCAGGTCCTTCATCTTTGTCCTGCAGGCCAATTTGATCCTGCCATTTATTTCCACGCTGCAGGACCCGCATATACCCTGTCCGGAACAGCCATCTTTTGCTGATGTAATTTTATGTCCGAACCGCAGATGATTGAGCAATGATTCCTCAAAATCGCCTGAATATGATTTTTTTACACCATTCAGAGTATAAGTAATCATGAAAACAACTTTTTCAGGTTGTCAATAGATGGAGTAACAGATTCAGGGATTGAAAGTATACCGTTTAACGATTTCAAATCTTTCAGGCCCGATCCGGTAAGAAGCACAACATTATCTGTGTTACCCGCAATTTTCCCCTCCTGATGAAATGAAAGTAACCCTGCAAATGATGCTGCAGCAGCAGGCTCTGCAAATATGCCGGTACTCTTTGAAAGAATCACCGACGCTTCAATGATTTCATTGTCGGATACAGTGATTGTTTCTCCTCCATATTTCTGGATGTATTGTTGTGTCATGTAGAAATTCCTGGGTATGTCAACAGAAATTGAATCAGCAAGAGTATTTCCAGGAACAATCCGAAAGGTTTTATGGTTAATATTTCTGACCAGATTATCGCTTCCTTTTGATTGAACAGCAACGACAACCGGCATTTTATCAATAATTTTAAGGTCGAGAAGTTCTTCCAATCCTTTATAAACTCCGGAGATGATTACTCCGTCACCAACAGGTACGAAAATTCTGTCAGGCACCTTAAAACCAAGATTTTCAATAAGTTCAAATGAAACAGATTTTTTCCCTTCGATGGTCAGCGGGTTGAAAGCTGTATTTCGGTTGTACCATCCAAATTCTTCAGTTGCTCTTATACTCAGATCGAAAGCTTCATCATAGGTACCTTTTACAGGGATAATTTGAGCTCCGTACATTATTATCTGAGTAAGCTTTGCCATCGGGGCACTTTCAGGGACAATAATCACTGCCTTCTGGTTTTGAGCAGCACAGATGCCGGCAAGAGAGGAGCCTGCATTTCCTGTTGAAGCAGCTACGATGATATCCTGATTTCTTTCCCTTGCAAATGCAGAGACCAGTGCAGAGGCCCTGTCTTTAAATGAAAATGTGGGGTTCTGTGAATCATCTTTAAGGTGAAGCCTGAAGGATAAACTTTCTCCAAATAATTTATTTAAAGTGTAAAGAGGTGTCTTCCCCACCCGGAGGTACGGCAGGCTATCTGTGCTTTCAATGGGAAGGAGGTCGATGAAACCACTGTTTTTCAAATCACTGAAAGAGGTTTTCTTTTTGCTTATTTCCTGATAGTTATATAGAGTTTTAAGCACTCCCTCAGGTGGTTTTGAAGTGGTATTATGCCGGCTACATTGCGGACATAGATACATTATTTGCCCGGCGTCGTACTCTTTTCCGCAGGTGATGCATTTATAAATGAATTTATCGTGAATCGTTGCCATGTTTCAGACTAATTTACTGAATATTTTTGAGCAATCCTGTTCTGGCATTAAACTCATTGATAAGGTTATCCCACTGGTCGACCTGCATAAAGAGTTTGTCCCATATCTCCCTGTCGTACCAGAGCTGATTAAGATCTTCAACAGTTTTACCCTGTTGTTCAACCCATGTGAAGTACTTCAGGTTATGAATAGCTTTTTTGTCGTTAAAGTTCAGCTCCTTCATGAAATCACAGCTTGTGCCGAGTATGCATCTCTCAAAATCCCTGATCGCCTGGGTATCATTATATTTACCTCTTTCCGCAGTCAGTTCCTCCAGTCTCGACTTATACATATCGGCCGAGTCGGTTGCAATGGTAACAATGATATCATCACCGGTCATTTCGAAGTATTTTGCAGTTTTAATGGCTGAGATCATATTTCCTATTCCTGAGATACCTATCAGATGCAGCTCACTGATTATTTCTTTCTCTATGCCTGATAGCCTTAAATATTCGAGACCATCTTTCTCATTGAAGAGCCTTAGTATCCTCATGCAATCCTCATCGTTGATGGCAGTGACCATATCGGTGTTCCTGACATTATGTATCCATGGCACATGTTTATCGCCGATACCTTCAATTCTGTGACCGCCGAAGCCGTTCATCAACAATGTCGGGCATTGTTTTGCTTCCGCGGCAACCACTTTGATCTGCGGGACAATTTTACGAAGGTAATCGCCTGCCGCGATGGTGCCGGCTGAGCCTGTTGCCGAGACATAAGCAGCAAGTTTGCTGTTCTGATCTTTTACCAGGTTGTAAACTTCCTCAATAGCTCTCCCGGTTGTGTTATAATGCCATGAGGCGTTCCCGAACTCATCGAACTGGTTGAAGATGACACAGTCGGGGCGGGTACGCCTGATCTCCCAGCATTTATCGTATATCTCCTTGACATTGGATTCGCATCCCGGCGTTGCAATTACCTCTGAACCAATAACATCACGTAGCCAGGTAAATCGCTCCCTGCTCATTTCCTCGGGCAGTATGGCAACGGATTCCGTACCCATTAATCTCGAATCAAAAGCTCCACCTCTGCAATAGTTTCCGGTAGATGGCCAGACAGCTTTTTGCCATGCAGGGTCGAACCCTCCGGTAATTATCTGTGGAGCAAGACAGCCATATGCAGCTCCCACCTTATGGGACCCGGTGGGAAACCATTTGCCAATAAGCATGATAATGCGGGCATCTATTCCGGTCAGTTTTTTTGGCAGTTCCATGTAATTTACGTTGCCAAATAATCCTCCCTTTTCTTTTGGTTCATTTTTCCAGGTGATACGAAAGAGGTTAAGCGGATTAATGTCCCACAAACCAATATTTTTAAGCTGGTTTTTAATTCTCTGGGGGATCAGCTCCGGGTTTTGCTGTTGCCTGAAAGCAGGAAGAATTATTCCCTTCTCTTTAAAGCGTTTAACGGCATTTTCCATTGCTTTCTCGTTTGTTATCTTATCGATAAGCTGTATCATATTATTTATTTATACTGTAAGTAATTAGTATTAAAGCATTGTGATTCTTTGTGCCTTAGTGTCTTAGTGGCAAAAAAGAAATGTC
>Ga0315542_1000398_pt1 | contig 26818 bp, 15 predicted proteins | sample SalMarSW160120MG_FD_202541 | JGI IMG/M metagenome (GOLD analysis project Ga0315542, IMG submission 202541) | Salt marsh sediment microbial communities from the Plum Island Ecosystem LTER, Massachusetts, United States - Salt Marsh Sediment SW1601-20 ... | reverse complement strand
TCGGCGATCTGGAAGGCCTCACCCTTCTTCGTCGACCCGGCCCAGATACCGCCCAGTTCGAAGCCGAGCCTGCCCCAGTTAGATTTTGCGGCTAGCGTGGCCCTGCGCGTCGGCTCCAACGGGATGACAGAACTAGTGGAAACCTCCGACTGCCTGGCAAACTCCTCCTGGTAGAGGCCGGTGACCGTAGCCCTCCCGACCTGTCTCGAGTACTTGATGATGACCGCCGGGTTGGCGCCCCAGTACATCTGCGGGCCGAATGCGATCTTGAGACCTTCGAGTTTCTGCTTCAGGGTCATCTCAAGTCCTACAGGGGCTTCGGCGTTGTAAATATCGATGTTCTCGCCGTAATACGCGTCCCTGTAGATCCCGAAGAAGTCACCCTCGTATCCCCAGTGCGTGTGCCCCGTACGGTAGTAACCGTCGAGGCGGAACCATGGCTCGTCCCAGGTCACCGAGGCGCCGTATACCTTGACCCTTTCAATATCATCAAGGTTGAGAGCCTTCCCATTTTCGAGCCTCACCACCTGGCGGCGGCCCCGGTTCTCATAAAAGATCTCGTCGATTGGGTTTACAGCCACGTGGCCGAGGATGTTAAGCGAGAGTGTGCCGGTAAAGTTCTGCGCGGGCTTTACCTCGAACTCGGTATAAAAAGACTGCATATGATCGAATCCGAGATAGGAAGGATAACTCTGCTGCGGACTCTCCGCTTTGGGCGTGCTGATGTACGATCCGCCAGTGCTGTAAGTCTCGAACTCCATCCGCACATTCGACACCCTGACCTTCTCGGTCTGTTCGACGACCATCGCATCGTGGTCGGACCTCGCTTCAAGCACGAATGTCATCGGCGCGAGAGCTTCGAAATGCTCCCTGATCGTCTTGATGTCCGTCCCGGGAGCGAACGGATCGAGCTTGAATGCCTTCTGCAGGGCGTAGTATGCCGCTCTCGGATAGATCTCGAAAAGTCCCCTGTTGTCTGGAAAACCCTTGGCGGTGATTCCCCACCACTCCTCGTTCATGTTGTTCTGGCCCTTAACGAAGTCGGGATAGGCGTCGTCCGGCCACGATGCGTTCGTGTCATGAAAATCGAGGCGGCTCTCCTGCCCGAACTTCCACCAGCCGTCGGACCACTGGAAGATGAACCCTCCGATGGCGTTCCCCTCGCGGCCCTTGCCGTAAGATTGCTCGTAGATCTCCTCCCACTGCCCGAGAAGGAAGCGGGCCTGCGTCAGCTGGTCCTCTCGCATGTTTTTCTCGTCCCAGGCGTCGGCCCCGAACTCGGTGAACATCACCGGTATGCCGAGCTTCTGCCTGACCACGGAGAAGAAGTCACGCGCGGATATTCCTCTGTACACGTTGGACCCCAGGATATCGAGGTTCCTGCACTCCTCGGCGAGTATGTCGATGTACTGAAGGTCACCGTTCGCCAGGGCGACGGGCCTGTGTGAGTCGACGGCCTTTATAGCGTCCGTCACGTCGCTGTACAGGGTGTACAGGTACCTGGCTCTCGCCTCGTCGCGCTGCCCCTCGGGAAGTGCCTCGACCTCGGAGGAAGACCAGTGGAGACCGTAGTTGTTCTCGTTGCCGAGGAGCCAGAAAAGCATCCCGGGCGTTTTCTCGAAACCCTTGACCATGTTCACGATGTCGGCTGTGATCGCCTCTCGCATCTTCGGATCGGAATAGTCGATCGATGGGTACCAGATGCCGTCCACGGTGAATCCGTACCTTCCCATCGGGTGGTTGACCACGGTGTAGATGCCGTAGTTCCTGTAAATATACTCGACCCATCGGGGCGGGATGCCGACGTACTGGCGGATGACATTTACGCCCATGCCGCTGAGCAGGGGCATCTCCCGGTCGAGGACCTCTTTGATGAAATCATCCGGTTGTACCCAGAGACTGTAGAGGTAGTTCTCGCCGATCGGGACGTAGTCCCAGTTCATCCCGAAGATCATGAAGTCGCGTCCGTCGACCTCGATCCTGGAACCCTCAGCGTCGTTGATGACCTTTACCAGGGGGGCGGCCTGCGCCTGGATCCCTGTCTGCATGGAAAAAATGATCATGATGGCGAACAGGACCGTCATGATCCCCGGTCCACCTTTTCTGTTCAGCATTGCTTTCACCTGCATCTCCTTTTCAGATAGTGTCAGGGTCCGTCGTCGACCGCGTTTGCGGCGATGACATCACGATACATCAACGCGCTGTCTTTTGGAATACGTCTCTGCGTCCAGTAATCGACCATGACGAACCCGAATCTTTTCGTATAGCCGCGTGTCCGCTCGAAGTTGTCGAAAAGCGACCAGATGAATTACCAGGCAAACGGCGCTCCATATGAAGCCATCGGGAAATCTCTTAAGCGTCATCGGAAGTCAGCTCCCGGACGGATCATCGTCCTCCTGGTGGAAAATTCCCCACGCAGCAGCTCTCCCGCATGATCAAGTAAAAGAGGATGAACGGTCAGATTTTAGAGGTCAGCTGGAAAAATGGCAAACCTTAAGTCGATGCCAGGGCTATCACCTTATCGTTTCAGTCACGTACTCCGTTGAATAATAATGAGATTTATGTTATAATGATTTGCAGTTCGATCAGGTCATTCTCAAGGCAGCGCCCATCATACCGATACTGGTGAAACGGATGAACTGTTTTCTGACCGGAACACATCGTCAGGAGGGCAGATTGACAAAGCAAAGGATGTTTATTCTGCTTCTGGGTGTCGCTATGCTCAGCGCGGCAGGGCCACGCAGCACCGAGGCGCAGTGCATCCTCGCTAATCCCAGTTTCGAGATCAGCGACGACGGAGCCAACAACTTCAGAGGCTGGGAGCAGTTCGGTGTTGTCGGAACATCGGCAATGGCGACTCACGGCTCCGTCTCGGCCGTCGTAAAGGGACCGGACTTGGGCGGATGGGACGTTTCGGCCTACTGGCAGCGCTTCGACACGGCACCCGGAGAGCAGTGGACGGCAACGGTGAACGCCTGGCACATCAATGATAATCCTGTCACCGGCCAGTCCAGGGGGATACTCAACATCGAATGGCGCGATTCCGGCGACAACCTGATAAACTACGAATCCCACGAGGTAATAATCGCCTCGACACCCCTGGATGAAGTACAGAAATTCTCAGTCACAAGCGGTCCGGCCCCTTCAGGAACGGTCGCGACTCATTTCCTCCTCGCGGTGCTCCAGAGCCCGACCGACCCCCCTCCGGACGTCTATTACGACCAGGCCACCTTCTACAATGTCGGTCCCCCTACGCAGGACGAAAAGCAGTGGGTGGATTTCCCGGGCGGTACGACCATAGAATTCAGCGGGAGGACCTGGCGCGTGAAAGGCCCCGGTTACTACGGCCCCGGCCCTAATCTCTTCAACGATTCCTCCGCGTCGGCCTGGGTCGACGTCGACGACAGGCTCCACGTAACGGTCAGGAATATTGGAGGCGCATGGTACAGCTCGGAGGTGGTCCCCGAGGAAGCGCTCGGATACGGAGACTATATTTTCACGACTGTCGGCAGGCTCGATCAGCTTGATGAAAACGTCGTCCTCGGCCTCTTTCTGTGGGAATACGGACCCTGCTATGACTACTCGTATACATGGTGGGGCGCCTACAACGAGATCGACATCGAGTACAGCCGTTGGGGAGATCCGGGAAACATCATCGGGCAGTTTGTCGCCCAGCCGTACGACTGGCCCGGCAATATAGACCGGTACGACTACACATTTTCCGACGGCGAGCTGACGAGCCACGCCTTCCGCTGGCTCCACGACAGGGTCGAGTTCCGCTGCTGGCGGGGCGGCCCCCAGGATGAATCGCCTTCGAACATGATCCATGAGTGGACATACTACGGGCCGCAGATACCGAGGCCTGAGCAGCCTCGCGTACATATAAACCTTTGGCGGAACGGCGACCCTCCGACTTCCGACCAGGAGGTCGTCATCGACAGGTTCGCGTTCTACCCGGTAGGAGTAACGGCTGACGCGCAGCCTCCGGCTTTTCCGGCAAACCACCTCTCCGTCGCGGTCCCCAATCCGTTTAATCCAAGCACTACCATAAGGTATTCTATCGAGAAAGGAGGAAGGGCAGAACTTACAATCTATGATATCGCGGGACGCAGGATCCGCACGCTTTTAAGCGGCTTCGTCCCGGCTGGTGACCACGAGGCCGTCTGGAACGGACGAGACGACAGTGGCAGGCCGGCAGCTTCCGGCGTATACTTCTATCGTCTCCATACGGATGGATTCGCGGAAACCAGAAAGATGGTCCTTCTGAAATAACGTCAGTGCTGTCGGCTACCAGTCCGGTGGACCGGTAGGCACGGATTAATCGAGCCGGGGCGCCATAAAGAAGGCAAGCGAGCAGGTATTTTCAGTTCAGACGAGCTATGAAGCCAAACGGTCCGCTCGTCACCAGAGGAGGCTAAGGATGAAACGTTTATACTGTGTATCATTGCTTGTGATCGGGCTGCTGGCCTTCTCGGCCGTCGGTTCCCGGCCGTTCGCACAGACGAACATGCTGGTCAATCCCGGCTTCGAAGCCCTGGGCGGCTCATACGACGGATGGTTCACCTTCGGAGGCGGGCCGAACATCTCGACTGCCGCGACCGACAATATCATCCACACTGGTGATGCTGCTTCGAAGATCTACGGCGAGTTCACCGGATGCCCGGATGCCGGCACCTTCACAACAGGCGGCTACGGCCAGCTCTTTACACCTGTAGTCGGCAACGTCTACGAATTCGGCGGATACTCATTCGTATCGAGCGCCGACACGATCCCGGGCACAAACAACTGTGATAACAACCGCTGCATCGCCAAGGTAGTATTCTTCAATGCGACTGTCGGTGGAGCGGAGATCTCGAGTAACGAGATAGTAATTGGCGACTATTCGACTCCGCGCGATGAGTGGATCGAGTTCTCCGTGTCGGCGATCGCACCGCCCGGAGCACTGCGCGTGGAGGCACTGATCCTCTTCCTTCAGCCCCTATGCGACGGCGGCTCCGTCTTTGTCGACGACTGCTGGCTTTATGAGAGCGGCCCCGTTGTCGAGCCGAACATCCTCGTCAATCCAAGCTTCACCGGCAGCCTGGCCGGATGGGAAATCTTCGGAAACGTGTACCTTGACACAAGGAACTGGGCCGTTCGCACGCCTACGGGTTGCGCGAAGCTATTCAGCACGTTCGTTCCCGGTTCCGATTCGGGAATGTTCCAGCTGTTCCCCGCAGATCCCGGCTCGATCTGGAAACTGGGCACCAACTCGCTGACCACCTGCCGCGAGAACCCGATCGAGGGGACCAACGACAATTTCATAACGTCCAAGATGGTATTCTATGACGTAGACACACTGGAACTTGACGCGGTCGAAACGGTCATCCTCGACAGCGATTCACCGATGGGAACATGGACCCACCATGAGCTGATCGGCACCGCTCCCGAGAACACCGTTTTCGTGAGAGCCTACATCCTCTTCATCTCGCCCTCGCTGCTCGGCGGAGCAGGCTGGGTGGATGACATATCGCTGTACCAGACCGGCGCGACCGACGCCGAGCCGATGCCGGGAGCGCAGGGCATCACCCTTCACCAGAACGTTCCCAACCCGTTCAACCCGACTACGCGCATCGATTTCGAGATCGAGAAGGGCGGGACTGTCGACCTGAGCGTCTACGACGTCGCCGGAAGGCTCGTCGCGAACATCTTCCAGGGGCGGCTGGGCGAGGGCGCCCACCAGGTCACATGGAACGGAAAGACTAATAGCGGCACCACGGCCGCCACGGGAGTCTACCTCTACGTCCTCAAGACAGAGACTGGGATAGCTTCCAGGCGCATGGTGCTTCTGAGATAGCCAATGTCAGCAATTCTCTGCCGACAGGGCCGGGCCTGGAGCGATCCGGGGCCGGCCCTCGCTTTATCTGAGGAGCTCTTCGGGGATATCGACCTCGATCCGCGACAAGACGCCGAGCCTGTCGAAGATAGAACTGCTCAGGTCCCTGTCGAGGCTGTCCCCGTCGATCGTGGAGGATGAACTGTCGGCCGTCGTGAGCCGGATCACGGCTCCTGCCCCAGAGACACGGTATATCACCGGCACCTGGCAGAAGGTAAAGGCCAGAGAGCCTTCCGGCAGATCTATCGACCTTTTTTCCCCATCGAGATCGTAATAGCTGAATTCCCCTCTTTCCTCGAGGAACTCATCTCTCTTCAAAAGGACAGGCCTGAAACTCAGTATACCGTCCTTCACGATGACGCCTAGCTCGCCGAACCGGGTCAGGATCTCTTCCTTGACCTGGCCGGTCATGCCCGGCTGCCGCGCTCCGCCGCGGGGAGGAGTATGCGAATATGGATCGAGAGGGAAGGCGCCGTATTCCGACGCGGTCTTTTCGAAGCACAGCCCCGACCGTATGCGGTAGTAGAGATCCGCCAGCCTGTCCAGATACCGGCTTCCCTCACCGCCGCCCGCAGCCGCGAGCACTACCTCCTGAGCGGCCAGCAGCAGCTTGGAGACCATGTGCCAGTATATGCACCCCAATCCCTCATAACCGTACATCGTCCCGGAACGGCCCGTGAAAGACCTGTGGTCGAAGACCTCCTCGAAGAGACCGAGTACTGCCTTCCCGTCGGTCCCCGAGACCCTGGCCCGCCGTCCGCTCTGTTCAAGCCGTTCCAGGGCGGCCGAAAGGTCGGCCGCGTTCGAGAGGTCGCCGTTGAAGCGCAGGATGCCGTCAGCGTCGCGTTCCACGATCGAGCCGTCTTCCGCTTCGAGCAGTCCGCGGATCAGGGGGATCGACATCGCCTTTTCCTCAGGCACGATGTTCTTCTCCATGAAAGCGGGCAGCTCTCTTTCGGGATAGAGCATGAAGCTGCGCTGATCCTCCCTGAACATCGCGCTTCCGAAGAGCGCCTCGAGCATCCCGGAGCCCTCCTCCGGCCCTATCTCGCCCGAGCCGAGCGCCGCCACCTGGCCCTCGAGCATCTCGTAGAGATGCCTGACGGACGCCTCCTTTCCGTCATCGGAAAGCTCGAGGAGGTTATAGGAGTGGTAGAGACCATCGTCTCTCCTGTTGGCGCGTATCGCGTGGTCGAGCCACCCGATCGCCGTCCGGCAGAAACGCGCGGCCCTTTCCGTATCCACGCCGGCCTTTCCCGAAAATCCCGCTGAGTAGACCTTTTCCCTGTAATCCGAGAATGCCGTCCCAAGCAGATCGAGGATCCTCTTCCTGTCCCGGTCCCCGATCGTTTCCGGCCCGACAACCCTTTTCTCGCTTTCGAATACGGATTCGATCGAGCCGAACCAGCCGGCGACCTCTGAAGAGACCGGCAGTTCAACGCTTTCCATTCCTTCGAGCAGGCCAGCGATGAAGGCGAGGTGCCTCCTCAGGTGGCACAGGGTCACCACCGATATACCGCTGCCGACCAGCGCGTTGTTGGCGTCGTTCCATTCTGGCCTCTGCGTGTTCATCCATACCCCGCCGTCCGGGACGAGGCTGGAAAGCTTCGCCAGGACCGGTACGAGGAGCTTCTCGAACAGGTTGACATGATAGACCTTCCCGTCCGGGCCGTGCACGAGACGGCCGTCCGAACCCGCGGCCGCGACCCGCGCGGCCACCGTGCCGGCGAGCTCCGCATCGTAGTCGACCGTGGCGTATGGGTTCTCCAGGATCTTCTCATACGGCCTGATCCTGTAAGGCACATCGGCGTATGAGAAGATGTCCCTCGAAAGCATCTTCTCCAGCGTGCCTGGATAATGGCGCGATTCGGCCTCGAGGAATCTCAGGAGGTAGATGATCTGATGGTCGCCCCAGTATCCTATGTAGCTCCAGGGATCGTCCGGATCGACCGTCTCCCAGTCAATGCCTTCCCTGGTTATCCTGTAGGGGTTGAATCCATCGATCGTCGAGGCGTTCACGAATTTCGCGATCATGCCGCGCAGAAAGCCGGGGTAGCTCGCGGCGAGCGCCTCCCAGTTCTGGAATATGTCGCGCCAGTTCCCCTCGTACCTCAGCAGGCGCCGGCCGCCCTCCTTGAGGCGTATCGAGAATCGGTTCCATGGCCTGCTGGGATCTCCGTGCCGCCGCCCGAAGTACAGGGGCAGATACTCGTGACAGAGGCGCTCTAGATCCGCGTCTCCCGACCGGCCCGCCAGATCGATAAGCTCCTGAAAGGTCAGCCCGTCGGGGAGCGACGAGATAAACTCCCCGTTTCTCTCCGCAGTCTGCCTGTTGCGAGTCCGGATGAATTCCCCGAGATCGCCGGCCGGGATCCTGTAGTTATCAGCGAAGACGCCGCCACGCATATTGTTGAAAAGGACGTTCGCGAAGTGATGCGCCGTGGCTTCCTCGCTTCCCGTGAGTTGTAGCCCGTCGGCGGTAGCCACGTTTTTCTTCAGGTTCTTTTCGGCCTCCTCGAGGCTTTCCTCGATCATGCCGCCGATATCGCCTCCCCCGAGTATGAGAGCCCTGAGCGCCGCAATATCCACGTGGCTCTTTCCAGCGTCGGCCGCTATATGCCACTTCCCGGCTTCACCCTCCGCCAGCTCCATCCGCATCGAGATCAGATAGTTCCCTCGGCATCCCGTAAGTACTCGCTCGGGCGTCACCTGGTCGCGGCGCCTGAATCTATCGACCGCTCCGGCCGACAGGCTGACTTCGAAACCGGTGTCGGCGCAGCACCAGACCGTGTTAGCACGAAGCTCCTCGGCGGCTTCGGCTCGATCGATGATCCTCGATGTGAGGGAGTAGATGCAGAGTTTCGAGCGGGGATCACAGTCGACCCTCTTATATGCGTCTACGAGCGAGCTGAGCTGCTGGTAAAGCAGCAGGGGGGCGCCGCAAGGAAGGATGTTGCGCAGCCCGTCGAGCACCGACAGCGTAACAGTGGCGGACCCGGTATTGACCAGCGTCGCGGTCCTGACATGTCCGAACCTTTCGCTTCCTGCCCATCTGTATCTTAAAGTGAGCCCGAGGTCGCGGTTGATCTCCTCGAAGACGAGGCGGTCGCCGACGACGTTCTTCAGCAGGTTGCGTTCTACATCGAAATTCTCGAGGGAGTTCTCGGTGAAAGGCTCCCAGAGGACGGCTTTGCCGTTTTTTGTCTCCGCCCTGATCAGGGTCACGGGCCCGGCATTGTATTGCGAGTCGTGCAGCTTGTCGACAGTCTCGTACGGAAAGATCGCTCCGTCAGGGTCTACCCTGCCGGCCGTCAGCCCGCCTGTGGACGAAACGAACATCCAGAGGTCGGTGTCGCTGGCGATGTTCATCAGGAATGGCGGGATCCTGTCATAATGAGAGATCCTGTAATATCTATCTCCTTCCAGGGTCATGAATCCGTCAGCAGCAGGCATGCCTTCTATCTCTCCGTGTTCTGTCGATGCAGCGGTCCCGTCCGTCGCGGGGACTTTCACTCAGTATATTTATCGCCGGGGCTGTCTGACAGATAAAAATGTATCTCGCCTCCGGCAGCCAGCTCGCCGTGCAGCAGATACGTCCTGTCCAGCGCAGTGCCGTTGAGCTCTACCTTCCGGACGTAGACGTTGCGGCGGCCCTGGCCGGACGTCCTGATCCTGAAGGTCTTCCCGTTCTCCAGGGCGACGTCCGCTCTGACGACCGATGGGCTCCCGATCTCGTACCTGTCCGAACCGGGGCAGACCGGATAGAAACCGAGGGCGCTCAGAACGTACCACGCCGACATCTGCCCCGCGTCGTCGTTCCCGCAGAGGCCGTCCTCCCCGGGGCCGTACATAGTGTCGAGGATCATCCTGACTCGCTCCTGTGTCTTCCAGGGGCTCGATGTCCAGTTGTAGAGGTATGGGATGTGGTGACCGGGCTCGTTTCCGTGGACGTAGTTCCCGATTATACCGTCGCGGGTGATGTCCTCGGTGCGTTCGATATACCTGTCCGGCAGGTCCATCGTGAAGAGGGAGTCTAGGCGTTCGGTGAGCCGCTGCTGCCCGCCCATCAGCGAGATCATCCCTTCTACGTCATGCGGTACAAACAGGCTGTACGTCCAGGCGTTCCCCTCGATGAACCCCTGCCCGTGTGTGTCGAGGGGATCGAACTCGCCTTTCCAGTCTCCATTTTCATATTTCGGCCTCATGAATCCCGAAACCCCGTCGTACAGATACCGGAATCCTTCAGAGCGCTTGATGTACTCGACGTATTTCCCGTCGTCCCCGGCCAGCTCCGCTACCTGCGCTATGCACCAGTCGTCGTAGGCGAACTCGAGCGTCTTCGAGACGGAATTCGAGGTCTCGCCCTCCGGCACGTACCCGAGCCGCATATAGCTGCCAAGCGCGTCGAAGTAGGGTACGGTCGATGTGCTGACGCATGCGGCGAGCGCCTCGGCCGGATCGAGGTCAGTAGTCCCCTTGACCAGCGCGTCGGCGATCACGGAGACGGAATGGTACCCGATCATGCACCAGTTCTCGTTCGCGTAGTGGCTCCAGACAGGGAGCATCCCGTGCACGCTCTGCTCCTGGTGAGCCATCATCGACCTGACCATATCGTCCGTGCGCCCGGTCTGTATCAGGTTGAACAGGGGATGCAGGGCCCTGAAGGTGTCCCACAGGGAAAAGATCGTGTAATTGGTGAACCCCTCCGATAAGTGGACGTTGCGGTCCAGTCCCATATAAGTCCCGTCCACGTCCTCGTAGACTATCGGGCTGAGCATAGTGTGATAGAGCGTCGTGTAGAAGGTGACCATATCCTCCGGGGTCATCGTCTCGACGGCGATCTTCGAGAGCTCGCGGTTCCACTTCTCCCTCGTCTCGCTCCTGACACGGTCGAAGTCCCAGTGCGGCACCTCTGCCTCGAGGTTCCTGAGTGCTCCTGCCGTGCTTACCGGCGAGAGCGCGACCTTGATCTCGAGCTGTCCGCCCCTTCCCATGTCGAAATCGAACCAGGCCCGGATCTCCCTGCCCGCCATCTCGGGGAAGTCCCGTGTCTCGTCGAACCTCCGGTAGAAGCCGTTATAGGCCGCTTTGTCGTACTTCCTCTGCCCGTAACCGTGGAACGATCTGGAGAACCGCATCGCGAAGTATACGATTCTCGTACGCGCCCATCCCGTAGTCTGCCTGAAGCCGGTCACCAGCGAGTCGTTCTCGACGCGCAGGAAGGTCCAGATGTCCTTGCCCTCGTAGCCGTAGATGTTGTGCGTGAGGTCCAGGATGATCCGGGCGCTGTCGGCCGCGGGAAATGAGTACCGGTGGAACCCGACCCTGTCTGAGGCGGTCATTTCGGCGATGATGCCGTAGTCATCCAGATATACGCTGTAATACCCCGGCTCCGCTTCCTCGCTGTCGTGAGAGAAGCGTGAGCGCCAGCCGCTTCCCGGAATGCCGGCCGTGCCCGGCTCTAGGACCAGAGGCCCCGTCGACGGCATGACGAGGAGATCCCCAAGGTCGGAATGGCCGGTCCCGCTGAAATGAGTGTGGCTGAATCCGATTATCGTGCCGTCGCCATACTGGTATCCCGAGCAGTACCTGTAGGCGTCCCTGTTGTAGCTTCCATCGTCGAGGAACATCGGCTGGACGTCCGTTTCGGGGCTGAGCTGCACCATCCCGAACGGCGCCGTCGCGCCTGGGAATGTGTGGCCCATGTCCTTCGTCCCGACGAAGGGGTTGACGAAGCGTGCGGGGTCGGGGGCATTGCTCCCGGCCGCATATCCCGCGCGAGAGGAAAGGGCAAGGAGCATCACCAGAAGGCAGGCCGGCATAATATTTCTCATCATCGCTGGATCCTCTTCAGGAAAGGGACCGTAACGGCAGTCTTACGAGCTCAGTATATTTGCTGGCTCCTTGAGCCACAACAGATGAGATGATACTCGAGATCATTTCCTCTGGATGTCCAAGATAGAGGACGGGATTACCCTGCAGGCTTCAAAAAGTGTCCACTTACATGGACGGCGATATTCCAGTAACTCTTTATAATATAATTTGTTATGCGACATTTTAAATCGCGGTACAGAATATGCGAAGTCAAATCTATGGGTCACCAATGGGGGTGGCCGCAGCAGGAGGTGTCTCATGAAAAGAGAGAGAATGAGACTTCTGATACTCGCCGCCGCGACAATCGCCTTCGTCGCCCTTTCTGCGATGCGGGCCGGCGCGGAGATACGCGTAGCCGCGAGCATAAACGCCCCCGGCGTCAGCGTACGCGTAGGCACCGTCCCCTCCTGTCGCTACACGATAGAGCAATACCAGCGCATGCCGGAACGCAGATACATGTACTACGAGGTCGCAAGGGATGACCGTATGATCGCGCGACGCGTGAACTGGTACACCGGTGTTCCGCTCGGAGAGCTGCTACGGCTCAGGCAAGAAGGATACGACTGGTCCGAGATCGGACGATGGCTTCACATGCCCCGCCTCGTGGTCAGGGCGGCGATGGACCAGCGGAACTGGGACCGCTTTCTTCTAGGCCAGCAGAGACGCGCGCAGACCTACGGAAAGCAGAAATATAGAGTGACTTATTACAACGGACGCGTATACAGGAAGAGATGATTGCCCGGAAGGCCGACCAGCCTGCCACGAGAGCGGGGGGCGGGAGAGATCCCGCCCCCCGTCTTTTTATGCCGGTGACGGTCGATCCTCCGGAGGCTCTTGCCCTACCCTGCCTCCGTGTGCGAAAATGCATCCGTAACGGATACTCACACAGTCTCAGTTCCCGGCAGGAGGTCGCAGAAATGAAAATAAAGATGGTTCTGTCGGCGGCCATATTGACGCTGCTGCTCCCCGCGGCCGCATCGGATGCTGTCGCGGACGATACACCACGGTTCGTGATCGAGCTCGAGGGCGGAGCGCTCTGGCAGACGCGAAACAATGTCGAGATCCCCAACGACGGGACCGCCACAAGGTTCTCCCTCGTCGACGTCGTAGGAAAAGGGCCGTGGCCGGTCGGTCGCCTCTACCTGACCTGGAACCTTAGCAGCAGGCACGGGGTTCGCGCCCTGCTCGCGCCCCTTTCGATAACGGAATCGGGCTCGGTCGCCGGACCGGTCAGATTCGCCGGCGAGACCTACATTCCCGGCGAGCCGGTCGAGGCGACCTACCAGTTCAACTCGTGGAGACTCACCTATCATTACATGTTCATGGAACGGGAGAAGCTCCGGTTGTGGGTGGGGTTCACTGCGAAGATCCGCGACGCGAAGATCAAGCTCAGCCAGAGCGGCACGACGAGCAAAGACACCGATGTCGGGTTCGTGCCCCTCCTGTACCTCGCCGCCGACTGGAGGTTCGCCCCCCGCTGGCACATGCTCTTCGACTTTGACGGGCTGGCCGGCGGGCCGGGGCGCGCGTTCGATATAGCGCTGAAACTGGGATGCGACCTGGGTGATCACTTGAGCTTGACCGGAGGATACAGGACGCTGGAAGGCGGAGCCGACGTCGTGTCGGTCTACAATTTCGCCTGGCTGCACTACGCCGTAGTATCGGCGAGCTATCGTTTCTGAGAGCCCCCGTTCCGGCCCTCCGGAGAGAGTCTCGAATCAATCGTAGTCCAGCCGGGTCTTCTTGTCGGCAAGGAGCTGCTCGAGGTCTTCCCTGGCGGCCATCGCAGGCCATGTCCCGAGGTCCTCGTGGATGAGGTTGTATTTCTCGGGGATCGGATGCGTGCCGACGACCACCTCCATCCCGAACTTGCGCGGGATGAACTCGCGGAAATAATCGAGCCTCGGACACGGCGGATATCCCACGACCAGTCCGGTCGCCAGGTGTACCACTTCCGCTCCGTTCTTCTTCATCTCTTCGGGAGCGTACTCGACGTTGCCTCCCGGGCAGCCCCCGCAGGTGGTGTAGCCGACGAGCTCGACCTCTTCACCGGCATAACGGGCGAACGCCCCCTCGCGCTCGCGAAGCGACCTGAGGCATTTGCCCCCGGCGCAATTATGGTAACGGTCGCAGATGATTATTCCGACCTTCTTCATAAGTGCCCCTTTCTTTACATTTATCCCAGCGTTCATTCCGCGTCCCCGCAGCGGGCGGTCCGCTCAGAGATGCAGCCTGCGCTTCAGCTCGCGGGCGTTGGCACGGCTGACCGGGATGACCGGCCCGCCGTCGCTTCCCATTCTCACCCTGTAAGAGTTGTTCTCCCATGGGATTATCTCGCGGATCCTGTATACGTTGGCCAGGTAGGCCCTGTGCACTCTCATGAACATCCCCGCGGGGAGCTCGGCCTGGAGCTCGTCGAGCGACCGTCTCGACGACATCCCCTCGAGATCGTCGGTGACGATCATGACTTCTCCGTCTGCGACCCTGGCGTAGAGGATCTCCTGCACATCGACCATGACGACGCCGCTGCCCCGCCTTACCGGCACCCTCTGCGCCAGCGCGCCGACGCTGCGCAGGAGCTCGTCGAGGTCCTGTCGAGGTGCGGCGCCCCGCACCCGTCCGGCCGCCCTTGCAAGAGCCTCGCGGAGCCTGTCCTCGTCTACAGGCTTGAGGATGTAGTCGACGGCGTGGACGTCGAAGGCCCGGATCGCGTACTGGTCGTAGGCCGTCACGAATATCACGGGGGGCGCGCCGCCCGACTCCTCCAGCCTTCCGAGGACCTGGAACCCGTCGAGGCCGGGCATCTGGATATCGAGAAGGACGATATCGTGATCGCCTCCGCGTATCATCTCGAGCGCCCTGATGCCGTCTCCCGCCTCGCCGGACTTCTCGAATCCCTCGATCTTCCCCAATATCCTCGTCAGATCCCTTCGCGCCGGCTTCTCGTCGTCAACGATCAGCACCTTTATCTTCTCACTCGACATGGCGCCCCCTTTCGACGGGAAGCTCTACCCTGATCTCGGTGCCCTCCCCCGGGACCGAGTCGATCGTCATCGACTGCTGCAGCCCGTACGCCACCGAGAGCCGCTCGCGCACATTCCTCAGCCCGATCCCCTCGCCCGCATCCCCGGCGAATCCATCGCCGTCGTCCTTTACAACGATCACGATCTTCTCGCCGTCGCTCTCCGCCTCTATCCATATGGTCCCGCCGTCGACACGGCCCGATATCCCGTGCCTAACGGCGTTCTCGACGAGCGGCTGCAGGAGCATCGAGGGCACCGGGACATCGAGCGCCCTCGGATCTATCTCCTTCTCGACCCTGATCCTCTCGGCGCCGAACCTCGCCTGCTCGAGGCTGAGGTAATCGTCGATGAAATCGATCTCGCGGCTCAGCGGCACGAAATCCTCCGTGCCGTGAAGAAGCTTTCGCAGTATGCCGGCGAGCTTGACGAGGATCCACCTCGTCTTGTCCGGCTCCGACCAGATGCACGATGTCGCGGCGTTGAGCGTGTTGAAAAAGAAGTGCGGGTTGATCTGGCGCCGCAGCGCGTCGAACTTCGCCTGGACCGCGGCGGCCCGCTGCTCCTCGAGCAGCATCTCGACCCGCGTGTTGTTCCATATCTTAAGAGGGATCCCTACGCAGGCAAGGGTCGAGAACCAGACCAGGATATTCATCCAGTAGTGGTCGGGCGTGAATGCGAAGAGGATCCGACGCCCGAAATGCCCTGCGATCACCGTCCTCGACACATCGAGGGCGAGCACGGCGAAGAACACCATCGCGGTCGCGTCGAATCGTTTCTCCTCCCTGAAGATCTTCCAGGAGCGCGAGAGCCCCCTGTAGAAGAAGGGAGTAAACCCCCAGATCTCGTCGCGCCTCTCCGGCCTCATGCCGATCGCTCCCCCGGTCCCGGCGCAGGCGAGCAGGTAGGCGGGCGTGAGCCACTCGCCGGCCAGAACGGCCGGGACGGAGACTAGCAGGGCCGCCATGACCCCGGGGCCCGTCCCACAGAGCAGGCCGATCAGGAAGACCCCCGGCATCGATATGTCTACCCCCTCGTAGCCGACCATCAGGCGGACCGCCGTTCCGGCCGTGATCAGCGCTCCGAATATCAGCGCGAACCACCAGTCCTCCCTGCGGGTCCTCGTCTGTATGAATATCAGCCTCTTGAAGAAATTCGAGGTCACGAGCACGCCGGCGATGCTCGCCATTATGCCGAGCCTCAGGAAGAGGAGAAAGAGGATGTACTGGTCGCCTGTAAGGGTGATCCTTGTCAAGAGCGCTCTCCCGCATGAGTCCCGCGGATTATACTCCGCGGCGCTGCTCCCTGTAAATACGGCGTATCTCCCCGAACTCCTTCATGTAGAGCCCCTCCTTGAAGTCGGGGAACGACCACGGCAGGGTGCGCCACTCGTGGTCCTCATACATCAGCACCGGGTCGGCGTAGACGCCGCGCCCGAGGTATATCTTCTGGGGGCCCTCCTTGAAGGACGCAAGCACCGCTTTGAAGAAATCTATGTATCCCGGGTCGATATTTACGGTACGGCCTGACGGGCCCGAGAGCTTCTCCTCGAGGCGGAAAGTCGCCAGTTTTATTTTCACCAGGTCGGGTGCGTTGCCGAGATCTCTGAACGAGACTATGACCCTGCTCAGGCCCGGACCCATTTCGCCCTCGTAATAGCCGGTCCTGTCGAAGGGGTGCGGCTCCCCGACCATGTCGGCCTCACCGAGGATACCCCTCAGTTCCCCTTCAAGAAGGTGGTGCGGTTCGACGCCCTCCGAGAGAAGGAGAGCTGCGAAATACTTTACCGGCGAGCCCCCGCCGGGTCTGCCCGCTTTTGGATGCGCCATCCTTCTTTCATCCTCTCTATCAGCGCGCGCGCCTCGGCGGTTATGTCCCCCGGGATGCCGAACTCAGCTTCGATGCGTTTCTCGAGGCCGGAGCGTATGTTCTCGTTGATCTTCACGTCATCGCGGCGCAGCCTGAGGTGATGATCGCGTATGTAGAGGTGGCCGCCACCGGTCAGCTTCGTCAGCTGAAGCGAGTTCATCATCGGCAGGGTGAACGAGGCCTGCCAGTGCCTGAAGAACACCGCCCGGGAGACCGGCGCCGTCCGTAGCCTGTAGCGCCAGCTCTTCTCCCCGCCCGATACGGTGAAAAGATCATAGCTCGACGTCCCCCTCGGGCGCAGCTCGACCTTCCCGAAAGAGGTCGGGATGAGAACCGGGTCCCCGGTCAGCTCGACCGGGCCGCCAAGCAGGTACCCGGGATCGACCAGGTACCTCTTCGCGCCGACGCGGACGATCAGAGCGCAATGTATGTTGCGCCTCTTCATGTCGGCCATCGCGGGCCAGCAGCTGTACCCGGCCTGCGAGAGTATCGATCCGAGGCACCAGGTCAGGGAAAAGCAGGTCCCGCCGGTGTGGTGCTCGATGAAGCCCTTGATGACCTCCCCGGGCCCTCTCAGCCGCAGGGAGGGATCGCTCTCGCGGAACTTGCGGATGATCTTAGTGACGTTCTCATAGGGGACCTCCGCGAAGCTTGATACGACCGCCTTCAGCGTATCGAGATCGGGATCGCCGGTCGATATCCTGAAATGCCCGTAGAAGAGTCCCGCGGCCACGCTGTCTTCATTATTCAAATCTTTCTCCCGGAACAGCGCGGGGGGACCGGATTATCCCCCCTTAACACATTACAGGATAAAGAGATTCAATCTGGAATGCAACGTCCGTGTTCTCCGGGGCGACTTTCGCCGGACACGGTTGACAACGCTGCGCTGTATGATATATATTAATTCCCCGTTTATATTTGATTCCATGCGCCGCCGGTAGGGCCTGTCGCCGGGCCGGCAGAACGGATAACTCAAGCAGGAGGCTCGCGCTTGTCTTCCACCAAGAAGTTCGATTTCGCCCCCCGCCGGGGATACTTCGCGGAGATCGGCCCCAGGGATGGTAAAAGCATCCCTGAGGACCAGGTCAGGATGTTCGACGACTACGACCTCATCTACAGGACCCTCTGCGGCATCCTCTATAACTTCGTGCCCAAGTCGGGGCATCCCGGGGGATCCATCTCCTCGGGCAGGATGGTCGAGGGAGTCCTCTTCTCGATGATGAAATACCGCATGGGAGATCCCGAGGCGCAGGACGCCGACATCATCTCCTACGCGGCAGGCCACAAGGCTATGGGGCTCTACGCGATGTGGGCGCTCAGGAACGAGTGCTGCCGCGTCTCCCGTCCCGACATGCTCCCCGGGCCGGAGAGGCAGCTGAGGCTCGAGGACCTGCTGGGCTTCCGCCGCAACCCGACGCAGGAGACCCCGCTCTTCAAGAAGTTCAAGGCAAAACCGCTGGACGGGCACCCGACGCCGCTGACCCCTTTCGTGAGGTTGTCGACCGGCGCCTCGGGCGTAGGCATTCCGACGAGCTTCGGCCTGGGATTCGGCGCGATGGACATGTACGGGCCGGACGCGCCTTTCGTTCAAGTCATCGAGGGCGAGGGAGGCATGACCCCCGGACGCGTCTCCGAGGCGATGGCAGCCGCCGCCACTGCGCAGATGTGGAACATCATGCTGCACGTCGACTGGAACCAGGCCTCGATCGATTCGAACCACGTCTGCCGCGACGGCGCCGAACCGGGCGAATACGTCCAGTGGACGCCGGCCGAGTTCTGCCACCTGCACGACTGGAACGTCATCACGGTCGAGGACGGCAAGGACATCGCCCAGGTCCTCGCCGCGCAGAAGTACGCGATGGAACACGTGAACACCCAGCCGACCGCGATCATCTACCGCACTATAAAGGGTTGGCAGTACGGGATCGAGGGACGCAAGTCGCACGGCGCGGGGCACGACTTCTGCTCCGAGGCGTTCCGCAAGACGCTCGAGCCTCTCGAGAAGCGGTTCGGAGTCGAGTTCCCCGCCTGGTGCGGCGATAAGACCCCCACGAGCATCGAGGGAAACTTCTTCGACTATCTGATGGAGATCCGCAAGATCCTCGAGAACAATACGGAGCTGGCCTCCTTCTTCGGCGACCGCCTCAAGGAAGCGGACGAGAACCTCACGAAGGCGGGCAGAAAGGTCCGCGATGGCGCCCCCGATATCGAGGCCGTCTACGGCGACGACGTCTCCGCCGAAGAGGTGCCAGAAGAGCTGACGTACAAGGTCGGAGACTCGCAGACGCTTCGGGCGGCGCTCGGCGAGGCCCTGAACTACCTGAACAAGAGATCGGGCGGAGGGATATTCGCCGCCTCCGCCGACCTGATCGGCTCGACGAGCATCAACATCGCCGCTAAGGGATTCCCCGATGGATTCTTCAACGCGGTCACCAATCCGGGAGCGCGGCTCCTCTCGATCGGCGGGATATGCGAGGACGCGATGGGCGGCGTCATGGCCGGAATCTCGACCTACGGCTGCCATATCGGGGCGGGCTCCTCTTACGGCGCCTTCATCGCGGCGCTTCAGCACATCACCGCGAGGCTCCACGGCATCGGGCAGCAGATGAAGCATGTGTACAACGGAGAGCCTTTCCACCCGTGGCTCCTCGTCTGCGCCCACGCCGGGTTGAAGACGGGAGAGGACGGACCGACGCACGCCGACCCGCAGGCGCTGCAGCTGCTCCAGGAGAACTTCCCGCAGGGCATAATGATCACACTGACCCCGTGGGACCCGCAGGAGATGTGGCCTATGCTCGTGACGGCGCTGAAGAAGAGGCCTGCGGTGATAGCTCCTTTCGTCACAAGGCCCAATGAGAAGATCTTCGACCGCGCCGCTCTCGGAATGCCGCCGGCGACTGCGGCGGTCACCGGTGTCTACGCGATGCGCCGGGGCGACCGGGGGAAGAAGCCGTATCACGGCACCCTGATCCTGCAGGGAAGCGGTATCACCAACACGTTCGTCGAGGAGGTCCTCCCGAGGATCATCGAGGCCGACCTCAACATGAACATCTTCTACGTATCGAGCGCCGAGCTCTTCGACATGCTGCCGGTCAAAAAGCAGCGTGAGATCTTCCCCGAGAAGTGCGCGCTGGAGGCGATGGGCATGACCGGGCTCACTCTTCCGACGATGATGCGCTGGGTCACCTCTGAGGAGGGACGCAGAAGGACGGTCCACGCATTCCGCAAGGGCCACTACCTCGGCAGCGGACAGGCTCACAAGGTCTTCGAGGAGGCCGAGCTCCACGGAGAGGGCCAGTGGAAGGCGGTAAAGGAGTACGCAGAGTACATGGCGGAGAAATAAGCCTCGCCTGTATGACGCTTTAAGCAGAGAGCCCGGGCCGGCCGCCCGGGCTTTTTTTGCGGCCCCTTTTCCGTTGCCGGGAATATCCCGTTTACTTATCATGAAAGCGCTCGGGGGACGCACGCTTTTCAGGAGTCGAGAGATGAAGATCGCGCTGCTCAGCGCATCATTCCGCGGCGGCGGCGCGGAAAGAGTCCAGATCACCCTGGCCGGGGAGTTCTCACGGCTGGGGCACCGAGTGCATTTCGTAGCGTTCGAGGATGACGGCCCGCTGCGGGGCGAGGTCCCCGCCGGTGTCGAGCTGACCGTCTTCGGCGTATCCAGGGTGGCGCACGGGATAATCCCCCTGGCGCGATTCCTGAGAGAAAAGAATCCGGACGCCGTCATCGCCGCGATGGCGCATGTCGGTACTGCGGCGCTGACTTCCAGGATACTCGCTCGCTGGAAGGGAAAGGTCATAGTCAGGGCAGACGGATCGCGGCGCTATCACGGCAGGGAAGGATCCGGACAGGGGCGCCCAGGCCTCGATCTCGCGCAGCGCCTACTGCTGCCCCGGGCGGACGCCGTCGTCGGCGTATCGACGGCCATCGCAGCAGAATTCCGCGAGGACCTGGGGCTGAAGAACTGCCATGTGATCCATAATCCCGTGGCGACCAGGTTCGCCGATAGCGCGCCCGCGGAGCATCCGTTCTTCGCCAGCGGCAGGCCGGTCGTGATCGCCGCAGGGCGCCTGAACAGGCAGAAGGGATTCTCCTTTCTCATCGAGGCGTTCGCAGAGCTGCTCGGCAGGCGCGATTCTAAACTAATAATCCTGGGCGAGGGGAACCAGAGGCGACATCTTGAAGCGCTGATAAGCAAGCTCGGCCTGGAAGACAGCGTAAGCCTGCCCGGGTTCGTTCCAGACCCGTTCTCATACATGCGCCGCTCATCGGTCTTCGCGCTTTCCTCCGAATCCGAGCCCTTCGGGCTGACCCTCGTTGAAGCGCTTTTCACCGGGATACCCGTAGTAAGCACTGATACGGAGGGCCCGAGGGATATCCTTGACGACAGCCGGCTCGGGTTTCTCGTCCCTTTCGGGGACAAGGCGCGGTTCGCGGACGCCATCGACAGGGCCATCGATATGCCCGGCGAGTATCGCCAGGCCAGGATCGACCGCGCCTCGGAGTATACCCCTGAGCGTATCGCCGCCGAATACCTTCGACTTTTGGAAGCCTGAGCCTGCGGCGCAGAAAAAGAAGCCGGCAGCTTCAGCCACCGGCTTCTTTGTACTCATAATGATCGTTTCCGGCGAATCTCCTACCGTTCTTCGATCTTTATCTTCGCTTCAGTCTCATCCTTCTTGCTTGCGATCTTATCCTTGAGGAACTCTATCGCCTTCTCGAGCTGCATGTCGCGCCCGATCTTCTCCATCTCGGGCGGGCTCTCGACGTAGATGTCGGGGATGGCCCCCCTGCTCTCGAGCTGGGCTCCAGTGCTCTCTTCCCAGATGCCGACGAAGGTCTTGCGGATGTAGCCCCCGTCGATCAGGTAGTGCGGCGTCACGGCGATAACGAATCCCAGGGTCGGGACACCTATCAGCGTGCCGAGGCCGCGCTCCTTGACCGCACTTGGGAAGACCTCGGCGTCGGAGTAGGAGTACTCGTTGATCAGCACCACGACGTCACCCGTGAAGACGTCCCACGGCCTGGTTATGACCGATTCGCCCCGTGACCGCTGCAGCTGGTACGGCCGCCGCTCGAGATAGTCTATTATCCTGGTGTCGATAGAGCCGCCGCCGTTGTAGCGCACGTCGATGATGACCGCGTCCTTGTAGCGGAACTGCTCGAACTTCTCGCGGAACTCGATCCAGCCCGCGGTGCTCATGTCCTTCAGGTGCATGTAGCCGATCCGCTCATCGCTCGCCTTGTCGACCTGTGCGGCGTTCCCGTCTACCCAGTCCTTGTAGCGAAGCGTCAGGTCGTGGGCGAGGGGCTTTATTTTCGTCTCGATCGCGCCTTTCATCGTCGGTTTGTCGTTCGTCGTGATCGTCACGTCGTTGCGCGTCTTCGCGACGAGATACTGCCAGAAGTTATCCCCCGGCACGAGCTCATGCCCGTCGACCGCGAGAAGATAGTCGCCTTCCTTTACCTTCACGTAGTCGGCGTCCAGCGGAGACCTTTCACGTATGGAGAGCTTATCACCCTTGAATATCTTCTCGAACCGGGGATACCCGCTCTTCTCGTCGAGCACCAGCTTCGCTCCGAGGAAAGCGAGCGAAGTCCTCGGCACCGAGCCTGTGTCCCCGCCGGAGACTCCCTGGTGCGAGGCATTCAACTCGCCGACCATCTCGGTCATCAGCCAGTTCAGCTCCTCGCGCGTCCTGACGTTGGGCAGAAGGCTCTCGTAATAATTGTACACATCGTCCCAGTCGACTCCGTGGTAGTTCGGGTCGTAGAAGTGGTACTTCACGACTCGCCAGCCTTCGCGCAGTATCTGGCGCCATTCCTCGGTACGGTCGAGGTCCATGACGACCTTGCGCTTGATGTCGAGCGTGCCGCCGTCGTCGTCGCCGTCCGCGTCCGGCTTCTTCGCGGACTTCTTGGCGCCGACCTTGATTATCTCGAAGTTCGAGCCGTCGAACGTCGCGATCTTCTTCTTGTCGGCCGACATCCCGTAAGACACGATGGACGATGCGACCTTATCCGCCTTCAGCTTCTCGAGGTTATAGGCGTAGAGGTCGTACGATACCCGGAACATCATCCTCCGAGTACCCATCACGAGGTAGTAGTAGTACTTGTCGGTGGCGTTGACGTTATGCAGGCTTCGCCCCGCGGCGCGCGGAACGCTCCTGATGCGCCCTTCGATGCCGTCGAAATCGATCTTCACGACGACTTTCTCTTCCTTTTCCTTCTTTCCCTTCTTCCCCTTCGCCGGCTTGTCGTCGTCATTCGCGACGACCACTTCGGTCGAGTCGTCATCGTCGCCTTCTCCGTCGTCATCCGTCCCGTTGACGTTCTCCTCGTCGTCCTTGTGGACGAAAGGCTCTTCCTTTTCCGGCTGCAGGCTGATCCTGCAGAGCATGTTCGTCCCGTGATACCTGTCGCTTATCAGGAGCAGGTTCTTGCCGTCAGGAGTGAAGACCGGCTCCGTGTCGTCGGCCAGGTTCGTCGTGATCTGGTGATGCTTCTTCTCCTTGGTGTCATAAATAAATATGTCCCTGGTCCTGTTCTTTCTGGCGAAATCGTAGGCGACCCATCGCCCGTCAGGCGACCACGCGTACGTAGTTATGTCACTGTGCTCGTTTTTGTTTATGAGGACGGGGGCCTTGCCGTCGATGCCGAGCATGTAGAGCTCGTTCGCCTCGGTGGAATAGAGCATGCGATCGCTCTCCGGCGACCACATGATGTTTTCCTTGAAATGACCCGAATCGGTGAGCTTTTTCTCCGGGTCCTTGCCCATCTGGTCGATGAGATAGACCTCGTCGTCCCCCGACTTGTCGGACACGTAGGCGATCCACTTCCCGTCCGGAGACCATGTCGGATATGAATCGCGCGCGCCTGACGAGTTGGTCAGGTTGCGGACGTCGCCGTACTCGGCCGGCGCCGTGTAGATCTCGCCGCGGGCCTCGAAGACGATCCTCTTCCCGGTGGCCGAGATGTCAAAGCTGCGGATGTACTGCATCGGATCGATGTAGCTGATCATGTTGTCGTGGTCGTCCGCCGGAGCGTATACGACTACTTCTTTAGCCGTGCCGCTCGCCGTGTCGAGGACGAAGAGCTTCGCGTCGTTCTCGAAGACGATCTTGCTGCCGTCCTCGTTCATCGAGGGCCAGGTCACTCCGCGGCCGGTGAATCTGGTGACCATGTGCGATTCTCTCGTGTCGAGGTCGATGTAGTATATGTTCCTCACATCGTTGTCACGGTCGGATACGTAATAGATCCTGTTTCCGATCCACATCGGCCAGGAATCGTTTCCCTCGTAATCGGTTAGCCTGTCGTATGTCCCCTTCTCGAAATCATAGACCCAGACGTCCTGGTTCTGGCTTCCCTTGTACCTCTTCCACCACCAGAACCTCTCGGGATGCCTGTTAAGGGCCATCTTCTTCCCGTCAGGCGAGAACGAGCCGAGGCTTCCCTTGCCGATGCCCATGTCCACGGGCAGGCCGCCATCCGGAGAAACGGTATAGAACTGCTTGAAAAACGAGACGAACGAATCGCGCCTCGAACGGAAGACTATCTTCTTGCCGTCGGGGGTCCATTCGACGGGCTCGGCGCTGTCGGTATGCCAGGTGAGCTGCTTCGGCGGCCCGCCTTCGGCAGGCATTACGAACAGCGTGTTGATCCTCTCGTTATAGTCGCCCGTGAAAGCGATCATCGAGCCGTCCGGCGAGAACTTGGGAAAGTCCTCGATACCCGAGTTCACGGTCAGCCTCCTGGCCATACCGCCTTCCGCGGGGACGGTCCATAGATCGCCCTGCCATGTGAAGACGATCGTCCCGCCGTAGATATCCGGACGTCTCATCAGACGCAGCGGGTCGCCGCGCCCGTCGGCGGCCGCGGCGGCATCTATCGGCAGGATTGCTGATACGATAAGCGCGATCGCCAGAATGGTGATGACTCTGTTCATGCCCTGGATTCCTCCTCCTGGATGCTCTGAAAGAATGACTTCTTCTGCCCTTTAATATATTTGTACTGTTTAAATACCTGTCGATCTCATGATGCCAGGGTCAAGCGAACCGGTCCGGTAACTGCAGGATGTTTATATGCCCGTCGCCCTCTGCCACCTTTGTTAAAAGAGGGGGCGGGCAGGATCCGCCCCCTCAAAGTGCACGCGGCATGGGTACTACCGCAGAAGGATCATCTTCCTGGTCATCTCCTGGTCAGCTGTCCTGAGCTTGTAGAAGTAGACGCCCGAAGAAAGGCCCTTCGCGTTGAAACCAACATCGTAACTGCCTGCCGACATCTCCTTGTTCAGAATCGTCGCAACGACCCTTCCGGCCACGTCGTATACGTTCAGCGATACGAAGCCGTCCCTGTCGAGCGAGAAACTTATCGTCGTCGACGGGTTGAAGGGGTTGGGATAGTTCTGGTTGAGAACGAACGGAAGGCTCATCGGCGTATCGCCTGTGGGCGAATTGTCCCAGTACTGGATCATCGCCTGGTAGCAGCCGATGTAGAGCTTGTTCGTCGAGCTGTTCAGGTAGATCGAGTAGATGTCATCAGACGGTGTCTCGAGAACGGGAGCCATATCGGTCCAGGTCACTCCGCCGTCGACACTCTCGCGCGCTGTCTGGTCGTACCCGGCTATATAGCCGTGGCCGTTCAGCGTGTTGAAAAAGACATCCATCAGCTCGACTGTTGTCGTCCACGAGGGCTGCTCCAGCCAGTTCGCGCCGCCGTCGACCGACTTGGCGATCGTGCCGTTGTCGCCTACGGCCCACGCGGTCAATCCGTCGACCATGAAGACCTTTTCGATGTCGTTGGTCGTCGAAGCGATGTCCTCTGTCCCCTGGGTCCAGTTGAGGCCGCCGTTCACCGTGCGGAAGAAGGCGATGTTGTCGGCTCCTATCACACCGAACTTGGACTGGCCGGGAGCGAAATTGACGTCGTTGAACTGCTGGCCCCAGACATTGTGCCAGATCGTGGTGCGCGTGACGCCTCCGTCATCGGTCGTGTAGATCACGTCGTCGCCGCCGAGCTCGCCTACGAGGATCCCGTTGTCGGCGTCGAACCAGTGCATGCCGTAGATGCCGTCGGCAAGCGCCGTCACGGTATACATCTCGGTCCATGTGTCGCCGTCATCGGTCGACTTGGCGAGGAAGTCATAGCCGGCGCTCGCGTAGAGCACACCGTCGATGTAGAAGATGTCCTGTAAGTTGGGAGCGTATCCGTTGGGCGAAAGGACAACGGGGGCAGTCCAGTCGCTGTCCCCGACCTTCTTCATGAAGAGGCCTTTGCCTCCTACCGCGAACGTCGTCGTCCCATTGTGCGTGAATCTCAAGATCCCGCGGAAGCCGAAGCTCGCTGTGTAGAGAAAGTCCCAGGTATAGCCCTTGTCGTCCGATTTGGCGATGGTGCCGTCGTCGCCCACGGCGAAGACCGTGTTGGTCCCCGGAACCACCGCGCAGGCATTCAGGCCGTCGCCGGTGAACTCCTTGACGCGCGCCCAGTCGGCGTAGGTCGCGCCGCTGTGGATGTTGGGCGCCGCGAAACCGGAGCCGCCACCGACAATGATGACTTCGCCGTCATCGAACATCGAGATGCCGTAGCCGTAGGCGTACGTGTTCCACGGATACGAGGCATTGGGCACGTTCCACGTCGCGCCGGCATCGGTAGAGACGATAAGGATCGTCGGCTGGTATCCGACCATCGAGCCCCAGCCGGTAGCTACCGCGGTCGTGTCGTCGATCGTAAATATCCTCTCGATGTCGGTCCTCGTATAGGGATAGGGACCGAGGTTCACCGAAGCGGCCGACCAGTTGGCGCCGCCGTCAGTCGAGTAGGCGATACCGGCGCCGTCGAGAGCGACGTAACCGTTGTTCGCATCCGCGAAGCTGACGCTGTTGACGTCATCGGTAAACGTTCCCGAAAGCACCCAGGTAACGCCGTTGTCGGTGGTGTAGTAGAGGTTGTTGTCGTCGTTACCGGCCCAGCCGCTGTTGCCCACGAAGTACACGTCGTTGAACGTGCTCGTCGTGAGGACGCCGCTCTGGGCGTGAACGTTCCAGTTCGTGCCGCCGTCGGTCGTCGAGATGATCGTGCCGCTCGCGCCTACCGCCCATCCCTCGGTCGCCGATTTGAAGAAGACGCCGTTTAGAGTGGCGGTGGTGTTGGATGTCTGCTGGGCCCATGTGCTTCC
>Ga0315542_1000397_pt1 | contig 26881 bp, 25 predicted proteins | sample SalMarSW160120MG_FD_202541 | JGI IMG/M metagenome (GOLD analysis project Ga0315542, IMG submission 202541) | Salt marsh sediment microbial communities from the Plum Island Ecosystem LTER, Massachusetts, United States - Salt Marsh Sediment SW1601-20 ... | reverse complement strand
CGGAAGCAGGGGTGCTGGAGATGCGATGAAATGGCGTTTCCGACCGGCGGGCGTTAGTGCACGGCGGCCTGTGACCACCGGAATGTGGATTTCCGGCGACGGCATAACACGGCGGGTCGTCCCGGCAGGGGTGACTCGCCATGTGTTTCGCCAGACCCTGAGGAGTGTTGCCGTCGGTAGTTTCTGAGGAGGGATAAGATGGATTCAACTCTTCGCATCCACATCCACCCGAGTTGTGACAGCGTCCACCTGAGGCTGGAGGGCGATATTAACGGCCTGTCCGCGTACGAACTGCTGGGCGTACTCAAGAAGAATTGCCGTTGGGCCACAAGGGCTTTTATTCATACGAGCAATCTGAGCAGTGTTCACCCGTCCGCCCGCAGGGTCCTGGAAACCAATCTTGGGGTCCTGAACGGTAAGTGTCTCCCGCTCTTTTTCACGGGGGAATATGCCGGCGAGCTTGCGCCCCGGGGCAGTGCACTGTCTTGATGTTCCGGAACTCCAGGCCTGGAGGTAACAGAAGGAGCCACAGGACCGGCTCTATCTATTTCATATTTTCTATGTAGTGCTCCGCCTCAACCGCCGCAATGGCGCCATCCCCCACAGCAGTAACCACCTGCCTCAATGGCGTATCTCGAACGTCGCCGGCAGCAAAAACCCCGGGCACCGACGTCTCCCGATTCTGGTCGGTAGCAATAAAACCCCGGTCATTCTTCTCGATGATCTCGGGCAAAAACCTCGTATTCGGCGTGGTGCCGACCCATATGAAACAGCCGTCTACCGTCAGATCACGGCTTTCCCCTGTTTTCACATTTTTCATGGTCACGGAACCGACATTGGTGAGCGCTCCGTTGATGCTCGTCACCACCGAGTCCCGGACCATTTCAATCTTTTCGTTGGCAAGTGCTCGTTCCCGCAGAATCTTGGTTGCCCTGAACTCATCCCGCCGGTGAATCAAATAAACCTTTTTCGCAAACTTCGTCAGATAGATGCTCTCCTTGACCGCGGTATCACCGCCGCCCACAGCGGCCACAACCCGATCCCGATAAAACGGTGCGTCACACGTCCCGCAGAAAGATACGCCCTTTCCGTAAAAAAGATCTTCTCCCGGAACGCCCAATTTTTTCGGTGAAGCGCCTGTTGCGATGATAATGGCCTTGGCAGTAACGGATCCATCGTCAAGACTGATTTTCTTAATGGGCCCGGACAAATCCATGGACCGGACTTCCTTTGACTCGATGGGAATATCAAAGCGTTTGGCCTGCTCGGTCATTTTCATGACCAGGTCAGGCCCGCTCAACCCCTCGGGAAAACCGGGATAATTTTCTATCCAATCGGTCGTGGCGACCTGCCCCCCCGGCATCAGCCTTTCCACCAAAACCACGTTCAACCTGGCTCGAGCGGCAAAAAGACCGGCCGTGAGGCCCGCCGGGCCGCCCCCGATAATCACGAGGTCGTAATCTGTTTTTTCCATAAAATGAGTCCTCGAAATTCGATTGTTTCGTCCTGTGAGAAAGCGCGTCCGCACAAGAACGAGATGAGTTATCAGGTGCCTCGGTTAATATAATATAATTATTCAGTTACTCAGTCGATACGGACCCTCGGGAGGAATGCCTGTGAGAATACTTCAGGAAAGACACAAGAGACCATGATTTCAGAAATAGCACGGGCTTGTCCCAACGCTACTCAAAAAACCTCTTTTCATACTTAATTGAGACCGCATCGAACTCCCCATAAAGCTCCCCCAACCGTGCATTGGCCACTTCCACCTGGAGGTCTCTTTCTCCCACTTCACGATCGGTCTGGTAACAGGCAAAGCACCGCTGCAAATTGTGTCTTTTTCCCAGGGTCTCCACGACAAAATCACTAGTGAGAAACGTCTGGGAATTTCGGTAATTCGCGAAGTGCTCGACCGCGGGAACATATTCAAGGGCGATGTCGACCGATACCCCGGTACCCTCTCCGGCCATATGGATATAATCATCTATGGTCAACGTGGGATCGTACACTTCCTGGTACCCGCCAAATTTCACCAGCATATCTTCCAGGGTAAAAAGCTGCTCCCCCACCGCAATGCCGGCCTTCTTGAGGTGAATATAATCTCGCTGAAGGTACCGGTTTGCAATCATCACCGCCTGGGATACATGGGGGCAGAGGTTGTGCGGGCACCCCCTGGCATAGCATTTTCTGAATGAATATCCCTCTCCATCTATTTCTCCTTCGAAATTGCAGAGAAAAACATGGGCTGTGAAATGGTTTTTCCGGTGGTGGAATTCCACGGGAATAACATCAAAGGCCTGAGTGCAGGTAACGGCCGCGCCTCTTTCCTTCAGTTTCACCAAGTCCGAGATGCGCTTCGGAGATTTTGCTGCATTTGCTTCTGACATCTTGATACCTCATTATTTCAGTTGAAGAGAGGCGATCCTCATGAGCTCCGGAAGACGGAGAAAGAAGTCTTCTCTAGTAAACAAGTGCCTGGTTCGCCTCAAGCAGCGCCTGGGTCAATTTAGCGGCAGCCATGATTTCAGCCCCTTGAATCAGTTCCGCCTGAACCATCTGCCTCTCCTTCAGACAAGGAGAACATACCCAGAGTTTTCCTCCCTGTTCCATGAAGTTTTCGACCAGTTCCTTCAAGGGTGGAAGTCCAGCCGCGAACACATTCTCCATAATACCCTTTTTCGCCAGATAAACCCCTGTGCCCTGGAGTGCTACTATCGCTTCCACTTCCATAACCAGTGCTGCATTTCCCAGAACAAACGGCATTGAGGCCCGTTCCGGGTCCTCTCCTGCATGCGTTCCGATATAAACCATCATCTCCTTCTTCTCTGTCATGCTGTTTCTCTCCTCTCATTTCGAATTAGCGTTTTGAGTTTTAATCAATTCATGATGTATGGCGCGCAATCACCGACGACAAATCTTCCACATCCGCACCCGACTTCCTCAGATTGCCAAGACAAATTGGACACATAGCCACGATGGGCGCTCTTGTGGATTGTAACTCATCAACTCTTCTTTCCATGACCTCCTTGGACAGAGCCGGGGATACTGACTCAGCCGGTCCCCCGCAACAACTGGTGAAGGTCCCGGAATTCCGTACCTCGTCCACTGTAATGCCAATCTCAGCCAGGACCTTCCTTGGTGCATCCGAGAGTTCCAGGTACCGCCCGTAAAAGCAGGGATCATGCAGAGTAACGTGCGCTCCGGTTCCATTATTCGGTTTCAGGTTGATCAGTTCGAAATACGCCTTTACGTCAAAGGTCTCGCCCGTGTATTCCGGGTAGAGCACCTTCAAGGCATAGGTGGTGTGAGGATCCACGGTTATAATCTTCCTGACCCCTGCTTTTTTCAGTTTTTCCGCAACATATTTTGCATGCTTGATAAAGCTCTCCTGGTCACCCAAGTCGTAGAGCAAAATTCCGCTGTAGTTGTCCAGTTTGGGCTTATAATAAAAATCCACGTTCGACCTGGTGAGCAACATAGCGATGTTCCTCAGGATCTTGTTTGCTCTTTTTTTCTCTCTCCCCGGTGTCATCATGGCGAGGCCTACGCCTGAAAGCCTGCTGGGCATAAATTTCGCGGATCGGCTCAAAAAACCGCCAAACCTGGTGTCCTCGAATTTCTCGAGAAACTGGGTGGATTTCTCAATATATGGATTGAACTGATACATTAACCCGGTAAACAGCAAGGCGTCGCCCTCCCGGCGAAGAGGCATCTTTTTCCACCAGGTGTTGTCCATCCATTTGGGAATACCGAACGGGCCTCTCGTTTTTCTGACATTGGCAGCTACCGCATCAATAATGTCTTTCGGGCTATACATATCAGGACCTCCTCCACTGGTCGACAACGTATCGTTTCAGTCCCAGAATAACCTCCCCAGGGTCAGCCTCTCTCGGACAGGTCTTTGTGCAAAGACCACAATGGAGACAACGCCAGAGTTCCTGCGGGTTTTCCAGAATATGATCTTTGGCGCCAATCTGGATATATCGGACCATCTTCCTGGGAAAGTGTTCATAAATGAGTGGGCATATGGCAGCGCATGTCCCACAATTAAAGCAGTCGAGAGCCGTATCAACGCCAAACTGGTACAGCTCCTCGGCAAATCCGGGATCAACGACAGTCATTCTTTCTCCTCCTCGTAACTGCTCAGGGGGATCGGCGGGCACACTGGCAAAGAACTTCAGGAGCAGTACCCGGCAAATCGCTACAGCTTTATACCGTTATGGGGCTGCCTCTTCCTGGGAAGTCTCTTCCGAAACCAGTTTGTACCGGAAGTAGGCACCCTCTTTCTCCCCTTCAACAATTTCTCCGTACTTTTTCATCGTGGCAAGATACCAAACCACCTCCGCAGACGGCATGCCCGTTTGTTCTGCGACGAGCGGCACGGTAGCACCATCGCCACCCAGTGCCTCTCTTATTGCCTTTACGGCCTTTTTCTGTTCCTTCATTTTGGCCGAAGCTGCTGCAATCTGTTGTTTTCGGTCCTTCCTGAGCGCCTTCATGGCCTCCTTCCGTGCTTCTTTTTCAGGGCTTTGTTCTAGCATGCCAACCTCTCTCACAGTCTTCCAAGGATATTTCAAATCAGGTATACCTATATTTCAACAGGGGACTTATGCGGCCAGTTCGTCAGCAAGAATCATGTCAACCATGTCCTCATACTGCTGCAGCGTCCATCCCTTGATATTGATGGCGTTCTCCGGACAGACAGCCACGCAAGCGCCACATCCCAGGCAAAGGGCTGGAAATACCTGAGCCCGCTTCACTTTCTCTCCCTCCACCAGCATTTCAGCCATGTTGAGGGCTCCTTCTGCCAGGCATGCGTCAACACAAGCGCCTGTCCCTTTGCATTTCTGGATGTCGACCTCCGCGACAAACGGATCCAGTTCCACAAAACCCCTTCCGAGCATAGCAGTCGTCTTTACGGCCGAAGCGCCTGCCGCATTGCACGCCTCTCCCACGTCCATGGGGGCCTGGCAGGTCCCTGCCAGCATGAGTCCCGTTACAGAGAGCTCCACCGGGCGCAATTTTGGATGTACCTCAAGAAGAAACCCATCTGCACCGACCGGGAGTTTCATCATATCCACCAGATCAGAGATTGGCGCAGGTTCCATCCCCACGGCCAGGACCACAAGGTCCGCAGGGACTTCGACTTCTTCATCAAATGTGAGCGTATCCTTCACCTTGACCATCAGGGGATATCCCTCCACTGTTGCATTTCTTGCAACCACGGGAGGTTCTTCGGGGAGGAAACGCAAAAACACGACCCCGTTATCCGATGCCTCGTTATAGAGTTCTTCCTGACCCCGTCCATACGTCCTGATATCCCGGTAGAATTCATAGATCCTCGTTTCCGGATAGGTCAGACGTATGGTATTTGCCGCGTTGATTGTCGCCGTGCAGCATGTCCTTGAACAATATTCGTTCAAATTGCCTGACTCGCCCGGTTCATGGATTCCCGGCATTTGTCTGCTTCCCACGCAATGGATCATGGCGATGCTGCGAATTTTCCGGCCGTCCACCTGCAGAGCATTCCCTTCTTTCCGGCTCAAGGCCAGTATCCGGATGAAATCGGGAAGCGTTACCACTTCCTCGAACTCTCCGTAGCCGTATTCTCCTGCGGCAGGGGCATAGGGTTTGAACCCCGTGGCGAGGACAACAGACCCTGTCTCTATTTTCAATTCCTCTTCTTTTTCCGGAACAGCGCCGGGATACACTCCGGCAAAGGGCACGAATGCACGGGGAGCCTTCCCGGAATCTTTTACAAGCTCCATCTTTTTTTGGTCTTCTTCCGAGAGAGAGGGTGCACTCTTCACGGTGACATTGAAATTTCCCACATACCCGTCAAAGCCGACAACCCGGGCACAGGTGTACACGGTAATGGCCGGATCATCCAGGACAGCGCCTGCAAGTTCTGAGACAACGTCCGAAGCCTTCTCTCCGGTGGGAGCTAAAACCTCGAGTTGTGCGGTCCTTCCACCCAGAAAGGGAGATTTTTCTACCAGCACCACCTCGATTCCCCGGTCCGAGAGATCTTTTGTCGCCTTGAGGCCTGCGACACCGCCGCCGATAACGGTCGCATGTTTCTTCGCATCAACCTTAATGGGTTCAAGGGCCTTGAGAGACCTGGCCTTTCCCACCGCGGCCGCCACCAGGCGCGTCGCCTTCTCAGTGGCACTCTCTCCGTCGTGGACCCAGCTGACCTGCTCACGGATATTGGCATGCTCGTAAATGTAGGGGTTAGCCCCTGCTCTCGATATCGCCCCGCGAAAAGTCAGCTCATGGAGACTCGGCGCACATGAGGCCACAACTACCCGGTTGATGGCGCCGTTCTTGAGGTCTTCCGCGATCATGTCCTGTCCGGGGTCCGAGCACATGAACTCATTCCTCCGGGCAACAACCACACCGGGGATCTTTTCAGCTCGCTGCCGGACGGTTTCCACATCCACATGATCGGAGATATTTCCTCCGCAGTGGCATACATACACGCCGATCTTCACTTCCTTGTCTTCCTGGTTCTTGCTCTTGTCTTCGTCTGTCATCTTCCTGACTCCACATCGATTCATGACACCCCGCTGCGATGGAATCGCAAAAAGTCACCACATATGTCTCAGGCTGCTTTTCTTCCCTGTTCGCGTGCATTCATATATTTGGAGGCCTCCATGGCCGCCGCGCCTGCTTCCGCTATTGTGTCCACAATATCTTTGGGTCCCGCTGCCACTCCTGCCACAAAAACGCCTTCCATGTCTGTAAGCGTGGGGGAAATTTTGGGCTGAATCTGGTCAATAAAACCATCTCTCCCAACGGATACCTGACATTGCTTTGCCGGATTCCATTCGGGGAGCATGCCCAGCGAAAGCACCACCAGGTCGTGATCAGCCGTGACTGACCCTTCACCGTCCTGGGCTTCGTACCGAACCGTCACCGCCCCGTTCTCGCCGGGATTCATGGTTGCCACCTTGGCCTTCACAAACTGTATCCCCATGGCCTGGGCGTTCTGGAAAAACTGTTCATACCCCTTTCCAAAGGCCCTGATATCCATGTAGTATATGATAATATCAGCTAACGGCAGGGAACCGGAAAGAAGCATAGCCTGCTTAATGGCATACATGCAGCAGACCCTTGAGCAATAGGGAACTCCCATGCTCTTGTCCCGGGAACCAGCGCACTGGATGAAGGCGATGGAATCCGGCTCCATGCCGTCAGACGGGCGGAGGACCCGATTGTAGGGGCCATTCGGGGCCAGAAGCCGCTCCATCTGGAGAGCGGTGATCACATTCGGGATTTTCCCCTCCCCGTATTGTTGCTTCGTTTCCAAAGGGCTCAACTGGAACCCGGTGCTCAGAATGGCCGTTTTGGCCTCAATGGTAAGATCTTCCGGTTCCTGGAAATAGTCCACTGCCCCGGTCGGACACACCTTTTCACATTTTCCGCAGAGCATGCAATTCTCCGTGTCAAGGATTGCAAGCTGGGGAATGGCGGTTGAAAATGGAATGTAGATGGCCTTTCTCGCCGCATACCCCCCCTGATTATCATCCGTGACCAGAACCGGGCATTCGTACTCACACTGCCTGCACCCGATACATTTTTTCGGATCAACATACCGCGGGTTCCGGGTAATGGATGCACTGATTCCCTCCGGTCCCCGGTCTAATGACTTCAAGTCACAGTAGGTGAACAATGTGATGCTGTCATGATGAGCGGCGGCGGCCATCTTCGGCGTGGTAATACAGCTTGCACAATCAAGGGTGGGAAACACCTTGGAAAGGCGAATCATCTTCCCGCCGATGGTGGCATCTTTGTCCACAACAGCGACCTTGTACCCCTGGTCTCCAAGATCCAGGGCCGATTGCAACCCGGCAATGCCGCCGCCGACAACAAGGGCGTCAAATGTGTTTGGTTCCTTCCTGTTCATTCATTCCTCCAGATAAGCGCACAGCTCACAGGCATAGTCGGAACACCTGTCCATTGGAGCTTGCGCCGGCGGCTATGCCCATGAGCTGTCAGCCAAGCAGCTGTCAGCTGAGCGATGGCGGTCCAATCTCCTTGATTAGAGCATTCATGTCGTTGATTTCTTTAAGAAATGCTCGGTTACAAACCGTGCAGATTGCGGTGAGGCGCAGCCTGCGAATATCCAGCTCCCCTTCCTTCATGCTTTTGTAAACGCGATCAATGCGCTTTGCCAGGGCCTGGTATGCGCCTTCATAAGGACATTCAACACCGCATGACATGATGATAATGCCGCTGATCCCCTTTCTGAAACAATCCATATAGAACTGTTCCGGGAACATGACAGGCGCCGGCACCCTGACAATGTAGGTATTCGCAGGGTAGGTCGAATGGGCCTGGCCCACTGAATTGGCTCCCGGATACGCGCAATGCTCGGTGGCCAGTACGAGTATCTTGCCGTTAGTTTCCTGAACCGCCATCATTTCTCCATCTACTTCTTTCTCCGCACAAAGAGCCGGTCATACCCATCAGCTTCCAGGAGACCAATATACTCGTGTCCCACCTTGCCGGCCCAGGCGGGAATATCGCTTCGAGTCCCCATATCACCGGAAAGGACCTCAAGAACCTCTCCCACCTTGACTTTGCCGATCCCTTTCTTGGCTTCCAGGAGCGGACCGGGACATGCACTGCCCCGCGCATCCACGGTGTTTGCTACATCCATGCTGCTGAAATCTACTTCCATCATTTTTTTTCCTCCTCGGTTTGCGTGCCCCGTCGACAGTGGCACATGGTTTTCTTTTCGGGGTCAGCCCCCGCTGCGAGCCTCGTTCCGGGCCTTACTCCGGCACATCCGGTCTTCTTCTGTTCCTTTCTCAGCTTGACCAGACATACTGAATTGTTTTCATTGAGATGCAGCAATTCATGCGGATAGGCCCTGAGTACCTTGAACAGGTTCGTTTTGGTTTCCTGATCGCCTACCAGGATCTCCATTATCCCACCGGCCTTCATCTCGCTGAAAATCGTTGTGACTTCCAGCATGGCCACGGGTATCATGCTGCCTCGCAGATCGAGGATGGCGTCTGGATGTGCTTTCAATGGATTTCCTCGGGTTAGACGTTCGTGCTGCGAAGTAGAGCAAGCCCCGTGCCAAGACCTGCACGACCTCGGAAAGGTTTCATCGGCTCGCCGTTTCATTGCCCTGCAACCCGCATGATACGAGAGAATAACCTGCCGATTTAAGGATCATTCAATGCTGCTGCCGGATCCCTTTCTATTTTTTGGGCTTCGTCCTCCCCGCGGTGAAAACAAAATAAGGAGGGAATTTTCTGTTGCGCTTTGCGTATTCATACCTATCTTAACACATGTTCAATTTTAACAACCGGAGGGCTTATGCTTGAACAGGATTTAAACACCTACTGGAAGACGGTGGTAAGCACCATCCAGGACGGCATCATGATTGTCGACAAAGAAGGGACCATCGTTTCCGTAAATGAAGCCATGGAAGAGCTGACAGGGTACACCACCGACGAACTTGTGGGAAATCCCTGTTCGCTCCTTGAATGCGATCTCTGCATGAAAGCCCGGGGAGAGGCATATGAGAATCACTGGTGCCGCTTGTTCGAGCTCGGTCATCTCAAACGGAGGAGATGCATGTTGACGCGGAAGGATGGGAACTATGTTGAAATACTGAAAAACGCATCTCTGTTGCGAAATACCAGGGGGCAGGTCCTGGGGGCTGTCGAAACACTCACGGATATCACTGAAATCACGCAAAAAGACCACCAGATAGAGGCGTTTCGCCGGGAATTGCGCGCTGAAGACGGGTTTCACGGAATCCTGGGGACCTCCCCACTCATGAAGAAGGCCTTTGACCTTATCGAGAATGTGGCCCAATCAGACGCCCCGGTGATTATCCTGGGGGAGAGCGGCACCGGAAAGGAACTTGTGGCCAAGGCAATCCATGAAATCGGACCGAGAAAAGACGGACCTTTCGTGAAGGTCAACTGCGCCGCCCTGAATGAATCGCTCCTCGAGAGCGAGCTTTTCGGCCACGTAAAAGGGGCGTTTACGGGCGCGGTACGGGGGCGCGCAGGCCGCTTTGAGGCCGCCCAGGGAGGGGACCTTTTCCTGGACGAAATCGGCGACCTTCCCCTGATTACCCAGGTAAAGCTCCTGCGGGTTCTCGAAGAAAAGGTCATTGAACGGGTGGGCGATAACCGGCCCATTTCAGTGGATGTGCGGATTATCACCGCCACCAACCGGGACCTGAAGGCACTGGTGGAAGAGGGCAGGTTTAGAAATGACCTTTATTTCAGGATAAATATCATCCCTATTGCCCTGCCGCCGTTGCGAGAACGGATCAGCGATATCCCTATCCTGGCACAGGCATTCTTCGAACATATCAGGCTCAAGAACGGAAAGGATATCCAGGGAATCAGCGATGACGCTATGGCGGTCCTCCTCCGCTATCACTGGCCGGGCAACGTGCGCGAACTGAAAGGCGCGTTCGAATATGCCTTTGTGACCTGCCATGGCCCTCTCATCGAGCCCCATCACTTTCCGCACACCATCTTTGAAGGACCTGCGCCCGGGGATGATAACAGGCGTGTGGCAGTGGATCCGACAGAAGCAAAAAAGACAGAGCTCATCGAGGCGCTGAAAAAAGCCGGGGGAAACCAGTCCGAAGCGGCGCGCATCCTAGGTGTCTCGAGGGTGACCGTGTGGAACAGGATGAAAAGATTCAGTATCGATCTCACCCGCCAGGTGGGAAAATAGGGCCTTTGGCACGGGTATTGCTATAATGCTTGTCAGTGGGTGTAAAAACTTGGCATTACCTCCTTTTGCTGTACACCCCTGCATCCTGAGCCGGCTTTGGGAATTGGTCCCCCCAATGCCGGCTCTTTTTTTGGAGGACCGAGCAGGAAATGGGATCCATGCGCAATCCCGCCCCGGATCATCCATTCACGGAAAGTATTGACGAGCAAATTTTATGGAGAGGGAAAAATGAGATACCTGATCATTCTATTCGTCCTGTCTTTTTGTACCAACGCGGCCTATGCCGGTGAGCTCACCTATGCAAAAGCAAAAGAACTGGCCCTTGAGCACAATCAGATGATCAAGGCCTACGAACAGGGACTCCATGCGGCCACTTACCGGTATGACCGGGCCAGGGGGGGCTACCTGCCCAAGATCAATGCTGTTGAAACCGGTATGAGGACGGACGATCCGGGGAACGCCGCCTTCGCCAAAATAGCGCAGGGAAAGTTCGACATGAACTATTTCCTGAATCAGATAGCGGATCCGAACCCGGTCGTCAACTATGGAACCAAGGTCGAACTCATTCAACCCATTTATATGAACGGCAAGATCTACTACGGTATCCAGCAGGCCCGGCAAATGAGAAAGGCTTCCGAATATACGCTGCAAAGGGTGAAGCAGCAGGTATTGTTCAATCTCAACAAGGCATTCTATGGGCTTGCGCTGGCTGAAAGGGCCCTGGACGTTACACGGAAGTCCTACGACAGGACGCAGGAGTATTATGAGACAAGCAGGCATTTCTACGACAACGGAATGATTGTCAAGAGCGACTTGCTGGTCGCCCAGTCCTACATGCTGATGAACGAAGGGGCCATACGGGAAGCCGAAAAAAGTGTCGCCGTGGGCAAGAGCTTCCTCGAGAGAGTTGTGGGCATGGAAGGAGATTTTGATGTGGTGTGGGGAAACCCGGATGACGCCTTCAAGACCGACCTTGATTATTATCTGGGGCTCGGACTCGAAAACAGGCAGGACCTGAAATCCATGGAAGAATACCTGCGCGTGAACGAATATGAGATAAAGAAAGCCAGGTCAAAATACCTGCCCGAGGTTTCAGCCTTTGCCAACTATCAATGGAATGACGACAAGCTCCTGGGAAATTCAGGGAACGGCTATACAGTGGGCGCCCAGGTAAAAATCAACCTCTTTAACGGCTTCTCCGACTACAACGGCATCCGGGAACAGGAAAGCCTGCACCAGCAACTCCTCGATAAGATTTCCGATAAGAAGCTCGAGATCGCGGCGGATGTGAAGGACGGGTACTATTCGGTGCTGGCGGCCCAAAAACAACTGGAGGCGGCCGGGAAGAGGGTGGAGGCGGCTGATGAGGCCCTGACCATTACTGAAAACCGCTTCAAGGCCGGGATACTGAAGGTGACCGATCTTCTGGACAGAGAGGTCGAGGCAAGAAAGGCCCAGCTGGACAGGTACCAATCCAAATACAGTCTGATTCTGAGCAAGGCCAAATTGCTGTTCGCAGCCGGGATATTGCACTGAACACGGGGGAGGTGACACATATGAAGCTCTTGAGATTCTTGATAGTTATCCTGATGATGAGTATGGCTGCCTGCTCTTCCGAAGGCGATAGATCAGAGGGAAACGCGCAGCACCCTGAGAAAGTCAGGGTCAAAACGGAACTGGTTCGGGAAGCGAGACTGCCGATCGTGAGGAGCTTTACCGGGACCGTTGCGAGCGCCGATACGGCCCTCCTCACGCCGAAAGTGACAGGGTATCTCGATGCCCTGTACGTGAAGGCCGGCGATACATTCAGGAAAGGAGACCTCCTCGCCCGCATCACGAGCAAGGAACTCGTTGACAAAAAGAACTACGCCGAAAGCGCGGTCAAAGAGGCCGGGAACGGAGAGACGCAGGCCGCCCTCGGACGCAAGATGGCTGACTCCGAGCTGAAACAGGCCGAGGCCCAGTATGCCCTTGCCGAAAAAACGTACCGCAGATTCAGCAACTTGCTGAAGACGGAGAGTGTGAGCAGACAGGAATTTGATGAGGTGGAGGCAAAGTACAAGGCCGCCCTCGAGGCCGTGAAACTCTCCCAGCAAAATATAAAACTGGCGGCTGAAAAGCTGACCCAGGTCCGGATCAAAAAGCAGCAGGCAGTTGCGATGCTGGATGAGGTCAAGACCTACCTGGGCTACACGGAGCTGAGAGCGCCCTTTGACGGCGTGGTGCTCCAGAAACTGATGGATATCGGGAACCTGGCCGCTCCGGGTCAGCCCATCCTGAAAATCGGCTCCCACGAGAATGTGATCTACGCCTATGTCAACGGGAGTGTGGTCAGGAATGTAAAGGCCGGACAGGAGGCGACGGTCGAAATCCCGTCGGCGAGCCAGACTTTCAGCTCCAGGATCCTCGATGTTGATCCGAATATCGATCCTGCCACGAGAAACTTCAGGGTGAAATTGTCAGGCAATGGGGACCTGGTCCCGGGGATGTATGCCAGCGCGCAATTCGGCGAAGGCTCCGAGGAAACGGTGGTCGTACCCCGGTCCGCTGTTCTGGAAAGAGGAGAACTCTCCCTGGTCTTCGTCGATGAAAACAACAGGGCAGAAATGAGGATCGTCAAGACCGGCAGGGGCTTCAAGGATACCATCGAGATACTGAGCGGGCTTACCCCCGGAGAAAAAATCATTGTGGACAAAGCGAGCGAACTCAAATCCGGCGATCTCCTGGAGGAATAGCCGATGAGTGAAACAAAGATTACGAACCATGAAACAGTTGCAGGTCCCCATAAGGACCCGGCGGGCGGGTCTGAGCCAGCTGGGGGAGGCATTGCCGGAAACATTGCCAAAATCTTCCTGAGATCCAAGATCACCCCCCTCCTGATCATTGCGTCGTTGTTTATCGGAGTGGTGTCGGTCCTCCTGACCGCAAAAGAAGAGGATCCGGATATCGTCGTCCCCATCGTAGACATCTTTGTCCCATATCCCGGTGCAGATGCGAAAGATGTTGAAAAGATCGTGACCTCCCCGCTGGAAAAACTGATGTGGGAGATCCCGGGGGTTGAGTATGTCTACAGCACTGCAATGAACGACGTGGGTCTCGTGACGGTGCGCTTCAAGGTGGGCGAAGAGGTTGAAAAGAGCATTGTCAGGCTGAAGACGAAGATCGATTACAACATGGACCGGATGCCCCAGGGTACGCTTCCGCCCATCATCAAGAGCAGGTCCATTTACAGCGTGCCTCAGGTCACGGTGACGTTATGGTCGACCTCCCCGCGGTATGGTCCTTACCTGCTCAGAAGGATCGCCGATGAGGTGGAAAACGGCATCAAATCCATCAAGGACGTTTCCGAGATATCGATCGTGGGCGGGTATAAAAGGGTGGTGAGGGTTGAACCCGACATAGAAAAGCTCCGGTCCTACGGTCTGGATATCCTCAAGGTCTTCGGTGCGCTCTCCATATCCAACAACGCCCTGAATCCGGGGGAAATCACCACCCGGGGGAAAGACGTCTATGTACGGGCGGGCGGATTTTTTCAGACCGCGGATGACGTGAGGAACCTGGTGGTCGCCGTGCATCAGGGTAAACCCGTTTTTCTGAGGGATGTCGCAGCAGTGCATGACGGGCCGGGCGATCCCCACTCCTATCACATGATCGGTTTCAACGAAAAGCGGACCCTGAACAAGTACCAGGCGGTTACCATCGCCATTTCGAAAAGAAAGGGAAGCGATTCGGTAGTCACGGCGGAAGCCATTGTCAAGAGAATCCATGCCCTTGAACAATATGTCATCCCGCAAAAGGTCCATGTCACCATAACCCGGAACTACGGAAGATCGGCCTATGACAAGGTAAAGACCTTGATGGGACACATCATCGGCGCCATCCTGGCGGTGATGATCGTCATGACCCTCTGGCTGGGATGGAGAGCCGGTCTTGTGGTCTTTGTAGCCCTGCCCGTGACCTTTTCCCTGACACTTTTCATTTACTATATGCTGGGGTACACCTTGAACAGGGTCACCCTCTTCGCGCTCATCTTTGTGGTAGGCCTTGTGGTAGACGATGCGATCATTGTCGTGGAAAACATGGAACGGCATTTCAAGATCTCCAGGGACAACCTGTTCTCCCGAGCCCTCTATGCGGTCGGAGAAGTGGGCAACCCCACCATCCTGGCCACCATAACCGTGATCGTGGCTATATTCCCCATGGCGTTTGTGGGGGGACTGATGGGGCCCTACATGAAGCCCATGCCGGTGGGGGCATCCCTCGCCATGATTTTCTCTCTTTTCGTCGCCTTCACCATCACGCCCTGGCTGGCGTTCAAGCTGCTCACACGGCGCCCCATCAAAGAGGAGGACGTGAAAGATGAGGAGGAATGGCTAAGGAAGACCCGTCTTTACAGGCTCTACAACCGGGTCCTTTCGCCGTTCATGGAAAAGCAGTACCGGATGGTTATCCTGGCGGCTGTCGCCGTTCTTCTGTTTCTGGGTGCATTTCTGTTCATCCCCACACAAAAAGTGATTATGAAAATGTTGCCCTTTGACAACAAGGATGACTTGCAGGTGGTCATCGATATGCCCAAGGGCACTCCCCTTGAAAAGACCGCCGCAGTGGCGACCGACATCGGCTCCTACCTTTCAGGGGTAAAAGACGTAGACAACTATGAGATTTACGCGGGCATAGCCGCTCCCTTCAATTTCAACGGTCTGGTGAGGCACTACTATCTGAGGAGGGGCGGCGATGTGGCCCAGATCGTTGTCAATTTCGTTGACAAGGGCAAAAGGCGGCTCGAGAGCCACGACCTCGCGGAAATCCTGAGAGGGCCGATTCAAGCCATAGGAAGGCGATACGACGCCAATATCAAGATTGCGGAGGTCCCTCCCGGCCCGCCGGTACTTTCTCCCCTTGTTGCCGAAGTTTACGGTCCCGATGAACCCAGCAGGATAGACGCAGCTTCACAGATCAAGAAGGTCTTCGAGACCACCAAAGGAGTGGTGGACGTGGACTGGTTCGTTGAGCATGACATGCAGGAACTGGATTTCCGCGTGGACAAGGCCAAGGCGGCTCTGACGGGCATATCCACCGACATGATCTCCAAGACCCTGTATATGGCCATTAAAGGGATGAAGGCCGGTATCCTGCATACCGGCAGAGACCGTGAAAGCGTGGATATCATCGTTAAGGCACCCCGAAAACAACAATCGCGGTTAGACATCCTCAAAGGCATCAACCTGGTCTCCATGGCCGGAAAATCCGTCCCATTGAGCGAGCTTGTTCAAATCAGGGAAAAGATCAAGGCAAAGCCCATATACCACCAGGACCTGAAACCGGTCGTTTATGTCATCGGCGATGTGGCGGGGGCCATAGAGAGCCCCGTCTATGCCATTCTGCAGATGAGGAAGAGAATTGGATCAATCACGAGCAACGGGCACAGGGTGGAGCAGTACTGGACCAGGGAACCCGGCAACACCCAGAGGGTTTCCATGAAGTGGGGCGGGGAGTGGAAAGTGACCTATGAGGTCTTCAGGGATCTGGGCCTCGCCTTCATGGGGGCGATGGTTGTCATGTATTTCGTGCTCGTGGCCTGGTTCGGTTCCTTTGCGACGCCCATTATCATGATGATACCCATCCCCTTGAGTCTCATCGGGATCATACCCGGGCATTTCCTTTTCGGAAAATTTTTCACCGCCACCAGCATGATCGGGTTCATCGCCCTTGCGGGTATCATGGTCAGGAATTCGGTGCTTCTCATCGACTTCATAGAGCTGAGCCTCAAAAACGGCAAAGGGATCAAGGATGCGGTCATAGAAGCGGGGGCGGTGAGGGCAAGACCCGTTATCCTGACCACGGTGGCCGTCATTGTGGGCGCCTTTTTCATGCTCCCCGACCCCATCTTTGCAGGACTCGGGGTCTCCCTCATTAGCGGCGCCGCGGTTTCCACCGTCCTGACGCTGGTGATCATTCCCTTGGGGTATGATGTCTATTACCGGATCGCACACAGGTCCTGATCCGCAAAAACCCCACCCGGTGGCGCACGCAGAGGAGGGCTCAGGGAGGAAGCCTTTTCTGAAGTGACTGGTGAGAGGGCGCCGTCTTTTCGTGACTTATCAGTGGGGGAACCCGCAGCTCGACGCAGTCGAGAATGCGGAGGTGATAGCTATCCCACGCTGATAAGGCATTGAAAAGACCAGTCCGGAGCCTCGGAACGGAAGAAATGGCTTCCTCGTTGAGCATCATGCTCTCCCGGACTCCTGACGGGCAGGGCCTATCCCGTACATCTGTGACGAGCATCGTCCCGGAGTGTGTTTCAAGCGGAAGGTTCCTATTTGTTGAGCTGATACGATCCCGTCCTCACGAGCGCCCCAATGCGTTTCCTTCGCCGCGCGTAGAGGCCTTCCCAGGTGTAGATAATCAGCGCGGCCCAGATGAAGCAGAACCCTATGAGGCGGGCCCTCGAAAATTCTTCCCCGTAGACCCACACGCCTATGGCAAATTGGAGCGTTGGAGCGATATACTGCAATACGCCGAGCATGGACAGAGGAATCCTCCTTGCCGCGCCGGCAAACATGAGCAGCGGCGTGGCAGTGACGACTCCTCCCAGCGCAAGCAATAGACTGGACAAACCGGCATGACCGAATGTGCCGACCCCTCTTGACTCCAGATATGACAGGTACAGAACCGCGGGAACGCACAGGAGGGCAACCTCGAGAGTCAATCCTTCCAGGGCTTCCAGGGGCGCACGTTTCTTGATGAGCCCGTATGCCCCAAACGAAAAGGCAAGCACCAGCGCAATCCAAGGCAGCGAACCGTGCCGGATGGTAAGGTAGCCCACACCTCCGGCCGCCAGGCAGATGGCCGCCCATTGCACTCGGCGTAAATGCTCCCGGAAGAAAATGACTCCCAGCAGGACGCTTACCAGCGGGTTGATAAAATAACCGAGGCTCGCCTCTACCACATATCCCGCATTTATCCCCCACACATACGTGGTCCAGTTGACGACCAGCACTCCTCCGGCGATTCCGTATATGAGGACCATCCTGGGATCACGGACGATCCGAAGCATCGCCGAGACGCGCTTTTTGAAAATCACTACTCCAACGGCGAAGACAAGGGACCACACAATACGATGGCCGATGATCTCCGCCGAAGGCACGCTCTGCAACTGCTTCCAGTAAACGGGGAGCACGCCCCACAATCCGTATGCTCCAATGGTAAGAAGAATCCCTTTTCTCATTGTTCATCTATCAGGCATTTGGAAGAGTGGAGGTCATGAGGAAAATTTCAATCCGACGTTCCCTTGAAGACCAGTTCGGGCTTTTTCAGGAAGACTCTTGTATCCGGCGGAACGGATTCGGTAATCCAGACATTTCCGCCGATAACCGAGCGCGCCCCGATCACCGTTTCTCCGCCCAGGATAGTAGCGCCTGAATAGATGACCACATCGTCCTCGATGGTGGGATGGCGCTTTGCCGCCCGCAGACGTTCCACGGAATCCCTCGGGAGGGAAAGGGCCCCCAGCGTAACCCCCTGATAAATCCTGACCCGGTCACCGATGATTGAGGTCTCACCGATGACGACCCCGGTCCCGTGGTCGATAAAAAAACGTTCACCGATATGGGCGCCGGGATGGATGTCAATGCCTGTCCGGCTATGTGCATATTCCGTCATGATGCGCGGTATGAGCGGAACATCCTGATGATGGAGCTGATGGGCGATCCGGTACACGGTCACGGCAAACACGCCCGGGTAACTGAAGATGATCTCGTCATACCCCTTGGCGGCCGGGTCTCCTTCGTACGCCGCGACCACATCCCTTGCCAGGATTCTCCTGAGCTTCGGCAGTTCCTCCAGGAAGGCAACGGCGCTTCCGTGTCCCCTGTCAACACAATCGGTACACGGTTGATCATGGCGCAGGCACTCATGACGAATGGCAAGGGTGATCTCTTCCGCCAACGCCTCAAAGAACGCGGTGACCTCCTGTCCGAAGTAGTAGGCCAGATTGATGTTGTCCACCCGTGTACGCAGGAAATATCCCGGGTAAAGGATATGCGTAGCTCTTGTGATAAGATCGACAACGGACTCCTTTGAAGAAATCGGCTCGGGACTCACGTGATCGAAGCATTCCTGGTCCTCACAGGAAAGCACGAGGTTCTCCACGATGCCTGGAATCTTGCCGCGGTATTCCTCCGTTCTTGAAAGATCTATCCGGCAGTTGTCTTCTTTCGCCACAGAATCCATGGCCTTCTCCTCACGGCATCTTCCCCTACGCCCTAAGCCTTGCGCCCTACGCCTTATACCTTACGCCTCTTTATTCATCACGTTCCGGTGGCGCAGATCCCTTCTTCCGGCTTCCAGAAGGGAGATAATTCCCGCAGCGTCTCTATGATGGGTGGTATCTTCTCCACGACAAAATCCACTTCTTCTTCCGTATTATAAATACTCAGGCTGAATCGTATGGACCCATGCGCCATGGTAAAGGGAACCCCCATGGCACGAAGAACATGGGACGGCTGCAGTGATCCGGATGTACAGGCCGAACCGGATGAGGCACAGATGCCGAATTCATCCATGAGCAGGAGGATGGCCTCTCCTTCTATGGACTCAAAGCTGATGTTGCTCGTATTGGGAAGACGTTCGGCGCCGCCTCCATTGACGCGGCACTGGGGCACCTTCTCCAGGATCCCCTGTTCCAGTTTGTCCCTGAGGGCCTTCACCCTCGTATTTTCATCTTCCATGTGTTTTCCGGCCAGTTCACAGGCCTTGCCGAGGGCGATAATGCTCGCCGTGTTTTCCGTACCCCCGCGGCGGCCTCGCTCCTGGTGTCCGCCGATAAGGAAGGGAGCATACTTGGTTCCCTTGCGCACATAGAGCACGCCCACGCCCTTGGGTGCATGGAGCTTGTGCCCGGAGATGGAAAGCATATCGATTGCGCTGTTCTTGAGATCAATGGGGATCTTTCCCACCGCCTGGACCGCATCTGTGTGAAAGACAATCCCCCGCGATTTAGCCATTTGTGCTGCCTCTTCCACAGGAAAAATGGCCCCTGTCTCATTATTTGCCCACATGAGACTCACAATAGCCGTATCCTGGGTGAGGCTGTCCTTGTAGCGATCCATGTCCAAGCGCCCTTCCCGGTCCACCGGAATCTCGGTCACCCGATACTCGTGTTTCCCCAGCTGACCGCAGAGGACCTTGACGGCCGGATGTTCCACGCGGCTGGTGACAATGTGGTTTTTGCCTTCTTCCGTATGGAGGGCGGACATGATGGCGGTGTTGTCGCTCTCGGAACCGCAGCTGGTAAAAATGATCTCATCCGGCAATGCACCAAGAAGTTGCGCTACCCTTTCCCGGGCTTCACGGATCCTGCGCCCCACCTGGCCGCCAAACGTGTGCGCGCTGCTGGGATTACCATACAGATCATGAAAATAGGGCAACATGGCTTCCAGGACTTCGGGCGCCACCTGTGTTGTGGCGTTGTTATCCATGTACACGGTTGTCATTCCTTCACCTCCTCCACCACCAGCTCCGGTGATACAAACTCATGCAGCTTGCCCTCGACCAGGCTTTTCAGCGTTATTTGCGCAGCGTTGCAAACGGCACAGGATCCTCTCGTAGCCACGAGAACGCGATTCCCGATCACGTCAATCAGTTCAATATCTCCTCCGTCGTGCTGGAGTGAAGGCCTGATCTCGCTCTCAATGGTCTCCTCGATCATCCTTATTTTTTTGATATTGGAAAGCTTCGGACGGGCAAGCGGCCTTTCTTCTTTCCGGACTTTCGCAATAATCTCCCGGATCCTGTCATGGCAGCTCTCGCACCCGCCTCCGGCCTTGGTGTAATCGGTGACCTCTTCCACGGTCTTGAGGTCGTTCTCCCTGATCGCCCTTTCTATCTCCAGGTCCGTCACCCCGAAGCATTCACAGACAATCTCGCCTTCCTGTTCCTTTACCGGCTCACCCTTATAGTTGGCAAGCGCGGCTTCGAGGGCCTGGCGGCCGAGCACCGAACAGTGCATCTTTTCCTTCGGCAGCCCGCCCAGGAAATCGGCAATGTCCTGGTTGCTGATTTTTTCGGCCTCCTCCAGGCTCTTTCCCTTGATCATCTCGGTCAGGGCAGATGCGGAAGCGATCGCACTCGCACAACCGAAAGTCTGAAACTTGGCGTCCTCTATTTTCCCTTTTTCATCCACCTTCAATGTCAGCTTCAGGGCGTCCCCGCACGCCATGGATCCGACTTCCCCGACCGCATTGGCATCTTCCACTTCACCGGCGTTTTTTGGCTTGAGGAAATGCTCCTTCACTTTCTCCGTATACTCCCACATGGTGTCTCCCCCCTTCTTACGAAACCAGACACGGTAAATCGCTCTCCATCTTTGTCAACAAAAAATAAGGCTGGCAGTACTCAGTGTCAAGGTCTAATGCCCAGGCCTGATCCACCGGCAGGGCATCATTCCACAAGAGAGAAAGTCAGCGCGCAGGCATCCCCTGCGGAGTAGAGATCGCCCTTCACGGGCCGGGAGCCCAGCCGGACTCTTTGGCCCATGAGAGCCATCGTGGCCTCATTTGCGTCCACGCCAATGAGATTTCCGATCACAAACGGGCCTTCCTTCAGCTCGACCATAGCGACGATATACGGAGGTATCCTTCCTTCGGGCGCGACCCTGACGACCGTGAAAGTCCGCAGCCGGCCCTTTCCTGAAAGAGAAACCGGGCTCAGTTCGGACCCGCTGCAGTCACGGCACACTGCCATGGGTGGAAATAGTATGGCCCCGCACTTCTTACATTTCAAACCCACAAACTCTCCCCGGGAAAGGCTCTCCTGATATTCCTGGTACGTTACGGGATATTTCATTTCTGTCTCCTGGATACTAAATAGTCAGAATGATATTACAGACAGTGCCGAGATCTCCCCCCAGGGTATCCACGAGACCAACGCGGGCCCCCTCCACCTGGCGCGCGCCGCTTTCCTCCCTGAGCTGTTCCACGATCTCGGTGACCTGGGCGGCCCCTGTCGCGCCGATGGGGTGGCCCTTTGCCTTGAGCCCGCCCGAGGGATTCACTACCACCTTCCCCCCCAGCCTGGTTTCACCCCGAGAAGCGGCATCATACCCCTTTCCAGATTCGTAAAAGCCGAAACCTTCGATGGCCATGATCTCGGCAATGGTAAAACAGTCATGGAGCTCCGCCACATCCACATCACCGGGACCGATACCCGCCTGGGAATATGCCTGGCGAATGGCCTCTTCCCGTGCCCGCACCCGGGTTATGTCCTTCTGGAGATAGAGGGGACCGCAGGATGCCTGTCCCATGCCGGCAATGAAAACAGGTTTATCCACCAGCTCTCTCGCCTTGTTCGCTTCGGCGATCACTACGGCCGCCGCGCCGTCCGAAAAGGGGCAGCAATCGAAGAGCTGCAGGGGATCCGCCACCATCATACTCCCAAGAACCGTCTGAACATCGATCTCTTTCTGAAAATGCGCTTTGGGATTCATTGCACCATGATAATGATTCTTGACGGCAACCTCGGCCATGTGCCTTTTCAGGACAGGAAGGTCGACCTTGTACTTTTCCGCGTACATATGGGCTGCCATGGCGAAGACCCCCGGAAAGGTAATCCCGGCGGTCGATTCGTGCTGGGCCTGGGAAGCCATGGCAAAGGTCCGTGTGGCAAGCGGAGTACCCATTTTGGCCGCCCGCTCAGTCCCGCCCGCGATTGCGATGTCATAGACACCGGCTCCCACGAGCAGGGCCGCGTGGCGAATGGCCACCGTGGCCGTGGCACAGGCGGATTCAAACCGGGTGGCAGGCGCCGATATGGGGAGGCCGAGTTCAGAATGGGCGAATGGGGCCATATGCAACTGGCCTTCTTCGAAGGCACCGAGGCAATTTCCGAAAAAGAGGGCCTCGATATCCTTCGGTTCGAGGTTCGATTCCTGGATCGCGCCGATCCCGACCTCCGCAAACATCTCAAGGTTTGTTTTTTCCGATATGCCGAATCTGGTCATGGCAACACCCAGGATGGCTACTTCTCTCATCGCACATTCCTCCTCGAACTCAGTTCAGAGCGCGCCACTTTGCCCAATGTCAGCGTCAGGCTCAAATTTCAATCCTCGAAATACTATTCAGCCCCGCAGGAACTGCCGGCGAACCTATTTGGGCGGTGCGCGAATGCAGGGTCCATCCCCAACTGGGAACGAATTCGGCTGACGTCCTCCCTGTTCGGAGGGAACGGGTAGTTCCGCATATCCGGGCCGGGCCGGGAATTGGCATAGGGGCGGTTGCATGCCACCTGGCCGTCATATCCCTCACAGCCGCTGGTGCGGAAGGGTTCGCCTGAATCTATAACGTGATCCAGCTCCGAACCTGCCATGCCGTAATCCAGAATACGGTCATCCCCTCCATAAGCAAAACGCCTGGAGTTGCCAAGTCGGGCATCAATCACATACCGGGCAAGCTGGAGACGGCGATACACGTCCATGGGGGGAGGAAGAACGTTGTCCATGGCGGAGCACGGTTCCGGATAAAATGAAAAAAGGTGGGTTCTTCCTCCAATGTCCCTGGCCCGTTGTATGGCAGCACACATTTCTTTCTCCGTCTCTCCCATTCCCACCATGAAGTGGGGACCGGCATTTCCGTCACCAAATATTTGGAGAGATTCTTCCAGGCATTCCCAGTAACGCTCCCACCTGTGGGGACCACCGACTCCCTTTCCGCGGTACTGGTCAAAGAGTTCGGGCGTTGCCAGATCAATGGCCACCCCGATCTTGTCTGCTCCCGCGTCACGATATTCCGCGAGATCGTCCCGGGTGAGGATCGTGGGAGCAATGAGGAGCGACACCGGGATATCAAATGATGCCCGGAGTCTTTCGCAGATATCCCGAGTATCTCTGACAGCCCGCTTGTGGGTAATCATGGAAATGCAGATCCTCTTCACCCCGTCCCGACGTTCGTCAATGCGTTCAATGACCTCCTCCAGCGGGAGAGTGGGCCACGTAACTCGTATGAAGCTTTTGCGGTCATGTTTCCCGGGTCGCCGGTTCGACAGCCCGCAATAGGCACACCTGGCTGCGCATCCGGACCGGTAGGTCAGGAGGAGGTTGATGCAATAGAGCTTCGCATCCCGGTAAAAAAGCCCTCGTCGGAATCCGAGGGTCATGGCGGCTGCCAGGCTCATTCGGAGAAAGTCCGGGCTCTCCTGCACGTGGTTATTCACTTTGTCCATTTTGCATTCCTCTCTCAGCACTCTTGAAAAAAGGCGGGAAGGTGCTTCTGATATGACGCCTCTGTTACCATGCCTCTCCGGAGAAATCCGCCGATATCGAGCAGCAGGTCCGCTGATATCTTATTTCAAGACCATACTTCCGAGCGAGATCAATGGCCTCGTCGGATGGGATCACCATCCGGTTGACGCCTGCCTCAATGGCCAGGGTGTCTATCAGGGAATTTCCACGCTCCCGCGCACACCCCAAACTGATGAGGCTGTCCGGCATTTTGAGCCGCGCCTCCGCCGCAATTTCCGCAATTTCCTCGGGTCGGGGACCGGGCAGTTTCTCCATGGGCGAGCCGGGGATACCCATGAGCGACACTATGACCACCTGTTCGGGCCGCAACCGCGCCACCATGTCCAGAGCCCGCATCTCGCCTACTATCTTTCCGTAATAGAGCCCGCAGACGACGTGGGGAATAATGGGCAATCCGGCCCCGACAAGGGCCTCGAGAGTCGAAGCGATCCTCGATACCCCGAAGGGAACATGGTACACATCCCGGTAGGTCCCGTCGTCACCGATAACGTCGAGCAGGGCCTGATCCACCCCTGCCCGTTTCAGGTGCACGGCTGTCGCATAATCCAACAGGCCGGAGTGAATGGAAACATAGAGACCTGTCTCTTCTTTGATTTGTGTGATCGCAGGGATAAAGACCTCCCACGGGAGCCGTCCCTGGTCATCGCATCCGCCGCTCAGGAGAACACCCAACGTTCCGCTTCTCTTCAAACGCCGGCATGTTTCCACCAGTTGAACGGGATCGGTTGCCGGTATCATGGTCTGCAGGAGTTTTCCGGCACAATGGTCGCAGTGAAGCGCGCATTGTGCCCCCGTGAGAGAGATGGCAGGGTACTTTCCCTTGATGCCGTTCAGCGAAAACATGCCCGGGATATAAAAGGTGATCCTCTTCCCGAACCGTTCCCAGGAGAGCTCCCTGGCCTGCTTGAGTTTTTTTTCAAGGTTTCGCATAGTATTCCCTGAATCCCACCCAGCAGGAAGGCAGGATTTCCTCAAGGCGATCCCAGTCGTTCTCGAGTTTCTGCCGCTTGCGAAAGGCCCTGTTCAGTTGTTCGCCAAAATCATCCTGCCATTCTCTATCATACTCCCGGAGCAGGGCAAAATCATCCTCCAGAACCGCCCTGGCGGCCCATTTCCCCGCCATGCGGCCGCACAAGACGGCCTGCGCAATTCCGGCTCCGGTAATGGGGTGTGTCTGCCCGGCAGCATCCCCGGCCAGGAGCATGGCGTCTGCCGACACGTTTCTGACCGGCTCGGCGGGGATCCAGCCTGCCGTAAACCCGTACTGATCCTTCTTGATCTTGCCTTCCTCCGCCAGTCGATGGGCAAATCGTTCAAGCGTTGTTTTCAACGGCCGCGACCGCTTGTTGCCCTGACAGATGCCGAGCCCGAGATTGGCTTCACTTCCTTTGGGAAAAAGCCACGCATATCCGCCGTAGATCTCCGGATGGAAATAGACCTCCGCAAATTCCATGGGTCCCGTGAGTGCTGCTTTGACCTGGAGGGCAGAGATGAGATGCAGGTTTTTCATCCCCATCCACTTTCCCACGACGGAAAAAGGGCCGTCTGCGCCGAGGATAATCCTGGGTACCACCGTAAGGATCTGCCTGTCGGATCTCCTGAGAAAGACCGCTCCCTGTTTCCTTCCGACAACCCTCGTGCCTGTCATTATCTCGGCCCCGGAGCGAACGGCCTTCCGCGCCAGGGCCTGATCAAATTCGTTCCTGTTTATCATAATGCCCGGCGCCCTGGTTTCTTTGACAGCTCCGCCCGGCAGGAAAGTCCTCATTCCGTCCACGGACTGTACAACAAAGGCCCGGTCCAGGTCCAATTGCCCCAGGAGTTGTCTTGGAATATATTCTGCACACCGAACTGGTACGCCGATGGAGCTTTTCCGTTCTACTGCAAGCACACGCACCCCCCGCTCCGCAGCAGCGGCCGCCGCCGAGCTTCCTGCGGGGCCCGCGCCTACCACGAGGATATCACATTCCCGAGACATCAAGCCACCTTGGTATTCATGACCGCGTTGAGCAGGTCCAGGTTCACCCGGGTCTGGCTGGAAAATCTCCCTGCATAAGCCTCTTTTGCCTGGTCCAGCTCATAACAGGTGGTGTCATCGATATCCAATAGAATGCCCGGGATATCCGCCCTTTCGAAATCATCCGCGTGCTTGGTAAAAAAGGGCCGGCAACAGCATCCGATATAGGCTGACACGCCGTCCGCCTTCATCTTTTTCAATTCTCCCATCAGGTCTTCAAAGCTCACAACACACACTACTTTCATGTCTTTCATGCGACCCATTGTCCAGGCCGGGCCGATGGAACACTCTCCACAGACCCTGCATCCTTTCCGGTAGCGCAACTCGCAATGGAGATCCTTTGAACAATAGGGAAGGAGAAGGACGGAGGGCTTTCGTTTGAGCACTTCCTCGAATGTCCCGTTGGTGACGGAAATCAGATTGCAGTATTCCAGGGGAATCCCGTACTTGGCGATCTCCACCTTGCGAACAGCCTGCTCTACCGGCTTTAAGAAATCATCTGCCCTCATTCCCGGGATCCTGATCAGGCCATCCGCGAAAAAGCCGTTGATGATCCGGGAAAGGGAATCCCTTTCCATCGGAGTCCCTCTCAGGGCGGATTCCAGATCAAAGAGGGCACGGCCCGGGAAGGAAAGAATATCCCCGGTAATGAAGATATCCTTAATGCGTTTTCTGGACAGATCAATCACAAAAGTAAAGCGCACCAGGCCTTCCTCATTCTTGTATGCGGCCTGGACCACCTCATGCCTGCGGAAAGCCGGACGGACCATGTCCACCCACTGAGAAGATCGGTAATAGGAGACTTTGTGCCGAAAGAGCCGCTCTTCCGCAAGGCTCAGCCCGCCGGGTAC